>Ga0209299_1000290_pt1 | contig 28594 bp, 27 predicted proteins | sample S_140806_MF_Meta_FD_187326 | JGI IMG/M metagenome (GOLD analysis project Ga0209299, IMG submission 187326) | Freshwater microbial communities from Lake Simoncouche, Canada to study carbon cycling - S_140806_MF_MetaG (SPAdes) (version 2) | ecosystem: Environmental > Aquatic > Freshwater > Lake ...
TTGATCGCATTTAATCGCGCCTCAACATTTATTCCACTTGTAATTAGCGATCCGAGCGCTCCGAGTGACATTACTTTTGTTTCTTCTGTTCTTACTTGGCAGTCCTATAACCAATGGGGTGGGTATTCACTTTATAAAGGTCCTGATGGAAAACGTGAAGCGCGTGCGTTGGAAGTTTCATTCTTGCGACCATATGACGGAGATGGATCAGGGCAGTTCCAATACATGGAATTTCCAATAATTAAAGTGGCCGAAAAATTAGGTTTATCGATTAACTACGCCACAGATTTTGATTTAGATTCCAAGGACGATTTGCTATCAAATACAAAGGCTATTGTCTTCGGTGGACATAGCGAGTACTGGACAACTAATATGCGCGATTCCGTAGAACGCGCTGTTGACCGTGGAATTAATCTAATTGTCTTTGGTGGAAATACTGCGTTCAACCGCATAGACGTAAATGGTTCAATAATTTCGAATATCAACGAGTGGCGAAAAATCGGAAGGCCAGAAATTGATTTACTTGGATCACAGTATTTCGTTTTGAATTTCAAGAGGGATATGGTGATCGAAACCGATCAATGGCCCTTTAATACGTTGCCAAAAAATTCAATAATTAAAGGAGTCTTCGGCAATGAGGCCGATACACCAGTTACCTTTAATGGCCCACCGGTTGAAGCGATTGCCAGATCAGCCATACTTCCCACTGAAAAATCGGTACCCGCTATGGCGACCTACTACACGCGACCATCCGGTGCTGGAGTTCTAAATATGGCTACCAATGGCTGGGTATGCGCCATGGAAGATAAGTGCCCATGGGGACACCGTTTTGACCAAAAGACCCAGAAGCAGATCAGCAGCGTTACCGAGAATGTATTGCGAGAAATGCCGCGAGGACCGCTGGGAAATTGGCGCATGGCGTTTACACAAAATAACGCGCCTTCCTAAATGTTAAGGAGTAGTGTCTGGCTCATTCACCGTAAGGTGGCTAGTTGAACTACTAAATCAACGGGGGTATCGATGAGCGAAGATGATGGCCAAGACGAGCTCGTAACAGAGGAAATGCTCTGGGATCGAATCCCCGAAGTACATGGCGCCGATCGTGCCAATACTTATTACGAACTCTCAGCCCGAATCTTTGCTCGTGGTCAATATGACGAAGCGTTAGCACTGGCCGAAACTGCAAGAGATATTTTCTCAGAACTAGGTGCTACAGATTCAACTGAAGGTTTAGCTCAGGCTTACTCTGCTATTGGTTATAACTTAAACCAACTTAAACGCATGGATGAAGCAGCAACTGCAATGAGTAAAGCAGTTGAAATTTTGCGCGAAAGTAAATCACCTCTCTCATTAGAGCTCGCTTGCACACTTGGTGAGTGGTGGTATGCCTCAAAGAATTTTGAAAAGGTTGTCGAGATTATGCACGAATGTGCACAAGAGCATTTAGTCGATGGCAATCAAATTGGAGCAGCAAATGATCTTCATTTACTTGGGTGTGCATATCGCGAGTTAAAGCAATTTGAATTAGCGATTACTACATTTAAGGAAGCTCGTTTGATTTTCAAGACTGAGAAAGAAGTTATTCAGGTTGCTCGTTGCGATCAGAAGATTGCCTCTTGCTATGTAGAACTTGGTGATGGCGAAAAGGCTATGGAGGCAGCGCGTAAAGCGATCGATGTCTTTGAAACCGGACACGATCACCGCCGTGAAACATTTGCACTATTTGAATACGGCAAAGCAGAAGTACTTCTTGGAAAGTTAGATGATGGCTTGCTTACCCTCGATGGCGTATTGCAGATCATTTCTGAAGATGAACCAAAAGACTTTGAACTGATAATCGATATTGAAACTCGCATGTCCACAGTGCTTCGCGGCTTAGGTCGCATGGATGAGGCCAACGAGATTGATCGTCGCTTGATTGCAGTTCGCGAAGCAATGGAAGATGTGCCGGTTTCGGAAGATTTAGGCGACTAACCCTCCATCGTTATCTGGGTAGGTGTTGAAGCGCCCAGTGATACATCGCGATTGCACCGGCCGCTGATGCGTTCATAGAACGTGTAGATCCGTACTGGTTAATTTCGTATAAGACTTCGCAAACCGAAATACCTTCGTCAGACATTCCTGCGCCTTCCTGGCCAAAGAGAAGCACACATGATTCTGGAAGTTGGGCGCTTTCAAGTTGTTTTGAGGATGGCACGTTATCGATACCAATAATTGGCAAATCATGTTCTTTACACCATGCCGCAAAATCAGCAATTGTGGGGTGGTGAATGACAGATAAATATTTATCAGTAACCATCGCACCACGTTTATTCCAATCGCGCTTACCGACAATGTGTACTGCGGAAACGTTAAAGGCATTTGCAGTTCTAACAACAGATCCGATATTTAAATCATGCTGCCAATTCTCAATAGCAATCTGCAATTTATGACGTTTCGTATTTAAATCAGCAACTATTGCCTCAACTGACCAATATCGATAATGATCGAGAACATTTCTACGGTCACCATTTTCGAGTAATTCTGGGTCATATTGCGCACCGGTTGGCCATGGCTTTTCATGAGGACCAACGCCGACTACTGGAAAGAATTCTCCTGGTCCGATCGTGGCAGGTGTATTAATTTCCATGTGCGCACTCTAAACTTAATAAGTAAGAAAGGCTAGAAAGGCTGAATTCGTAAATTTATGAAGAAGTTATCTAGTCTCTGCGCCTCGTTGCTTTCAGTAACATTGTTTGCAATTCCAAGTGCTTCAGCCTTTGATCCCGTATCGGCCGCCGGCGTATTCGCTCGTCTTGCGGCAGAGCCAGAGATGGGAAACCCATCGGTCTCGCTACTTGATTTAAGCACTGGCGAAATAGTTTTTGAGTCAAATGCATACTCGCAACGCAAACCCGCGTCCACTATGAAAATTCTGTCTGCAGTGGCAACCCTAAAGTATCTAGATCCATACAAAGTTTTTGCCACTTCCGTCTCTCTAGGTACAGCGCCTGATTCATTGGTAATAAACGGCGAATACGACCCTTGGATTTCCATGGATCACAGGACCGCAACAAAGATGAAGAGAACTTCTTTTCCTAGGTTGGCATTTAATAGCCTGAGCGCAGCAAAGAAAAATTCGGGTGGATCTGTAAAAAAATTGAAGGTGTATTACAACGATCTATATTCAAATGAGATTGCAACCTTTAAAGCTTTCTACAAAAAACGTGGAGTCACTACAACATTTATAAAGGTAAGCGAAGAAAAAGCAATTAGTCTCTCTGGCGAACAAGTAGTTTATTCAATTTCTCCGACCGTTAAAGAAATTATGGATTGGTTCCTTCTCTGGAGCGATAACGTACTTTCTGAGCGTATGGCCCGCTTAGCGGCAAAAGCATCTGGCAACGAATTTAACGATAAAGGCGTTGCGATTACCTTTGCAACTCAATTGATAGAAATGGGAATTGACCCATCAAAAATAATTATTAAAGATGCCAGCGGGCTATCGCGAGAAAATAAAGTGACAGCAAACGTGATGGCCAAACTTCTTTACAGAATACATTCAGATCCTTTGCTAGCAACCCTTATTGATGGGCTGCCAGTGAGCGGGGAAAGTGGCACGTTGCAACGCCGTTATGTTGAGACCGCTCCAGACGCAGTCGGTTTAGTTAAAGCCAAGACCGGAACTCTTACCGGAACCGTTAGTTTGGCTGGTTATGTTCAATCAGGCGAACGTGAATATGCCTTCGTTGTAATTGCGGACAAAATAAGGCGAACTAACTCAGCTAGCGATCAGGCGCGAAAAACGCTAGATAGATATTTGGCGAAAATTGCCGCGCCACTTTTTGCACTGGTAGTTGATACCGCAACCGTCGTTACTGGTTCGCAAACACCTTAATTGATCCACCGTAACAAGCAACCCAAGTCCGAGATGTCTCAGAGTCATAGGTAACACCAATTGGCTCGACACAAACTTTAATATTTTGAACTACCTTCATATCTGAAGTTCTTACTTTTGAAAGAGTTCCACTACGAAAATTCACGGCGAATAATGATGATCCATCTGATGAAATCGCCAGACTGCGGGCTGATTTTCCGGTGGCCACAGTTTTAATCGCCTTATTGGCTTCTAGATCCCAAGCAATTACCTTGCCCGAAATGTTTAGAGTTGCATAAAGCTTTGTATTATCGGGCGAAAGTTCAATCGCTCGTGGATTAGATCCAATAGGGATGTGTTGAACAGAAAAATCGTCTAAGGAAATGCGATGAATTCGGTTTCCACCCATTTCGGCGACGTACGCAAATTGGCTATCGCTGGAAATTGAGATTCCCCGAGGATAGCGCCCAATTTTGATCGACTTTACGGTTTTCTGTGTCTCAACTGAAATTATGGTCACGGTATATGAACACCAATTAGATACCAATATATATTTATTATCAGGCGTTACTTTAACAACTTTTGGCACAGACCCAACTGGATAAATTGCATCAATCTTATTGTTTTCTAAGTTAATTCTGGAGAGAAAGCTAGTGTCATAACCTGATGCCGGTGAGCATGTGTCGTGGCCTTCTTTAGTAAAGCCCTTGCCGTACATCGCATAATTAGTGAAATAAAGGTACTTTCCATCTGGTGAAAATGCCCCTTCGACGGGGGCGCCTTTGTATTTGCCAGAGTATTTCGCATAACCAAAGTCAGATAGTTGCAACGAGTCTAAAACAGTTGCTTGAAGTTCCATAGTATGAGCATCGTAAAGAGTGACGCTATGGCGATACATCATGTTGTGAGCACTAACTAATCCGCTATTTGATGCTGAGACGGATTTCGGACTAATTGCTCCATTGATGGTTTTCAGAAGAATCATCTTTGTTTGATCGGTGGATGCGTTGGCCGGGTAAATCAGAGCCGCAAGAATTAGCGTTGCAGAAAACAGCAAACTCACTCTCTTAGACTTCATAGAGAGTGAGTTTACAGTTCAAATTTAGTCGTCGTCGCCTTCATCGTCGTGATCATCTTCTTCGTCATCATCATCTCCACCACCAGTTGGCATCGCTGCAATTCCCGATTGCTTGGGAGCGCTTGGGTTGGCAATGGCGTTTGGAGTAGAAGCAGAAATTGATTTACCTGCAGATACAGCCGATGACATGGTGCTCGTCGCAGAAGGGGCAGAGGCTGCGGAGGTCACTGACGCGTTCACACCTTGCTCAGTAGCGGTTGCAGGCGTTTCTGCCCCACTCTGCGCAACCAGCGCACCAACTCCAATAATCGACAATGCAGCAGCGAGAACAAACGCTGGTAGCGCGCGAGTTGATTTTTTAACTTGTGGTGCAGAGTCTGCATCAGCGAGTTCGATCCATTCGGGCTTGTTTGGAGGTGTCATTGTGGCCCCTTTCGTTATACAGAAAATAGGGCATGATCCTTAGAGCACCCTGAGAACACAAGGCGATAATGCTGAGTAATCTGTTCTAGTGAAGTCAAACCTGAGCGTAGCTTCCTCATCCCGGGTTCGTGCGTATTTAGATTTAATGAAATTACGGGTAGTAGAGCTTCTATTGGTTACAACTTTGCCCGCAATGGTTTTAGCTGAAGGCGGTTTACCTTCACTTTCATTAACAATTGCAACTCTAATTGGTGGAACTCTTGCAGCGGGAAGTGCGAATGCATTTAATATGGTGATTGAAGCCGATTCAGATAAGTTAATGAAGAGAACCGCAAAACGTCCACTCGCTACGGGTGCAGTCTCAAAAAGTGAAGCAACGATATTTGCAAGTGCAATTGGGGCAATTTCCTTAATCGTTTTTCAAGTATTCACGACAACTCTCGCAACAATTTTGGCAGCGATAGCAATTGCGTTCTATGTAATCATTTATACGATAGCGCTGAAAAAGCGCACCTCTCAAAATATTGTTTGGGGAGGTGCTGCTGGTTGTTTGCCAGCACTAATTGGTTGGGCCGCTGTAACAAATTCTCTTTCAGTTACTGCCTGGTCATTTTTTCTAGTTATATTCTTCTGGACTCCACCGCATTTCTGGGCTTTAGCAATTAAGTATAAAGATGATTACGCTGCAGCCAATATTCCAATGTTGCCCGTTGTTGCAAGCAAGAGCCACCTATTGCGACAAATGTGGGTGTACACAATTGCGATGATTGCATCTTCTGTCGCTCTAATCGTTAACGCAAAATTGCAGAACTGGGCGATGGTCTTAACGGTTGTCCTTGGATTGATCTTTGCCACGCAGCTTCGAGGACTAGATGAAAAATCTGAAAACTATGAAAAGACCGCTGGAAAGATTTTCCAATGGTCGATAACTTATTTGAGTTTGCTATCGGTCCTGCTGGTTGTGGCTCAGTTGTTAAAGGCTTGAGCTATATCTTTAATTAAGTCATCCACGTGCTCTAAGCCAACTGATAAACGAAGGACGGAAGGCGTAATGCCCATCTCTGCCTGAACTTCAGGTGCTAAGCGACGATGAGTTGTCGATGATGGATGAGTAATAAGTGATTTGCTATCGCCCAAGTTATTGGAGATATCAATAATTCTTAGCGCATCCATAAATGCAAATGCATCCTTTTGTGAGCCCGCAAATTCGATTCCAATTGTGCTGCCACCTCCGGTCATTTGCTTCTGAACAGTTGCAAAATCTGGGTGTGACTTAAGACCTGGGTATTTAACTGACTTAATTTCTTTACGGCTTTCAAAAAATTCTGCGATCGCTTGTGCGTTCTCGCACATACGACTCACACGCATTTCCATCGTTTCAAGTGATTTTAGGAGCACCCATGCGCTAAATGGGCTAAGCGATGGACCGGTATGACGAGTAAATGGAATTAAATTTTCGTGGATGTAGGAGAAGGAACCAAGTATGGCGCCACCAAGTACGCGACCCTGTCCGTCGATATGTTTAGTTGCTGAATACATAACAACGTCTGCACCGAGTTGAAGTGGTTTTTGCAATACCGGAGACGCCATAACGTTATCGACAATGACCGTGGCACCGACTTTGTGCGCCAAGTCGCTAACCATGCGAATATCAACTATCTCCATCAACGGATTGCTGGGGGATTCAATAAATACAACTTTGGTTGGCTTACTTAACGCAGCAGCCCAAATAGCAGGGTCATTTCCCTTGACGAGTTCAACGGTCACGCCCCACTTTGGCAGAATCTCAGTTAATACAACGTGGCAAGAACTAAACATGGCAGCTGAAGCAACGATGTGATCACCCGCTACAACCAAGCATGCAACTGATGCGAACATGGCTGACATGCCAGAACCAGTTGCAACACAATATTCGGCACCTTCAATTGCAGCCAAACGCTTTTCAAACATTTGAACCGTTGGATTGTGGAATCGGCTATACAAGAAATGATCAGTTTCGTCGGCAAATGAATCAAATGCTTCTTGCGCAGATGAGTATGTGAAGCCACTATTCAAATAAAGTGCTTCGGATGTTTCGCCAAATCCAGAACGAGCAAGCCCGGCGCGTACCGCATCAGTCTGTGGGTTCACATCCCAATCAGGTGTGGGGCGATTTTTACGTGGTTGATAACCCCAGGTCTCGTTGCTCACACAGATAATCTTAAGGCGCAATTGCTATATTCAATACATGCCTAATCTCGCTATCTCAGTAAATGATCTGAGCAAGAAATACGGTGAGGCCCTTGCCGTCTCACATACAAATTTCCAGGTTCCGCTCGGGACCATTTGCGGATTCGTCGGCCCAAATGGGGCAGGCAAGACAACAACTATTCGAATGTTGCTCGGCCTGATCACTCCTACCGGAGGCACTGGTCAAATCTTGGGCGAGCCAATTACATCTCCCGAAAAATACTTGCCACAAGTCGGTGCGATGATCGAAGGCCCAGCTTTTTATCCGGCGCTTTCGGGTGCTGAAAATTTGCGAGTGCTGGCAACTTTGGGTGGTTTCCCACAAGAACGTGTTGATCAATTACTGAAACAAGTTGGATTAGCCGATCGTGGCAAATCTAAATACAAGACTTATTCACTTGGTATGAAGCAACGTTTAGGTATAGCAGCAGCACTTCTTCCAGATCCTAAGATTTTAATTCTTGACGAACCGACCAACGGACTTGATCCAGAAGGAATTCAAGAGATACGTCAATTACTTCGTTCGCTTGCAGATAAAGGCACAACAGTATTTGTGTCTTCACATTTACTATCCGAACTCGAATTAATTAGCGAGTATATCGTTATGTTACGTAAAGGTGAGGTTGTATTTGCCGGACCAATCCAAGAATTATTCGATCAACAACAGCCTTACATGATTGTAAAAACTGAAAATATTGGCGATCTAGAAAAAATCATGGCGATTGCGCAAAGCGCAGGTCATCACGCACATATTCGAGATGGTGCAGCGCATATCGAAGGTCCTGCTGATTGGGCGGGTACCTTAAATAAATTGGCATTCGAGGCTGACATTCTGCTTATACAACTTTCGCCACAGTTGCCAAACCTTGAGGAGACATTCTTTGAAATGACAGGGGAACAGAAATGATCCGCAGCATTGCACGTATCTTCTTTGCGGAATGGCGAAAATTGCGCAGACCAACTCTGCTGCTCGGAACCCTTGGCGCAGTTGCCTTTTTCAGCGTTCTAGTTTCATCTCTTCTTTTCTTAATGATTGATTCACCGAACGGCAATGGTGATCGTGGAATTCGCATAACAAGAGAAATGCTCTCCTTACCAAGTGGTGCAACTCAAGCTTTTTCAAGCATTGGTAATTTACTTGGCATTATTGCGCTCTGTGTTTTCGCGGCCCAGACTGCTCAAGAGTATTCACTTGGCACCTTACGCAATTTATTGGTTCGCCAGCCAGGTCGGATTCGCTTATTGGTTGGAAAACTCGCCTCAATGAAAGTATTTGCAATCTTTATGACACTCGTTAGCGCTGTTATCTCCATAGGTGTTTCGTACGCACTAGCCGGTGGAAAAGATGTAAACACCACGCTCTGGTTTAACGCTGATGGCCGCCTTGAAATTGCTAAGACTTTACTTAACGTCTTCATATCAATACTCGGCTTTGGAATTATTGGAATGGTGCTCGGTATTCTCTTGCGTTCACCAATTAGCTCAATTTCTTTGGGAGTTCTCTGGCTGCTTATCGTTGAGAATATTGTTGGCGCCGTTAAATCCAGTACCCTCCAATGGCTTCCTGGAAATCAATTGGGAACGATTGCAGTAGGTGGAACTGAAACCATCAGCTACACGCACGCACTTTCCCTTTCAGGACTATATGTTGGCATCGCCTTGATAATTGCAACAGTCCTATTTACAAGACGAGATGTAGCCAACTAGCGACACTTACCGCAATCTCCGAAGTTACTCAGCCTGCTCATTTATTCTGAGTGCTAACTTCTTGGGGGTCTTGTGTCGCATCGCAGCAAAGCGCTGGCTTTAGCCGTTATTTTTGGGCTAACGCTTTCGACTACACCTGCCATGGCGGCAACGCCTAAACCGACTTTGGCACAAATTGAAGCTGCTAAGAAAGCAGAAGCAGCAAAGAAGAAAATTGCAGATGAAGCGGCAAAGAAATTAGCCGCTGCTAATCAGACGCTGCGTACGCTGACCGCAAAGGCTAACGCTGCACAAGCGCTGTATACGAAAGCCAAACAAGAACTCGCTATCGCAACTTCTGCTGCTAATGCTGCCGCCGAATACGCGCGCCAGACCCAATTAGCCGTAGCCGAAGCACACCGTGTAATCGGCAAACTTGCTGCCAATGCATACATTATGGGCGGGTCTTTAACGGATATTGAACCTTTATTAAGCGCAAATGGACCGCAAGATCTAATTGATCAAATTTCGACTTTAGATAAATTGGGGATGCAGAACACTGTAGCCCTAGAACGCTATCGGGCCGCCGAAGTAATTGCGCGAGCTGCCAAAGTAAAAGCAGATCAAGCAAAAATTGCGCAAGAGACTGCAACCGCAAAAGTTGCGGCCGCAAAGAAAGTCGCTGATGATGCACGGACTCTGCAACAAAAAGAGGTGAACAAGTTACAAGCCATCCAAGATAAATTAGCGCGCGAATTAGCAAGCGCTAAGAAAGTAAGAATCACCCTTGAACAACAACGCGCCTTAGCTTTGCTTGAAGAGAGTCTGGCAAATACGGCGGCTAATACTGGCGGGCAGAAAAAAGTTTGGCCAGATATTGGCTTTAAAGGCCGATCTACAATTCGCACCACGGAAGCACAACGTGCAGTTGCTGTTGCATTTGCTAAGAAACAAGTGTTGGCGCGCAAACCATATATTTGGGGTTCTGAAGGTCCAAACTCATTTGATTGTTCAGGTCTTGTATATGCAGCATTTAAGTCGGCTGGCTTAGGTTGGCCAGATTGGGATCGCCTAAACTCTGCTCTTTATGCTGGTTATACAAAGCATGTTTCCCTAAACGAACTTGTTCCAGGTGATCTTTTGTTCTATTCATACAAAGGAACAATTTCTTCAATTCACCACATCACAATTTATGCCGGAAACGGGATGATGTGGGAGGCAAATTCAAAAGGTAAAGGCCTACTCTATTCAAATATTTATAGCGTTAAAGGGCTTATGCCATTTGGTGGTCGGGTCTAGAGTTAACCCATGTCATCGGCCGTACTCGAACTTCGTAATGCGGTGCGCCCTTTTCTCGAGAATTTAACTGCCGGAGATTGTGCGTTAGTAGCCGTTTCAGGAGGCGCTGACTCATTAGCACTGGCTTATGTGTTGCTTAAAGAAGCGCCAGATTTGGCGATTACTTTAATTGCCGTAACCGTTGATCATCAACTACAAAGTGGCTCGGCAGATCAAGCGGTGAAAGTTCAAAATGAATTGAAGGCCATGGGATATCAAGAAGTTATTATTGAAAAAGTTAGCGTCAAAGAAAAATCAGGGCTAGAAGCAGATGCGCGCACTGCAAGATATGCCGCACTCGATGCGGTCGCACACGCTTACGGCGCAACTCAAATTTTCTTAGGACACACACGAGATGATCAATCAGAGACAGTTCTGTTAGGCCTGGCACGCGGTTCTGGAACACGTTCGCTCTCAGGGATGGCCGTTGTAAATGGAAAATATGCACGTCCATTTTTGCAATTAACTCGCGAACAAACTGTTAAGGCTTGCCAAGAAGCGAAGTTAAATCCTTGGAACGATCCTCACAATGAGAACGCCAAATTTTCGCGTGTACGTGTAAGAAACTCCGTTTTGCCAGTCATGGAATCCGAGATCGGTCCAGGTATTGCCGCAGCGCTTGCAAGAAGTGCTGCGATCTTGCGCGATGATGCCGACGCCCTTGATGAGATGGCGCAAGCGGTAATTTCACGTATTGACCTAAAAGACCTTGATTGCGCAGCCCTGGCTGAACTGCCGCGAGCGATCCGATCTCGCATTTTGCGGGCTGCGATCTATGCCGCAGGCGCTCCCAGTGGCTCGCTGAGCGCAGATCACCTATCGGCCGTTGAGTCTCTGGTCACCTCCTGGCACGGTCAAGGCGAGGTGAGCCTGCCGGGTGGTGTGAAGGTAGCCCGAATTTCGGGCAGACTTTCGCTCTTAGCCCGTCCCTAAATCTCCCTCGAGGTTTGAAATTAAAAGGAGTCCCTAAGTGGATCTAGCTGCTGTCGGCACAGATGTAGAACGCGTAATTGTTACTGAAGAGCAATTGCGATCAAAGGTTGCAGAACTAGCAGCGCGCATTGATGTTGATTACAAGGATCGCGATCTTCTTTTAGTTGGAGTTCTTAAAGGTGCAATCATGGCGATGGCTGATTTAACGCGCGCTATGCAACGTCATATCGATATGGATTGGATGGCGGTTTCCTCTTACGGTTCTGGAACAAAATCCAGCGGAGTCGTTCGCATTCTTAAAGATTTAGATCGCGATATCACTGGGCGCAATATTTTAATCGTCGAAGATATCGTTGACTCAGGTTTAACACTTTCTTGGCTTCGTGCAAATTTAATGTCACGTGGCGCCGCCTCTGTCGAGATCTTGGCAATTCTTCGCAAACCAGAAGCAGCCAAAGTTGAAGTCGAATGCAAATATGTTGGCTTTGATATCCCAACCGATTTCGTGGTCGGCTATGGTCTTGATTTCAATGAAAAGTACCGCAACCTTTCCTTCGTCGGAGTGCTTGCTAAGCACATGTACTCGTAGTGGGTGTGGTCAATAAAATGGAGAAAAATAATTTCTTTAAGAAAAAGCCAGCGGTGAAAAATTCTGGTGCAAAGAAACCTGTAAAGAAAGTTCCAACAACGCGCGCCGGTCGAATTCTGCGTGGACCGCTTCTCTGGATAATTGTTGCAATCCTTGGGGTAAGCATCTTTGGACAAATTACAAGTGCTGGAAATCGTTACACCGAAATCGGCACTTCTCAAGCTCTCGATGCGATTGCACAATCAAAAGTGGAATCAGCGCTGCTTATTGATAAATCACAAAAATTGCAGTTAATTCTTAAGCCAGGCAGCCTGATCAACGGTTCTAGCAAAGTTGAAGCATCTTATGTAATTCGCCAAGAGCCAACAATTGTCGATGCACTCACCGGAAATCCACCTGTAAAGGGTTGGAACGTTGATGTTCCCAAGCAGTCGCTTTTCGTATCCTTCTTATTCTCAATCGCACCAATTCTGTTAATTGGATTTTTATTCTTCTTCCTAATGAGCAATGCGCAAGGCGGAAACAAAGTCTTTTCCTTCGGAAAATCTCGCGCCAAATTGCAAGATAACGATGTTCCACAAAACACTTTTGCCGATGTCGCAGGCGCCGATGAAGCAATTGCCGAACTTGAAGAGATCAAAGATTTCTTAGCTAATCCACCTAAGTACGCACTTCTGGGTGCCAAGATTCCAAAGGGCGTTCTCCTTTATGGCCCTCCCGGAACCGGTAAGACTTTGTTGGCGCGCGCAGTCGCCGGCGAAGCAAAAGTACCTTTCTATTCCATCTCTGGGTCTGACTTTGTTGAAATGTTTGTTGGCGTCGGAGCAGCTCGCGTACGTGATCTCTTTGCTCAGGCAAAAGCCAATGCCCCAGCGATCGTTTTCGTAGACGAGATTGATGCTGTTGGTCGCCAACGCGGTGCTGGTATGGGCGGCGGACATGACGAACGCGAACAAACTCTTAACCAGTTACTTGTTGAAATGGATGGTTTCGAATCAGGCGGACAGGTTATTTTGATCGCCGCCACCAACCGACCTGATGTTTTAGATCCTGCGCTTTTGCGTCCAGGTCGTTTTGATCGCCAGATCGCAGTTGATCGTCCTGATCTAAAGGGTCGCGAAGAAATTTTAAAAGTCCACGCTAAAACAAAACCACTTTCAAGTGAAGTTGAACTGCTTACATATGCACGTCGCACCCCCGGATTTACAGGTGCTGATCTAGCAAATGTCCTAAATGAAGCAGCGCTTCTTGCCGCTCGTGAAGGTAAAAAAGTTATTTCTAATCTGCAAATTGATGAAGCAATTGATCGCGTAATGGCTGGACCACAACGTAAATCTCGGATCATGTCCGATGATGAACGTCGCGTCACCGCCTATCACGAGGCTGGACATGCACTCGTTGCGCATGCACTTCCACACACAGACCCAGTTCACAAAATTACGATTATGCCGCGCGGTCGCGCCCTTGGTTACACAATGGTTCTGCCAGATGATGACAAGTATTCGACAACGCGCAATCAGTTGCTTGATCAGCTTGCATATTCACTGGGTGGTCGCGCTGCGGAAGAGTTAATTTTCCATGACCCATCAACCGGTGCATCTAATGATATTGAAAAGGCCACCGCGCTAGCCCGAGCCATGGTCACGCAATACGGAATGACTGAAGCGATTGGTGCTATCAAGTTGGGCACTGATGCTTCAGAACCATTTATGGGGCGCGATTACGGACACCAACGTGATTACTCTGAAAGCGTTGCTGCCAAAGTTGATGCTGAAATTCGTAATTTGATTGAAAATGCTCATCAAGAGGCGTTCGATATTCTGGTTGATAACCGCGCAACGCTTGATGCGATGGTTCTGCAATTACTTGAGCGAGAAACTTTAAACAAAGAGGAAATTTCGGCAATCTTTGCAAAGGTAAGTTCTTGGCCAGGGCGTCCGGCTTGGACGGGTTCGGCGACTCGCATTCCTTCACAGCAACCACCAGTTGCGGTGCCAGAAAGAATTGTTGTGGAACCAGTAATTACAAAGAAGCCAGCGCGCGTCAAGAAAAGTGCAAAGAAAGATGGCGCTGACGAGTGAGTGAAGTAACGCCAGTATCAATGGGCCCAGAAGATGGTCGCGCATTGCATCCATACGATGAAGCGCGCGCAACTGCTGCGGTGCGCGAATTGTTATTGGCGTTAGGTGAAAATCCAGATCGTGAAGGACTCAAAGAGACTCCAGCACGTGTAGCGCGCGCCTTTAAGGAGAACTTTGAAGGGCTGTGGAAATCACCCGAAGATGTCTTAACAACAACATTTGATATCGGACATGAAGAGCTAGTCATCATTCGCGATATCGAAGTTTTTTCTCATTGCGAACATCACTTAACCCCCTTTCACGGAGTTGCTCACGTCGGATATATCCCAAGTGGAAAAATTACCGGACTATCTAAAGTTGCTCGCCTAGTAGATTTATTTGCACGACGTCCACAAGTGCAAGAGCGCCTGACCACGCAAATCGCAGATGCCATGGTGCAAATACTTAATCCAATGGGCGTGATCGTGATTATTGATTGCGAACACCTTTGTATGTCAATGCGCGGAGTTCGCAAATCACATGCCAGAACTACAACAAGTGCCGTTCGAGGTGTATTGCGAGATCCAGCAACTCGCGCCGAAGCTATTAGCCTTATTACAAAGGGCTAGTTAAGTTGTCTGCTTCTACAATGAAAATAATGGGCATTTTAAATGTCACGCCAGATTCATTTGCAGATGGTGGCCGACACGACACCTATGAAAAAGCGGTCGCTCGTGGCTTAGAAATGATTGCTGAAGGCGTAGACATAATCGATATTGGCGGCGAATCTACGCGTCCCGGCGCCGAACGAGTAAGTGCCCAAGAAGAACAATCACGCGTTATTCCAGTAATTGAGAAACTGTCGCAAACTGGAATTCCAATCAGCATAGACACAATGCGCGCAGAGACAGCGGATAAGGCGATCGAAGCTGGAGCCAGCATCGTAAATGACGTGAGCGGTGGATTAGCAGATGAGCAGATGCACGAAAGAGTTGCTGAACTTGGCTGCCCTTATATCTTGATGCATTGGCGCGGACACTCCGTTGATATGAATTCACGCGCTGTATATAAAGACGTGGTTCAAGAAGTTATTGCAGAAATTGAAATTCAAATTGATAAAGCTTTACGCAGCGGAATTGCCCGCAATAATTTGATAATTGATCCCGGTTTGGGTTTTGCAAAAGAAAGCGAACACAACTGGGAGATATTGCGCCGGATCGAAGAGATCACCGATTTGGGATACCCAGTATTAATCGGAGGCTCGCGTAAACGTTTTCTGGGTGGCCAAAGTCCCGATGAACGCGAAGCGGCAACAATAGAATTGACTAGTTCACTCCTTGCTAAAAAGATTTGGGCAGTTAGAGTTCATAGCGTGGCCCCCCATAAGAAATTGGTAATTGCTAATGGCTGATTTAATTGAAATCAAAGGGATTAAATCTTTTGGATACCACGGCGTATTAGAGAGCGAAATGGTCACTGGCCAAGATTTCTATGTTGACGTGGTTCTGGAAGTTGATTTAACCCGTGCCAGCATCACAGATGATGTTTCCGACACGATTAATTATGCAGAAGTCACAGATTTAGTTGTTGCCGAAATTACTGGCGATCGCGTTTCTTTAATTGAAAAACTTGCCGGCAATATTGCAGACCGAATCAAGGCTACCTACCCGCAAGCTGCCACTGTTTCCGTGACAGTTCACAAACCACAAGCTCCAGTACACGCACAAGTCAAAGATATATCGGTAACTATAAATCGATGAGAGCGATAATCGCACTTGGCGCCAATATCGGTAACCCTAAAGAACAGATGGATTTAGCCGTGGCAATGCTTCGTGAAGCCACTGATTTCCAAGCAGTTTCAAAGTATTTTTCCACTCAGCCTGTAAGTGATATCCCACAGCCTGATTACTTAAACGCGGTCTGTATCGTGGAAAGTGATCTGCCCGCACTTGATCTGCTGGCGCTTTTGCAAGGTATCGAAAAAACTTTGGGACGAGAGCGCAATGAAAAATGGGGACCGCGTACGATTGATTTAGATTTGATTCAATATGGAACTCTCTTAAGTTCGGCAGATGAATTAACCCTGCCTCATCCACGCGCGCATGAACGCCGATTTGTTATCGAGCCATGGCATTCCATAGATCCTGATGCAATTTTGCTTACTCATGGCAAGATTTCTGAGCTTTTGGAGCAAATGCTTTAAGGCTCTAAACTTATAGTCATCACCGCCCGGTACCTGAAAGGACTGGAGCCAGATATGAAGATTGTTACCAGCGCATCAGAAATCGATGGCGGCTGCACTTTTGTGCCAACTATGGGCGCACTTCACGCTGGACATGCCGCTCTGTTCAAATTAGCAAAAGCCAAAAGTGACTTTGTAGTTGCAAGCATCTTTGTTAATCCACTGCAATTCGATGATGCGCAGGATCTTGCAAACTATCCACGCACTCCAGATCGTGACATCGAAATCGCTGCAGAATCTGGAGTCACACACTTATGGCTGCCTAAAGAAGAAGAGATTTATTCTTCGGATGTTAAGAAAATCGACGCTGGTGAATTAGGAAATATTTATGAAGGCGCAAACAGATCTGGTCATTTTGATGGCGTAGTAACTGTCGTTTCTCGGCTATTCCAATTGTTAAAACCAGAGTCTGCAATTTTTGGCGAGAAAGATTTTCAACAGCTAACCTTGATTAGAACAATTGCAGAGGACGTAAAGATAATTGCTGCTCCAACTGTGCGCGAAGCAGATGGTTTAGCCATGTCATCGCGCAATGTTCGGTTAGATAATGAGGGTCGTGCCGCCGCATTAGTTATTTATCAAGCTTTAATTGCAGCAAAGACTTCGCTCAATGTGCAAGAGGCACGAAACCAGATGCGCAAAGTCTGCGCTGAGCAACCGCTCTTTAAATTAGATTATGCCGAAGTTATTGACGAACAAGACTTCTCAATCGCTACAGATTCCACGCTCAATTCGCGCGCGATTATCGCTGGTTGGCTTAATGGGGTGCGTTTAATCGACAATATGCAGATGAGGACAGGTGGCTTGAGATGAAGCTACTTGCACCTGCCCCAGGATGGACAGCAACTGCCGATGTAATTGTGGTTGGTTCCGGTATTGCTGGTTTAACAACTGCTCTGCAAGCACGTACTTATGGCTTATCAGTACTGATAGTTACCAAATCTAAAGTAGATGAAGGTTCTACCAAGTGGGCGCAGGGTGGAATCGCGGCCGCACTTGGTCCGGGCGATACACCAGACCAGCATTTAAAGGACACCTTGGTTGCTGGCGCTGATTTATGTGACGCTGAAGCGGTTCGTGTGCTGGTGACTGAAGGTCCAGCTGCAGTGCGCAAGTTAATCGAACGCGGAGCGATTTTTGACACAGAAGAGACTGGTGAAATTTCTTTAACGCGCGAAGGCGGACATTTGCGTAACAGAATTTTGCACGCAGGTGGGGATGCAACTGGCGCTGAAGTCTCGCGTGCACTTTTAGCTGCAGTACATGATGATCCCGAAATCGAAGTTGTTGAAGATGCACTTGTCTTAGATGCGATTAAAGATATAAATGGCGCTGTGTGTGGGGTTACCTTGCACGTTATCGGGGCTGGTAGTCGTGATGGAGTTGGTCGAGCCCTGGGTAAGGCAGTTGTTTTAGCAACTGGCGGTTTAGGTCAAGTATTTGCACAAACCACAAATCCTTCTGTTTCTACTGGTGATGGAGTTGCACTTGCCTTGCGTGCTGGTGCGAAAGTGGCAGATGTCGAATTCATTCAATTCCATCCAACAGTTTTATGGTTAGGTGATAACACCCAAGGCCAACAACCGCTAATTAGTGAGGCAGTACGCGGTGAAGGTGCATATTTAGTTGACGATGAAGGCACACGTTTTATGGTCTCTGAACATCAATTAGCAGAGCTCGCGCCACGCGATGTCGTTGCGATCGCTTCGATGCGCCACATGAACAAATCTGGAGCACATCATGTCTGGCTAGATGTTCGCCATCTTGCGGGATTCGAAAATCGTTTTCCAACAATTTATTCTTCGTGTCTTGCTCACGGTATTGATCCAGGAAAGGATCTGATTCCGGTTGCACCAGCTTCTCATTACGCATCTGGTGGCGTCCGAGTTGATTTAAATGGCCGCACCAGTGTTAACGGACTTTATGCATGTGGGGAAACTGCATGCTCTGGCGTGCACGGGGCCAATCGTCTGGCATCAAATTCGCTCTTAGAAGGCCTGGTATTTAGCGCAAGAATTGCCGCAGATATCGCTGCAAATTTACCGAAGCAATTAGAACCAGTAGCAAATGATTCACGTTCTGTTTTGTTGGACCCGCTTACTCGCCGTGAATTACAGTTGAGTATGAGCCGTGGCGCAGGTGTATTGCGATCTTCTGATTCACTTCTGCAGACCAGCGCTGACTTAACGCGAATTCAAGATCGAACGAGTACCAATCCATGTGTCGAAGCATGGGAGACAACAAATCTTTTTCAATTGGCGCAGGCGATCCTAAAAGCAGCGTTGATTCGTCAGGAAACACGTGGTTCACATTGGCGTGAAGATTTCCCTAAAACTGAAAGCAATTGGCGCAAACGAATTGTTCAGCAATTGGATAGCAGAGGTAACTGGCTTACTTCTTATCAGGAGGTTGGCGGACAATGAATGAAAAAGAATTGATTAAAGCAGCGTTGGTCGAAGATTTAGCAGGTGGCGCCGATATAACTTCTGAGGCGACTATTTCTGCTGATGCCAATTCTTCGGCGGATTTTGTAGCACGTATGGATGGAGTTATCGCTGGTTCAAACATTGCCCACGCCGTCTTGGCAGAAGTTGGCATTACAGATGTAACTCAACTCAAGAAAGATGGAGACTTTGTTAAGGCCGGCGATGTATTAATGACCGTGCGTGGAAATACTCGAGCGATATTATTAGCCGAACGCACCGCACTAAACTTTTTTGGGCATCTAAGTGGAATTGCAACGCTAACCAATAAGTGGGTCAAGGAAGTATCAGGAACTAAATGTCAGGTGCGCGATACCCGAAAGACAACACCCGGAATGCGCGTTATTGAGAAATACGCCGTGCGCATGGGCGGGGGAGTAAACCACCGTATGAGTTTGAGCGATGCCGCGCTAATTAAAGATAATCACATCGCCGCCGCAGGTGGCGTAGTTTCCGCTTTTGCAAAAGTTAGAAGTACTTATCCAGAAGCTGAAATTGAGATAGAAGTAGATACTTTGGAGCAACTCAAAGAAGTCTTGCCGCTGAGTCCAGATTTAATTCTGCTCGATAATATGAGCCCAGAAATGTGCGCACAAGCGGTCGCACTGGTAAATGGAAAGAGCAAACTAGAAGCATCTGGCGGAATCTCAATTGCTAATGCGCGCGCCTATGCACAATCGGGAGTTGATTACATCGCAATTGGAGCGCTGACACATTCGGCTCCCGTCTTTGATATCGGCCTAGATCTGAGAACGGAGTAAATATGTTGCTGACAATAGATGTGGGAAATACCAATACGGTATTGGGAATTTTCGAAGGTAATGAGTTGATTCGGTCTTGGCGCGTTAAGACGGATCCCCGCACTACAGCCGACGAGCTATGGCTGCAATATCACGCACTTGTTGCCGGATTCGAAGTAACTGGACTTTCAATCTGTTCCACAGTCCCAGCAACGTTGCGCGAATTGCGAACCATGATCGCTACTTATTTTTCTAATATCCCAACAACCATTGTTGAGCCTGGCACAAAAACAGGAGTTCCACTTTTAGTTGATAATCCAAAGGAAATTGGCGCGGATCGGATAGTTAATACTTTAGCTGCTCACACTTTATTCGGCGGCCCAGCAATCGTTGTTGATTTCGGAACATCTACAAATCTTGATGTTGTCTCACCTAAAGGCGAATTCTTAGGCGGCGCTCTTGCACCAGGAATTGAAATCTCAGTTGATGCACTGGCCGCACGTGCTGCGCAACTTCGCAAAGTCGAATTAATTCGACCTAAAAATGTAATTGGCAAGAACACTGTTGAAGCGCTGCAATCAGGCACAATCTTTGGTTTTGCCGGACAAGTAGATGGCTTGGTCGATCGCATTGTGGCCGAATTAGCGCAGAGTTATGAAGGCACACCAACCGTCATTGCCACCGGCGGACTTGCACCATTAATCATTGGTGTTGCTGAAACTATTGATGAGCATGAGCCTGATCTCACGCTGATTGGACTGCGCCTTATCCACGAGCGAAATATCTAATAGGTAGACTCTCGCCATCATGAGCAACGAAAAAGAGCCCGCAGCGCAGGTCGAAGATGATCTGCCAGAGCAGTTACGTATCCGCCGAGAAAAGCGTGCCGGTCTAATTGAGCGCGGAATTGAGCCTTATCCAGTTGCCGTTGCACGCACCGCATCCCTTTTAGAAATTCGCACAAAATACGCCGCACTTGAAACCGATACTGCAACAGGTGATATCCAAAGTCTTACCGGTCGCGTCATCTTTAAACGCGATACTGGAAAACTATGTTTTGCAACGTTACGTGAAGGTGATGGCACCGAGCTTCAAGCGATGCTCTCTCTCGACAAAGTCGGAGAAGAAGTTCTTAATTCATGGAAAAGTGATATCGATCTAGGTGACATTGTTAGCGTCACAGGCGAAATCATTACATCCAAACGTGGCGAGTTATCGATTCTGGCAAACAGTTATGCGATGGCTGCAAAGTCACTTCGTCCATTGCCTAATGATCACAAACCAATGTCTGAGGAAACCCGTGTTCGTATGCGTTATGTGGATTTAATTGTCCGTGATGAAGCGCGCTCCAATGCGCGTTTGCGTCCGGCAGTAATGAAATCTTTGCGCGAGACATTTAGCGCTGCAAACTTTATCGAAGTTGAAACTCCCATGTTGCAGGTGATGCATGGTGGTGCAGCAGCGCGCCCCTTTAAATCATTTAGCAATGCCTACGACATGGATCTTTATCTGCGCATCGCACCAGAACTATTCTTAAAGCGTTGCGTTGTTGGCGGCATTGAACGTGTATTTGAAATCAACCGAAACTTCCGAAACGAAGGCGCGGATTCCTCACACTCACCAGAGTTTGCGATGATCGAGAGTTATCAGGCATATGGTGATTGGCGATCAATTGCAGATTTAACTCGCTCACTTGTACAAAACGCAGCGATGGCAATTGCTGGTTCACACGTTGTTACGCATCACGATGGTCGCCAAGCTGATTTGGGCGGACAGTGGAAAGAGATATCACTTTACGAAGCGATTTCACAAGGTGTGGGAGAGACCGTAACCGCACTTACTTCAATCGAAGATCTGAAGAAAATTGCCACAAAGTTGGGTATGAAGATCGACCCAAAGTGGATTACCGGCAAACTTGCGGAAGAAATATTTGAACATGTCGCTAAAGATCAATTGATTGAGCCTACATTTGTGATGGGTTTCCCAGTCGATACTTCACCGTTGGTGCGTGCCCACCGCGAATTACCTGGCGTTGCCGAAAAATGGGATCTCTATGTTGATGGGTTTGAACTCGCAACCGGATACTCCGAATTAATTGATCCAGTTGTTCAGCGCGAACGTCTGATTGAACAAGCGACTCTCGGCGCGAAAGGCGACCTAGAAGCGATGCAAGTGGATGAAGATTTCTTGCGCGCCATGGAATTTGCAATGCCACCTACAGGCGGAATGGGAATGGGTGTTGATCGCTTACTCATGGCACTTACTGGTTTAGGTATTCGCGAAACAATCTTGTTCCCGTTGGTAAAACCTGAAATCGAATAACTATGACCATAATTCGCCCCGCTAGAACTAGCGATATTAAGACAATCCGAGAATTAGTGGATTCTTATGCAGCACCTGGACAGATGCTCAGTAAAGAGACTGTGACTTTATACGAGAGCGTTCAAGAGTTTACGGTTGCTGAAGTTGATGGAAAAGTTATTGGATGCGGTGGTCTGCACGTTCTCTGGGAAGATCTTGCAGAAGTTCGTACAGTTGCAGTTGAAAAGAATTTCCATAATAAAGGTATTGGACATTTAATCTTGGAAAGAATTATCGAACGCGCCCGCGAAGTCGGAGTAGCACGTATTTTTTGTTTAACCTTCCGAACAGAATTTTTCGGCAGCCATGGTTTTGTCGAAATCGAAGGCACCCCTGTCGCACCTGATGTTTATCAACAACTATTGCGTTCATACGATGCCGGTGTCGCCGAGTTCTTAGATCTAGAAGCGGCCAAGCCCAATACCCTCGGCAATACGCGGATGCTCCTAACCCTTTAAGGCCCTACCGCTAGATTTTCTCGGGAATATCGCCCCTAAATCTGGGGTTCTACTGACCATTAGCCAATCACCTCGCGCCTTTTAGGCCTTCGGTTATAGGCTTATCGCAAGTACGAGACGAATTTAAGAGGAGATAGCCGATGTTTGAGCGCTTTACCGATCGAGCCCGACGAGTAGTTGTTTTGGCTCAAGAAGAAGCACGCATGCTCAATCACAATTACATCGGCACCGAACACATTCTGCTCGGACTCATCCACGAAGGTGAAGGCGTCGCTGCCAAAGGCTTGGAAGCGCTCGGCATTTCCCTGGAAGGAGTTCGCGCCCAAGTTGAAGAAATCATTGGCCAAGGACAACAAGCTCCTAGCGGCCATATTCCATTTACTCCACGCGCTAAGAAAGTCCTAGAACTCTCACTTCGCGAAGCGTTGCAACTTGGCCACAATTACATCGGCACAGAACATATTTTGCTCGGACTTATCCGTGAAGGCGAAGGCGTTGCTGCACAGGTGCTTGTAAAACTTGGCGCAGATCTAAATCGTGTACGCCAACAAGTTATTCAACTTCTCTCTGGCTACCAAGGAAAAGAAGCTGCCACATCAAGTGGTCCAGCAGAAGGCACACCATCTACTTCATTAGTACTTGATCAATTTGGTCGCAACCTAACTCAGGCTGCGCGCGAAGGAAAACTTGATCCAGTAATTGGACGTGAAACTGAAATCGAACGTGTCATGCAAGTTCTTTCACGTCGTACAAAAAATAACCCAGTCCTAATTGGCGAACCAGGTGTCGGAAAGACTGCAGTTGTAGAAGGTTTGGCGCAAGCAATCTATAAGAATGATGTCCCTGAAACTCTTAAAGATAAGCAGGTTTACTCACTCGATCTCGGCGCGCTCGTTGCCGGTAGCCGCTACCGTGGTGATTTTGAAGAACGCCTAAAGAAAGTTTTGAAAGAGATCAAAACTCGTGGCGATATTATTTTGTTCATCGATGAAATCCACACACTTGTTGGTGCGGGCGCCGCAGAAGGCGCAATCGATGCGGCCAGCATTCTTAAGCCAATGTTGGCTCGTGGCGAACTACAGACAATCGGTGCTACAACACTTGATGAATACCGCAAGCATGTTGAAAAAGATGCTGCGCTGGAACGTCGCTTCCAACCTATTCAGGTTAAAGAGCCGTCTGTTGCGCACACAATCGAAATTCTTAAGGGTCTACGTGATCGCTACGAAACACATCACCGCGTCTCGATTACGGATGGCGCACTAGCGGCGGCTGCAAATATGGCAGATCGCTATATTTCAGATCGTTTCTTGCCAGATAAAGCGATCGACCTAATCGATGAGGCTGGTTCACGTCTGCGCATTAAGCGCATGACCGCACCTGCCGAACTCCGCGAATTCGATGACAAGATTGCAGAAGCTCGCAAGGCAAAAGAGTCAGCAATTGATGGCCAAGATTTTGAAGGAGCGGCTTCACTTCGCGATAAGGAAAAAACTTTAATCGCCGAGAAGCTAGAGGCTGAAAAGAATTGGAAAGCAACCGACCTAGACAAGGTCACAGAAGTTGACGAAGAACTTATTGCCCAGGTGCTTTCTGCATCAACCGGTATTCCAGTCTTCAAGTTAACCGAAGAAGAAACTGCACGTTTGCTTCGCATGGAAGATGAACTCCATCGCCGTGTAATCGGTCAGGATCAGGCGATCAAGGCGCTTTCCCAAGCAATTCGTCGCACACGCGCAGGTCTAAAAGATCCAAAGCGTCCGGGCGGATCATTTATCTTCGCCGGCCCATCCGGTGTTGGTAAGACCGAACTTTCTCGCACACTTGCATCATTCTTATTCGGTGACGAGACCGCGCTAATCCAACTTGATATGTCTGAATATTCAGAACGCCACACAGCCTCACGCTTATTCGGTGCACCTCCAGGCTACGTCGGTTACGACGAAGGCGGACAGTTGACTGAAAAGGTTCGACGTCGTCCATTCTCAGTAGTGCTATTTGATGAGATCGAAAAAGCGCACCCAGATATCTTTAACTCACTTCTACAAGTTCTAGAAGATGGTCGCCTGACAGATGCACAAGGACGCACTGTTGACTTTAAGAACACCGTAATCATCATGACTACCAACCTCGGCACACGCGATATTTCGAAGAGCCTGGGACTTGGTTTTGCCAATATTGATGATGATCTAACTAATTACGATCGCATGAAGGGCAAGGTTCAAGATGAACTTAAGAACCACTTCCGCCCAGAATTTCTTAACCGTATCGATGATGTCATCGTCTTCCATCAGCTAACCAAGGATCAGATTATTCAGATCGTTGATCTCATGATCGCAAACCTTGATGATCGCTTGAAGGCTAAAGATATGGGCATCGAATTAACTCAAGCAGCGAAGGATCTCCTTGCTGCGCGCGGTTATGACCCACTTCTTGGTGCGCGCCCACTGCGTCGCGTAATTCAACGTGAGATTGAAGATTCACTTTCAGAGCGAATTCTTTTCGGTGAGCTAAAAGCCGGAGAAATCATCGTTGTTGATGTTGAGGGTGTTGACGCTGAAGCGAAGTTCACATTTGCAGGAGCCACAAAAGCAACCATGCCTGATACTCCAGAAGATTTAGCAGAAGCAACTAAGTAATTTAGCTAGCCTTCTTAACGCTTCTACTTGTAGTTGAATGCAATTTCTTGCCGCTCTGTTTTCTAGCAAGAACGCGTTTGGCGCGACGGGCAGCAGCACGCTTTTCTTCAAGTATGCGAGCAGGGATTGGAACTTCTGGAATTTCAATATCGTCGATACCCATGCCTGTAGCCTGCACTAGACTCTAATTTTAGTGCCCCAAAACGAGATTTTTGAGGGGCTAAATGTGAGGGTTATCTAAGGAATCTTTTTTCCTGGGTTCAGAATTGAATTTGGGTCAAACACCTTCTTAACCGCTCGCTGTAAGTCGATTACAGCCTTAGAAATCTCATTGGTTACAAAGCCAGGCTTAATCGATCCTATTCCGTGCTCACCACTTGCGGTGCCGCCAAGTGATTGCGCAATTTCAACAATCTGACCAAATGCCCGCTGCGCTCTTTCGGCTGCTGCAAGGTCACCATGGTCGTGCACGATTGTTGGATGCATATTTCCATCACCGGCATGGCCAAAGATTCCGATAGTTAGATTTACTTCCGCACTTAACTTCTCAACACGCTCTACGAATTCGGCAATTTTAGTAATTGGCAAGGCCACATCATCAAGCAGCGTTGCTCCCATGCGTTCTAAAGCTGGATAAGCAAGTTTGCGCACTCGGATTAAATCTGCAGCATCAGCTGGATCATCAGAATAAACACCATCTATAAGATCAAATTGCTTGCAAGTTTCAAGCGCTGCTTCACAAAGTGAATGGTTTTCATCTAACTGCATAAGCAGAACAGAGCCTGCGACTTCGAAACCCAGTGGATGCCAAGCCTGCACCGCTTTTAGAGTTGTCTGATCAACAATTTCTAACATAGACGGGCGATACCGCAATAGAGCCGCCGCAGCCGCTGCAGCCTTAGTTACACTTGGGAAAGTTGCAATAAGCGTTGAAGGGGCAGCGGGACGAATTTCTAAGTTAAGAGTTAGTTCAGTAATAATTCCAAGAGTTCCTTCAGAACCAATAAATAGATGCAACAAATCATAAGTTGTCACTGATTTCTTAGTGGCCTTACCTAATTCGATAATTTCACCGTTGGCCAAGACGACCTGCATTGCACGAACGTGTGCACCGGTTACGCCGTATTTAACGCAGCACATTCCACCAGCATTTGTTGCTGCGTTGCCACCTAGAGATGACCAGTCGCGGCTGGCCGGATCAGGAAGATAGGCCAGACCAAATTCTTTCGCGGCGGTATCTAAATCAAGATTGATTACACCGGCTTGTACACGCGCTATTTGGTTAGCGGTATCTATTTCGATTATCTGGTTCATTTTTTCAAGTGAGATGACAAGTGAACCTGCTGTGGAATTTGCACCGCCTGAAAGTCCGCTGCCGGCGCCACGAGTTACAACTGGAATCGAATTTTCGTTTGCATATTTCACAGCAATAGAGATTTCAGCAGCGCTGTGTGCCAGCAAGACTGCAAACGGTGCTGCAGCAGATGCAAACGGTGCCTGATCGCGTGAATAGGAAGCGGTGATATCAGGATCAGATATTAAGGAAACCTCGGGTCCAAGTGCGGCTGCCAGCGCTGCGATATGGCTCATGAGTCCGCTCCGGTAATTTTCACACGTTGAAGAGCTTGATCAAGGCGAGAGACTTCGAAAATCTCCATGCCGTCAATCTTTACATCACTGCCAGTGGGAACAAGTGCGCGCTTAAAACCCAAACGATAAGCCTCGGCCAATCGACGAGATACTCCGCTTACTTTACGAATTTCACCAGCTAACCCAACTTCACCGATTGCAACTAAATCTGCAGGCAGCGCCAAAGATTTTGCGGCCGATGCAACTGCCAATGCAAGTGCTAAATCTGCAGCAGGTTCGGACATTTTCATTCCACCAACGGTTGCGGCATAAACATCGCGGCCGCCAACACGGATGTTGGCACGCAGTTCGAGAACTGCCAGAGTCATTGATGTGCGTGCAGAATCAAGGCCACTTGTAACGCGACGCGCATTGCCAAAATCGTTTTCACGTCCTTGGCTAACAAGTGCCTGAATTTCAGCAAGCAGTGGGCGTCGCCCTTCCAAAGTAACTGTTACACAAGTTCCCGGAACCGGTTCGGCATGTCGAGAAGTAAATAGTCCAGTCGGATCGAGAACACTTTCAATTCCGGTATCACTTAAATCAAAGCAACCAACTTCATCGGAAGCCCCGAAGCGATTTTTAATTGCGCGGATTAAGCGAAGGCGTGAGTGACGCTCACCTTCAAATTGCAGAACGACATCAACGATATGTTCGAGCAACCGTGGGCCTGCGATAGACCCATCTTTGGTTACGTGACCGACCAATAACAAAGTGATATCGCGATCTTTACAGATTCGGATAAGCGCACCAGCAACTTCGCGCACCTGTGTGACACCACCAGGGGAACCATCTGCAGCAGATGAACCAATTGTTTGAACGCTATCGATAATTACTAGTTGAGGTTTAACCGAATCAATGTGTGCAATAACTGCGCCCAGATCTGTCTCTGATGCCAGGAATAATTGTGGGTCAACTGCGTTAATTCTTTCAGCGCGCAAACGAACTTGTGATGCTGATTCTTCGCCACTTATATATAAGGCAGGCAACCCCTTGGCAGCTGTTTGTGCTGCAACCGAGAGCAGCAAAGTTGATTTTCCAACACCGGGTTCTCCTGCAAGCAAAATTGCAGCCCCTGGAACAAGGCCACCACCAAGCACGCGATCTAGTTCAGAAACGCCTGTTGCACGTGCGCGCGCGGATGAAAGATCTACATCGCCAATAGGTGTTGCTGCATGTGTAACTTTTCCGGGAACAAGCGAGAGTTTCTTAGGTGCAGCGATTTCTTCAACGCTTCCCCATGCTTGGCATTCACCGCAACGGCCCACCCATTTTTGGGATGTCCAACCGCATTCCGCGCAGCGAAATGGGTCCTTCTCGACTTTAGCCATGGGCCAACTCTAGAGCGTAGGGGTGACTACTTCCCAGCGGCGATCGTTGCTGGGTGTTGAATAACGAATAACGGTAGTGAGCGCGCCTTCGCATCATTGATTCCTTTAACGCGCTTATCGCAGTGCTCGGCAAGAACTGCATAGGCAGCCTCACCCATCAAAGCTTGAAGTTCAGTGCGGTTAGAGATGTAAACAGGTTCGCTTCCGACGTGTGCATCAGTGTTGCTGGTGCAGTACCAATCGAAATCATCTCCGCCATCACCCCATGCAAGTCTTTCGTACTCACCGATTACGGTGATTGAGTATTCGCGCTCGCCAACTTCACGAGTTTCAAAACTACGGCGAAGTGGAAGTTGCCAACACACATCGGGTTTTGTATCTACAAAGTGGCGGTTCTCTTTCTGTGCCAAGTGGTGGAGTACGCAACCAAATGATCCAGTAAATCCTGGCGCTTCATAACCTTTACGATTTAAGAAGATGCATCCATCATCGATGGTGCGCGTCTTGCGTTCTTTATCT
>Ga0209299_1000292_pt1 | contig 28589 bp, 26 predicted proteins | sample S_140806_MF_Meta_FD_187326 | JGI IMG/M metagenome (GOLD analysis project Ga0209299, IMG submission 187326) | Freshwater microbial communities from Lake Simoncouche, Canada to study carbon cycling - S_140806_MF_MetaG (SPAdes) (version 2) | ecosystem: Environmental > Aquatic > Freshwater > Lake ...
CAGCAAGAGTTGCGTTAACACCTTCCATGTCACCAGCAAACTTCAAGAAGTCTGCTCCACCATCATTGTTAGTTCCATTTGCAGCTACGCACCAACCATCGATAGGTGCATCGATTGTGTCGCGGCCATGCTCTGGATTAATTTCTGGGAATGGAATGATTGAAAGGTCAGCGTAATCAGCATCTGATTGCTCCTTAAAGTTTCCACCGAACCATGAACCCATAAGCATTGATCCAGCCTTCTTTTGTAGAAGAAGCTGCATAGCTCCATCCCACTCGAGATCTAGAACGTTTGGATTCATGTATGGAAGCAACTGTGCCCAGTGTGTGAACACATCTGTAACCTTTGCATCTGTCCACTTTTCGCGGCCAGCAAGTAGATCTACGTGGAACTGGTATCCATTAACGCGAGCGTTGATGATGTCGAATGTTCCCATTGCTTCCCAGCCGCCCTTATCTCCGGCAGCGAAACCAACAAGACCCTTCTTCTTCATACCATCAAGCATCTTTAGGTATTCATCCCAGTTTGTTACGTTGTCTGCATTCAAACCTAAGTCTTGGAACATTGACTTACGGAAGTGAAGACCCCATGGGTACCATGACTTTGGAACGAAGTACTGCTTGCCATCAAGACCTGTTGAAGCAATCTTGTAGCTCTCTGTGTACTGATCGCCAATTGCATCCCATACGCCGGTTAGATCTGCGAGCAGACCCTGCTCTGCGAAGAACTGCATACGGTATCCAGCCATCCACTCAAAAGTATCGTCAGGTGTTCCCTGTAGATACTGTGAAAGGTTGTTCTGGAATGCATTTGATTCAGTTGCGTTGTACTTAACTTCGTTCTTTGTCTTTGCTGTGTATGCAGCAATCAAAGCTTCGTTCTGTGCTGTTGGACCAGCATCAACGGAACGTGCACCGTATGCAAGTGGGCCAGTTGCTTTGTCGCCGCAACCAGCTAGTAGTGATCCACCTGCTGCTAATCCGAGACCACCAACTGCAGCACCCTTAAGTACTGAGCGGCGGGAAATGCCATTATTTAGATCTGACATCATCGTCCTTTTCTATTAATTAGAGCCTTCGAAGGTCATCGGGTTTTGAGGGGTCAAAGCCTTCGGACTCTGGGAAATCTACGCGTGGGTAGGCCTAATAGATAGGAAGAACAGGTAACAAAAAGGTCACGATTTCAAGCTGTTGTAGGCAGATTTGAGCGTGTGATTACTTATCTGGGCAGGCGCAGCGATCGGCTTCCGGAACCCCAAATAAGGCTTCTTCTATGTGCTCCCCGCAGCCTGACCAGGTGAACTTTCCGCAATTTCTACACACCACTTTGCTACACATGCTTAAAGACTACAGCCCAGTCACTTTAACCGCAGCCAAGGCAACCCCAGCCACAACCACCCAGGCAACCATTCCCATTGCCATGGGGCGCGGACCGATAGCACGGATCGCCTTCCATCGAACACCGGAACCAAGTGCGACTAAACCTGCGCCAAGCAGAAGCTTGCTGGTTAAAACAATATCTCCGTGCACTCGATCATTGATGTCCACAATGTTGTTAAGAACTGCAACTGCGATAAAACCAAAAACAAAGAATGGAATTAACGGAACTTTTGCAGAAGTCGTTGCTGTCTTGCCTTCTGAAGTTAACCAACGTCGATGACGAATTGAAAGAATTAAAACAATCGGAGCTAATAAACAAACTCGTGCGAGTTTTACGACAATTGCATACTTATCAGCATCATCGCCCCAAACAGATGCAGTTGCCACAACCTGTCCAACATCATGAACTGCAGCTCCCGCCCATGCGCCAAACTCGCGAGTGTCAAGGTTCAATGCATGGCCAATCAATGGCAGCATAAAAATAGAAAGTGTTCCACAAAGGGAAATCAATCCAATTGCATATGAAGTCTCTTCTTCAGTTGCTCGAGTTTGTGGACGAATAGCTGCAACTGCCGTAGCACCGCACACGCCAAAGCCAACACCGATCAGAAGTCCAAGATCGCCAGACATTTTAAACAGCTTGGATAGTCCGAGAATTCCAAAGATCGTAAAGGTCACCACAATGACAACTGTGATCACACCTTTCAAACCTATTTCCTTAAGTGATACAACACTTACCTGTGCGCCGAGTAGAGCAACACCTATGCGCATAATGGTTTTGCTCGAAAGTTTCGTTGCTGCACCTGCAAAAGCTGGCCACTGAATAAAGTTGGCGACGATGAAGCCGAAAGCCACACACAGCGCTAATGGACTAATTGCGGATTGAATCTGGTTTATCTGGAAAGCAAGTGCGACAAGGGCTCCGATTAGGGCAAAGCCTGGCGCATAGGTTTTAAGCATTTAGAAGCCTAATTGTGCGAAAACTTGATCGGTAATGGTGATCTGATCATCGTTATTCAACTTTTCTGGATTCACGCGATTAGAGCCAGGCAGACGGCCGCCTGCAGCGGTAACTTCTGCTGCAAACTCTGCTGGTCTGCCTGTGTTTCCATCAACTGAAAGCTTCGAAGCATCAATTGCGATTACAAAATGTGAAATCTGCTGTGGCAAAGCGTCCTGACTTGATGCAAACATATCTGGGATATTTTTTGCAAGCGTTGGGCCAATCAACATTCCTGTTAATGATTCAACAAGAACTGCAACTGCATACCCTTTAACACCTCCAAGAGGTGCCAACATTCCAGCCAGAGCTTCTTTCGCATCAGTTGTTGGTGCCCCATCTTTTGTAAAAGCCCAGCCTGGTTCTAATTCCGCACCAGCTTGTGCTTTTGCTTGAATCTTTCCTCTAGCAACTGCGCTAGTTGCAAGATCGACAACAGTTGGTGGGTTTGTTGGAATACCTGCAGCAATTGGTGAGGTCGAAAGTACGGCTTTGTTTCCACCCCAAGGTGGCATCACTGCTGGCCCTGTACTAAATGCAATTCCAACCAAACCGCGGTTGATCATTGGCCACACATAAAGTCCTAATGCACCACAGTGATTAGATCTTCCAACACCAACAGCTGCAATTCCAGTTACTAGTGCGCGCTCTGATGCTACTTCAGCAGCCTTTTGTAACTGCCAATGACCAAGACCATCATCACCATCAAAGACAACAAGACTTGGTAAATCAGTAACTGTTTTTAATTTGGCCATTGGATTGATTCCACCTGCTTGTAGACGTGAAAGATAAAAAGGCAAACGCATAAGGCCGTGACTGCCAATCCCCCAGCGATCACTGGCAACTATGCAGCGCGCAGTTGTTGCTGCTTCTTGAGAAGGGACTCCTGCTGCTTCCAACAAAGAAGTTGCTTTATCTATTGCAGAACCAACAATTAGCTGAGGCATTTAGTTGCTGCTTTCCTTTAAAGCACCCACTGCGTGAGTAGCAGGCTTAGAGTTTAGAACGAGTTCAATATTTGAAGTCAGAATTTGATTGATTCGCAGCTGACTTTCTTTAGTAATTCCAGCCACGTGAGGTGTCAGAATTAAGTTCGGAATTGACTCCATTTCACCCTTTACCGGTGGCTCCTGTGTGCGCACGTCAAGTGCAGCCCCAGCAATGGTTTTAGCCTTCAGCGCTACCATTAAATCAATCTCGTTAATGACTTCTCCGCGTCCAACGTTGACGATGATCGCATCTGGCTTCATCAAAGCCAATGACGTGGCATTGATGCTTCCATTTGTCTCTGCCGTTGAAGGCATGTGAATACTGACAACATCGCTACGCTTTAAAACATCATCAAAGGTTGTTAATTCAATGTTTGATAAATTCTTTGCATAAGGGTCATATCCGATTACTGAACAGCTAAAACCTTGTAGCAGTTTGGCAGTTGCAAGACCTGTTGCACCGCAACCCAGAAGGCCCCATGTAAGACCAGATAGTTCACGGCCAGGCGTGCGCACCCAACCTCCATCACGAGTTGCCACATCATGGCCCGGAATATTACGAAGCAAAGCTATAGCAAGTCCAAGTGTTAATTCACCAACACTTACTGCGTTTGCACCAAGTCCAGCAACCACAACAACGCCAGCTGCATCTGCGGCTTTAAGATCAATATTGTCTAATCCAACACCGGCTCTCGCAATCACCTTTAGCTTTGGTGCGGCTGCAATTATTTCTGCAGTTACCTTTGTACGATTGCGAACTACTAATGCTGTTACATCTTTTAGTGAGGCTTTGAGCTCTTCAGGGTTACTCCACAATTCATCATTGCGAGTAATGGGAAAACTCCCCTCCAGTTTTTGGAAGGGAGCTCCCCATACATCTTCTGAAATCAGAATCATTATGCTGAAATGAACAACTTCGTGAATGTGAACTCGCGGTGACCCATAACTTCAGCCTTACATAGACGACCATTAACAGTGTCATAAATGACATCCATCATCATGTCGCCAGCCATAGTCATGTCGTATTCGTAGCGAAGGACTCCAGAAACATCAAGATCGATGTGCTCAGACATTGACTTTGCTGTCTTGATATTTGCAGTGAGCTTCAAGACCGGAAGGATTGGGTTACCAATAACGTTTCCTTGTCCTGTTGGGAACAAGTGGATTACTGCGCCACCAGCAGCCATCAGAGTTACGCACTCTGCTGCAGCAGATGAAGAATCCATGAAGTACAAGCCAGGCTTTGCAGGATCAGGCATTTGTGCAGGCGTTAGAACACCAACAACAGGCACCGATCCTGTCTTTGCAATGTTTCCAAGTGCTTTTTCTTCAATAGTTGTTAGGCCACCGGCAATGTTTCCCTGTGTTGGCTGTGAGCCAAGAAGATTTGCACCAGTTGCTTCAATAACCTTGATGTAGTTGTCATATGTCAGCTGGAACAGATCGCGAGTTGCAGCATCAATGCAACGTTCTGCAATGAGGTGCTCGCCACCAGTTAGCTCTGAAGTTTCTCCAAAGAACACAGTTCCACCAGCATCAACCCAACGGTCAACCGCCTCTGATGTTGTTGGGCAAGAGCCAAGACCAGAAGTCGTATCTGATTCTCCGCACTTGATTGACATAATCATGTCGCCCATTTCAGCTTCTGTTCGAGTAAGACCAGATGCATCTTGTAAGAACATGGCTGCAACACGGCTAGCTTCTTGAATCACTTGTAGGTCGCCCTTGCCTTCAATTGAAAATGCTGCAACTGGCTTTCCAGTCTTTGCAATTCCATCAGCAACACGTTGTGTCCACTTTGGCTCAATACCAATAACAACAACTGCGGCAACGTTGGCGTTAACGCCAGTACCGATAAGTGTGTCAAAAGTTAGTTGAAGATCTTCACCAAACTGCAGACGACCAAATGCGTGCGGTAGTGCCATCGTGCCTGGAATAACTTTTGCTACAGCCTCTGCAGCTGCATTTGAAAGGTCATCGAGAGGCAAAATAATTACGTGATTGCGGATACCCATAGTGCCGTTTTCGCGGCGGTAACCAGTTAAGCGCGGCTTGCTTCCCATCGATAACTCCTCATGTTGTGTGTGTGAATGTAATCGCCCTTTTTGATGGCAGCTGATGCAAGTCCGACTTTGATGCCGTACTTAATAATTGCGTCACCCTCAGCAAGATCTGTGAGTGCAAATTTGTGTCCAAGAGGAAGCGCGTGATTTAACACCGCAGTGCTCTCAGTTCCCTCTTTCACGGAACGACCGTGAATTGTTCCTGGTTGCAGATCTGTCATTGCAACAGCGACATTGTCGCCATCGTGATGAAGCAGAAACTGCGGTGGAGTTATTGCCATGTCTACACACGCCTCTCTTCGCCTATAAATGGGTAGTGGTCTGACCTCTTGCCGGAGTCTAGGTTAGATGAGCGTGTTTCGTCTAGCCCCCTGCCCAAATTTCTCGCAGTGGTCTAACCTGTTGCCATGAAAACAGAGCTTCGATACGGGATTATCGGCGCGGGCAGCATGGGCCGCGAGCATATTGAGAACATCAAGGTCATGGGCGGGGCGGTCGTCACCGCTCTGAGCGACCCACATGTGCCCTCCCAAGAAGCAGCCCTTGCCATGGCCCCTGGCGCAAAGGTCTTTACCGATCACCGAGCTCTCTTGGACTCAGGTTTGGTGGATGCAGTTGTTATTGCAACTCCCAATGACACACACGCAGCAGTTTTAAAGGATGCTCTTGCAACAGATTTGGCAGTCTTTGTTGAAAAGCCATTGGCCACAACAGTTGAAGATTTGAAATCAATTCTTGCGTGGGATGACAAGCGAAGTGCAATGACATGGATGGGTCTTGAATATCGATTCATGCCTCCTGTTGCCGAAGCTATTGCTCGTGCCCAAGAAGGAGATGCCGGAAAGATTCATCAAGTTTCAATCCGCGAGCACCGCGAGCCTTTTTATCCAAAGGTTGATAACTGGAATCGTTTTGCAGAACGCACCGGCGGAACGTTGGTTGAAAAGTGTTGTCACTACTTCAACTTGATGGACATTATTATTGGTGAACAACCAATTCGCGTCTTTGCATCAGGCGGGCAAAGCGTTAATCACCTTGATGAAAAATATGATGGTAAGCAAGCAAACATGTTAGACAGCGCGTATGTCGTTTTAGAGTACGCAAACGGTGCACGTGGAATGTTAGATTTGTGCATGTTTGGTGAGGGTTCTTTTGATAAAGAGATTCTGACAATTGTTGGGGATGAAGGAAAGATTGAATCCTTTTTGCCATCACAAGTTGTCCGTGCATCCCGACGTGAATCAATTGGAAAGCTTTCAGGTTGGGCACGCGGTGCTAGTCGTGCACGCGGTAACGAGCAAAAAATTGTCCTCAACTACGATGTTAAATACATGGGCCACCACTATGGGGCTTCTTACCTTGAACACACAAAATTCAGAGATGCGATTTTGAATTCAACTCCAGCTGAAGTTTCGCTCAAAGATGGAGTGATGAGCGTTGTAACAGGACTTGCTGCTCATAAGAGCATCAATGAAGGTCGAGTAGTAGAGATTAAAGAGCTCTGGAACTAAGGATTTAGCGCTCGACTCGAGCGCCACCGCCTCCAGCAAGTTTTTCCACTTCAGCCAAAGATGCCATTGTTGTATCACCCGGAGTAGTCATTGCTAAACCACCGTGGGCAACTCCAAGTTCTAGTGATTCTTGCAATGATCGACCGTCCAACAGACCAAAAATCAGTCCAGAAGCAAAGCTATCTCCGCTACCCACTCGATCTAGAACCTCGATTTTTTCATAAAGTTTTGACTTGAGTAATCCTGTTTCCTTAGACCAAACAATTGCACTCCAGTCATTTAGTGATGCGGTGTGCACTTTTCTTAAAGTCGTGGCAATAACTTCTAGGTTTGGATAACTCTTGACAACTTCTTGCACCATCGACCCAAAAGCGGTGTGGTCGATCTCGGTAAAGTTTGATGATAATCCCTCTACTTTAAATCCAAGTGATTCCGTGAAATCTTCTTCGTTACCAATCATGACATCTACATACGGTGCTAACTTTCTATTTACTTCTTGAGCTTTAGCTTGACCACCGATTGCACTCCATAAACTTGGACGATAATTTAAATCGTAAGAGATTTTGGTTCCATGCTTCTTGGCACTCTTCATGGCCGCTTCAATAACACCCGGAGTTGTTTCAGATAGGCCTGCATATATTCCACCTGTATGAAACCATCGAACGCCCTTTGAAAAAATTGCATCCCAATCAATAGAGTCTGCTGTCAGTTGTGAAACAGCGGTATTGCCACGATCAGATATCCCAACAGCACCGCGCAAGCCAAAACCGCGTTCAGTAAAGTTCAATCCATTGCGGGTTGTGCGGCCAATGCCGTCATATTTTTTCCACTGAATAAACTGTGTGTCTACACCACCCTGCAAAATAAGATCTTCGACAAGTCTTCCAATATCATTTTCTGCAAACGCTGTAACTACTGCGGTGCGAAGTCCAAAGCAGCGGCGTAATCCACGTGCAACGTTGTATTCGCCTCCGCCTTCCCATGCATCAAAGGTTCTGGTTGTCTTGATACGTCCCTGACCTGGATCAAGTCGCAACATGACTTCACCTAAGGAGATTTGATCAAATGCGCATTCACTCTTTGGCTTTAGATTCACTTAGCGCACACCTCTACAGCTTCTTTTGTCAGAGTAATAATTGATTCAAAGTCTCCATCATCAATGAGATTTGATGAAACCATCCATGACCCGCCAACGGCTACGACTGAGGCTAATGCTAAATAATCCTTCGCATTACTTGCACTTATTCCACCAGTTGGCATGAAGGAAATCCCAGGGAAAGGTGCAGTCATTGCCTTAAGGGCATTAACGCCACCAAGAGTTTCGGCAGGAAAAAACTTAAGAGTTGTAATGCCTTCATTAATCGCTTGAAGCATTTCAGTTGGGGTTGCAACACCTGGAAAATATGGAATGCCAAGTCGTGCAGCTTCAACTGCCACGGAAGGTGAGAAACCAGCTGATACAGCAAACTTTGCTCCTGCGTTATGTGCACGCTTTAGATCTTCAGCATTGCGCAGCGATCCAACACCAACTAATAATTCTTTGTTGTTTGCAGCGATCTTTATGGATTCAAGACTTGTAGGTGTGCGTAAAGTTATTTCAGCAATTGGCAATCCGCCCGCAACCAGCGCTGATGCCAAATCTGCGGCTTTAGAAGCATCGTTGATCGCAACGACTGGAACGATTCTTTTCTCATTTATTAGGTGAATCATCGTCCCATCCAACCGCCATCAACGGTTAGAACTTCACCATTTATATAACGAGCAGCAGGTGAAGCTAAGAAGACCGCCACCGATGCAATGTCTTCAGGATTGCCCCAGCGCCCAATTGGAATTCGAGCCAGAATTGATGCGTTTCTATCTGCATCTGCACGTAATGCTGCAGTGTTATCTGTTGAAATATATCCGGGAGCTATCGCATTTACTGTTACTCCGCGACTACCCCACTCGTTCGCAAGTGCTTTAGTAACTCCAGCAACACCATGCTTGCTCGCGGTATAGGCAGGAACATTGATTCCACCTTGGAAAGAGAGCAATGACGCAATATTAACAATCGTGCCAGAGCCCTTAGCAATCATTGCTCGTCCACATGCCTGAGATATTTGAAAGACTGAATTCAAATTAGTATCGATGATTCGATTCCAGTCTTGCATTTCAGTTTCTGCAGCCGGAGCTCTTGAAATAGAGCCAGCATTATTAATTAAAATATCTACTTCCAATTCGGCAATACCTGCGAACGCTTCTTTTATCGCTTCAGGAGAAGAAACATCACACAGAACTATTTCAACTTTTTGCCCTACATTTACGATTGCCGTCTGAGTTGCTTCAAGTGATTCTGCTGTGCGTCCTACTAAAACAATGTCGGCTCCTGCATGTGCCAATGCTTGAGCAATGGCTGCCCCTATGCCCTTACTTGAACCTGTAACAAGTGCTTTCTTCCCAGCAAGGGAGAATGCAGATTCAAGCCAACTGGTCATTACTTAAGGTTCTTTGTTTGAACGAGATTGAAATCTGTATACGTAATGTTCTCTCCAGCGGTAGACCAGACAAATTTATAGTTCGTTGTGCCTGCACCGGTATGAATTGACCATGCAGGGCTAATAACAGCTTCTTTGTTACTAAGCACAAAGTTTCGCGATGAATCTGGCTTACCGAAGAGGTGAATGACTTTCTCATTCTCGTCTAAATCAAAGTAAAGATAAGCCTCAGTGCGGCGCTCGTGCACATGGCATGGCATTGTGTTCCAAACGCTTCCTTCGTGAATTGTTGTAATTCCCATTGCCATGGATGAAGAAGGAACCCCTTGATCATGAATGTATTTGCGCAAAGTTCGCTCGCTGGCAAACTTTCTATCGCCAATCACAACTGAATCTGCATCGGCTTTCTTAATTAAAGTTGTTGGGTGATCTGCATGACACATACTAGAAGTGAAATAAATTTCAGCAGTACCTTCAAGCGAAATATTCTTAGAACCACGTCCAATATAAATAATATCTTCGGCTTGCAAACTGTGGGTGTTGCCATCAATGACCACTGTTACATTTCCAGTTAAGCAAACTAGACCTAATTCACGGCGCTCTAATAGATATTCAGCGCTCAATTCTGCAGGTACATCTAAAGAAACTTTCGAACCCTGAAGTGAAATCCCACCAATTAAAATGCGGTCATGATGTGACTGAACGTAGGTAACGATGTTTTTTTGAAACAGGTTGTTAATAACTAATTTCCCACGCAAGTAGTCTGCATCTTTGCTCTGGACATCTTCAGGGGTAATCGGGGCTCGTAATTCCATGATTAAAGTCTAAAGCACCTACCTTGTATAAAGAAATGTTATGAAGCGATACTTTTTCAGAGAATGTGACCAATTCATGCTTGCCATTACGGCCCACACATAATTGAATAGTCCCACTGGCGGCCAGAGTCTTTATTGGCGGCTCCAAACTAAGAGAGGTACTAACAATCAATGAAGATTCAAACACTTCGTTCTAAGTTGGCAATCGGACTTTCTCTTGTGCTTACAGCAGGTCTTGTTGCAACAGGCCTTCCAACAGCACAAGCAGATACATCTGGATTAAAGCCAACAGCAGCTCAGCTAACAGCATGGAAGGGTAAGGAAATCACTTACTACTTCTACAACGATAGCCAGGCAGAACTTGATACAACAAAGGCACAGATTGCTGATTTCGAAAAGCTAACTGGCGCAAAGGTAAAGCTTGATGTAATCCCTTACACAAGCCTTGATACACAATTACAGGCACGTTTGGCTGCAGGAAATGCTCCAGATGTTGCTCGTCTGAACAACCCTGGTCTTTACATCAAGGATTCCCTTGACCTCGAGCAGTACTTCTCACGTAAGTACGCTGCCGAGTTCATTAAGGGTTCAACACTTCAGGTAACTGATCCAACTACGAAGAAGTTGATCGGTGTTCCTTACGATCTTTCAATGAATGGTCCAATCATCAACGTGGATCAATTCAAGAAGGCTGGAGTTGCTGTTCCTACCTCATGGAACTGGGCAGAACTAATTGCCGCAGCAAAGAAGGTAAGAATTGCAAACGGAACTGAGTATGCATTTGCGATGGACAAGTCAGGTCACCGTTTCTCAACAGTAATGAGCCAGTTTGGTGCATTCATGGTTGATAAGAACCAGAGAAACGTTCTACCAACTTCTAAGTTCCGTGCAGAAAAGTCACTCAAGATGATTACTGATCTGTACAAGGCTGATCTTGCTCCACGCGATCTATGGATCGGTACTGGAACAAAGTACGCATCACCAGTAGCAATCTTCATTGGCCAGCAAGTTCCTGTGTTCTTCTCAGGTAACTTCAACCTTGCAACACTTGTTCGCGATGCCAAGTTCAACTTCCAGGTAGTTCCAAATCCAAAGGAGCTCAATGGTGGCGGATGGCCAGGCGGAAAGTTCTTGACTGCTTTCAAGGCAAGCAAGACTCCTGACCTAGCAGCGTACTTCTTACACTACTTGGCTGATTCAGCTCAGATGGAGCAAATGGACAAGAACGCATTCTGGTTGCCAACACGTAATGATGTTGTAACTAAGGGTGTTGCTTACCCATCTCGTCAACTAGATATGAGTATCTACTTGGCAGACACAGCTAAGACTCCAGCAGCAGCATTTGGAATTCAGTCAGTTCCAACTCTTACTGGAAATATCTACAACAAGCTACGTGACTTGATGACAGAAATCATGGCAGGCAAGATCACAGCTAAGCAGGCAATCCAAACTCAAACAGAGTTTATTGATGCTCAATTAGCAACACTACGTAAGTAATTAGGTACAACTACTTCTAGTGAATAGTTCAAGTAATACGGTTAACCGCCGGCGTTCAGTTATTAACTGGCGCCGGCGGTTAATGCCGTACCTCTTTGTAGCGCCAAATATGTTTATCTTTATCACGTTCATTATTTGGCCAGCTATTCGAGGATTTCAGATATCATTTTTTGACAGTATTGATGGTCGTACTTTTACACCTGTAGGTGCAGGGAATTACCGAACTATCTTTGGTGACCCTACGGTCGCATCAGTTGCTAAGAACACTGCTACCTACGTTATTTTCTATGTATTGATTTCAACGATTCTTGCGATAGCACTTGCATTAGTTGTGAACGAACAAAAGTTTGCTAAAGGCTTTTTCAGAGCAATTATTTTCTTGCCCGTGATGCTTTCGCCAGTTGTTGTAGGACTGATTTGGAATGATGTTCTTGACCGAAAAGTTGGTCCCCTCAATTCACTTTTAGAAGCCTTAGGTGGCGGAAGTCCGGGCTGGCTGGTCGAACCAAAGCTAGGAATGATCGCAGTGATTTTTGTTGGCGTGTGGGTCCACATTGGGTTCTACTCAATTATTTTATTAGCAGGATTGCAGGGAATTGATAGAAGTTTGTTAGAGGCCGCCTCGATGGATGGTGCAACACGATCACAAATTGTAAGAACAATCATTCTTCCACTGTTAAAGCCAACGACATTAGTAATCATTATTCTCTCGACAATTCATGGGTTCCAGTCATTTGATTTCATTTACACCTTAACTGGTGGTGGACCGCTGGGTGCCACCACGCTCATTGTTCAATACATTTACGACCGCGCGTTTCAGTCTCCAATTCAATATGGACTGGGAAGTGCCGCAGGCGTAATCCTCTTTATGATTATCTTTGCCTTTACAGCGCTCAATTTCTTAGTTGGAAAGAAGCGTGAAGCAATATGAGCAAACTTCAAGAGCGCGCCACTGCAAACAAGTGGAGCTCAATGAGTGGCAAAAAGCCACCTTCAATGGGAGATATCTTCAGAACAACTTTTTTGATCGTTGTTTCATTGATTATTTTGGCTCCTGTGCTTTGGTTTGTACTTTCATCATTTAAAGATGTAACAGACCTGAGCTCAAGACCCCCAAAAATATTGCCAACACATTGGGCTTTCGAGAATTACACAGAAGCATTCAAGATGTATAACTACAAGCGCTACTTCACAAACAGCGTAATTGTAACTTCTATCGCTACAGTCTTAACTTTGACGATCAACTCAATGGCTGCTTACGCCTTTGCTAAATATAACTTTCGTGGACGTGACGGACTTTTTGTATTGACACTTGCAATGATCATGATTCCTCTGCAGGTAATCTTAATTCCAATCTATTTGGTAGTTGCGAATCTAGGTTTAGTAAATACTTACTGGGGAATGATTATTCCGGCGGCGGCAACCCCAACGGGCGTATTTATCTTGCGCCAATACATGTTGACTATTCCTGATGAGCTGATTGAAGCGGCACGTATCGATGGTGCCGGAGAGTTTAGAATCTTTGCAAGAATCGTTTTACCACTATGTCGTCCAGCTTTAGCAGTTGTTGGAATCTTCTCGATTCTGTGGCGCTGGAACGATTTCTTATGGCCACTATTGATTGCACAAAAAGAGGAGCTGTACACATTGCCGGTTGCATTGGCGCTGCTAAACGGTCAATTGGTTGTTCCTTACAACATTGTTTTGGCTATGTCCGTGATGTCAATAATTCCAGTCTTGTTCATGTTTGTATTTATGCAACGTCAAATTGTCCAAGGAATAGCTCAGACTGGAATTAAGTAGTTCGCCATTTTTGAGAATCCCTCCAACGCAGGAAGAGGTCAGACAAATTCCACGCTTCACAGATAACTTCGATCGCACCATTCACTTGCTTGACGACAATGGCTTTATTCGTGACTGGCTTATTACAAAAGCGTGGATATGCCCTGCTGATGATCTAGGAAAACTCCTAAAGGATTCGGGGGATCCATTTGGTAAAGATGGACGTTGGGTGCTTACGAATGGTCCAGACATCGCACCGCTTAAATGCAAGATTTTTAAGAATCGACCTTTTACAGCTGAGCAAACGATGCCGGTTGTTATTGAAGGTGGAAATGTTGAATGGAAAGCACCGGGTACTGGAAAACAGGATTCAGATGTTTGGACTCGTATTCATACCGGCTATGACGGATATGCAGACTGGAGTCACTTCTCATACACGCCTGAATACCGTCACTCGTTGATGGCAACGCAAATTGAAGTTGATCAACCAGAATGGCGCAACATTGTTGTGCAGAGCCAAGGGCCAGTTCAGGTTTGGTTAAATGGCGAGTTAGTTCTTAGCACTGAAACATTTGGATATATGCAACCACTCAGCAATTCAATTGCAACCTTATTGCCTTCAGGAATAAGCACATTGATTATCTCTCAATGGCAGATTTCTTTGCGAGAAGTACGTCATGCAATTCGAGTAAAAATTGAAGGTCTTCCTGTACGAATCGTGATTCCATCTACAAATGCAGATGAATATGAGTCAGAGATTGCAGAACGCGAGTTAGAAAATATTGCTTTGGAGCGTTGGGCACGAACGACAGATACAGTTGAATTTTCTGGCTCAGTTGGTTTAAAGCTACGAGTAAAAGAGCGAAACACATTAGGAGATGGTGTTCCCTTTACTCTGACAAAAGGTAAAGCAAAAGTTTCAGTTACAGATATACGTAACGCTGCGAAAAAAGCAGAAAAGGGTAAGAACGGATCAATTGATGGCGATGTAACCGCGACCATGTTAGATACTGGCGAGATCTTCCTTGAGCTTCGAGTTGATTCACCGAAAACCCCTGTTTTCCGAACATTTAGAACGGCATACGTGCCAGAACGCGTGCGCACCACTGTCCCAAAGAGCGCCCCTTCTGTCTGGCGTAAAGAGGTTATCGATCATGTTGCGGATAGTTATGCCTCATCAGCTAGAGCACTAGCCCGTCAAGACAAGAACGCTAAGTACGTTGTAACCCACGAAGACTTAAAGCCAGCACTGTCAATGATTACCTCTCGCGCAGATTGTGCAGATTTTGAAGCAGTGGGCTTAGTGCACATACTTAATCGTTTTCCAGAGAAGATGTGGGAAAAGGGTTTGCGCGAGGAAGTAGTGAACGCACTTATTTCCTTTAAATACTGGATTGAACAGCCCGGCCTTGATGCAATGTGTTACTTCACCGAAAACCATCAATTTGTTTGGCACACGGCAGAGCATCTAATTGGCACATTCTTTGAGAAAGAAAATTTCCCTAATGCCAACTTAAAGGGTTCAGAGCACTCTGAACATGGTCGCGAAATGGCACTTGAGTGGCTTAAGCGCAAACTTGAAGGTGGCTTTAGCGAATACGACTCGAATGCGTATTTAGCAATTGATACCTTGGCATTAGTCTCACTGATCGAATACTCCCCTAACAAAGAGATTCGCCAGTACTCAGAAGCATTACTAGATAAATTAATGCTTTCCCTAGCTAGCAACTCATGGCGCGGAATTCATGGTGCTGCACACGGTCGTAGCTACACAACCACACTTCGTTCATCTCGCTTTGAAGAAACCGCACCAATCATGTGGGCGCTATGGGGAATGGGCGCACTTAACTTGGCAGTTCTACCTGTAGCCACATTAATTACCTCCAAGAAATATGTACTTCCTCCAATGATTGTTAAGGTCGCGCACTCTCTAACAAAAACTTGGCACGGTCGCCAGGTCTACCGCGGAAAGTATCGCTTCACAAGCGATCTTCTCGAGCGTCCATATGCCTCTGACCTACATGTCTGGCGCACCGGAGATGGAATGCTCTCTTCTGTTCAAGATTACAGAGCAGGCCTACCTGGACTTCAAGAACATGTATGGGGAGCAACTCTTTCCACAGAAGTTCAGGTGTTTGCTAGTTATCCAGCAGCCTTTAGTCATGCAACTTCGGTGCGACCAAATGCTTGGGCGGGCCACTTAGTTCTGCCACGTGTCAGACAAAATGAAAATATTGCACTTGCTATTTATGCATTAAATGATCAATTGCTGCCAGATTTCACACATCTATGGTTTCCAACACCGTGGATGAATGAGTTTGTGCAAAAGGGTTCATGGATTGCTGGACGCGTGGGTGATGGTTATATCGCCGTTGCATCACCGGGAGGTTTTACTCCATTAAAGAGTGGCGATACAGCACATCAAGAATGGATCCCAAATGGAAATGGCGCTCTCTACGTAACAATCTTGGGCGATAAAAAAGAGTACAAGGATTTCAAAACATTTGTTCGCAAACTAAACGAACCAACATTTGATGAGAAGAATCTTTCTATCTCTTGGAAGCACAAGAAGCGCTTTGATCTGTCATGGAGTGGACCATTCCATGTAGATGGAAAGAGTGAGCAGCTTGTGGCCGGCCTTCCCGAGGTTCCACCACGTCTTGATAATCCAGCAGTCACACTAAAAGCTGACGGAGACATTCTCGATGCAACTTTTGGAAAAGAAAAGTTAAAGATTGATGTAATCAAGGGTAAGCGCATCGAACCAAAGTCACAGGCATAAAATGGCGGGTGAAGATACAACTTCTAGTTTTCTAGAGGCACCAGCCCTTGCACCACTGTCCCCTGATTCATTAACCACCGAATTTCTGAAGAAAACTGCAGAACGAATCATTGATGCAACGTGGGCTGCAGGACTTCCACAATGGTCGTGGGGTGAAGGTGTTTATTTACTGGCTGAAGTTCGGTATCACGAAACAGTAGGACAAAAGATTCCAGCTCGATTACTTGACTGGTACTCCGGTCGTGGCGCAATCACTTCAGGCCACATTAATAATGTTGCTCCAGGTGCTGCCGCTTCGCGAGTTCATGCACTTGGATTTATGGATTCCTCTGAAATTAATAACTCTTTGGAAAAGTGGGTAATGGACCCAAATTCTGCTACCAGAGCAGCAAATGGCGCAGTGGAGCACTGGCCTGATGGTGTATGGGCAGATACCTGTTACATGATGGGAACTTTCCTTCTTAACCATGGTGTGGGAACCAAAAACGTTTCTTATGTGGAATTTATTGGTGATCAGTTAGTTGCACACATTGAGTTGCTTCAAAATCCAACAACAAAACTATTTGCTCATGGCTCACATAAAGGTGAAACGCTTTGGAACTACTGGGGCCGCGGCAATGCATGGATGTCTTTATCAGCAGTTGAATTTCTAGAAGCTTGTGAAGTTTTAGGGATTAAGCCTGAGTCTCTTGAGGTCGTAAAGAAAGCCCTTAGAGAACAATTGCTTGCACTTATCCCTCTTCAACCTGAGTATGGAATTTGGGATGTTCTCGTTGATCATCAAGTTGAGAACAAGGGAGTTCTTGAAACCTCAGCCACGGCAGGCTTTGGTGCAGCAATGATCCGAGCTATTCGACATTTTCCGGATCTGAAGAAAGAGATGAGCCAAGTAGGAACAAAAGCAATTGCAGCTTCACTTACTTATGTTGATACTTCAGGGGTTCTAACTCGCACAAGTGCAGGAACGGTTTTACAGCTCATCCCATTTGGATACAGCGTTATTCGCAACGATCGTATGCAATTGTGGGGACAAGGTTTAGCCTTGAATGCAATTTCAGTAATGCTTGAGCCAGATAAGAACTTTGTTGCAATAAATAACTAGTTCCAACTACTCCAAGGCTTTGCATGAGAATCAACAATTTCAGCTAACTGTTCTAGGCGAGGAATAGAAACTTCGCGAAGTGCCTTAGGGATATCTGGTGAGCCAACGATGTCAGCCCAGACTGCACGTCCTGCAAGGAATCCACTTGCACCACCGATGGCACAAGCCTTAACTGCATCATTAAAGAACGGTTGCTTGACGCCATTTGAGAGAACCACCCATGGTGAACCAATTGCTTCCGAAATTCTTTCGGCATTCTTTGTCACTAAATTCAGATCGCCTTCACCGTGAAAAGGAACTTCAGCCTTATAGAGATCTGGCCTCCATGCCGCCGCTTCGCGAGCAGCAATAATCAGTTCTTCTTCACGATTAAAGCTGCGGGAAGAGTCTGTAGGTGGCTTAACAATGATTTCGATAATTGAAGGTAGTCCTGAAATTTGGCAGAGTTTATTGAAATCATCAACTAGCTTTGCTCGGACATCTGGTGACTCATCATTGCGCCACAAAACAAGAAACTTTAATCCGACACTGCCGATATCTCTCATGCGCATTGGATCTACATCTGGATCAACTGCCGTATCTGTAGCTGCTCCCCCTGCTGGCCCAACAAGTAAATCAGCGGCAGCAATTAATCCGCAGCTACCTTGTAATGCTTTTTGATCAATAATTGCATCAATACCAAACTCTTGATCAACTAACAGTGCTGATGCATACGGCGATAGTTCGCGTGCTACGTCGACTTTAAATTGTGTTAGCTGTGAGTCTGGCACCGGAGTGCTTTGATGTGCTGCAAACATTCCTCTGAGTGCTTCACGTTGATCAACAGCAACCATTGCAAGTGCACCTGACGGTCTTGCCAATTTCGAAAGTGGTGCTCTCATTTATGTGCCTCCAGATATGTCTCAAGCTCGGTTGTTGTTGGAATTTTTGATTGTCCATCAAGCCCTGTGCAAGATAGAGCAGCAACAGCATTTGCGCGGAGCATCGCTTCATCTAAAGGGAATCCATGAATCAATTGCGCAAGTAATGCACCGTGAAAAACATCACCGGCACCTAAAGTGCTCATCACATCGACCATAAATCCTGGCGCAGTAACTAACCCAGTTTCTGGTGAAAAGCCTGCGCTACCAGCAGAGCCTTGCGTTGCCACAACTGTATTTCCTGCTTTCATTGAATCATTTTCCAATGCAACAGCTAAATCAATACCTGGATAACGCAGTGCCATCTGACGGTCAGTCGGAACAAATAAATCAACAGTTATTGGATCAAAAGTTTCAACACCATAGCCAGCATCAAATGAAATGAGTGGACTATTTCCACGTGAAATTCCAAGTTCTGCTAAACGAGTTATTCCGACATGATCGACGTGAACCCACTGCGCCTGCGTAATTAGCTTCTTAGCAGCTGGGTTAATCGGTGCTTGAACCATTGGCTGACGAGTACTTATAGCCCGCGCGCTGTGCTCTTTTGAAGCAACTATTACGCTGCCAGCAGTTGCAGAAGTTCCGATTGAAATACCAGAAGTGTCCACGCCTTCTTTTTCAAATATTCGCAAGACTTCCTTACCATCGGCATCATCACCAATTGTTCCGACTATCGCACTCTTTATTCCTAGACGGCTTAGGGCCACGGCAGCAACTGCAGCCGGTCCTCCACCTGCACGTGAGATTTCTTGGGCAATAACTCGTTCATCTGCTGATGGATACTTTTCAACCAAAGCTATGGTGTCGATTGTTATAACACCAACACAGACCGCTTGAACAGAACTCAATTGCTGACTTTCTTTTTCGCATCAGCCAAAGCCGTCGTACGAGCGCCAGTAATGTGTTGCAACGTTAACTTCGAAGCAAGTTCGCCATTACCATTTTCAATCGCTGTAAGAATCTCGTTGTGTTCGTTGCGTGAAATATCTGAACGGCCAGGTAAACGCAATGTAGTCTCCATAGAAATCTTCATAACATCTTGCAAAACATTGAGAGTTTGGTTGATAAATCGGTTCCCAGCAATGCCAACTATCGTTAAGTGAAACTTTGCATCTAGTGATTGCAGTTGAATAAAATCTATTGGCTCAGTTGCAGTCACTGTATCGATCTGATTGAGGGTTGCCCGTAGTAGTCGAATATCTTCTTTAGTTGCTTTTTCAGCAGCCCATCGTGAGGCCGGGACTTCTAGAACTTCGCGCGCATCAAAGAGTTCATTGAGCCCGTGAGTTTTAGACATCATTGAGGCACGTAGTTCTTGAGCAACTATTGGCTCTTGAACGTAGGTTCCTTGGCCGTGCTTAATTTGTACTAAACCTTGAGCTTGAAGAATATGGAGTGCTTCACGCAAGCTTGGACGACTAACCTCTAGTAAATCTGCCAGCTGACGTTCCGGTGGCAACTTATCTCCTGGGCTTAGTTTTTGAAGCTCAATCAACTCCATTAGCTGGGTGGCAATTCTTGCCGCACGTTGTGGTGCTAAAGGCGTTACTGCACTCATGACTACCCCTTCACCGCACCAGCTGTAAGGCCGGCAATAAATGATCTCTGGGCGAAAACATACATCAGAACCATTGGGATTGATGCAAACATAATTGCAGTAAAGAGCATGGAGTAGCTCGTAGCAAATTCACCTCGGTAGTCAATGAGGATGAGAGGTAAAGTCTTCTTATCTAGCTCATTAATCAACATCAATGGATAGAGAAGATCATTCCAGCAGATTACAAAGAGAAAAATTGATGTTGCACCGATTGCAGGTCGTGCAAGAGGCATTGCAATCGAGCGATATACCCGCCAATGATTCGCACCATCAATGCTTGCCACTTCAAACATTTCCTTGGGTAGATCTTTAAAGAACGCTGAGATGATGAATACTGAAATTGGTAGGGTTAATGCAATATTTACTAAAACAAGCCCAAGAAGTGAATTATTTAATCCAAGCTTTGTAAACAATGTAAAAATCGGGATGATATTAACTTGTCCGGGGATAGCTAAACCAATTGCAAAGAGCCCAAATAGAACTTTGCCTGAAATGGTCACAGATCGTGCAATTGCATAAGCTACAAGGCTTGCAAACAAGACTGTGAAAAACACTGAAAAAACAGCGACTATCACGGAATTCTTAAATGGCGTAAAGATGCTGCCTGAGTCAATCAAAGTGCGAAAGTTGTCTAGATTCCATGTTTCGGGCAAAGCCAATGGCTTTGTGTAGATTTCAACATCCTTTTTGAAAGATCCAAGGACAACAATTGAGCTAGGAACTATGACGGCTGCAGCAAACAAGGACAGCATCGAATTCTTAAATATCTTATAGATCATTTTTTCCCACCATCATCAATTCTTAGAACTCGGCGCTGTAACCATGTAACTAGTAGAACGAGTAGAACCAAGAAGATGGTTTGAGTTGCTGCATACCCAAATTTGTATCCCACGAAAGCTGTGTTGAAAACCATTGTCACGAGCAGATCGGAAGAATTCAGCGGGCCACCCTGCGTCATTGAATAAATCAGATCAAATGCGCGGAATGTTTGAATGGTTGTGTAAGCCACAACTACGGCGGTGGTTGGAAGTGCCATCGGCCAAGTGATGTTCTTAAATTGCTGCCAGCGCGATGCGCCATCTACTTCAGCTGCTTCATACAATTCAGCAGGAATCTGTTGCAATCCTGCAACGTAGATGACAACCATCTGTCCTGTGTGAAACCAGACTTGAGTAACAGCGACTGCATATAAGGAGTACTTCGAGTCACCTAACCAGTTAAGAGCCAGACTATCCAAACCAATAGCTTTTAGCGTTGCATTGATAAATCCGTAGTTTGGATCGTAAAGAAAAGTCCAAATTAGACCAACTGAAACCGATGACAAAATAGTTGGGAAGAAATAGATGGTGCGTAAAAGAATATTAGTTTTAGTATTTTTCAAAAGAAAAGTTGCAAAAAGTAGAGCAAAACCAGTCTGAAAAATAACCACAATTAATGAAAATCGAACGTTATTACCCAAGATTTTTAGAAACAGGTCATCGTTAGTTAAAAGATTTTTGAAGTTTTTCAATCCTACAAACTCAGGAGTTGTAACGCCATCCCAGCGCTGAGTCGCATAAAGCAAGTTAGTTAATGCTGGGTATAAGTAAAGAAAAGAGTAAATGGCAAGTGCCGGAGCAGCCATAAGCCAAAGAATCTTTGAATCTTTAGGCTTCCTCTTTTTAGGTGCACCAGAGGCACCCTTGCCACGGTTGGCAAGGGTGCCCTGGATGCGATCTAGAGAAGTAACTATTTACCCCTTAAGAAGAAAGACCCTGTTTGATGGTCTTTGATGTGTCTGTCAACGTCTTTGTAACATCGGCTCCACCAGTGATTGCAATCAATGCATCCTCAAGTGGGTTACGCACGTTGTTAACGTTGTTGAACAAGAATCGTGGTGCAAGAAGAAGCTTCTTACCCATGATGTCTGATGTGTTCAATAGGTCAACGTTACCTGCGTAGTCAACGTTGATAATCGAAACGTGTTGTGAAGTTCCAACAGCATATGCCTGAGCATTTTCAGCCTGAGCCAAGAATGACATAAATGATGCTGCAATCTTCTGATCTGATGAAGATGACTTTGCATTTACGCTCAAGATGAATGTGTTGTTTGTAATGCCTTGGTATAGAGGCTTTGAGTCAGTTGTAATAAATGACATCATCTTCATCTTTCCTGACATTGCTGGATTGAGCTTTGTAACTGTGCTCATACCGAATGTTCCAGTTGGATAAATAGCAGCCTTACCTGCAGCAAAGTCAGCTGGTGCAACAGTGTCGTTGTAACCAGTTGGGTTCGCTGGGAAACAGCCTGCATCAGCCATAGCCTTGTACTTGTTCGCAATTTCAACGAACCAAGGTGACAGTAGATCAGCCTTGCCTGTATCGATTGCTAGAACGCGAGCTTCAAGTGTTGCTAGATCTGGAGCTGAGTTCATCAAGAACGAGTTGATGATCTGTCCTGCGTTACCGCGTGTTGCTCCTGGCCAAGCAAATGGAATAAATCCTGCTGCTTTAGCTGTCTTACAGAATGCAAGTGTTTGGGTCCAAGTTGTTGGAACCTTCCAACCCTGCTTCTGGAAAAGCTCTGCGTTGTACAGAGGATTGTTAAATAGAGACTGGTATGGAAGACCATAGATACGTCCATTTACAGTTCCTGGTGTCAAAGCAGAAGAAATTACATTCTGCTTAATGAAGCGCTGGTTAGAAAGATCAGCAAGCATTCCACCTGCGTAGAACTGGTTGAACTGTCCACCACGGCTAGTAACAAATAATGCAGCCTTCTTATTTGGGCTGATCTTTGCGTACGCCAAGTTGGTGTAATCAACTGAAGTCATGATGACCTGATTGATCTTTGTACCTGGGTACTTTGCTTCGTACTTATCAATGATTGCCTGGAAAACTGCTTTGTCTTCTGGGCGCCAGTGATGGAATTCGATTGAACCCTTTGGTGGTGTTGATGTTGCAACTGGGTTTGCATTTGTTGCACCTAAACGCACGCGCTGCCAAGTTAGCTTTCCAGCGCTGTTTGCTTGGCAAATAAGTGATGTTGTCGTTTGTCCTGTGCTTACGCCTTCTGCTGTACAGACCTTGCCGAATGTTGGTACATCCGCAGCATGTGCAACCGCAAGTGGTGTTACAACAAGTGCCGCAGCAACTGTTGCAACTACACCAGCGCGGAGTGAAGCAAAGGCTTTGTGTCCTTTAGTTTTCATTTTTATCCTTGCCTTCGAGGGTTTGTAGTTGTTGTTTACCATTCTGTGAGGGGAATCCCTAACATTTTTGCCATCTGACGAATACCTGGTCGCACATCGATCCACGAGATGACCAAGTGATGCGGATATCCACCAGTGACTATTCCATTTACTAACGCAGCAGCATCAGGTTGAGTGATAACCGTTGCGGTATTGCCTTGGAAGTGATTGGGAGCAGGGATTGATTCCCCTCGGCTCACAACCATGCGTAAACCCGTGCGATTGCTCGGATCTACATCCCGATCAATGCGGAACAGAGTTACTGGTCCGGTCTTGAGCGGAAAATTACCTGCAACGCCAAGTTTGCGATTGCAGTGTGTTGTTTGTGTTGCATTCTTAGGATCAGCCGCAAGTTTTGTTGCTGCAGATCCACAGTGCCATAAACGCACTAAACCTTGTGATGCATCAAGATCAACGATATCTACAAGATAGTTTTCATCTGAGCCAAGTGCCTCACACATCATCATTGTTACCGCGCCTAAGACATCGCGCTCACATGTAGTTACAGTGCCACGGTCGGCTAAGCGCCCTAAAGACGAGCAAATACAGGCTCCCATATCTGTTGGAAACTCCGGCCAGCAACGGATCGCAATCGCATCAAGCAACTCATCCTCGCGCCATTTATCCAAAGCTACTTCAACTCCATAAACCTTTTTAGCTTGATCAACATTTACAGATGCAAGTGATGGTTGCGCAGCAACTGCTCCGGCATATGCCAACTCACGCGCTTCTTTTTTAACTTCTGAAATCTTTCCAAATGCATCATCAATTGAAATCTGGCGAATATCTAGTCCAAAAAGAGAACGAATTTGTTGTGCGTCATAAACACATGGAGTAAATCCAATTGGTGCTTCTCCCACTGCGCCGATTTTCTTTCCCTTGAGCCAATCAAAAGCTTTTTGCGCCTCTGCTTGAGTACCGAGCTCGCCAACAATATTTTCAGGAGTTGTTGCTTCGGGCATCTTGCCTGCGAGCGCATCCCTAATTGCGGTGCGCACTTGTGGCTCATCTGCGTTTCCATGAATGTGGCGAATTGATTGACCAACATTCATTAATGCATGTGCTGCAAGATTGACGCCACACATCGAATTCAACTTAAGTCGCTCGCCTACTTCGCCAGGCTCACGCATTGACCAACCAAGAACTGGACCCTTAACTTTTCCTAGTAATTCAACAGCTGGTGATGCATCTGAAAAAGAGGCCATGAACAAAATGTGGAGATCGGCATCTGGAAGTTTTGCCGCTGCAACATCATCAACTGTCATTACTAATTCAGTTGGTCCAACTACTGTGGCCCCGAGCTCAGTTAATAGCGCTCGAGCGCTGTCGAAGTTTGCTTGAGCGCATTCGAGGTCAAAGGTAGGGCGCGCGAGCGCAACAAGAGCAACGGTGCTCATTAATACCTCCAGTGGTAAGACCTCTTGGCAGAGAGTGCCACTGGAACAGGTGCGAGTCAATGGCAACTAGCTCATTTTGCGCTTCGTTATGGGACCGTGATGATCCTTAGCGGTTGAGAAGGAAGGCTCTGGTCCGACCATTGACCTCAAAAGTCGGCCATTCTGGGTCGTTTGTGAGCATCTTTACGCCTGCAGATGTAGCAAGGATGGTGTCCTCTGCCTTCCAGCCCTTACCTGTTGGGTTCCAGGCAATGGGTTGGTTCTCGGCAATCAGACGCGTTGAGCCCTGATTAGCTGGCCAATCACGAGGCAGGAAGCCTGTTGGTCCTCCCTGGTGATGCTTGGTCCACTCATCGGCATCAAAACCATTGGCGGGATAGGCAGCGATGGCTGCATTAATTGGATCTGAAAAGGCTTTGCCGACAACGGTTGCATCTAACAGCGCCGCTTCAACTTTATATATTGAGGTGTACTCATTGATCATTGAATTCGTAACTTCACCAAAGGTAACGATGCGGGTAACTGATGCAATCAATCCTTTTCGCTTTGCGCAGATGGATGCAGAGACGCGATTGCCAACAACCGCATCTGTTGGCAATGGATGCCTAAATTTGTGCACGCGATCAGCGCCAGCAACTCCTAGAAAGGCAACCTCTAAATCTGCTTGCCACAAGGAGTGAGTGATCAATCCTGCAACGTCGATTTCACGGTCTGAACTTTCCACCTGCTTCATTGCATTTCCTAAAGCAACAGCTGCATCAACGCAAATCTCTTTAAATCGTGCAACATCGGATTCAATCAGTGATGCTCGCATGATCTCAACTTCAGTTCCAAGATCGATTCGATCCCCACCAGGTTGATCGCCACCAACTTTTGAACCTGTAGGCAGTTGAGGATCACGACCCTCAGACCACTTAATAGTTTTAACAGTTACTTCACTGGGAAGTTCTTCTGCAATTAGTCGAGGTGCTTCAACAACATTTGTTATTGCTGTTGCTGAATCCTGGGTAATAATTAAATCAAAACATGCTGCATCTATTGTTGTTGGCACATGTGCCCGTCCTGCAATTGCCCAGGCTAAATTTGGATTGCGACGCAAGACAAAAGCATCTAATTCCTTAGCCTTCATGAGATCACGAAGTGGCTGAATACGTTGATTAAATGCGCTCATAGTGGTGATATTACAACCGACCCGCTTGGTGCACGCGCTTTAAGAACTCTTGAGTCTTTGGGTTCTGAGGGTTATGAAGCACCTGATCTGCTGTTCCGCGCTCAACAATATTTCCTGATTCTAAGAAACAGACTTCATCTGCAACCTGTGTCGCAAAGCCCATTTCATGTGTAGCTAAAACCATGGTCATTCCATCACTCTTTAGATCTCGAACAGCCGTCAAAACTTCATTGACCAACACAGGGTCGAGCGCAGATGTGACTTCATCTAGAAGCAATAAACGTGGGTTAACAGCTAAAGATCGAATGATCGCAACACGTTGCTGTTGTCCCCCGCTCAGGCGATCAGGGTATTGATCAGCTTTATCTGAAAGATCAAAGCGCTTGAGCAACTCAATTGCAGCTGTATTTGCTTCATCCTTACTCTTGCCGTGAACCTTGATAGGAGAAAGGGTGATGTTTTCTAGAACAGTTTTATGTGGAAAGAGGTTGAATGATTGAAAAACCATACCTAAGCGACGGCGGACGTCATCGACATTGATGAGCGGATCAGAGATTTCATCGCCATCCAAGAAAATCTGTCCATCATCGATTGATTCCAGCAAATTAATGCAACGCAGCAAAGTGGATTTACCTGATCCTGATGCACCAATCAAAACTGTTGCTGTGTGTTCAGGAACGGCTAATGAAAGATCATTTAAAACAAGTTCTGTCCCGAAGGACTTACGAATATCAACTAGCTCTAAAACGTTACTCATCAGATCGCACCTTCTGAATTCTGAGCGCTGGTGCGCTGTCTAATAGCACGATCTGTGTAGCGGGTCATCGGAATAGTTATGAGTAAGAACAAGATTGCAGCAACTACATAAGGTGTGTAATTAAAGGTTCTGCTTGCATTGATCTGTGCCGCACGAACCGCATCCGTTACTCCAAGGATTGAAACTAAACCTGTGTCTTTTAGCAAAGAAACAAAGTCATTTAACAGTGGCGGCACAACGCGACGGATTGCCTGAGGCAAAACCACAAAGCGCATTGTTTGACCTGAGGTTAATCCCAATGATCTAGCTGCTGCGCGCTGGCTTGGGTGGATAGATAAAATTCCGCTTCGAATAACTTCAGCAACATATGCTGAATAGGTGAGCACAACTGCAACAGTTCCTAAAAAGATCACATTGCTGGAAACACCCTTGAGACCAAGTGCCGGCACGCCAAAACCAACCAACAAAATAATCAAAATTAGTGGCGCACCACGAAAAATATCAACGTAGGCGGTTGCTAGAAATCTAAATGGTGTGAGTGCGGGCGACTTTGTTGTTCGAAGCAACGCTAAACCAAGTGCGATAACTCCAATGGCTGCCCCACCAATAAATGTGAGTTGCAGATTGATCCAAAGTCCTTTGATAACAGTTGGAAATACTTCTTTGCCATATTCGACATCAAAGAAGGTGGATTTAACTGTCTCCCAGCCAGGTGATGTAACGAGAATCAGGGCCAACGTGCCGAGAACAAAAATAGAGGAAGCCGCAGCAATACCTGCTTGCTTGCGGCTTATCGCGCGCCTGGATTGGCGGCGTTGAATCTCACGTGAGCTTGGCGACCACGCAGAGCGTTGCTTCTCTGACATGGTCGCCAAACTACCGTGTTTACTTCGTAGTTTCTATTACGGCTTCAAGACAGGAGCGCCAGCATCAGTTGCTAGCCACTTATCTGTAATTGCTGCCAATGTGCCATCAGTTGTAATTGCATCAACCGCACCTGACACACATGAAGTTAGCTTGCTGCCCTTTGAAAGCAAGAGACCAAACTGATCTCCAGCACCAGTTGATGGAAGCTGTCCAACGATTAGACCGTTTGGAACTTCAACACCTGAAAGGTAGAAAGCTGTTGGTAGGTCAACAACTAGACCATCGATCTGCTTGTTCTTCAGAGCAGAAACACCAGCAGCGTTGTCGTTAAACACCTGAGGTGTTGCACCGATCTGGTTCGAAATTGCATCTAGTGATGTTGTTCCAACTGCTGCGCCAAGCCTTGCACCCTTAAGTTCTGCAAGAGTTGTCTTCCCTGCGATCTTGCTCCCCTTGAATGAAACGATTGCTTGTGGAGCTGTGTAGTAAGGAGATGAGAAATCAACAGCTGCCTTGCGCTCTTCTGTAATTGAGAACTGCTGCAAGTTGAAGTCAAAGTTCTTTTCTCCTGGTGTCACAGCAGAATCAAATGTTGTGCGGACCCAAACGACATCTGCTGCTTCAAAGCCAAGTTGCTTAGCAACTGCATATGCAACTGCGCCTTCAAAGCCATTTCCGGTCTCTGGTGCATCGTCAATGATCCATGGGTAGTAAGCAGGCTCGCCAGTTGCGATTGTTAGCTTGCCTTCAGTAACTGTTGCAAGATCTGCCTTGGCACATGATGCACTCTCAGATGTTGCTGAATCAGATGAAGAACAACCAGTAAGTGTTAGCGCAGCTGCAATAACAACTGCTGAAAAAATTCCAAAACGCTTTTTCAACTCAATCTCCTAAAGTGTCAGGGGATCTTCACTAACCAAACTAACGTGTGAAGTGCAGTTAGTTAGACCCACGCTTGCCGACATAAGTACTGTCGGCCTGGTCTTCACCCGGAGCACCCCGCCGCGGTGGAGGGTTGCCGTCCAGTTAGCCGGGGCTTGATGCTGGAACTCGTGACCACTGCAAATGTTATTGACCGGTGTATGAGTTGTCGACTTGCAAATGAGATGCAGAAGAGAGAACAGAAAGTAAATCTGTGGTGGCGGGTGAAGGATTTGAACCTTCGAAGGCAGAGCCGGGGGATTTACAGTCCCCTCCCATTGGCCGCTCGGGCAACCCGCCAAGGTCGAACAAGTACTGCGGCAATTATGGAT
>Ga0209299_1000297_pt1 | contig 28431 bp, 33 predicted proteins | sample S_140806_MF_Meta_FD_187326 | JGI IMG/M metagenome (GOLD analysis project Ga0209299, IMG submission 187326) | Freshwater microbial communities from Lake Simoncouche, Canada to study carbon cycling - S_140806_MF_MetaG (SPAdes) (version 2) | ecosystem: Environmental > Aquatic > Freshwater > Lake ...
TGGCAGTACTCAGCTCACTTATAACACCACAGGAGCTAACACCTTTAGTGTTTCTCAGTCAACTACTGAAGCTACAGTAGCTGCTGGTACTGCTGGTGTTAATAGTTATTATTTACCAGCACCCAGTGCTATGAGTGTTGATGCTGCATACACTGATGTTGTGGTAACAATAAGAGATGCAACAGGGACCGCACTGGCCAGTACTATTACTAGAAGAATAAGTTATAGTTTGAGCCGTACAGGTGCTACAGGTCTTTCAGCCGCCAGATTTAGTATTGACAATGCAGCCTCAACATTTGCCAAAGACAAAGCAGGAGTGATATCTCCTAGTGTTGGTATAACACTAACCACTAGTGCAAGTAATTTTACCAGCATTACTTATCAGTGGCAAAAGAACAGTGTTAATATAGCTGGAGCTACTAACAGTAGTTATGTGGTACCTGTTAGTGACTATGAATCTGTAAACACCAATACTTATCGTTGCAATGCTACAGGAACTATTAACGGAGTAATAAATCAAACACTAAATGACAGTATAACAATTCCCAGACTAGATGATGGTACTAGCTCTCCAACCGTTGTACTGACTAATGAAAATGTAACATTTCCTGGTCCCTTGAGTGGCTATAGTGGTATTATCTTTACCGGTGGTGACTGTACAGTTACAGCCTACTTGGGCAGTACTCAGCTCACTTATAACACCACAGGAGCTAACACCTTTAGTGTTTCTCAGTCAACTACTGGAGCTACAGTAGCTGCTGGTACTGCTGGTGTTAATAGTTATTCTGTACCAGCACCCAGTGCTATGAGTGTTGATGCTGCATACACTGATGTTGTGGTAACAATAAGAGATGCAACAGGTACAGCACTGAGCACTATTACTAAAAGAATAAGTTATAGTTTGAGCCGTACAGGTGCCACAGGCGCTGACAGTACAGTACCGGGTAGTCCAGGGGCTTCAGTAAAAACTGCTACTACATATATCTACTATCAAACTGCTCAGGCAGCTAGTACAGGTATTAATAATCCAGTTTTTGATACTACTGCTCCTTCGTACCCGTACAACTTTATCACTGGTGCTCTTACATTTCAAACTGCTAACGGTTGGGCCCAAACACCCCCAACCTACCAAGCAGGTACTAGCTCAAATAACTATTGGTATAAACTAATCACAATTTCGCAAACTGATAATGGTGAACAAACTATAACTCAAGGAAGTACACTATTAGGAACCAGTTTTACTAATCTGGTAACTTTTACTAGTTTGAGTAGTACTGGAACGACCACAATAGATGGTGGAAGAATTGACACCAATACACTTTCAGTTGACCGACTTACAGAAACTAGTAAAGTTCTTTCTACTGGCAGAACTTTTAGATTGGGTGGCTCCAGTTTAGTAGACATATTTAATGGGGTAATTCAAACTCGTGCTGGTCTTGATCAATATGGTACAATAGTAGATCAAGCAGCAATAGCTGCTGCTTGTCAGTCGACTAACTATCCTGCTATTGGAGGAGTAGGTTTTACCACAGTAGTTAGTAGTCAAACAGTCAGTAGTTGGGGAGGCGGTTTTTATAACTTTTCAGGAAGCACTAAAAATAGCCAAGGTGTTATTGGACACAATACTTATGCTGGGGATTTTTTATTCAACATAAGTGGTGGCATTAGAAAAATACAGCTCGCAAACTCCAGTTATGCTGCGCAAGCTGCTCTTAATCAAGGTAAAATTATTGCTGCAGATGGCTTTACGCCTTTTACAGGAGTACACGATGGTCTTATTGCCAGATCTATTGCTCCAAGTATTGGAGATATATTGATTGATCACGAAGTCTTATTAAAACTAGATGTGTCTAACATCATTGCTGAGTATGTTGTGTCTTCAATACCAAATCAAAAAGGTGTTATAGGTATATGTAATACTCTATATGATAAGGAACCAACTGACTGGCAGGCAGACACAGAACCAAAAAATTTCCATAACCAAGACACTCCGCCAAAACCAGACTACTACCCTATTCCATCAACTCACCAAGTTGTACACGTAAATGCACTTGGCGAAGGGATGGTAAATGTATGTGGAGAAGGCGGTGCCATTGAAAAAGGAGACTTAATTGTTACCAGTTCTATACCAGGAAAGGGCATGAAGCAAGGTGATGATATTGTAAGAAGTATTACTGTTGCAAAAGCCCGTGAGTCTGTGACATTTAGCAATTCAACCGAGATTAAACAAATAGCCTGTATCTATATGTGCGGCTAATCAAAATACCCCACCCACAAGGTGGGGTATTTTTTCACTTGAAACAGTTTTGCTTACATGGTATAATAGTACCAAAATAAAAGCACCAGAATATAATGTTGGTGTATATCAACAAGGAGTTAAGATGGCAACCACACTATACTTTGTACAAAGTGACACCTTACCGCAAATCAAATTAACCCTTACAGATGAAGTCACCAGTGCACCCAAAAATTTAACTAATACAACTGTACAGTTGAATGCTAAACCTAGTACAGGCACTGGAGTGGCTTTTGTACGACCTGCAACTATACTAAACAGTACGGACTTGGCAAATGGAATTGCCTATGTGATATGGGAGAACGGCGACCTCAATCGTCCAGCAGGAACTTACACAGCAGAAATCGAACTGTACAATACAAACACTGGTTTAAGAGAAACTGTGTACGAAACGTTCAACTTGGTAATACGTGAAGATATCGCTGATATACTACCACTTCCCACAACCCCCAATAACACTCCGCCACCTAATGCCAATCCCGGAGGCTGACCATGGCTTCTCTTAAGGTACTTATAGAAAAGGTTTCTAGTACTATAATTACTGAGGCCTCCTACGCCAGCAGAACCATAGCGGAATATCTTACGGGACTATTCTCCATACCTTGGAGGCGTTTTACAACAGATGTAATTAACTTAGCAGAAAGCTTGACCAATCTGTTTGGTAAAAATACACAGGATGGAGTAAATGTTAGTGATCAGATTGGTCAGATTGACTTTGGCAAAAGACCTGTTGATGTCATCAACATTTCTGAGGTGGTACAATCAGACTTCAACAAAAACACAACAGATCAATTAAACCTAGTTGAAAATTTTGAAAAAGGTGTTGGTAAAAACACATCAGATCAAACAAACATTTCTGATGTTCAACCCACAGTAGACTTTGAAAAAGGATTGTCTGATAGTGTTAACACAACAGATGACCTCAATGGTGCTGCGGTAGATGATGATCAGTTAGTGTCCTACTTTAAGGCATCAGATGATCAGCTCAACCTTACAGACAACTTCAGCAGAGACATACAGTTCTTTAGAGATTTAATACACCAAGCAAACATTAGTGAATCTGACGTTATAGATTTTAACAAGGTTGTACAGGATCAGTTCAATGTCAGCGAATCAGACGTTATAGAATTTGGTAAAAACACACAAGATATTTTAAATTTTAGCGATATCTTTGATCGTACCATACAATTTTTTAGAGAGCCCACTGACAGTTTAAACATTACGGACCCTCTACAATCAAGTTTTGGTAAACCGTTTCAACACACTACTCAGCTGTCGGACACTGCCTTTGTGGAGATGTTGTTCAATGTTGGGTTAACCGACCCGTTAAATGTAACAGACGATATCAACGGTGCTGCTATAGATGATGACCAACTGGTCACATTCTTTAAGGTGTCCACAGAACAGATCAATTTTAGCGATCAACTGGACTTGGTCTTACTGTTTGACCGAACCCCCACTGATCAAGCAAATATATCCACAACAGGATTAATTGTTAGTCAGAATTATATAAACGGAGCCGACTACTTCTCACAGGATTATGTAGGGGTTTCCAGGACAATTACATAACCAGAAAGGTTTTCTATGAACTCCCAAGAAAATTTGAAAATTACAGGCAAGTTAAACATCGTGGTCACGGACGAACACGGTGTAGTAAAAGACAAGAGAGATGTGGACAACCTGGTTGTTACCAGTGGTTTGACGTACATTGCTAGCAGAATGGCTACAGCCACAGCCGGTGCAGCAAGCCACATGGCTGTTGGTACAAGCAGTACTGCTGCAGCTGCAGGTCACGTCAATCTACAAGCAGCAGAATCTGCCAGAGTTGCCCTAACCAGTACAACTCCCGGCAGTACCAGCATTGTTTATGTAGCCAGTTTTGGTCCAGGTGTTGGTACAGCTGCACTTCAAGAAGCAGGTATATTTAACTACGGCACGTACACAGCTTCACCAGGTGCCAACCAGCACATGTTGTGCCGTACAGTGTTCAGTGTGATCAACAAAGCTGCAAACGATACCATGACTATTACTTGGACAATTAACCTAGTAGCAGTTTAATCTATCTATAAAAGAGCTCCTAGGAGCTCTTTTACCCTACCAATAAATTTTAGGAATTTATTGGTATGGTAACATCAACCACAAGGGGCACAGATGGCACAAATTACTACAAGACAAACAGCAGGTGTTGGAGCTACAGTTGCTGGAGTTCCTCTAACCAACGCTCAACTAGATCAAAACTTTATCAACTTAAATACTGATAAACTGGAGTTAGGTGGTACGTATTCCAGCGGCACCGCGTCCGGCGTGACCTACCTCAACGGCAGCAAGGTGCTGACCACGGGGAGTGCGCTGACGTTTGATGGGCAATATGTAAGTATTGGTGCAGGTGCATCAAGCCCAAATGGCATTAAATTTCTTGCAAATGGCGGTGGGTTGGCAGCAAATTTAACTGTCAATCACTCAAGTGGAGAAATTCAAAACTTTGCCACTACAAATTATTTTCAAACTTGGTACGCCAACAACGCCGAACAAATGCGCGTCGACTCCTCCGGCAACCTCGGGATTGGGACGAGTTCGCCTGCTTATAAGCTGGATGTTCAAGATTCAAACCCAAACATTGCACAATTCACATCATCAGGCTCTTCCACCTCTTTGCGGATTAACAACACCAATGCCAATGCTTGGGGCAGCAACATTGGAATTTTTACGGGTGGTACAGCGGCTGGTTACTTCGGCACGATTGGTTCGTTGCTTGGAAACACTACGCAAGACTTGGCTGTGTACGCCACCGCAGGGAACGGGTTCCGCGTTTACACAAACGGCAATAACCTCAGAGCCACCCTCGACTCCTCCGGCAACCTCGGGATTGGGACGAGTTCGCCTGTAAACAAACTGGTTGTGTCCAACGCAGGGGCCGCAGGGTTTGAGTTTGATCCGGCTAACGGCATCATGCAGACCTACAACAGGTCTGGCGCTGCCTATACCGCCGCAAAGGTATACGGGCTAACTTTTGAAGTTAGAACTGGAGCTTCTCCAGCGGCTAACACTTTCTTTATCGACTCCTCCGGCAACCTCGGCTTGGGGGTGACGCCGAGTGCGTGGAGTACAAACTACAAGACCCTTCAAAGCGGTAACGGGTCAGCATTTGTTGGTTTTGTTGGGAATGATCAAACATTTGTTGTTAGCAATGCTTACAACGATGGCTCATGGAAATATAAAAACACAGCAGGTGCAGGTTATTACTCGATTTCAGGTGTAAGTAGCGGCGCTCACTCTTGGTTCACCGCCCCCTCCGGCACCGCAAATAACGCGATCAGCTTCACGCAGGCGATGACGCTGGATGCGAGTGGTCGGTTGTTGGTTGGCGTCACTTCTGCATCAGGAAACGCTGCGCTGCAAGTCAAAGGCGCTACGTCTGGTTATGCCAGACTTGAAGGTACAAGCAGCACGCTGTTTGCAGGAGATGCAAGTCTATTGATTATTGGCGGCGGGGCGACCGAATCCGCTGTTCGCGCAGAAGGGGCGTTGTTGTTTGCTTCTGGTGGTGCCACCGAACGCGCCCGCATCTCCTCCGACGGCACCTTCCGAGTCAAGGGAGCAGGCACTGCTGGAAGCACGGATGCAGTGCAGTTCAGTGGTAGCGCCCCGGCGTCAGCGATGACGCTGGATGCGAGTGGTCGGTTGTTGGTTGGGGCTACAAGTGCTTCTTCTGGCGCAAGGGCTACATTAACAAGTGCCGCTCAATCATCAGGGGCCGCTTGTGCAGATTCAGGGATTTTGCTTTACCCCACAGCAAGTCTTGCCACTGGCGAATACGCTCCGTTTATTACTTGGTCTGGTAATTCCACAAACCCCAACCGCGCACGGGCTGCTATTGGGGCCGTTTCTTCAGGTACTAGCACTGCATTAGATTTAGTTTTCTTGACCAGAAGCGCAGCAGATGCCTCTGAAATTGGCACAGGTTCCGAACGCGCCCGCATCACGAGCGGGGGGTACTTTAAGGCGAGTAATGCTGGTACTTATCAAAATGCGGCTGCTGCATACCACGAATTAAGGCAAACTGCATCTGATTGGATTGGATATTTTGTAAATACAAACGCGACTCCTTATGGAATTCAGTTTGGGCATATAACTGATGCAAATAGCACTGGGAGTCCATTTTTCCAATGCACAGCAGGGGCGGCACTTGGCACGTTAAGAGCAGAAATCCGCTCCAACGGTGGCCTTGCCAACTACAGCGCCAACAACGTCAACCTCTCCGACCGCCGCGAAAAGACCAACTTTGCTCCTGCCAAGTCTTACCTCGACACCATCTGCGCCATCCCGGTTCAGACGTTCAACTACATCGACCAATCGGAAGATGACCCCGGCCTGACGCTGGGTGTAGTCGCGCAGGATGTTCAAGCGGTCGCGCCTGAGTTGGTTATGGAGTCCAACTGGGGCACAGAAGACAACCCCAAGATGCGCCTGAGCATCTACCAGACTGACCTGCAATACGCGCTGATGAAGTGTGTGCAGGAACTCAAATCCGAACTTGATTCCGTCAAGGCGGAACTCGCAACCCTGAAAGGACAACCATGACTACCTTCACTTGGATTATTGAATGGATGCAGTGCAAGCCCACTGAGGGCGACAACACCGACGTAGTTGTTACTGCTGGCTGGCGCTGCAACGGCGCTGACGGCGACTACGCGTCGACGGTGTACGGCACCTGTTCATTCCCTGCGCCCGAGGGCTCTTTCACGCCCTATCCAGACCTCACCCAAGACATGGTGCTCGGCTGGATCTGGGCAGGCGGCGTGAACAAGGACGCAACTGAAGCTGTGGTGCAGTCGCTGATCAACAACCAGATCAACCCGCCCGTCGTGCAATTGCCGCTGCCATGGTCGTCCGCCCCGCAAACGGCCTGATTGGCTGGACCCTGCGCCGCACGGGCTTCGCGGGAGTAACGCTCCCGTGGGGCATCTACATCTTGCCCGAGCGCTTGCAAGATGCGAGACTTGTGCGGCATGAACAAGAGCACGCTAGGCAGATTGAGCTTGGTGTGATCGGGTTCTACGCCAAGTATCTATGGTTCACCCTCCGCTATGGATACCGTAATAACCCTCTGGAGGAACAAGCCCGAAAGGCAGAAGACAAATGAACGAACCCAAGATCACTCTCAACGATCTGTCCATCAACGACATGAACGTGCTGCTCGCTGGCCTGGGCAAGCTGCCGCTGGACGCTGCGGTCCGATGAGGGCTCCGACTTCGGGGACAAGTGTGTTTAGTCCTGTTGCATCTGCGGGCGTTGCAGGAACCGTTGTTAATACTGAATTCCCAATTGACATGCAGATGCTTGGGCTTCATGGCGGGTGGGCATACAGCTTTGCCGTATATGACAGATTGCGTGGTTTACCCTCAGACACAACTACAGAAAACCTACCCGAAACAACCTCAGTAAAAGACCACATTCAACTAGTTGTTAATCGAATGGTTCAAGAATCGTCCTATCAGGAATCCAACATGCCTTGGGCTCCAACTCCAGCCCCCGTTCCTGCACCCACACCTTGACAAAAATACCCAGCACTACAGCTGGGTATTTTTTCGCTTGAACACTTTTTCCTTGTATGATATAATAGTACCAAAATACAGTAAGACCAAATTTTTGTGTCTTGTTTAGATCAAGGAGCGCCCTATGGCAAGTCCAACAAAACTGAACCTAAAAGTTTATCAGGGCAGTACCTTTCGTGAAACCTTACGTTGGGAAAGTGCCTTAAAAGTATACGCACCTATTACCAATATTTCAAAAACTGCACCCATGGTGGTCACTGCCTCTAATCACGGAGTACCAGTCGGCTGGAGAGTAAAGATCAGTGGTGCTCTTGGCATGAAAGAAGCCAACACTGGTGACAATTACCTAACCACTAGTGAAGTTGCTGCCAACACAGCGACCTTTAACTCAGTTAATGCACTGAACTATACAACCTACACTGGTGGTGGGGTCCTGGAGTACAATCAACCTGTCGACTTGGCCGGCTATACTGCACGAATGCAGATTCGTGAAAAAATTACCAGCAACACTGTGTTAGAAAGTCTAACCTCCAGTAACGGAAAAATATTACTAGACAATACTAACAAGAGTATTAGTTTAATTATTAGTGCCACTACCACAGCAGCCTATATTTGGAAAACTGGTGTTTATTCTTTAGAACTGGAAAAAGATGGAGCAGTCATACCTTTGATATACGGCTCAGTAAGTGTTGAACCAGAGGTAACCAGATGAAGTTGAGTGCTGCTATTAGAAACAGTATGATTTCACAATATGAAACATACTTAGGAACTTCACCAACGATCGAGTTACGTACAGGACTGGTACCAGCGTCTACTACTGATGTAGACACAGGAACTTTATTGGCTGTTATAACATTGCCACTAGACTGGTTGAGTGCTCCTGTTAATGGTACCGTATCGCTACAAGGATCTTGGGTTGGTACTACAATATCTAGTGGTACAGCCACACACTATAGATTAAAAAATAGTAGCGGTATTACCCATGAACAAGGTTCGGTATCTATTACCGGAGGTGGTGGTGATTTAGAGTTAGACAACACCAATTTAGCATTGAATCAAATAGTTCAAGTAACAACTTGGACACGAACACAAGGAGGCCAATAAATGGCAGTAACTTACACAACAGCAGTAAAAAATGCTCGTCTTAATGCGGTAACGACTGCCATTGGCACTACCGGAGTACTAGAGATTGGTACCTCAGCTATGGGAACAGTATTAGCCACTATAAACCTAGCAAATCCGGCCGCCCCTGTGGCAGCGAGCGGAGTATTAACATTTACTATGCCACAGAGCGATACAGCAGCGGATGCCACAGGCACTGCAGCAGCAGCTCGTATTCGTACTAGCAGTGGCGGTACCGACATTGTAACTGGTTTAACAGTGGGTACTAGCGGTACTGATATTGTCCTAGACAATATCAGTATCAATACAGGACAAACCATCACTATTACTAGTGCAACTATCACACACGCCTAAGGAGCTTGAACTATGTCAATGACCAACACGGCCGAAGCCAATTTCTTAGGCTTGCTATTTCAAAATATAAACTGGGCTAACATTGGAGACGCCACCGGCTTGAGGAATGCCTCAACAGCTGGCTCACTATTTATCAGCCTACACACAGCCGATCCAGGCGAGACAGGTACTCAAACTACCAACGAAACAACATATACCTCATACAGCCGAGTAGGTGTAGTAAGAAGCAACAGTGGATTTACGCTTACTGCACAGACTATTACCAACGCAGCTCTGGTACAGTTTCCACAGTGCACAGGCGGTACTTCAACAGTTACCCACTTTGGTATTGGCACAGACAGCTCAGGAGCCGGCAACTTGTTGTTAAAGGGTGCCCTAGCTTCACCTCTATCAGTTAGTAACGGTATTCAACCTCAATTTGCAGCGGCTGCTCTGAGTGTAACGGTTGACTAATTGTAATGTTTAATACTATAAGTGACATTGCCAATTCTTGGGATACCAATAGGGTATGGCGACAACACTGGCATAAAACTGCAAACCCACAGTTATCAACTGCAACTGGGGGATTTTGGTTAGATCTTTCCATGGCAGCCGGTACCCCCAAGTACAATGCTTATGTAGGTGATCAGTTGGCATTTACTCCCTTAATAGGGGCTAGTAATAATGGTATTAACTGTGGTACTGGTGGAGACAGCTGGATACACAGATACAACTTGAGTGGTGGTGGTAGTACAACAGCAGCATGGCCTGCTGGAGTGGTTATGTTAATGGACTATGTAGGGTTCTATCCGCTCGTAGACATGGACAACATAGACGAACAGGTCTTTGACAACACTCTTTTGAGTTCTCGCTATGCCTCTGGTATGCGTTGTATGGTTGTTACTACGACACCTCAAACGGCCGCCAGTCCTACACAGGTCCTTTTAGAGTATGAAGGTAGTAACGGTGTAACCACAGTATCCAGCTTTTTTGTAAATTCTACAGTTGCCGCAGGTGCCCTCAACTGTTTTTCTAGCGTTACCGGTGGCAATGTTTCTGGTGTTGCTGCTCCATTTGTACCTCTTGGTCCTGGTACTTTTGACGTAAAAAAATTAAATAGTGTAAGAGTAACTGGTTCCTCTGGTGGATTTTGTGCTTTTGTTTTAGTTAAACCAATTTTAGAAGCGATCATTGTGGATACCGCTACTCCATACGAGATCGAAGCGCCTCGAAATATGCTGCCCTACTACGTACCAAACGGAGCATATTTAAATCATATAGTGTGTGGTAATAATGGTAGTGCAGCTGCTGGTATTACCAGAGGTCATATAACATTTGTAAGGAGATAAAATGGGATTTGCAAGCTATGACGATCTGGTAAATCAGGTCACAACAAACAATAAAATCTGGCTACAGCCCTGGAATAAGATCACACCCACAACAATGGCTGCGGGACGTTGGTATGATTTATTTTTAGGCAGCAGTGATCGCGGTCAAGGATACCACGGCAATTACGTTCGTAACTGGGGTTTTGATTCTATTGCCGAGTGGACCGGTGTAGGTGCAGGGGGTTGGGCGTGGAATATTGCTGGTACCGTGGTACATACTGCTGGTACTCCAGGGTCCTTATCCCAAACGCCACTAGCTACTATCGAGGCTAATACACCCTACACAATTATTGTAACCACCAGCGCTCCCGCAGGGTCGGGTGGTATCACTATTGATATTGGTGGTACAGCATCCTCTTCTATTACTACAGCTACTACTTCTACAATACAAGTTACCACAGGTGCATCACCTACTCAGACTATAGCAATCACGGCGGCCAGTGCTCAAACGATGACTGTAGATAACTTGATTGTTATTGCAGGTACTAGCACCGGTCAGTCTCCTCGATTCATGCCCTATAACCAAAACATGCAGGGAAGTATTTGGCCAGGAGACTTAATTGGTGGTAGTGCAACCAAGCACCTACTCACCATGAGCGCACAAACAGCTGGTGCAACCACTGTACCAATCACACTGTTGTTGGTTGACCTATTGGGCAGCTACTCACGTATTGACAGTAATATAGGTACCGCTATTACCTTAGCCAACACTTTGACTCTTCCACGTTATACAACAGGTGCAGGTGTACTGGCATATTCTGTTGTAGCTCCTACAACAACAGGTGTTAATGCGCACAATATACTTACTACTTATACCAATCAGGCCAACGTAGGTACCAGAAGTCTGCCTCAAACCGTAGCAGCCACAGTAAGTGCAGTAAACTCACACATCTACCACAGTGGAACAGCTGCCAACAATATTGGTCCGTTTTTGCCACTACAGGCTGGCGACACAGGTATTCGATCTGTACAAACTTGGCAACAAACTGCTGCCAATGGTACTGCAAGTACCTTTACGAACTTGGTATTATGCAAGCCCATTATGGAACTTCAACTTACCACTCAGTTCTTATTAGCCGAGCGTGATATGTTAAACCAGTTCCCTAGTTTACCACTGATACAAGAAGCAGCCGCTGCATCAGGTGCTTGTTTAGGATTTTTAGCTTATGCAGGTAATACTACGCCAGGTAATACTAACTTTTTTGGTGTCAACAGATACGCCTGGGGTGGTTAAATGGCTTTGCGCTTTAACGGTCAAAGCCCAACGTCAGTAAGCGGTTCTTTTTCTTCTTTTCCAAACAGAGTTATTGGTACGGTAGTTGGTAACACCGTCCACACTGGTATGACACCACTGTGGGGGGCTAGAAGAGCTGCATTAACCGCCTTTGGTAAGTTAGCGGGTATACCAGACGGTACTACCCATCCGATATCTTGGCAAATGCCTAATCGTGCCGGAACGATCTCTTCTCGCTATAATGAAATAAGGGTTACACCTTCGGCATCGGGTACTAGAGGTCTACCGACGTCCGGATCTGTAAGTATTACATTTGCGGTAGATCCTGCACAGCTTCAGTTGATCGTGTCTACTCAAGGCACCACTGCTATAACTTTTACACTAACGGGTAATGCTGGGGCCGTTCTGGATGCTGTAGCCAACATACAGCTACAATTTACTGTTCAAAATGCTCAAATTGAAGCTAAAGCCAATACAGAAGGTACTTCTTCTATGGTGTTTACCGCAACCGCAACTCCAAAAGCATTGGGTAATATAGAGGGCACTATTACACCATTTACAGAATTAAGTCCACAGAGCCTAGCACAAGCAGTTTGGTCCTATCAGCTGCCATAATACTCTTAGAGGTATAATATGACCACAGCAGCACAAAAACTGGTTGCACTATCTGGATTGACCGGTGTTAGTGCTGCAAATCACTTAATAGCAATAAGTACTGGCGGCACCACTGCAGGTTCTAGACTGTTGAGCAGGTCTGGAATTGCCAGTGGTACTGCTGCTGAACATTTAAACAGTATAGTAATTGGTGGTAGTAGAACCGGTACTTTAACAGTTGTAGAAACTGGTCTAGACCAATTTAATGCTACCAATATTAGCGGTGCTGTTAATGGGTACTTAAGTGGTATTGAGACTGGCACTGACAGTTTCCAAGGACTAGCAAGATCTATAATATCTGGCACGTTAACAGGTCAAGAATTAGGTCAAGATACTGCTTTAATAATTAGTAAATCTATTACCCTTGGCATCCTTACCAGCCAAGAAGTAGGTCAAGATACAGCAGATTTAGCAGCAAAACTACTAGTAAGTGGTACACTATTGCCCACTGAACTGTCTGATATCGCACAGCTATTGGGCAAGTTATCTGTTAATGGTACTCTAGCAGCCACAGAACTGACCGACACAGTTCAAGCTATTGCCAAGATTTTAATTCGTGGTAACATAACAACTAGCGAATTAAATTTAGATAGTACCCAAGCAGTAGCTAAATTATTAGTAAGAGGTGCTCTGGTTGCCTCAGAGACTGGCAACGATGTAGCTCTTAGTGTAGCCAAGGTACTTGTTAACGGTACTTTGAGTGCCACAGAGTTTGGTGGCCAAGACCTATTCTCTAGTGGCGGCGTAGCAAAAATTGCTTATGGTACCGTTAATGCTCTAGAATCGGCAGACTATGGCTCAGTAATAGCAAAATTATTAGTCAATGGAACACTTGCTCCAACAGAGCTAACTACAGATCAGGCCGCTATACTGGCTAAATCTATAGTTACAGGTACGGTGGGCGTATCAGAGGCCCAAACAGACCAAGCTCAGATAGTAGCCAAAGCTATATTTAAGGGCCAACTGGCTGGTATAGAGCCAACTGTTGACATTGCCCAAGCACTGGCCAGGTCTATTGTTACAGGTTACTGGACCTCAACAGATTCTATAGATCAGGCAAGCAGTACTGGCAGAGTAGCCATAACAGGACTTGCTTCAGCACTTGAAAATCCAGATCAGTCCAATTTAATAGCTAAATTACTGATTCGTGGTAACTTTAGTGCAACTGAAACAGAAACAGATAGTCTTCAGGGTCTTGCTAAATCAGTTATTTCTGGCTACTCTTCTACTACAGAGTTTGGTAGTGATTTTGCTCAATTTAGTGCTAAACTTTTACTAAAAGCGTCTTCTGTTAAATCAATAGATATAGCATATACTTCTATTGGTCAAACCAAAGTAGCGGTACTAAGTAATGTAGTAATACCAATTACCGGATCTGGCTCAGCAGTAAGAATAGCTATAAGCTCAAGGGTATCAGAAACCTACATAAGACAAGTAGAAGATGGCATAGTTATTAGTGCTTCCATACCTGAGCCCTTATTTATAACTGTTATATCTAAAGATAGTATAGTCTACCACGGAGTAGCCAGCGAGTTTATTATTACTCAAACTGTTGATGACATATTTGTCAGTACAGATAACGCAGTTCAAAATGTAACCGATGTTGGAGTAAAACAAGTAGTAATTACTGAACTATGATAGGAATATAACTATGCTAGAATTTGCAGCAAGTGGGATACTGGGATCAATCTTTGGTGGATTGTTCCGTCTAGCCCCAGAGGTGTTAAAGTTTTGGGATCGCAAAGACGACCGCAAACACGAACTGGCAATGTATGGCTTACAGATTGACTTGGAAAAGACCAAAGGCCAAGCCAAGATCGAAGAAAAATACATCGACTACAGCATTGCACAAACTCAGGCTATTCAGAGTGCTTTTGAGGGTCAGGCAAAAGAAGCCGCGGCAAGTTACCGTTGGGTAGCTGCATTGAGTGCTTTAGTGCGGCCCATGGTAACATACATCCTGTTTGGTATGTATGTGGCTTTCAAGATTACCATCATTGTGCACGCTGTGAACAGCGGTGCTAATTGGATCGACATAGCTCGCAACCACTGGACTGCAGACGACTTTGCAATGTTAAACATGATTTTAACATTCTGGTTTCTAGGTCGCTCTATTGAAAAGCGTGGTAATTCATGACTTCACAAGCCGTCAAACTATGTACAGATGCCCTTTTACACCCGTTTGAGGGCTATCACAAAAAGATGCCAAACGGTGACTGTGAAAGCTACCCAGACCCCGCGAGTCCACTAGGTCGGGGTCTGGTGTCAAAGGCCCAAGCCGCGACCATGACACCAGATGAGCTACTCAAGGCAGGTCACCCTTGGACTATTGGCTGGGGTGTTACTGGACCTGACATTGTGCCTGGTTTGACTTGGACACGCCAACAGGCAGACGAACGCTTTGAAGCAATGCTCTCAAAGTTTGTCGCAGGAGCACTAAGCCTTAGTCCAGACTTGATAAATGAACCGCCCAGAAGGTTGGCGGCAATCATTAGTTTTTGTTACAACTGTGGTTTAGGCAACTACAGGATTAGCACTCTTCGTAAGAGGGTCAATCAGGGTGACTGGAACGGTGCTTACGAAGAAATACAAAAATGGAATAAAGCGCAAGGTGTTGTGTTAAATGGATTAACACGCCGACGCTTAGCAGAAGGCAGATTTCTTCTGTAAGCACTTCATCAACCAACCTTCAAAATCTATGGCAAATCAGCGTAATTCCGGTAAGCGTGCACGTAAAAATGAAATTTTATATACTGATATGGGGAACCATTCTCCTCAAAAAGTAAGTGTAAAGTTTCCTAGATTAGAGGCCCAAACATATAGGCAACAAGATTATTTAGATGCTATAAATAATAAAGATATTGTTTTTGCTACAGGAGCAGCAGGTACGGGTAAAAGTTATGTAGGAATTCATTATGCAGCGGAGCAGTTATATTACAAAAAAATAAATAAAATTATTCTTACTCGTCCTGCTGTAGAAGCATGTGGGGAAAATCTTGGGTTTTTACCTGGAGAGCTGATAGATGGCAAACTTATGCCTTATCTTATTCCTTATACAGAAACCCTTAATGAATTGCTAGGAAAAAGTTTTGTAGAATATTGCTTAAGAACTAATATTATTGAACCAGTACCACTAGCATTTATGCGAGGACGCTCATTTAAGAATTGTATTATTCTAGCGGACGAAATGCAATCAGCTTCCCCAATGCAGCTTAAGCTGCTACTGACTCGTATTGGTGAAAATACTAAGCTTTTAATTAATGGAGATATTGCACAAAGAGATATTATTGATGCTACAGGCCTAGAGGATGCTATTGGAATTCTTAGACATATTCCTGAAGTAGAAGTAATCAATTTCTCGGACGATGATTGTATTAGAAGCAATTTATGTAAAAAAATATTGCGCGCATATAGTGGATATAGATAATTAAAAAGCACCTAACTTTATAGTTAGGTGTTTTTACTACGCAAGTGTCCAACCCTTATGTTGCCTATATACACCTTTTAATAGTCTATGAAAGTTTGAAGGTAATAATCCATGTGTATTTGCAAATTTACGTGAGTTTTCTACTTTGTACACTATTCCACTTGGCGACTTTACATCTGGGTAATTATTTCTGTTTGTAGTACCTTTACGCCTTTTACCACTAAGAGCTATCATTTGTGAGTATTCAACAGGGTATAAATTTTTAAGGTAAATATGCTGGTAACCATAAGTAATATTTTTTACCACACTTATATTTAGCCCTGTAGCGGTTACAATGTCTTGTAGGGTATTATTTTTGTTACTTGCAAGTAATACTACTTGTTTATAGGTATTTTCTTCATATATTAAACCTTTTCTAGTACCACATTTAGCGCTTACTTTACTCCACAATTCTGGAAATCTATCAGCTAACCAAGAGTGTTCGCTACCGTTAGATATTTTTTGTACGATACTGTATTCTACCCCTAATTCTTCTGAAATATTGCTTAAAAGTTTATCTGTATTAGCAAGTAATTCTAATATTTCTATATAAGTTTTTTCGGTGTAATACGAGTACGGAGTATTTGCTCCGAAACCGAGACCGTCTCCTCCAATTGTTTCATTCATACCATTTTTAAAAGAATCAAGTGTTTTTATCCAATATACTTCTCTAGAGGATTGATCAGCTAAGTTAGTTACTTCTTCCAATGGCTCCATTGTTGGTAATCCGTAAATGTAATATCCTGCCTGTAAGTTTTTATTTATGTGCGTACCTGCTTTTAGTTTTCTACAGTGTTCCTTATATCTTTGATTAAAATTACCGCTTTTACCTATGTAGTACTGACCATCTGCGCACTCAAAGTACAATACATAGATTCCCGAATTTGTAGTCATAAAAGTTTCTCCATAAAAATTTATTTTACTACAAAAGCAATGACTTGTCAAGATACAAACTTTAAATACCGGCATAAATTTAGATTTGCAAAATGGTAGATATTGGTGTATAATTACTAATTAACCTATACGCGCCATATTTCTAGGCCATCATCATGGCGTATAGAAACTAATTTATTTTAAGTAAAAGAGGAGACCATGGCCAAAGAACTGTGTCCAGTGGGTACAATGTATCCAGATATTAATTTGAGCAACCACTTGGCAGCGGTTCAGTACGCCAACTATGGACCTGCTGAAAGTCGTGACAGTAATCCCGAGTTTTGGGAACTCAAGCAAGAAGTTTGGGGTGTCAGTGAAGGCCAAGCCCGTATGAGGGTATGCGCCAGCTGTCATCATCACGATCGCAAACCAGAGACCTTGGACTGCATCATCGAGGGTCCGGTGGGTGAGTGGAGTGAAAGCCAGCTTCCAGTTACCCCCAGGTTTACAGACGTTGACGGTATGCCGGTCTGGTACTGCAATCGTTGGAATATGACAGTCTCACCAATCAGAGTATGTGATCAGTGGGAAACAGAAGAAGAGCATGGGGACGACATGGCTGAGGAAGAACCTGAAAAAGGTTACTTTGAAAAGGCAGCAGCAACCTACAAGCCCACAACAGGCATGGCCTCAGCAGCTCGCCGTGCCTTAAAGTGGAAAAAAGAAGGCCACTCGGGCGGAACTCGTGTAGGCCTGGCCAGAGCAAATCAACTTGTGAACCGTGAAAACCTGACTGCTAGTACAGTAATGAGAATGCACTCATTCTTTAGCCGTCATGAAGTAGACAAAAAGGCAACAGGATTCAACAGTGGAGAAGAAGGTTTTCCAAGCGCCGGCAGAGTAGCTTGGGACTTGTGGGGTGGAGATGGTGGTCAAACTTGGGCTAAAGCTAAGAGGGATCAAATAGTAACAGCTAGAAATAGCGATTAAATATAGTTTAATTATTAATGAGGTAGCCGAGTATGGATATCGTAGAATTGGCCAAAACTTTAAAAGACAACTGGGGGCTTTTAGTCACAGTATTTGCATTAGGCAGTGCATGGTATCAGGGCAAGGTGTGGTTTAATAAGTTTAATGACACCTTGGACTCTACCTCTAAACAAATAGCTGAACTAAAGAAATCACTACAAGAACTAACAGAAAAAGTAGAAGCCTTACACACAAATGTTGGAGACGCACAAGAAGACGTTAAAAAGATTCTTTCTGTTCAACACTTCCAAGAAGTAAAGCTGGCAATTTTGGCTGGCAAAAAAGAGCAATAAAAAAGCCCCTCAACTTTTAGGTTGAGGGGCTTTTTCTTTATTCAGCAGGCTGTTTTGGCATCTGTTCTTGTGCTTGGGTCTGCAACTTCTGCGTCAGTGGATTGGCCACTTTTGCAGGAAGTTCCTGAATCCCTGCTAGGATCATATTAGCTTCTTGTTCTGTTACTGTAAATGTAAAGTTCATGTTTTCCTCTTGTTAAGGTTATTTTAGTTTCCAGCCTTTATGGCTGTTATATTTTGGTCGCTTCTTTAATACTTTAGCCAATGAACTGCTATCTAGTCCATGTTCCTTGGCAAAAGCTGCAATATTGGTAATATTATACTCTTGCCCAGTTGGGGAAAGTATTGTAGGGTAGACTATACCTCTATCTATTGCTGTATTTTTACCAGTTGATCTTTTACCTTTCAAACTCCTCAGTTGTGAGTATTCCAAAGGATATTTTTGTTCTAACCAGTTGTGAGCCTCTTGATTTGCAATATGCCGTATAGTACTTTCACTTACACCTGTAAGTGATTCTATTTGCTTGTAGGTATTATTAATATTTAGTAATAAAAATAATACTTCTATTATTTCTTTATTTGAATACTTAGAACTAGGATTAAGTTCTCCATTGCCGTGAATACTCGGTTGTTCAGCTATATTAAATCCATTGGATATTGAATTGTAGATTTTAAAAGCCTCATATTCGGTTGAATTTAATTCCTCTTTGGTTAGATCTGCAAGCACTATTTCTAAGTCTGGTAATCCATATTTTTTATATGCTTCCTGCATTTTGCAGTTATGTTCACCTCTTTTAAGTCTTTGCAAATGCTTTTTATACCTGTATTCAATATTTTCAGATTGGCCTACATATACCTTGTTGGTATCTTTAAATTTTAATATGTATATACCACATGTCATAAATACTTGTCCCCCTCAAATTATCCATCAATTATAGCATGGATGCTTTGTAGAGACAAGTACAAATTTATTTTGCTTTATAGTATTTCGCAAGCTCCGCCACTACAGGCTAATTCACTTGCAAGATCTACTGCTCTCCCATTATTCTCAAAAACCTGACTAATATCAATATTTTTCAGGAAAGGCAGCAGTTTTTCATACTGTTCTTTGGTAATATCTTCAAAAGGCAGTTGCGGATACGCTTCTGCGCCGAAGTACGGAAGTACTGATATACCGTTGTAGTACTCTCTATTTTTCCACATCCACTCTGTTAGCGGTACCCACTCGTTGTCTTTAACAGAAATAGTACAAGATACGTTATGCTTGTTATCTCCGTCAGTATGTCCCGTAGCTACCCAGCTTTGGCTCACATGTTTTACTCGTTCAAGTAGGTCAAACATTGATTCGGTACGTACTTTAGCATTTTCTGGAGCTTTTTGGGGGAAGCTTAGTACAACCTGCTTGTCATTCATTACATCTTGCTCTACAAGCTCAGGTGCAGCAATACTCATATACTTAGCTAAAGCCTCATCTTTGCCGGCTCTCATACGACGTATGTAGTATGGAGCATGCCAAGCATGAATACCGCTACTAGTTCCTAATACTAAGCTAGTAGTACCTGCTGGTTTGACAGTGGTTATACGAGCAGCTGGATTAATACCAATATCTCTGGCAGTTTCTCTATTTTGCTCAACAGCCTCTTCTGAAGCCCAAGTACTGTCCAATTGTTCAATAGTTCCGCTGGCAATTCCAGTCATAGACACACCTAATAGGGCATCTTTTTCACAAGCAATTTTCCATTTTGGATTTAGGTAATGAAAATCTGTATATCCTGCTTGCAACGTACCAATAAAACTAGCTGCACGACTTACTTTATTAAAGTCTTTTTGAGAATTAATAGCACCCGCATTAATTTCTGTTAAATTACACATCTGGTACGGACGCAGAGCAATTTCGCAGCATGGGTTTGTTCCCCAGTCTTTATTGTTAGTCCAATAAACCCCAGGTTCTCCGCATCCACTCTGTTCTACTCTTTTCATCAAGAGCTTAAATTCTTGTTCTGTTACTTCGCCTCGTGGTAGTACAGCAGAATTATTTGCTCGTGCTCTGGCAGGATAATTTTTCCACCATTCTCCGGATTTGCAAGTTAACATTTCTTCATCAAATCTGTCAAATAGACAAATCATTGCAGCTCTACGAATACCTCCTGCTAATACAGCGTCAGCAATAATACATGCTAAATCGTGTACTTCTACAGGTTTTAATTTACGTCCAACGGCATTCCTAAAAATAGGAATCATATTTTCAATACAGGTTCTGAGAGGATCTGGTCCTGGAGCTTGACCTCCGGTTGTAATTAAATCAGCACCTTTTTCGCGAATGTCTCTGTAGTCAAACACAGGCAAAGTACCTGCATTAAAAAACGCTTTACATACTACTTTTACTGCGTCACTCCAGCCTACAATACTATCTTGAATTTGATACTTGTATTCATTATCGCTTTCAGGAGCTTTAATTTTTGGTAACTTGTTTATGTGTCGACTTTGTACAGAATACCCAACACCTGTCCCACCTAAAAGTAGAAACATAAGTTCACTAAAAAACTTTGTAGATTCTGCAGGCATATACGCGCAGTTGAAAATTCTGTTTTCTGCCATTAGAATAGGTTTGCCGCCAAACTGCAGTGATCTCATAGATGGCAATACCTTTTTGGTATAAACAAATTCCTTATAAATTTCATCGATCTTGCTACTCATATGCGGATACTTAGTTTTGTGCATATTCATATTGCGAGTAACAATTTCACTCCAATTTTCGCGCCTATTTAAGTTGTGATCAAATCGAGCGTATTTGTTAAATACTGTAATATCTGCCAATGCTTGTTTGTCGTCCATATTATGCCTTTCCAGTACTGCCGAATCCGCCAGTACCGCGTTGTGTATCATTCCATTGTTCGTCTGACCAATTGCCTACTTCTAGTTCAGGAAGTAGAATTGGAACTACTACCAGCTGAACAATTCGTTCACCTGCTGGTAGTTCTGTTTCGCTAAGATTTCCTGGGACCCCGTTAAACATGAGTGAAGCCAGTATTTCGCCACGATAATCACTGTCAATTACACCAACCGAATTGGTCATTGTAATGCCCTGTTTGCTCAGTGAGCTACGTGGAAACAGCAAGCCCACGTGATTTACAGGAATTTTTACGCTTACACCAGTCGGTACCAGTGTTCTTTTGCCCATTTGCATGGTGATCGTTTGTTTGCATCGCAGGTCCAATCCAGCATCAGTAGGATTGCTGCGAGTAGGCATACATGCAGGATGTTCTAGTTTAATTTGCATAATTTAGAAGTGTGGTGTTGATAGTTTTACAGTTTTGTGGCCCCAGTGCTTCGTCGCAGAACTCCAGCAAATCCATTAGTTGATAGTTTAACATGAGTGCATCAGCTCCAAAAGCATTCAAATTTTGAATATACTTGTATTTGCTGGAGATAGGCATGTTGGCAATAATGTCATAAGTACTACCGTAGGCGTCTACCAATGACTGAGCCTTTTTAGGACCTACTCCCGGAACGCCACGAATATTGTCGCCAGCGTCCCCAGTAAGACATTTAATACTAATATGATGTTCAGGACTGTAGTCATAGTGCTCACTCCAATTTTCCCAAGTAATTTCCTTGCGTGTAACGTAACTGAATCGCATTACGTCCTCACTTACTAACAGATCCCAATCACGGTCTGAAGATATTAAGACAACTCTATCAAAACCTAACTTTTTACGATTCTTAACTATGTAGGCAGCAATATCGTCGGCCTCACACTTCTCAAAACGGAACAGTGGGTGCTTTGAGTTGGTCTTGTAGTAATCCATTACACGATTGAATTCTGTAAAGAACCGTTCAAATGCCAGTTGCTCTTCTGGAGTTTGTTGGTCAAACTTGTCTTTGCGGTTCTGTTTGTAGTCAGGATAGATACCTTTACGGTAGCTACTACTGCCACTGTCACAAGTTAAAATAATCCTACCTGCTTTATAGCTTTTACGTAGGCTGTCTACTGTTCTCACATAACTGTCGAGAAAGTCGGTGTCACCGCTGTGTTTCCACCGAAAACCCAAGTTTAGGCAATCCACAATGATGGCAGTGTTGGGTTCTAGTTCTTGCACTTTGTTAAATTCAATACTCATGGTTATATCTTAGTTAATTTACTATTATACAATATTGAATACTGAAATTCAACATACAAATTGCGGATGTTCCAGTTTGATCCACTCTTCTAACGCTGCCACATAGAACTCAAAACCGTTGCGGCTTACATACATAAATGGCAGGTGTGAATTAGGCATTAGTTCAAAAGCACAAAACATTTTGCTGCGATCAAACTTGAAGATCAACAATGGTTCTCGGTTGACTTGATCTGCTTGACGTTTGCACTGTTCCCACCAGTGAAATAGCTGTGGAACTTTGTCTGTTAAGATCTTGCTGGTAATGTGGTCGTCTTGATAGTGCTTTACTTCTATGCAAAATACGTTGCCAACACCTGGAAGGTAGAGGTCGCCTTTCATCAAGTGTTTGGCATCCAGTGCACCACTACCAGGAGTGCGCTGCCAATCTAAACCGGTAAGATCCTTTAAGGTCTTTTTTACAGCAGTTTCTGCTCTGCTACCTTTGTCTCTACTATCAACCATTATCTATCCTAGAAATGTTGTTTTGTTTTACCACTGTGATCTTTTCTAGGAGAGGATGAGTAAAGCCGTGTGATATAACAAATGTGTTTAGGTACTCTTCTCGCAACAACACTTCTACCAACTTTTCCTTGCCTTCAAGATCCAAGTTCTCGATGGTTTCGTCCAAGATGAGCAGATTTATGCGTGTATTGCTCAAACTCTGCATCAGCTTACGAATACCCAGTAGTGCTGCTGCATTAACTCTGGCCCTTTCGCCGCCGCTCAGTGCCAAGATTTCAATGTCTTTGCCGTGGTCTGTGATAACTACGTTCAATTTATCACTGCCTGCAATTCTAAATCCTAGCTGAAAACGGCCGCCACTTAGTTCACCCAAGTATTCATTAGTGGTAGACTCCAAGTCCTTCACTAAGCATTCAATTTTGTAAGCCACCAAACCCGTAGGGCTAAATGTCTTCACCAATACTTGCAGTGTAGATAGTCTGGCACTAGCTTCTTCTAGTTCGTTTCTGTGTACGACTAGACTGTCTTCCATCTCTTCTAACTGACCTAAAATAACTTCAACTTTTGCATTGTGAGCAATTGCTTTACTGTTATTGTCAGCGATCTTTTTGATGGTATCCTTTACTTGCTGTATAGAGAGTTCTGTAGACTTAATAGTTTGTTCCAGAGTCTTTTTATCCAGTATTTCACTAGCAATACTGGGATCATACAGAGCATGGTATTCTTCGTAGAGCTCTTTGGTTTCGTTGAGCTTTTCCCACTCTTTGACCTCGACTTCTAAATTTCGGATCAGGGCTTCGAGTTCTTGAACTCTGACACTAGCATAGCTCTTGGAAGACCTTTGCTCTTCTAATAGACTATCAATCTTGTGCTTGTCAATGTCCTGTAGGCACGTAGGACATACACTACCCAGCTTACCCATCTTGGAAATAAAGCCGTCACAATCTTTGACAGTTTTAGCCAATTCAATTTTTTCGCGAGTATACTCGGGTATTTGACTACCGGGTTTTGCGCCGACAGGTTTAACTACCAGACCTTCCAACAGCTCTTTGTACTTGTTGTTTTGTACAATAGTTTTATTTTTTGACTCTATATCTCGCAAACTGTCCCTGACTTCTTGACAGGTTTCTTCCAGTTCTTTTGGCTGATCTGGTACTGGTTGTACCTCTTGTTTGGTCAAGTCAGCAGCTCGGTATTTCTTTAGCCAGTCGTCACAACTTGCTATTTTTGCATTTGCAGTAGTAACAGCATTGTCAACACCCTTAGCCAAGTCCTTGAATACGTCCCCCAACTCTACATACTTTGTCAAGTTGAGTAAGTCAATCAAAAACTTTTTACGGTTGCCATCGGTTGCTGTTAAAAATTCTAAGCTAGCGCTGCTACTTTGATAAACAATCTGACAAAATGTCTTGTGATCGTACCCGACGAGTTCTTCAACAGTCTTGTAGGTAGCAGTAGAGGTATGGCTACTAATGTCTTCGCCGTCACACGTCAATTTAACAGTTTGTGTGGTACCACGTACTGTTTTGACAACATAATTACTGCCAGCTTTGTCAAATTCCAGTTCTATAGAGTAGTTCTTGGCTTTTACATTACGATTTAGAATGTCTGCCTTTTTAATACCCTTAGAATTTTTGTTGTATAGTACTTCTTCTAAGATAAGTGCTATACTACTCTTTCCGTGTCCGTTTTTGCCTACAATTTGCGTTAGTGGAGAACTGGAAAAATCTAGTTCGTTATTTTCACCATAACTAAAGAGATTGCTCCACTTCATCTTTTTCAGGATGATCATTGACACCCCAAGAACTGTTTTAGTTGAGGCAGCCCACCAACATAGTAATCACCAACAAAGATTTGAGGCACACTGCGGGCATCTGGTACCAGTTCTAATAGGTCTTGTTTAGTCCAAGTACTATCGCCGCCAATCTTGCGTACTTCTACTGTATAGCCTTCTCTTTTTAGTAGAGATATGGCAATATTACAACCCATACAATTTTCTTGACTAAATACGACGGCATTAGTTGAGTTTATGTTCATTGTCTCTTAGTTCCTTTAATGCTTTTTCTATTGCGTCTTCATTTAAGTTTAATACATAACGCAAGTATTCACCAACTTCTTCACTCAGCGTTAGTTCTGGGGCCAGGATGAGCGCTGTGTCGGTTTCTCGACGAACAATCTTTTTGTCGATCAATTCGTTATCTTCTACACCACTCAATTCGCTCATGTCGCCCTCAACTTCATACACTGTGTGGTGGTAGTCTGTGGCAGTCATTGGCTCGCCTGCTTTGACAGTCTTACGTATCAATTGTGGTACTTCTATCTTCTTCCAAACATGACTGAGAGTATCAATATCCACAATAATAACGCCGGTGTCGACAAGACCACGGTGAAAGCTAGTGGTAACGGGACTACCAGGGTAAAGAATATTACGCTGGCAATTGTCGTAACTGTGAAGGTCACCGGCGAGAACCATGTCCCACTGGTCAAAGATTTCCAAATCAACTTCGGGTTTAACATGTGGTGGAATCTCTCCTCTAACGTGAGTGCACAGTATACGATTTTTACGTACAAAGCTGGCAGGATCTTTTTCAAAGTCTTTTAGCCGGTTGTAGGGTATAATGTCTACAAATTGGTCACTGTAGTAGTCATCAACAACGACCACACTTTCATTGATCTTGTTAGTAACTGTTTTAAGACTGGTCAAAAAAGTAGTATTACGCTTGACTGCTTCGTGATTGCCACTGTAAATATAGGTAGGAATACGGCAGCTGGCCACAAAATCAAAGTAGATTTCTAGCTCTTCCATGTTGGGTAGCTTGTCAAATACATCACCACCAACAATCATTAAATCACATTCTTTTTGCAGTTCCCACATCTGGTCCATCATGAGTTCGTATCGATTACGAGCCCAGTCTGTTGGAACGTTTTTCTGACCTAGTTTAATGTGCAAATCCGCAGTAAATAGTATTTTCATAGTTCCTCAGTGAGAAAAGCCCCTAAGAGGTTTATATCTTAGGGGCTTTTTGTTAACCTAGTTCTTTAATAGATTCTGGATCTACACTCTCGTCTTCAGCAGCACCGGCCACTAGCTTTTCTAGCGCAGCCTTTACTTCGTCTGGTGTGGGACGAGGAAACTTTGAGTCAATGTCTTCTGCTTTATCTGCCAAGGCCCTTTCATCTGCTGTCAATGCGCGACGCTTGCACTTCAATACTGACAGATTGTACTCTACATTAAATGGCAGAGGTCCGGTCTTGCTACGCTTGAATACAACATCCCAACCATCATCGTAGTGGGTTGGGTCGCCCAGGTCTTCGGCCGCACTAAGAATCTGCTCAAACAGCTTCTTCTTCAGGTTAAGAGCCTTGACCTTGCCGTCCTTGGGATCGATACAGTTGATTGAGTAAGCCCAGCTGCACTTCTTGTCAGAGAAATAAGCAGGAACATGGTCCACTTCTGAGTTTGTAAACTTCTCTTTTTCACGATCAAAAGCGAGACACTCGATTGGAATGTCCTTGTTGTTGGTGCCCTTCAGCCAGTACACATATCGTGGCAACACACCACCGATTAGACGGACACTATTCTCGCCCTCCTTGTACTCATAAGCCTCAACGGACTTCTTAACTGCCTTGCCTTTGGTTTCGCCAAACTTTAGAGCCATTGTAAATTTCCTCGTATTTAAATTTGATTAGATTGGTTTCAATAATTAATAATGGATTTCTTTTCAATTTCTCCAAGAGGAGATCAGGAAAGAACGATCTGTCTAGTGTTATTACGCTATGTGTTTTATAGAGGAACCAGTCACGCCTTCCTGCCAGTCTTATGTATTGTGTTCTGTAACCAGGGTCTATGTTTTCTAGGTTCAATACAGGATCAGGATTCAGTATGTAACTGGTACCTTTAAGCGATGATTTACTAGGTTTATATTTAGATGTAGATTTAGAGGGGATGCTGCCACGGTGATGATAGTTAAGCAGTGCTAGGAATTTATCTGGGTCACCTGCAGCTTCCCGCTCTAAAATCTCCAAATTAAAAAATAAAGCCATTATTTGCCTTAAGAACAACTATTATAGCATTTCTACTTTGTGTGTGCAAGTCAAAATTTATTTTGCCTTACAGCTTCTCTACTGCCCAGCCCTTGTCCATATAGAAACCAAGTCTGAGTGCTGCCTGACGGCGTTCTGGTCCACTGGCAAATGCTATATCTAATACCACTGGATCGGGTTTGTCTGGGTGTAGTCTCATGATTCGTCCAATTATTTGTTCTAAGCTAATTGGATTTGAGGTAGGCACGGCCAGGATAACGCAACTAAGTCTGTTGACAGAGATTCCTTCGGAAAAGATCTGGCGGGAACCAGCAACGCACACCTTTTTGCCACACTCAAGCTCTTCGATGATGTCCTTACGTTGTTCGTATGTTGTGGACCCTGTAACAAGCGCGCAATTTTCTCCAACTTTGTCCTTTACTTTCTCTAAAAACTCGGTTCGGTCTGCTACTACTAACACACTATGCCCGTGACTGATCTGTATTTTAGCCATCGACGCAATAAAGGTCTGATAGTCCTCGTCGTATAGTAGGTGGTTGATCTTTTCTACCCAAGTGCCATCGTTTTTTAGGTGAAGACCTGTGTTGACAATCTTTACGACCGGATTTAAGGTATGAGCCTGTGGTGGTCTATAAATCTTATCGCCAAAGTAGTCACGAAACACTATATGCTTGCCATCAGTACGCTCCATTGTACCACTCAGTGCAATACGATAACGACTGTACATGCCATCTATCAAACTGCTGAAAGTATCGGCCGGCACATGGTGTGCTTCGTCTAAGATGATTGTACCAAACTCTTTGCTCAATACAGCCATGTGCTTGGTAACAGTTTGAATATTGCCAATTACCACAAAGTGGTCTTCAATATCAAACTCACCACTGCCAATCACACCAGGTGTTAGACCGTATAAGCTTTCTACTTCGCCTACCCACTGGTCTCGTAGAAAGGTGTTGTGTGTGATTACCAGTGTTTTTTGACCCAGTTTGCGTGCCAAGTGTAGTGCGGTAAAAGTCTTGCCCCAGCCCACTAGGGCGTTGATAAAGCAAGTATCGTCTATCTGATCGTATATTGGCTGTTGACTGTCGCGCAGAGGAAAACGTGGGTTAGGAAAGGGAACTTCGTGAGTTACACGCTTGTCTAACACCTCATACCCTTCTGGTATGAGGTCCAATCGACCCTGTGGCACACTAACAATGTCTTTGGGTAACACCTTGTAGTTCTTGATAGTCTCAATCTTTTTAGTCTTGCCCTTATTGCCGCCTTTCATTTCGATACGATAGGTCAAGGCCTCCATGATTTGTTTTAGGTGGTCATGGTCTCTGGGTTTAAAGTATATTCGATTGCTTACTATTGCTTTGGGTTTGTCCGTTGTCATACCATTCTTACCGTGTCCGGCAGTTTGTCTTCATACAAACCGTACAGCAAATAACCAGTACCCACCAATAACAATCCAGCATATTTTGTGTGTTGGTTTGGCGCGTGCAAAACTTTGAATCTGGTTCCAATGCCCTGAACTTCT
>Ga0209299_1000299_pt1 | contig 28301 bp, 48 predicted proteins | sample S_140806_MF_Meta_FD_187326 | JGI IMG/M metagenome (GOLD analysis project Ga0209299, IMG submission 187326) | Freshwater microbial communities from Lake Simoncouche, Canada to study carbon cycling - S_140806_MF_MetaG (SPAdes) (version 2) | ecosystem: Environmental > Aquatic > Freshwater > Lake ...
GGCACAGCAGTAGATTTTACTATAAATGCTAATGGATATATAAGTCAATTTATAACCGATGCTAACGACCCTGCACAATTAGTTATCCCAGCAGGAAATTGGAACTTTGAAATGTATTTTAGTGCATCTTCGAATGGAGGCTCACCTAGTTTTTATGTAGAACTTTATAAATATAATGGTAGTACTTTTACTTTAATAGCTACAAGTTCAGCAAATCCTGAATACATAACTAATGGAACTGCGGTTGATTTATATACAACTGCGGTTGCAGTACCTGAAACATCATTAACAATTACTGATAGATTAGCTATAAGGGTTTATGTATTACACGCAAGTAAAACAATCACATTACATACTCAAAATTCTCATTTGTGCGAAGTTATAACAACATTTAGTACAGGTATTACTGCGTTAAATGGTTTGACTGCTCAAGTGCAATACTTTCAAACAGGAACGAGTGGAACGGATTTCAATATCTCAAGTACAACTGCTACGCATACTTTTAACATTCCTGATGCGAGTGCAAGTGCAAGGGGATTGATTACAACAGGAACACAAACCATAGCGGGTGCGAAAACATTTAGCGGTGGGATTACTTTTAGTTCAAGTTTAATTACTACGAGTAATGTTACTTTCAGCAATTCGGGTTTTACTTTAACGTTACAACCTCCTACTTTATCAGTAAATAGGACGGTTACTTTACCAAACGGAACGGGAACTTTAGCTTTAACTAGCGACATTCCTACTTTAAGCGGTACTCCTCCTATTTCTTATGTCGGAGGTGTTATTTCAATAAGTCAAGCAACTACTTCAACAAATGGTTATTTATCTTCTACTGATTGGAATACTTTTAATGGTAAAGGAAGTGGAACAGTTACAAGCGTAGCTGCATTAACAATAGGAACAACAGGAACGGATTTAAGTTCAACAGTTGCAACGGGTACAACAACTCCTGTAATTACTTTAAATGTACCAACTGCAAGTGCAACTAATCGAGGTGCTTTATCAAGTGCGGATTGGTCAACATTCAACGGCAAGCAAGCCGCTTTAACTATTGGGAATATAGTAAGTAACGATACTAGCGTAATGACTATTACTGGCGGTACGGGTGCAATTATTGGTAGCGGTGTAAGTCTTACTTTACTATATGCAAGTGGAACAAATGCGGGTATCGTATCAACAACAACTCAAACTTTTGCGGGTGCAAAGACTTTTACTAGTAATTTACAATTAGGAACAGTAGGACTTGGGACTAGTACTGCAACTCCATTAACAATAAATTTGGGTAGTACTTTTTCATCAACGGCGGGAAGTAATTTAAAGTTAAGGTTATTTGAAGAGTCCGGAGGTGCTACTTATGGGATAGGTGTTTCGGGTAGCCAAATGGATTTTAACGTTCCAAGTGGGGCAATTTATAGATTTTATACGGGAGCGGCTACTTTTAGCGCTCGTATAAATGCTGCGGGAGGCTTAACCAATGGGATTTTAGTTAGTGGTAATGGAGGTGCGGTTACGTTACCTACTACGGGTTTATCATTAAATACGGGTTATGGTGCGGGATATGTTACAAATTATACTGCAGCCGGCGCTTTAAGTGATTTATATTATTTAGCAAATACGCATCAATTTACGGGAGCAGCTACATTTAGTTCAAGTGTAACCGCAACAGGATTAACCGCAACTACTGCAGACCCTTCAATAATAGTAAATCAAACTACTCAAACAAATAATTCGGGTTTTAGGATTCAAACAAACGGTAATGAAATAGCAAAAATAACGGCACAAGGTCAAAATGGTAATATGAATTTTAATATTGGACCAAGTGCTGGATGGGGCGGTTATATGACATTTCAAACCGATACTACTACAAGGCTTACCATAGCCTCAACAGGTGCAGCTACATTTAGTTCAAGTATTACAACAAACGGAGGATTTATATCTATTCAAGGAGCGCAACAAAACTCACTTTGGTTAAATCAAAATGCGGGAGGTACAAGTACGGGATTTTTATTAGGTAGAAGTTATACAAGTTCTAACACGCAAGATTTTTTCATTTATGACGTTGCCGCCGGAAGTAGAAGACTAGAAATAAATTCGTCGGGTGCGGCAATTTTTATAAGTTCAGTTACGGCAACCGGATTTTATGAAAGTTCCGATAGTAGATTAAAAACACTTATCCAAGATAATTACCAAACAAAAGGAATAGGAGAAATTACCCCTAAACTTTACACTAAAAACGGAAAGGTTGAACTAGGTTATTACGCGCAAGATTTTATTGGGATATTAGATAGTGCGGTTTCAAAAGGCGAAGATGATATGTTAAGCCTATCTTATCGTGAGGTATTAGTTGCAAAAGTGTACGCATTAGAACAAAGAATTAAAGAACTAGAAAATAAATAATATGGCTACAACTTGGGCGGGTACTGCCGACAATCAACTCGTAACAATAGCAGCTTGGAATAATTTTCAACCTTCTACTCCTATATCAGGAACAAGCACAAAAATTATTACAAAAGCTATGATATGTGCTGCCGTAGGCTCTGCGGGATATTGCACAAACAACCCAATTGCGGGTATGCCTTCAACTCAATGCCCAACAAAGAATGCAATATTAGCTACACAATAAAATAAATAATATGAAAACAATCTCTCCTATCCAAAGTTGGATAAACGGAAAATCAGTAAGTGCAACAATCTTAAACGCTTATGCGATTAATGTAACATTAGGCATATCAGCTACTTTTCTTTATGTTTTACTAGATGAGAATTTAAGTGTAGTAGCACAAGGTAATTTAACAATGACAGGCGAAGCGTACACTCAATGGACTGTGGATTCTTATGCTTGGGATTGGATTGCTGCTCCTGACCAACTTAATCTAACCATTATAGGTGATTATGTTCCACCTGTGCCTGAAGTAGTTGAGCCAACAAATAGTATTTAATCATATATTTGTAAAAAATCAATCAAATGAAATATCAACAACTCAACAACCTAGTCGCATCAATTAATGCGGTTATTGGTTCACAGGAAACAAAAGTTCAAAAGAAATTATTTAAGATTTATGAAAAAGTCAAATCCTACCACGAAAGCTATCAAGCCCAAGTTGAAGAACTCCGCCTTGATAACGCATCAACCGATGATAAAGACATTTTATTATTGGATGAAAAAGGTGGTTACAAATTTACTAAAGAGAACATTAAAAAGCTAACTGCTCAAGTTAAAGAACTAGGGGAGAAGGAGTTTGAGTTTACACCGATTAATGTTGTCAATCCTGATGGGTTACAAGATTTTACATTTCTTGAGGAGTGGACCAGCGGAATTGAATTTATTAAAGAAATAGAAGAAGAATTGTAATGAATGCAACTTTATTTATTATTGGTCAGGCAATAGTCATTGTTATTGGACTAATCGGAATTTATGTTAAGATAAGTCTTAAACTAAAAGAACTAGAAATCCGTGTTAGTATGGTTGAAAAGCAAGATGATACCTTGAGTAAGAAGCTAGACCATATTAGCGAACAAATAAATAAGTTAGCTATTGCAATGCAAAACAAACAAGACCGATGAAGGACATAATAACTGCCATATTGATAATAGCGGTTTTAGTGTTGGTTCTTGAGCCAAAGAAAGAAACAAAGCCGATAGTAATAACGAAGTACGATACTATTGTTGAGATTAAAAACATAGTAAAATATAAGAGGGGTGAAAGCATCCCTTTTGTAGTTTTAGACACAATTGTTAAAATAGATGAGGTTCACGATACAATCAGGATAATATCCGATTATAACCGCATTTATGCGTATTACGATACTTTAAAGCTGGATTCTTTACAATATGTTTATGTCAGCGACACAATCAGTCAAAACAAGATATTAGGTAGGGGATATGGAGGACATTTCGTAGAGAAAACCATAAGAATAGAAACCACCAAGATAATGCCACCTAAATTTGCGGTTTATTGGGGTGTTTTAGGCGATTATAGGGAGTTTGACAAGAAAGTAGGCTTTGGCTTTGGTTTAGCTTTTAAGATGCCTAAAAATGGCTTATTTACGCTAGGTGCTACAACAAACCAATATTCGGTGGGAATATACAAGAAAATAACATTATGAGCATAAAGGAATTTATATTAAACACTTTGGGAGATGAAAGGGGAAGTATCAGCCATAAAAGGATAATTGCCACAATTGGTGCATTCATCCTGTTTGGAACTTACCTGTATTCAAAGGATTATAAATTAGGGGAGTTAGTTTTTTATTTGGTTTGTGCTTGTATGGGTTTTGCAACAATAGACAAATTTACAAAATGATAAGTAAAAAATCCATAGACCTAATTATCCAGCACGAAATCGGTGGTCGTGCAGTATATGATAAAAAATATAATAGACCAATTTGGGCAGGTGGTGAAAGCGGTGTAACTATCGGAATGGGTTATGATTTGGGCTTTAACTCGGAAAAACAATTTATGGCAGATTGGTCAGGTGTAATTAATTTGAATTATATAAACGCATTAAGACCAACAATCGGAATAAAAGGAATACAAGCAAAGGCAATGCTTAAAGGCGAAATATTAAATGTTAGGATTCCGTACAATACGGCATACGAAGTTTTCGTTAAGAGTTCACTTCCTAGATACTACGCAATGACAAAGAAGATTTATCCTAATATGGATTTATTAAATGAGGACACTCAAGGTGCATTGGTATCAATGATTTTTAATAGGGGTAATAAATTGGAAGGTGATTCAAGAGCAGAAATGAGAGCAATAGTTGATTTAATTGCTAAACAGGATTATGAAGGTATTGCAGAACAAATTGAAAAGAGTAAAAGATTATGGGAAGGGAAAGGATTAGATGGGTTAGTTACAAGGAGGGAAAGTGAGGCTGATTTAGTGCGTGATTCAATGGCATAAACAAACACAAACAATATGGTAGGAAGTAAACGTACTATGAGTGGTCAAATCATAAATGACTACTTATCAAAGTACCCGTCTTGGATGCCTTCACATACACTTGCATCTTTAATCTTTAAAGAGAATTCAAATCATTTTGACAATCAGGAAGCAGTAAGGGCTTTAATTAGATATTACAGGGGGAAGTTAGGAGTAAATAAATCCATTAATAAAGAATTTCACGAAGAATACAAAAGAACCAGTATAAACTTTGTACAACCACCATCTTGGGTAGAAGAAAAGGTAGTATTTATACTACCCATTGGAATCAAGAAAATGGGCTTTATTAGTGATTTGCAAGTTCCATTTCACGACTCAACTGCAATAAATATATGTTTTGAGTACCTTACAAAAGAAGGAATTGATACTTTATTTATCAATGGAGATTTTGTTGATTTTTATCAATTAAGCGACTTTCAAAAAGACCCAAGAGTAAGAAAGTTTGATGAAGAATATGAGGCGGTCCTTGAGATGCTGGGTTACATTAGAAAAGTATTTCCTGATATAGTTATTTATTACAACCTTGATGCAAACCACGAAGCAAGATACCAAAGATATATGCGGACAAAAGCACCTGAACTGTTAGGAATAGATTTGTTTGAAATAGAAGATATGTTTAGGCTTAATGCGTTTGGAATAAAAGCAATTAAAGATATAGACCATATTAAGTTTGGTCATTTACCTATTATTCACGGAGATACAACATTTAAAAGGGGTTCAGGTATTAGCCCAGCTAAAACATTATTTGACAGGGTTAAACAATCAGCCATTGCATCACATTGCCATCGTACAAGCGAATACACGACGAAGAATCAATTTAACAATGAAATCTTTACAACTTGGACAACAGGTCATTTAATGCACACTAACGTGGAATATTGTAAGCACGTTGACCAATACAATCAAGGATTTGCTATATTAGAAAAAGAAATAAGTGGTGATTATAGAGTTCAAAACAAAAGAATAATAAAAAATAAAGTATTCTAATGAAAATGCCTAAAAATTGGAACAAACTATCGTTAAACGAACAGGAAAGCTGGTTAGTTAAAAAGTATCAGGAAATGTTAACCGAAGTTGATTCAGTTACTAAAATGTTGGCTAAAATACGAGGTGGGCAAAGGATTAAGGTAACCGAAGTTGATAGACCTGATGAAGCAATACTAAAAGCGTGAAAATAAAAATAATATACAAAAAACTTGGAAGGGAACAGGCTCACGGCATTGCTGAAAGTGATGGTATTATTTATATTGACCCACGCTTAAAGGGTAGAAAAATGCTTGAAATAGTCCTACACGAGTGCCTACATATATTGAATAAAACTGATGATGAAGAAACCATTATTCGCAAAAGTGTAACTTTGACAAAAGTCCTGTGGAAAGAAGGTTATCGTAAAGTAGATGATAGTAACGATATGCCATTACAGGATGGTTCAATTTAGGTTGTTTGGTTTGTGATTCATAGTTTGACTCCCCTAGTGTAAAAAGCTAGGGGTTTTTTATGTATATTTGTTGCTCATAGACTATACTAATGGTTCGGGGGCTTGTTTCTACTTGCCCCCCTTTTTGTGCCTAATATCCACCATAAAGTGCCATAAATGACACTAATTGTTGCAAAATGCGTCATTAAATGCACATTATGAAGTGCATTGAGTAAAATTGCTCATTCCATTGAGTAAAGTTATTGTTTTACTTTACTTTACTTTTATGTAAAATAATAAAGCCATAGCTTGACTTTTGGTGTTTATGTTCCCCAATATCATATCAATTTGGGGATTTGTCCGATTTAAACGGACTGTTCATTTATTTCACTTGTTCACGATTCGTGAACGCTTTAAAATAATGAACATTTGCGTAGTATAATTACCAACAATTAACAAATTTTGTTACAATCCTATATAAATCAGTAACATATCTACTTAACTATGTTACAACAATTAACAGGATTAGCCCTGACTATATTACAAACTTTGTCAAATCTGCATAGGTTTTTCGGAAAAATTCATGCAAAAGTTTACTAATAGCGAACTTATCAATCATAAAAGTTACCCAATAAGGCAACTTTGAGCCGTATTTGAGCAATAATCGGCTCATTTATGAGCGATAAAATACTTTAACATAACTTTAACAATAAAAATTTATATAATTTATTGTTAGTATTGTAATTGTTTATATATTTGTGTAACAAAGGGAGAGGCACTCCATATAAACTGCACCATTAGTTATGAAAAATTTTACATTAAAATTCGGCAAGTACAAAGGATTGCAATTTTTAAGCACTCCAGCTTCTTATCAAAATTGGCTTTTAGCTCAAGATTGGTTTAAAATGCCTGTTGTTCTAACTGAAATGCAACAAGCACAAAAAAGGGTTAGCGAATGTGGAAATAAATTGAAAGGCTGGAATGGATATTCAAGGGCAGGTGAAGTTGCTTATGATAATATGTTTGAAGCGGAAAAAGCTATGGATGCTGCTTATTATAATGATTCCGACCCATCTTCCCCTAGATGGAATGGCGAATATAACTTTTTATAACCCATCAAAAAGTCAGGGGTGCGGCTGACCAACGCACATATTTTAAACCAAAAACCAAATATCTATGAAAACAGTATTAATCTATGAAAACAATTTTTATCCCTACAATGCACAATTCATTGCACAGGCTGGAGATAATTTATTCCTTGACTACGAAATTGATGGCTCAAAGTTTTTCCTTGTGAAATTCCGCACCATTGACCTTGCTAACAATCAAATCATTTTATCAATCGTTAAACTTTAATTATGAACAACGACAACTTTGAAATCAAAGGAATGAAAGCCTATTTAGTATTCCTTATTTGTATTTTAATTGCCTTATTAGCTGATAACCTTTAAACCCCAATTATGAAAGTAGAAAAAAAAGAGGTGGTTTGCATTAGACTACCCGAAACCATTAAAAAGAAAGTGGATGCCGAAGCAAAGAAAATGTATTTAGCACCAAGTAAGCTGGTATCAATTATTGTTCAAAAATACTATGAAAAACTATAAATTATGAAACTAGACTATCAAGGCAGACAATTAAAACTACACCAAAGAGCCACCTGTTTACTTGAATTACTTAAAAAAGCACAATCCGAACAAGCAAGACAGGAGGGTTTATTAGCAGAATGGAGGGCAGCTGGGAACTATGATAACATTAGGTTATTTACACACGAAAACAATTACCTGATAAGATTAGCGGAGTTAAACGACATTCAAAAGAGAATCCTAAAGTCTTATTATTGGTTGGTTGTTGAACTCTACGATATAACTGAAAATTTTATTTTACCTGTAAACCGAGTACAATGAGTTATATAGATAACACCAAAGGAAATATGATGAAGGAAATATACATCTTGGAATTAGAGAACGAGATGTTAAGAAAACAAATTACCAATCTTAAAATTGAATTAAATGAATTATTGGATAGTACCAAGCGTACTGAAACAAAGAATGAGCAAGAGCGAGAAGGAACAATTGGCTAGTGATATTATTAGCACAGTTAGCAATTATTACGGAGTAACCATAAGTGAATTAAAAGGCAAATGCCGAAAGCGTAGAATAGTCAAACCAAGACAAGTGATAATGTTCCTTTTAAGGACAAAGGCAAGGATGATGTTAAGCGACATTGGGGAGGTTATGAATAGAGACCATACAACTGTTATTCATTCCATTACTTGCATTCAAAACGACATTACCCACCCTTACGATGATAGCCTAGAAAAAGACCTTATTAACATAAATATTTTACTTTAATTTGGTTTATTAACAAATAAAGTATTAATTTCACATCCTAAACCATTAGTTATGAACAACAACATCCAAAAATTAGATTTTAACAAGGAGCAGTTAGAACTAATTAAATCTCAAATTGCTCCTGAAGCTACTCAAGATGAGTTAAAGCTATTTCTTTACCAGTGCAAACGCACAGGATTAGACCCATTAACAAGGCAGATTTATTGTATTCACCGCTGGAGTAAAGGCGGTAAGAAAATGTCAATCCAAACATCCATTGATGGTTTCCGTGTGATAGCGGAAAGGTCAGGAACTTATGGTGGACAATCCGAGCCTATTTTTACTTACGATGCAGAAGGAAATTTAATCTCCTGTAAGATTTCAGTATTTAGATTCCACAATGATATTCGCTTTGAGGCATCCGTTGGAGTTGCTTATTTAGCAGAGTATTGCCAATTTGATAAGGATGGCAAACCGATGGGTTTGTGGGCAAAGCCACATATAATGCTTGGTAAGGTTGCAGAGGCACTTGCTTTGAGAAAAGCATACCCACAAGATTTGTCAGGCATATACACTAGCGAGGAAATGCAACAAGCCGATGAATCAGCCTATCTTAAGGCACATCTTACTGAATTGGATGTAGAGTTAGCCGTTGACCTTTGCGTATCTAAAACGGAGTTAAAAACGCTATATTCTTGCAATATGGAGTTAGTAGATAATAGCCCTGAATTAAAAGAAATATTTAAAACCAAACAATCAACTTTATGATGGACATTAAACTACAAAAATTAAGGGATAATATTGCTTATTATGAGTGGAAGTTTGAATCTTGTCATAGATTTTGGAAAAATGAATATTTAAGCGAGATAAGAAAAGCAAGGGCAAAATTAAAGGAATACAAGGCAAAACATTATCCTGAAATGTTACAACAAACTCCATTATTAACCCAGCCAAAACCATTTATGCCTATGAGTGATTTTAGCGAACAATACGAAAACTATGAATCAATTTCCTAGCATTGACTTGATGATTGGACAATTAAATGATTCAATCACAAAAATAGAAGCCACCACTTTAAGTAAAGATAATTACGTTTTACAAACATTAAGGGTTGCATTAAGATTGGCTTTGGATATAAAAAAAGAGGAATTAAATTATTTTAAATCAAAAACAAACTAATATGCGATTAAGTACTTGCTGCGGAGCAGAAACCGATATGATTGAAATAGGAATTTGTCCTGATTGCCTTGAACATTGCGATTGGGAAGATGAGGATGAGCTGGAAGCTGACAGGCAAACCGAAAACCAAATTGAAGAACAACAAATTAATAAACACTTAAATTAAAAACAATGATTGTATTAAACATCAAAAAAGAGGACATCAAATTTACAGCACACAAAAACGGAAATCACTACGCTACAATAGTTGTTGAGAAACGCAAAGAGTTAGATAAGTTTGAAAACACCCACACAGTTTATAATGGACAAACCGCAACTGAAAGGGCAGAGAAAGCCAAAAAGGAATACTGCGGAAATGGTAAAGAATATGTATGGGAGGCTAAAAAGGAGTTTGCCCAAAACCAACAGGAGGCAGAAGATTCCGATTTGCCATTTTAGGTAAATTGTGTTATCTTTGTATCAGGATGTCGTATATCCTATCAAGAACTTATTGCCCTTGCGATGAACTACCAATACGACTGGTAGGGATTCAATGGGGCTATTTTATTTATGTCAAAAGATACATACTACTTCCCACACGATTTTAATGCTGGGAGTGATGAAAAAATCCTTTATTTAAGAAGCAAATTTGGAATGCAGGCTTATGGGCTTTATTGGGTTTTAATTGAAATAATGCACGAAAGCAGCGATTCAAAACTTACTTGTAATTTAATTGATGGTATTGCTTATCAAATTAACGTTGATATAACATTCTTAAAGGAATTCTATAACGAATGTATAGCAATAGAATTATTTGTTACTGATGGGGTTAAATATTGGAGTGAAAGGGTATTAAGAAATAAGGAATTATTGAACGAAAAGCGTAATTTAAAGTCAATAGCTGGTAAAAAGGGTATGGAAAATAGATGGAAAAATAAGGAAGTTATAACAAACGATAACATAGTTATAACACAAGATAACAAAGGAAAGGAAAGTAAAGTAAAAGAAAGTAAAGTAAATAAAACTAAAGTAAAGGATATACCCATCCTTTTTAGGGATAGTATTTACAATGATATAGAAGTTTTTAGTGCATCTTTTATTGGAACTCAATACGAATCTGCTAACTTCAATTTTTACTATGAGAAAGTTAAGAATTGGTCCGATTCTAAAAACAACAAAAAAGTAGATTGGATAGCCACCGCAAAAAATTGGATGGCAGATGATATGGCAAATAATAAATTCATAGATATAAACTTCAACCCAAATGCAAAACGAACTAATCCAAATCAGCAACTCTCTTATGCTGAACGAGAAGCCCAAAAACGAAATAGCTTATAAATTAACCGATAAATACGAGGTTAAAATTTATGAGGCAATCAATTCAATGAGTATTAGTAAATGCTCAAAAATAGAAGTAAAAGAGGTACTTAAAACCTGTTTACAATTAAGCGGAACACAAACACCAGCAATGGATGACTTTGACTTTATTGTAGATTTTGTAATGGATAATTACGGAATATTCAAACTAAAGGAATTAAAAACCGCATTTGAAATGTTAGCAGCAGATAAGTTATCAGTTGAAAAACATATCATATTTAATCCTAAATTAATCGGTGAGGTAATGTCTGCCTATAAAAAAATAGCAGTACAAGTAAGAAGTAAAATACAACCACAAGAAGAAATAAAACAATTACCTATGCAAATAGATGAAGAACAAGCCATTAAAGATGAGCAAGATTATTGGAACAAATCAGAGCAAAAGAATTGGCGGTTTTTAAACCATCAAGTATTTGACTACCTATGGAAGCGTAAAATGATTAAAATATCAAAAGAACAGGGCGATATGATTAAAGCCAAAGTAAGGGCAGTATTTTTAGCACAATCAAAGAAACCTGATGATATGTTAATTGATGAGGAAACAATGACCCAGCAATGTAAAAAATATTCTTTAATGATGCACTTTAATAACCAGCTATGAAAATAATACTAACAATACTAATTTGGGAAGGAATCAAGATTATTTACTATAAAATAATAAACCGATGAAAGAACTGTTTAAACTAATATTTGAGTTTGCAAGGATATTTATTGGCTTTATTTTAGCCATTATTATATTGGGAACATTTGATTTATACTACGAAATAAAACGACTAATAAAATGAAATATTCATCTAGCTTTACACACGACCTTAACTTTGGTGAAAAAGCCGAAGATTTAATAAATTATATGTTTTCTGATGGTAAACATATTGAAGTAAAAAACGATAGGTTAATTCATAAAACAGGAAACTTATTTTTTGAATATGAATCAAGAAATAAGCCTAGCGGATTAGCAACCACAACCGCAGAGTATTGGATTTATAGAATAGATGAACTTGATATATCTTTTATATTTCCAACAAAAGCACTAAAACAAGTTTGTAGGGTTTATTACAAAGAAAACTTATTCCTTAAAAACGGAGGTGATAACAATAGTTCCAAAGGATTTTTAATTCCATTAACAAGATTACTAAACGACATAGCAAATGAACGGAGCAGAGAACTCGCAGCCTGTGAGAATGATATACCTAGACAATAAACAAGAAATAATATTTAAATCTATATCCTACGCTAAAAGAATAACAGGTGTAAATGAATACAAAATAAAACAATCCTTAAATCCTGTCAATAAGAAACGATTTACCCATAAAGACCGAATAGTTGTTTTTCGTACTATAAAACCCTAATTTTGCATTATGGCTTTACAAACTATCCCAAGATTAACGGCAAAGGCTCAACAAATATTTAACCGATACATTAGGACTAGAGATAGTCAAGATGGCTATTTTACTTGTATTAGTTGCGGTCAGGTTAAAGATTATGAGGTTATGGATGCTGGGCATTATGTTCCTGTTAAGGGCAGTTCAGCATTAAGGTTTGATGAATACAATGTAAACGGAGAATGTAAATCCTGCAATGGCTTTGACCAATTCCACCTGATAGGCTATCGCAGAAACCTTATTGATAAGATTGGAGAACGAATGGTTTTACACCTTGAAAGCCAACACAGGCTCATAAAGAAATGGTCAAGGACTGAACTTAATCAATTAATTGAAAAGTATAAATAATGGCGAAACTTAACGCAGCTGGAAAGGTAAACTTTGGCACAAGAAAAAAAGGTAAGTACAAAAAAAGTAACGGACCAAAAGACAAACCAACAAAACCATACAATAGACAAGGATAATGAAAGATACATTTTGTAAAAGAGAATACAAGTGCAAATGTGGGATTACAACCGATTATGTATGGGAATCACAATTGCCAAAACACGAAGTAAAATGTTGCCAATGTGCGAAGTCGTTAGGATTTAAAGACTTAAATAAAAAAGAAGTGCTACAAACACCATCCATTAGAACACCAACAAAGAACCGATAATGTTAATCAACGAAATCAAACCAAACCCAAACAATCCTAGAATAATAAAGGATGTCAAGTTTAAACAACTAGTTAAGTCAATTCAAGATTTCCCCCAAATGCTTGAATTAAGACCAATTGTAATTGATGAAAACAATATGGTTTTAGGTGGCAATATGAGATTAAAGGCTTGTTTAGAAGCTGGGTTAACCGATGTTCCTGTAATCCACGCTAACAATTTAAGTGAGGCACAAAAGAAAGAATTTATTGTTAAAGATAATGTTGGTTATGGCGAATGGGAATGGGATGCTTTTGCAAACGAATGGAACATTGAAGATTTGGATAATTGGGGATTAGATATACCAGCATTCGCAAATGATATAGAACAACCAAAGGACAATGCCATAGGGGGTGCGACTTGTCCAAATTGTGGTGTAACTTTGTAATTCAGTGATAATACAACGATAATGCCTAATCCACAAAACTTAACACCATTCCCAAAAGGAGTATCAGGTAACCCAGCAGGAAAACCTAAAGGAGTTGAACATAGCAAAACAAGACTATTGCGTTTACTACAACTCGTTACTAAAGTGCGTAACCCCGTTACAGGCGAAGATGAGGAGTTTACAATAGCTGAACAACTAGATATGAAGATAATTGCAAAGGCAATGAAATCCGACATCCGTGCTTATCAGGAGATACTTGACCGACTAGAGGGCAGAGCAAAACAAACAACCGACATCAACGCAAACATTCAAGGGAGCGTTCAAATAGTAATACAACAAGATGACCGATGCAAACCAATTGAAGATTAATGCAACACCAGTATTCTTTGCCAACAAAAGAGCGTACGAAGGCAGCTATCCTGTCATTTGCAATGAAGGTGGCACAAGGAGTTCAAAGTCTTATTCCATTGTTCAGTTACTGATTGAAATAGCCTACAACAATCCAAAGACTAGGATTTCAATTGTATCACATTCCCTTCCACATATTAAGCGTGGAGTTTATAGGGATTTTAAATCTATAATGGAGAATTGGGGTTTATGGCAAGATAATGATTTTAGCTTTTCCGATTTTATATACACTTACCCCAATGGGTCTTATATTGAACTGTTTGGACTAGAAGATGAAAGCAAGGCAAGAGGACCAGCAAGGGATGTTCTATTCATTAACGAAGCCAACTTAATCAAAAGAACTTTATACGACCAATTACTAATGCGAACCACAGGTAAGGTTTTCCTTGATTGGAATCCTGCTGACTTTATCAATTGGGTTTATGAAGTAGCTGACAATCCCGAAAACAAACGCATACATTCTACCTATCTAAACAACTTGCCAAACCTATCCGAATCACAAATAAAAAACATAGAGCAATATCAAAACCTACCTGATGACTTTATGTGGAAGGTTTACGGATTAGGAGAACGAGGAGCAGCAAAAGAACTTATCTACACTCAATGGAAACAATACGACACCGCACCCGAAGGAGATGTTTTCTATGGGCTTGACTTTGGATATGTCCACCCAGCTGCACTTATAAAGGTTACTCATCACGAAGGAGAGAATTACTTTGAGGAAATCATTTATCAAAGTGGGCTTACATTATCCGACCTTACAAGATTGATAAAAGAGAAAGTGCCTGAACGAGCAACCATCTATGCAGATGCAGCCGAACCCAAATCAATAGAGGAACTTTACCGACAAGGATTTAATATTAAACCTGCTCAAAAAGATGTATGGGCAGGAATAGTTAAAATGAAATCTTATCCTATAAACATTCATTTTCATAGCAAAAATCTTAAAAGGGAATTTATGTCCTACAAATGGAAAAAAGATAAAAACGATAATGTAATTGAAGAACCTGTAAAAGCAAATGATGATGCTTTAGATGCTTCACGATACGCAGTATTTACTCACTTAACAAAACCTAAATTTGCAGTAAGTGTATTTTAACTTAAATTTCTTTAACTTTGTTTAAATTCTAATAATATGGGTTTATTTGACATCTTCTCAAAAAAGAAGATTAACACACTATTTCCAACAATTCCGATGAACTCCCAAATAGCAATTGAAAGGGGTATCGTTACTTGGCAAGGGGCTGACCAAAGAAGTTTTGTTGATGATGGATATGTAGCAAACGATATAGTTTACTCAATCATTAAACTAATTACCGATAAAGCTAAAATTGCACCATTTCACGTTTATAAGGTTGTAGATGAAAAGGCTGCAAAGAAATACAAATCTTTAGCTGCACAAAAAGACATCAACCTAAAAGAACTTGAGACATTACATAAAAAGGCATACGAACTTTACACAGGAGACCAACGCTTAAACGAGTTGCTAAAATATCCTAATGAGGAAGATTGTTGGAGTGATTTAGTTGAACAATGGTGCGGTTTTAAGTTAATAACAGGTAATTCTTTTATTTATGGCAAACTTATTGAAGCAGGAAACAATCAGGGTAAACCATTTGAACTATTTGCTTTGCCTAGTCAGTATATGGCTATCATTGCAAATATCAATGTGTTCCCCCCAACACGAGCTGGGTATCAACTTTATTACGGACAAATGTGGTCATTTGATACAAAAGAAATACTGCACGATAAATACTTCAATCCACAATGGGGAGTTACAGGTGGACAATTGTACGGACAATCACCGCTACGAGCAGCAGCAAAGAACTTAACAAGAAGTAACGAAGCTAAAACCGCTTCCGTTGCATCATTCCAAAATGGTGGACCTGCTGGAGTTTTATTTATGAACGATGAAAGGTTTGACCCCACAAGTGGACAACAACAAGCACAAGCACTTAAAAAGGCAGTAAGCGAAAAAGGTGGTAGCTTAAACTACAACTCAATTGCAGTATCAGGTTATAAAGTAGATTGGAAACAAATCGGACTTTCTCCTGTGGAACTTAATATCATTGAATCGGAAAAATGGGATTTAAAAGCACTTTGTAACATTTACGGAGTACCTAGTCAACTTTTAAACGATAGCGATTCAAAGACCTATAACAATCAAAGAGAAGGGGAAAAGGCATTAACACTTCGTTGTGCCATCCCATTACTTAACTCATTGACTGAAAACCTTAATAGGAAATTAAATTCCGATTGGGGTTATAAAGGAACAAATCTTTATGTAGATTACGACCTTTCAGTTTACGGAGAATTAGAAGCAAATAAAGCAGAGCAAACTGATTGGTTAAATACTGCGTGGTGGATTAGTCCTAAACAAAAGTTAGATATAATGAATATTGAAGTTCCTGATTATATCCCTAAAGAGGAATTAGAGAAACTTTACATCCCAACAGGATTGCAAACTATTGACCAATTCCAACCTTTGAATATTCCTGAAAACCTAAATCCGTAATAATGAATAATTATATTTTAAGAATTTTATCTTTACTTGATGAAGTAAAAATGCAAATTAAAGCAACAACTGGAGTAAACAAAACAGGAATTTCCAACGCTATGTCATTGGTTAATGATGGGAAAATAAAAAAACCAGCATCTTGGAATCCACCAACTGCAAATGAAGAAAACGCATACATTGAAAAAAATGGTATGACTGCTTATGGTAAATGGTTTTTAGGCATAGATGCAAACGCATCTGCTGAAACTAAACAACATTGGCATTACATTTACACAAGTGATTTTGTTAATGTAGATAGGGCAGCTTTAATTGCTATTCGTCAAAGAGCAGGTCAACAAAAGCAAACTGATATTTTTAATGCAGCAGGTAAGTTATTAGAAAAAATTAATGCCTAATGATTTGGCAAGATTATAAAAAATTATATGCCAACGCATTAAAACAATATTCACCAAAGTTCAAAAAAGAACTACAAAATCAGGTGAACACCTATTGCCGTACATTAGACTATAACGCAATTAGCGACAAAGCCATAAAAAAGACCATACAAAAGCTACATTTGGCTATGGGTGTAAAGATGGCTCAAATTAGCAGTAAGGTCGTTAAAAGGTCTGTAAAAGGGCATTACGAGGCATTAGAGGTTAAATCAGCAGAGACCGACCTATTTGCTTACACTATCCTTCAATATCTACAAACGCAAGGGCTTGACCAATTGGCATCCGATATTACAAATACAACAAAAGAACAAATTAGAAGATACCTAATACAATCAGCCGAGCAAAACTTAACACTACCTGAAACAATAGTTTTATTAAGGGGTGCAGGAATAACTGATTATAGAGCGGAGTTAATAGCAAGAACGGAAACAGGAAGGGCTGCCAATATCGGTTCAATGGTTGGTGCAACAAGCACAGGATTAGTAACTATTAAAGAATGGATTGCAGCAAAAGACAATAGAACAAGAAGGATTCCAAGAGACCAATTTGACCACCTAAATATGGATGGCACTAAAATCCCAATGGATGCGACATTTAAACTGCAAAATAAAAAAGGCGGTTTTGACTTAATGCTACATCCGTGCGATTCAAGTGGAAGTGCTGGAGATGTTTGCAACTGCCGATGTACTTTAGGATATGAGGCACAAAGGGATAAAAATGGCAAACTATTAAAGCTACAAGATAACCCACCAAAAGGTAATGTTGGGATGATTTGGGGAATACTAACTAACGCAGTAGGAATGCAAATTGGCAGATTGATTGCAGACTTGTTTGAATAATAAAAAAAAATATAACTTTGTAAATATGAAAACTTACGCATCAAAAGATTTAATTGTTGAAAAACAAGACATCGGCTACGAAGTAATGGATGTAGATACCGAACAACGCAGAGTAAAAGCGGTTTGGGCAAGGACAGGTAATGTAGATTTAGACAATGATATTATCGTTCCTGAAGCATTCACAAAGACTTTAAACGAAAGAGGTCCAGCAGGTAAAAACTTAATTTGGTCTTTAGTTGACCATTGTGCTGAAATGGAAGCGGTTATCGGTAAGCCTGAACAATTATATGTTGAAGGTGATATGCTTATTGCAGTTACTCCAATAGTAATGACCGAAACAGGCGAAGATATTATGAAGATGTACGATGCAGGTTTAATCAATCAGCATTCAATTGGATTTACTACAATAAATTCAAGCGTAGGTAAGGATGGAGTAAGAACAATAACTGAACTTAAACTTTATGAAGGTAGTGCGGTATTATGGGCAGCAAACCCTGAAACACCAACCATTTCAGTAAAGAGTGAAGTAAAAAGGGAACAATTAGCAAACAGGCTAGAGAAACTCTTGAAAGCGTTTAAAGGCGGTAAATTCACAGATGAAACTTTTGCGTTGATGGAGATTGAAATAAAAAGGATTCAAGCAGATTTATTGGAGATTGAAATCGTTAAAGAAATCACTATGGTCGCAGAAGCACCACAGCCGATAATTGAGGAAATCAAAAACAATGATGCAGAAATCTTGAAGGCAATTAAAGAATTTAATAAAATACTAAAAAAGTAAAAATGGAACAAGTAATTAACGAAATGGCAGAAAACTTAAAAGGTTTTCAAGCTAGTATTGAAGCGAAGTTGGAAGCAACTAACGCTGAAATCCGTGTAGTAAAAGATGAAGCACAAAAACAATTTGATGCTCAAGCTGCTGCACAAAAGAAAAACGCATCTAAACAAGTAAAGTTTTTAGATGAGGCTATCATTGAGAAATTAGATGGTAGATTGGATGAAATGGAAAAATCAATGAAATCAAATGGTAAGTATCGTTTAGATTTAAGAGATGTTAAGTCAATGACTTTAGGTGCAAGTTTAACAGGAGATGCTCAAGCATCTTATGCTATTAACGCTGCAATTTTACCAAGTCAAGCAATTAACTTCCGTGATTTAGTTCCAACAGTAAGAAGCGAAAGTGGTTTGTATGTATTCTACAAAGAGACTGCAACAACTAACAACATTGCTGCACAAACTGAAGGTTCAAACAAAGGTGAGAATAACTACGCATTAAGCGAGGTTAAAGTGGTTAATGATTATATCGCAGGTTTCTCTACATTCTCAAAACAAATGGCTAGAAGTTTGCCTTTTTTAAGCACAACTTTACCAAGAATGTTGACTAGAGATTTCTTTAAAGCAGAAAATGCTGCTTTCTTTGCAACTGTATCTGCTGCTGCAACAGGTTCTACAACAACTGCTGAAACTGTTGATTTAAAGCAATTAGTTGATTACATCGGCAACCAAAAGAGTGCAAACTTTGTATCTTCAGTTGCTTTAGTAAGCCCTGCACAATTAGGTCGCTTATTGAAAGAAACAATTACTGCTGGTTACTACGCAGGTTCAGGTTCAGTTATCGTTAATCCTAATGGTGGTATGACAATATGGGGAACTCCTATTATTGCTGCATCTTGGGTTACTGATGACAAAGTTCTTATCTTGGATAATAGCTTTGTAGAGCGTATTGAAGTTGAAGGATTAGCAATTGAATTCTCTTATGAGAATGCTTCTAACTTCCAACAAAATATGGTTACTGCGAGAATTGAGTGTTATGAGGACATCAACTTGATGCAACCAACTTCAGCAATCTATGCTGATTTGGGTAACGTTTAATTTAATCTAACATAGATAAAAAAGACCCCATCTTAATCGGTGGGGTTTTTTATTATATTTATTGTAAATTTGTAAAAAAGATGTATGTCATATAATAATTTTATCATTGATTTTACTTTGACCGACATAGGTACAGTTGTTGAACCTGTTACATTAGCAGAAGCAAAATTGTATTGTAGGGTTACTACAAATGTTGATGATAACCAAATTTCCTTAATGATTAAACAAGCAAGGGAAGCGGTTGAAGTAGGTACAGGATTGAGTTTAATAGCAAAGACTGCGGTTGTATGGTTTACAAATTGGGATGGTAACTTCCAGTTGCCTTATGGTCCGATGAATAGTTTTACATCTTTAATAGACCAAAACGGAGACACTATTGTTGCTGCTGATTACACTTTAGTAGGTGGTAAGTTCCCACAATTACAAAGACCGCAATTTGAAAACCTAAAGGCTACTTATGTGGTAGGTTACGCAACCATTCCGAACGATTTAAAGATTGCTATATTAGACCAAGTTAGTTACGATTACGAAAATAGAGGATTGGATAGTGATACAGGTATTTGTGAAAAGACTTGGAAAGCGTGTCAACGCTGGACAAGAATAAGCCCAATATTATGAGGATAGGAAGCAAAAAGGCAAACTATGTTGATGCCAACACAATGTACTCGGAAATAGGCTTATATGTGCCTACAATCACCGCTGATGGGCAAGGTGGGTACACAACTACCTATGCCTTACAAGAGGTCGTATTTGGGGATTTTAGACCTATGGATGAAAATAGAGCATTGTTAGAAGCACAATTGAGTTTTACTCGTTCTGCTAAACTATTTATCAGGTACGATGTAACGATTAACAATATGTACAAAATAGAGGCAGAAGGGGAAATGTACACAATACATTCAATTAAGGATGTAGAGAATCAGTTTAGATTTTACGAAATATTAATGTACCACTAATGGCATTTGCAGTAAGTTTAAGTGGGATGAAGGAACTTGAAGGCAAGTTAAATAAATTAACTACTGCATTAAAAGTTGATGTAAGTGATGAAATAAACGCATCTGCATTAAAAATAGAGAATCAAGCCAAAAGATTAGCACCTGTAAACTTTGGTCAATTAAGGGGTTCAATAGCACATTCAAAAGATAGTGAGTTGACATATTCGGTTGCTGCTAATGCTTCGTATTCTGCTTATGTTGAATTTGGCACTGGACCACAAGTAAGTGTACCTGCTGACTTCAAATCTTATGCTCAACAATTTAAAGGTAAAAGCGGAGGCAAGTTTAAGGATATGGTTGAAGCATTAACTTTGTGGGTAAAGCGTAAAGGAGTTGGCAATGGTAAAAATGACAAAGGTTTGGCTTATGTGATAGCTTTAAGCATATTAAGAAAAGGTATGCGACCACAACCATTTTTAGTTCCAGCTTACGAAATGGAAAAACCTAAACTTATACAAAGACTAAATAAATTATTAAATGCTTAATCCTAATATAGAAATAAAGAAATGGTTTTATACCAACTTGACAAGTTCAAGTGCATTACCTGTTTATGATGGGATTGCACCTGATTCTGCAACTGATGAATATATAATTATGACAGGCAGAACATCCGCACAGGAACAAGGAAAAATCAGTTATACAAATGCCGTTACTATGGATGTTGACATTGTCATAAAAAATAGTAACTTTGGATATAAAAGAGCCGAAACGATAAGCAATTTAATACTAACTGCAATCAATTCCAACACGAATATAACCCTTGCAAATGGGTTTTATGCTTCAAGTTTGGTGGTTGGTGCAATTAGAAATTTAGATGGTTTAAACCCTTTGGATAACGTATTTAGAACGATAATAACTTATAATATAATAATAACTCAAAATTAAATAAAATGGCAGAAACTAAAGTATCAGGAAGGGATTATATCCTTTTAGCTGACATAGACAATGACGGAACATTTAAACCTGTTGCTTGTCTTACAACAAACTCATTGACATCAACGAACGACACAATTGATGCAACTTCTAAATGTGGTAATTCATACACACCAAGTCCAGTATTTTCACAATCTTTTGAGTGTGAAGGATTTGCTATTGATGAAACAGGAACTCCAAGTAAGGATTCTTACCAACAATTATACACCGCTCACGCTGCAAAGACTTTATTTGCTATAAAAATGGGTAAAGCAACTCCAACTTCAGGTGATATTACTTATGGTGGTGCTGGTCAATTAGTGTTTATTAGCGATTTTGGAGTACAGGCAGATGATGGTGATGATGTTAAATTTACTGCAACATTTGTAGTAAGTGTTCCACCAATTACACAAACTGAAACTGCATAAACCAAAAACTAAACTATGTTTGAATTAAGACTGAACAACAACAAAGCAATCCCTTTGAAATGGGGTACTTGGGCAATGAAAAGATTTTGCGAATTAGAGAATAAATCTCTTTTGGACTTAATCAATATTTTATCAAGTGGGGCTTTTGAATTAGGAACAATTGTGCATATAATCCAAGCATCTGCCGAAAGCGGATGTAAGACACTAAATCAACCAATTGAATTTAACGATGTTATCGTTTGCGATTGGATTGATGAGGTTGGTGGGTTATCTGCAAAAGATGGTCAGCTAATAGATTTTATTAAATTTATGCAGACTTCAATGATTCCTGAAACAAAAGAAAATGCCGAAGTAACCAAAGAGAAAGGAAAAAAAAAATAGGAATATATAGCTGGGATTCAATAATTATTCTCGCAATAGAAGTTGGCTTGACAATTAATGAGTTTTGGCAACTTACTTGGCGAGAATTTTTATTATATAAAAAGGCTTATGAGAATCAGCAGATAAAGGAATGGGAAAGGACAAGAACTTTAGCTTATATGATTTATAGGTCAAATTCAACGGATAAAAATCCGAAAAGTATAAAGTCCTTTTTCCCTTTGCCTAGTGATGAAGTGGAAGAAGAAAAGCCTAAACTAACGCAAGAGCAACTAGCAAGGACATTAAAGTTGTACGGAGTAAAATAATAAAATGGCACAAGAAACATTAAAAATTACGATAACCGCTGACAATAAACAAGCGGTTCAAAATATACAGGAAACTGTTACTGCCACATCACAACTAGGTACTGCTTTTAAGAAGATGCCAAATGCAAGTGGACAAGCAACAATGGCTTTGTCAAACTTGTCAAGGGTTGCTCAAGATGCTCCATACGGATTTATGGGTATTGCGAACAACATTAACCCATTATTAGAATCATTCCAAAGGTTGCAATCTTCAAGTGGCAGCACAGGAGCAGCATTGAAGGCAATGGGTTCTGCTTTAATAGGACCAGCAGGTATTGGTTTGGCAGTTGGTGTTGTTTCATCATTAATCGTTTCTTTTGGTGATGAGATTATTAATTTTGTAAGCCAAACATCTTCAGCAGATGCAGCATTGTCAAAGTTTAATACAACAATGTCAAAAGGTGTTGGTGAGGCTCAAGCGGAGATTGATAAACTTGTTATTTTAAATGGTATAGTTGATGACACTACAAGAAGCACAACTGAAAGACAAAGGGCATTAGAACAATTAAAAAATACATATAAAGGTAATTTAGAATTACAAGCATTAGACATTCAGGATGGTGCTAAATTAAAAATAGTTATTGATAGCATTGCTGAATCGTTAAAGCGAAAGGCAATGGCTCAAGCATTTGCAACAGTTATAGCAGAAGAGGAAGCAAAGAAAGTAAGATTGCAGATTCAAAGTTTTGAGGAAATGCGAGGTAGTGTTGGCGGTGTTACAAAAGCATATGAATTTGTAAAGGCTGCGATAATGGGTGCTGGTTCTGCTATGTCAATTGTTGATTTAAATACAACATTAGCAAACAAAGCATTAAGTCAAAATGCTCAATCAATTAAAGATGTAGATGCAAATTTGCTTCAATTAAATACGCAATATAAGGCGGTAATAAGCGACCAAATTAAGTTTAATGATACTACTAATTTATCTACAAGTGCATTAAAGAAACAAACGGAAGCATTTGGTGCTTTATTAGCTTTAAGAAAATTATCTGCTCAAGAAATTGGACCAATTATTCCATTAGAAAGAAAAGCACCACCAGTTGCACCACTAGCACCACAAGGACCACTAACTAAAGGACCATCACAAGCACTTCTAGAAGCAGATGCAATAAACAAAGCAGCAAGTGAGCAAAAGAAGTTTAATTACTTGCTAAATGAGGCTGAAACAACGGCTAATTTTATTGCTCAAGGTGTTGGTAATATATTTCAATCAATAGCTGAAGGACAAAACATTGGAGAATCAGTTTTGAATGTGTTTAAGAATATGACCTTACAACTTGCACAAATGGTTGTTCAGGCTTTGATATTTAAGGCAATTATGAGTGCATTAGGATTAGGTGGTGCAGCTGGAAGTACTACTGACTTAACAGGAGGATTGGTTGGTGGATTAGGTAAGTTATTAGGATTTACTCCAATGGCTGAAGGTGGCATAGTTAGTAAACCAACATTTGCAATGGTAGGTGAGGGTGGAGAAAGCGAAGCAGTTATGCCTTTATCTAAATTAGATAGCATATTAGGTAGTGCATTTACAAGCGGTGCTAATTCAGGAGGTGGAATGAGTGGAGGGTCATTTGTATTAAGAGGCAATGATTTAGTTTTAGCATTGCAAAGGTCTAATTATTCACTTAATTTAAGGAGAGGAGTATAATGGCATACGAAAATAAATATAAAATAACAATGGCTACCAAAAGCGGTAGTATTTCAACATTGTATATGTTAGAAGATAGTTATGCTGGTGATTTAATTGAATATCCTGCAACTACAATTCAGTTGCAATATATTCCAAGAAGTGATGATATTTTTGAACCTATTTATGTAAGTCAATTAAGTATTGGAATAGATGTTACGGATGACATTGAAAATATGCCAAACCTTACAACATTAAACGATAGGAAGTATTTATGTAAACTTTACTATGATGAAACTTTAGAGTGGCAAGGATGGGCATTAAGTGATAGCGTTCAATTTGCATTTACAACAGGAAGGAAGGAACTTTCATTTAACGCAGTAGATGGTTTGGGTATATTAGAAAAGATTAATTATCAATTAGCTGAAGATTATGTTTTAAGTGATTTTAATGATTGTTTGTTTTATTTAATTAATTCATTAAACGCAATTGCTTTTCCTACTAATTTAAATGTTATAACAGGAATAAGTTATTACGCAGATGGAATGGATGATAGGTCGGATGTAAGCTGGGCTGACCCATTAAAGCAATCATATTTAAATTTTGCTTTATTTATTACTAATGATTATCAGGTAGATAATTGTTTGTCAGTTTTAACTAAAATAGTAAAAGGATTTGGTGCAAGATTATTTCAAGCACAAGGTAAATGGCAAATACTTGCAGTTTCGCAATTTGCACAAGAAACATATTGGTTTACTGAATATGATAATGCTGGATTAGTTGTTGATTCAGGAACTACAAGTTTTAATGGTTTAATAGATGGATTTACGGATAATACAACAGGTTTATTCTTTGTTGATAATAGCCAAATGAAACTTTTGAGAAAAGGTTATAACAAGGTGCAATTTGATAAACAAATTGAATATCCTTCAAACTATATTACTAATGGCGATTTAAAACAAATAGTATCAACCACTCACGCTTACGCTTGGACTGAAGATGTAAATGGTGCATTAATATTTGTAGCACCATATCCTAGTAAATTATCAAATGATTATTACATAGATATTACAAATGTTGTAGCACCATATAACGCATCTATAAGACCTACATATTTTCCTAATATAGCTTTTAATGAAGTGGTACAAATTTCATTTAATTCAAATCTTGTAGCAGTTGGTGCAACTGTTCCTGATGCGTTTTTTATATTAAGGATTCAATTACAAACACCAGCAGGGTTTTATAGTATAGACAATAATAAAGAATGGGAGTTTGGCGGTTCAAGTTATTACTTTGAGCCGTATGATGTTGATACAACATTAACTGAATTAAATTTGACTTTACCACCTGCACCCGAATCAGGCACAATTTATTTTGAATATGTATTAGCAAAAGCTGCTTCATCTTATTGGAAATCAACAGTAATTGCAAACACAGTAAGTAATTTTATATTTACTATTCAACCTGCTTTTCAATCTTATCAATGTATTGCTTCATTAAATAATACGGATGAATATGTATTTAATGCAGATTTAGATTTAGGATTTAATGATAGTTATGATGGGTACTATTCTTATAAAGGATTTTTAGCAGATGAAGATGGTTTAAACTTAAAGAATTGGTATCGTTACGAATATGTTTCGGATAAATATCGTTCATTAAGTCAATTAGTCATTAGGCAATATTCTAATAATCTTAATAAGAATGTAATCAATATAGATTCAACATTTATGGGTATGAATACCGATGAAGGTAGATTTAGCGGTGCAATGAGAATAAAGGCAACTGATACTGACCCAGCACAAATAAGTGTTGCTAATAAGCAGTATATGGTTGGTAATACAACAATTGATTTGTTTAATGATACTATTCAAGGAACTTTATTAGACATTAATAGTGATAATGTTGAAGCAAATGTTTACGAGATAATTAATTCAACAAGTACACCCCCATTTGTTCCTTCAGTTTCACATTTAAGGTCAAATGGTTATAATACAAGTGCGGAGGCTTTAGCAGGAACATTAACAACAAGTCTAATATATACATTAGATGGAATCACTGACCCTGATTATGGTGATGTATTTTATGAGGATGAAGATGGTGCAATTACTTTTAATGGAGATTACTTATGGTATAAGGTTGTAACAGTATTCCCAAATACAAAAGTTTACCAAATAAGGATTGACGGAGTGATAATAGGAATATATACTTAAATTTGTAGTTATGGCAAACAATGTACAAGGAAATAATATAATGTTGTATTATCACGAACCAGCTTCGGAAACTTATCCTGATGGTAGGGATATTCCGTTTTCGTGTTCTACAAATTGCACATTTAGTGTGAATGTTGACCAAAAAGAGGTAACAAGCCAAACGAGTGCGTGGTATAGAGAATATAAGAATGATACGGCTACTTGGAGTGTAACTTGTGATGGTCTTATAACTTTGGATGGTTATGGCTATTTATTCTTATTACAACAACAACAAGACCGCACAACAATTTTAGTAAAGTTTGTTATTGACAATGGAGTTGATGGTTTGGTAGTGATTAGTGGTAATTGTAATCTAACAAGTTTACAAATTAACGCACCTTACAAAGACATAGCAACGTATAGTGTAGCGTTACAGGGTACAGGTGCTTATGGAACAACAGGAACGACAATCAATCCAAGTGGAACAGTTATTGTTGCTGGAGGTGCAGTTTATACAAAGGGAACTATTGCAGCAGGTGGAGAAACTACAATCACTTATTCGGATATGATAGGCAAGGCTTGTCTTTATGTTTCTCGTGGTGGTATAGATGTTCAGGATATTTTAACGACAGGAACACCAGTTGATGAACAAGTGAAATGGGTAAGTGCAACAGGTATTTTAACATTTGGCAGGGTTTTAGAAAGTGGGGAATTTATTAGGGCATTATTTCAATAATTTAGTTATAAATTAATATAAGATGGCAAATCAAATAGTTGTTTCAGCAGGTGCAAAAGTGAGAAATTTAAATGGAGTTTTAACAGGAACAACTGGGGTAGTTAATTCCTTGCCTATAAATGCTGCTAATGGTATTCCGCAACTTGATGTCAATGGTAAGATTTTAGTTAGTCAGTTACCAAATAGCGTGATGGAATATCAAGGTACTTGGAATGCTGCTACTAACACACCAACCCTTGTAAATGGCACAGGAAATCAAGGAGATGTTTACTTATGTAATGTTGCAGGTACTGTTAACTTCGGTGCTGGTCCGATTGCTTTTGTTGTAGGCGACCAAGTTATTTATTCAGGTTCTATTTGGCAAAGGGCTTCAGGTTCAACAGGAACAGTTACGAGTGTTGCGGTTACTGAAAGCGGAGATAGTTTAAACATTACAGGCTCACCAATTACTACAAGCGGAACGATAAACATAGGATTCAACGGAACTAATTTACAATATGTAAACGGAGCAGGAAATTTGACAACCTTTCCTACATTAATCACTTCCATAGGTTTATCTATGCCGAGTGCTTTTAGTGTAGCAAATAGCCCCTTAACGGCTAATGGAACGATTGCAGTAACAGGAGCAGGTGTTGCTTCACAATATATCAGGGGAGATGGTACTTTAGCTAGTTTTCCAACAGGAGGTGGTGGCGGTTCTTCGGTTTCGTATTATCTTAACGGAGGAACAAATCAAGGCACATTTGTAGGAAACACTTATTATGAAATGAGTAAAAATGCCGTAATAGGCACAGGAGTAGATTTTACTATAAATGCTAATGGATATATAAGTCAATTTATAACCGATGCTAACGACCCTGCACAATTAGTTATCCCAGCAGGAAATTGGAACTTTGAAATGTATTTTAGTGCATCTTCGGGTGG
>Ga0209299_1000300_pt1 | contig 28258 bp, 36 predicted proteins | sample S_140806_MF_Meta_FD_187326 | JGI IMG/M metagenome (GOLD analysis project Ga0209299, IMG submission 187326) | Freshwater microbial communities from Lake Simoncouche, Canada to study carbon cycling - S_140806_MF_MetaG (SPAdes) (version 2) | ecosystem: Environmental > Aquatic > Freshwater > Lake ...
ATACTGTCCGAAACAATGCGAAGAACTTCGCTTCGACCGTCTCACTTTCGTCAGATGCTAAACACAAAGTCGTCATCATTGACGAAGCAGATAACACAGGGAACGACGTACAACTCCTCCTTAGGGCGTTTATTGAGGAGTTTGCTGGCAATTGCCGATTCATCTTCACCTGCAACTACAAGAACAAAATCATCGAACCACTTCACTCCCGATGTGCTGTCGTCGAGTTTGGAATCAGGGGAAAGGAAAAAACTCAGTTGGCAGGATTCTTCTTCAAGCGTCTACAAAACATCTTGGATGCGGAAGGTGTACGATACAATCCTAAAGTCCTTGCCGAACTAATCAATAAGCACTTCCCCGATTGGAGGAGAGTTCTCAACGAATGTCAGAGGTACTCCGTTGGTGGTGAGATTGACTCTGGTATTCTTGCATCTTTTTCTGATGTTGCCGTAAATGATCTCATCACTCATCTCAAAGATAAGAAATTTCCCGAAGTCAGAAAGTGGGTGGTTGCCAACTTGGACAATGATTCTTCTGTCATTCTTCGCAGGATTTATGACGCCTGTTATACTTGTCTTTCACCCCAAACTATCCCTGCTGCCGTTCTGATTATTGCTAAGTACCAATATCAAATTGGTTTCGTTGCTGACCAGGAGATTAATCTTCTAGCAGCATTGACTGAAATAATGTGTGAGTGCGAGTTCCAATGAAAAAAATTAAATTTTATTATGAAATTTTTGAAAATGGATTAGATGAAACTGCAAATTCAAAATGGATAGGTGGTCCTGAACATTATTATTTTAAAACTGAAATTATACCAAATTTGCCAAAAGATGTTGGATTTTTTAGGCATGGTAATACTGGTATATGGTATACTTTTGATGCCCCACTTCCGGATTATTGTATGGATAAAATAAATTCCGCTGGATCAAAATTATTTAAATATATTGGATTTGAAGAAGTTGATATTGAACCAAAATTTACTAAACTTGAACGAGATTCTAGATATACTAAAAAAATAAAAAACCAAAAGAAAGAATCTATTAAATTTAAAATAAATCCTAAAACTGGTCTACGTGACGGTGGAGTGTGAATTTTAATGAGTTATAAGAATCTGAGAGATGAACCAGTAAAAACTACTCCCGCAAATGTAAAGGAGGCAAATGAAGCACTCTTTTACTCCAAAATGAATCTTCCACAGGCAGCAAAGCATTGTGGAATGACTCACAAAGAAATGAAATTGACCTTTTTTGAATACCTAAAGTATAACCAACCTAATTATTATGAATCAAAATTTTCAGAAACTAACTAAAAAACAACAAGAAAGAATTGTAGATTATGCAGAAGTTGTATACACAGATTTGAGAGCTCAAATAGAACTTTGGAATAGAAAAAGAAATAATAAACATATAGTTAGGGGAGTTACTCATGGAAATTATGATAGAATTCATACATTGTCCACCCCCTCTGGTTTGGTAAGTAAATCGGCAATTGAAGAAAAACTAAAAAATCCAAAATTTATTTTTACAAAAGATCATGCATATAGACCTCAGTTTATAATGCAAATGTTTATGGATAATCCTGATGTGTTTTTAACTGATTTTAATATATTTTTGGAATATGTTATTCTTGCTTCAACTACCATTCTTATTACTTCTAAAGAAAATGAAAAGTTGAAAAGTTTTACAAAAAATAAAAATGGTGAAATACTTATTAAAGTACCTACCGATAAAATATACAAAGAAGCGGGTATAGAATTGCTTGAAGTTCAACAAGGTAGAGGGTGGTGGAAAAGAGATTTAAAACCCGCTGATAATTATTTGCCCACTCCAGATGTTTATCTTGAATATGAAAAGAAGTTTTTGGTAAATTGATATGTTATCCATTGAAGATGCAATTTGGGCAGCAGATCAGTTTATAGAGTATTACTCTAAGTTTAATCGTATCGATGATTATCTTCGGTATGTTAAGAGGAGTAGAACATCCAATGCTTCTGGAAAATTATTTGGACCAGAAGATGAGATTTTTTCTAACTTCAATCTCCATCCAAATGAAATGTCATTTTCAATTCATGAGGTAGATACTAATCCCAAAACAACATCTAAGTATAATCAAGATCTTTACTCTGAGATTTTAACGGATACTGCTTCAAATCCTATTGAGGAAGCAATTCCTGGTAGAACTTTAAAGTGGATTGTGACTGAGGATACGACAAATAAAATCATTGGAGTAGTCCGTTTCGGATCTCCGACTATTAATTCAAAACCAAGAAATGATTATTTTGGTGAAGTTCTTTCACTTTCTCGAATTAATAGTGAGTTTGTAATGGGATTCAATATTGTCCCCGTACAACCATTTGGATACAATTATCTTGGTGGTAAGCTTCTTGCCCTCTTAGCATCTTCTAATGAACTCAAACGACAATTTGATCGAAAATATGGAATTGATCTTCAATACTTTGAAACAACTTCACTATACGGTACAACGAAAGGAGTATCCATGTATGATGGTCTTAAACCTTATATTCGACACATAGGAGATACTGAGAGTAATTTTCTCCCACTTTTCCATGATGATTACTTCAAGGAAATGTTCTGGTGGTTCAATAACACTGCAAATGGTGGAGAAAGACTTATCTCTGCAGATAAGTCTTCGAAGAAATTGAAGATTCAAACCAAGATGATTTCTATCATTCGAAATTCTTTAAAAGGTCATTCTAAGTTGGATGAATTTAATTCTTGCATCGAACATGCAAAGACTCTGACCGAAAAGAAGAGATATTATCTTTCTAAATTTGGATATGAACCTGGGCAAGTTATTGAATGGTGGAAGAAGAAAGCGTCTAAAAGATATGAGAAATTGAAGTCTGAGGGGCGCCTTAGGACTGAACTTGAATTGTGGAAACATGGTAATGATTTGGAGATTATTAGATGACTTATGAATTGAAGGACTGGTTAAATTCAATCAATCAAACAAAAAAAAATCTGATTGATGAAGATCCTTCCTTGGAAAAGGATTATGCACCTTATATTGTCAATCGTTGCTTCTCTGGGCATATTGATTGTTTAATGTATGCAAATGAAATGAATAAGTATCATTTTCTTCCAAAAAAGATGCAATATGACTTTTTTATAAATATTGTGAGGACTAAGAAGAGATTCTCTCCTTGGCTCCGTAAAGATACAATCAAAGATCTTGATTATGTTAAACGTTACTATGGTTATAGTAATGAAAAGGCAAAACAGGCTTTGAGGATTCTTACTAAAGAACAACTAACATTTATTAAATCGAAATTTGAAACTGGAGGAACAAAATGAGTGTCGTTCAAGAACCTGAAGTAAAGTGGACGCCCGACCAAATGGTGGAAGTGATTCTTAACGAACCTGATGATTTTCTTAAGGTTCGTGAGACTTTGACCCGTATCGGAGTTGCATCACGCAAGGAAAAGAAAATCTATCAAAGTTGTCATATTCTTCATAAACAAGGTAGATATTATCTTGTTCATTTTAAAGAATTATTTGCCCTTGATGGCAAACACGCCAATCTAACTGTGAATGATGTTCAGCGTCGTAATCGTATTGCTCAGTTGATTGCAGATTGGGGTCTGGTAGAAATTGTTGATGTTACCAAGATTCAAGACATTGCACCACTGAATCAAATCAAAGTCCTTGCTTATAAGGACAAGGGTGATTGGATTCTGGAGACTAAGTACAATATTGGTGCGAAGAAGAAGCGCACAGAAGAGGAAACCGAATAAAAAAGAGCGGGGAACAACACCTCGCTTTTTTTATGTTTTGGATATATACTAATGATGTTGCCTTCGGGGACATTATTAACTTACAGACGCTCAAGGAGGTCTATTATGTTCGGAACAAGTTCGCTTACACTCCCAGTGCCAGAAACTGCAAAGTATCTGATGGAGATTCAAAGAAATAGTATTGGATTGGATGAGTGGTTTAAAAGGTTTGATACTGCGTATGAATCGCATACCAACTACCCACCATACAATCTAATCAAAGAAAGTAATGTTGATTTCAGATTGGAAATCGCTCTTGCTGGATACAAAAGAGAAGATATTGAAGTCACTACAGAATGGAACAAACTTTTTGTAGAAGCAAAGAAATCTGGCAGTTCTGAGGATGAATATCTACATCAGGGATTAGCAAAAAGGGCATTCACTCGCACCTGGACTCTTTCTGATGATGTGGAAGTTAAAGATGTTTCTTATGTTGATGGATTACTCATAGTCAAACTAAATAGAGTTATTCCAGAACATCAGAAGAAGAAAGTATATGAGATCGTTTCAGGAGTTCATGCAGATTCTGAATGAAAAAGTTGGTGATTTTGGTTCAACTGAAAAATATGTAAAACCAAAAGAAAATTGCTATGGACATACTGTCGATTATAAAATGGCACCAAAAGAAAAGGTTTGTGCCTTCAAAAGAAAACGATAAATAGTTTGGGCTACCCAAATCAACTATTGTCGCCGCAGGGGAGGCAACTGGCAAAATCCAGTTGACGCTCCCCCTTTTTTTGTGCTATAATACTTGAAAGGATAATCACCAAAATGTCGATTAAAATTGCACTGTTGAAATCGGGCGAATCACTGATTTCTGATATAAAAGAACTTATAGTAAATGATAAAGTTTGTGGATATTTGTTCAAGGAACCTCATAGGGTTTCTATTAGAACTCCAATATTACTGACAGAGGATGAGAATGCTCCAGAAGGAAAATCTGGAGTTGAAGTTGTTTTGTCTCCTTGGATCGTATTAACCAGTGATGATGAAATGGCAGTTCCTTCGGATTGGGTTGTGACCTTGGTTGAACCTCTAGCATCTGTAAGGGAAATGTATTTTGATAAATTAAAAACATATAAAACTCAAGAAAAGGTGGAAATCAATGTCTGATAAAGTTGTTAAGTGTGTATTGATTAATGTTGATACTGTTCTCATTGCGGAAATTGTTGAAGTAATGGCAGAACTTGGAGATCCAAATTGTAAGTTGATTAATCCATATCGTTTTTATTCTGAAGATAATATGAAACCTTGGCCAGAGGTTACGAATCAAAAAGAAGTAATGTTGAGATCTGAGAATATTTTAACCATTGCTGATCCAACTCCTGAAATTATTCAAAAGTATCTTGAACTAACTGCATAATGCGATTTTACACAAACGTCCAGATGGTCGGAGATTATTTCTTAGTTCGTGGTTATGAGAATGGTAAACATTTCATTACTCGTGAGAAGTTTTATCCGACTCTTTTTGTCCCTTCAAAAAATAATAGTAAGTATAAAACGCTCAATGGTGAATATGTCGAAGCAGTTCAACCTGGAACTGTGCGAGAGTGTAGAGATTTTATTAAAAAGTATGATGGTGTAACGGGATTTGCAATTTGTGGAAATGAACGCTACATCTATCAATATATTTCTGAAACTTATCCAGAAGATGAAGTTAAGTTTGATATTAGTAAAATCAAAGTTACAACAATCGATATTGAAGTTGCATCCGAGAATGGATTCCCTGATGTAGAAAGTGCTGCTGAAGAAGTTCTACTCATCACACTCCAAGACTATAATACAAAACAAATTCGTACTTGGGGCTTGGGTAAGTTTGATAATCAGCAAAAGAATGTAAAATATCGTTCTTTCTCAAACGAATATGATTTGTTGAATGATTTTATTAGTTGGTGGATGATTGAGGAGAATACTCCAGAGGTTATCACTGGTTGGAATAGTGAACTGTATGATATTCCATATTTGGTTCGTCGTATAGATCGTGTTCTCAGTGAGAAATTAATGAAGCGTTTGTCTCCATGGGGTCTAGTTACTGAACGTGAGACATTTATTGCTGGACGTAAGCATATCTCTTATGATATTGGTGGAGTAAGTCAACTTGATTACCTGAATCTTTATAAGAAGTTCACTTATAAGGCACAGGAATCTTATCGTCTCGATCATATCGCTAATGTGGAATTGGGACAACAAAAACTTGATCACAGTGAGTTTGATACCTTTAAAGACTTCTACACCAAAGGTTGGCAGAAGTTTGTAGAATACAACATCAAGGACGTGGAACTTGTTGACCGTATGGAAGACAAGATGAAACTCATTGAACTTGCCTTGACAATGGCATATGACGCTAAAGTTAATTATTCTGATGTGTTTTCTCAAGTTAGAATGTGGGATACGATTATCTACAACTATCTGAAAAAGAAGAATATTGTGATTCCTCCAAATGTGAGGTCTGATAAGGATTCTAAGTATGCTGGTGCTTATGTAAAAGAACCAATTCCTGGTGTGTATGATTATGTTGTAAATTTCGATTTGAATTCACTTTATCCTCATCTTATTATGCAGTATTCAATCTCACCAGAAACACTTGTTGAAAAGCACGAACTTAATAATCGTATTGCGGAATTGGAGAAAATGTTGTAGAATATCCTCATCTTATAAATAATAATGTGTGGATACAATAAAACAAATGCAATCAAAATTCAACATAACTAAAGAACAACTGAATCAACTTTATATTCTTGAAAACAAAAGTCGTAAAGAGTGTGCTGATTTTTTTGGATGCTCTGACCGTCTTATTAAACAAAAAATACGAAAGTATGAACTCCAAAAACCTAAACATTTGGAGAATAAAAATAAAGAGAGAAAGGAAACTCTTTATTGTGAAAATTGCAGTTCTCCATTTATTGTAAGTAGATTTAGGGCAATAAGTGAAAAATGGAAACTTCGTTTTTGTTCTCATTCTTGCTCTACTAAATTTAGATATTTGGGTGAAGAACATAAGAGGGCAGTTTTGAACTCTGTTGCTGCTCGTAGAAGATGTAGAATAAGAGATGCTTTTGATGAAACTGCAAATCAGCAAAAAATAAATGAGATTTATTGTGAAGCAAAACGATTAACAGAAGAAACTAATGTTCCTCACGAAGTAGATCATATAATTCCAATTTCAAAAGGAGGAAAGCATCACGAAGACAACTTGCAGATTATTACTATGAGTGAAAACCGCAAAAAACATACTAAAATTATGGAGAATTGGAATGTGGAAAGATGTTCGTAAAATGTCCCGTGAGGAAATTGTAGAGGAACTTGAGGCACTTAAACAGGTAAGAGAACTTACTACAAATGTGAGTGTAGACAAACTTTTAAACCAAGAGTTAGATTTAACACCACTAAAAAAAGTAAATCTCACTATGACTGCAAATGGGGCACTCTATCGTAGAGTAAAAGGATTTCTTCCCGAACTGATGGAAAAGATTTATAAGGATCGTACCATCTATAAGAAGAAAATGATTGTGGCAAAGCAAGAATATGAAAAGAAAAAGACAAAGGCACTGGAAAAAGAGATTGCAAGGTGCAATAACATCCAAATGGCAAGGAAGATTCAACTTAATAGTGCTTATGGTGCTATTGGCAATCAGTACTTCCGTTATTTTAAACTAGCAAATGCTGAGGCAATCACTCTTTCTGGGCAGGTTTCAATTCGTTGGATCGAAGAAAAAATTAACAAGTACTTAAACAAAATCCTAAAAACTGAAGATGTAGATTATGTTATTGCTTCTGATACTGATTCCATCTATCTTAATATGGGTCCTTTGGTTGATACTGTATACGAGGGAAGAGAAAAAACTACTGAGAGCGTTGTGTCGTTCCTTGATAAGGTCGCTCAGGTGGAACTTGAAAAGTATATTGAAAGTTGCTACCAAGAATTGGCGGACTATGTGAATGCATACGACCAGAAGATGCAGATGAAGCGGGAGAATATTGCTGATCGTGGCATTTGGACTGCCAAGAAACGTTATATTCTGAATGTATGGGATAGTGAAGGTGTTCGTTATGATGAACCTAAACTGAAGATGATGGGTATTGAAGCAGTTAAATCTTCTACTCCTGCTCCTTGCCGTCAGATGATTAAGGATGGTCTAAAACTGATGATGAGTGGAACTGAAGAACAGGTGATTGATTTTATTGATAAATGTCGCTGTGAATTTAGGACACTTCCTCCTGAATCTATCGCTTTCCCAAGGACAGCATCTGATGTTCGTAAATATCAATCTCATTCTGACATTTATGTCAAAGGCACACCTATTCATATTCGTGGTGCGCTTCTTTTTAATCATTACATAAAGGATAAGAATCTGACTAATAAATATTCACTTATTGGTAATGGTGAGAAGATTAAGTTCATCTATCTAAAAAAACCAAATATTATTCAAGAAAATATCATTTCTTTTATTCAAGATTTTCCAACAGAACTTGGTCTTGACAAATACGTAGACTATGAACTACAATTTGAAAAGAGTTTTCTTGAACCACTTAAATCCATTCTAGATTCTATTGGATGGAACGTTGAAAAAACTGTAAACCTTGAACTATTTTTTACCTAATGGATTTGCCTATAAATGATGAAGAACTGAATACAATTGTAAAAGCACTTGGATTTGGTGGAGATGGTGCTCTTTACCATAAACTCAAATTGGTTAGAGAACTTAGAGAACAAGGTTTACCTTATAAAAAAATACTTCGTGAACAATACGGGATGGTAATTTGATGGATTTTTTAAAGGATATTGTAAAGGAGATCGGTGGAGAATACACACAACTGGCATCTGATATTGACGAAACTGAATCTTATGTGGATACGGGTTCGTACATTTTTAATGCTCTTGTCAGTGGGAGTATCTTTGGTGGTGTTTCTGGTAACAAGATTACTGCAATCGCGGGTGAAAGTTCTACAGGAAAAACTTTCTTTAGTTTGGCTGTGGTTAAGAATTTCCTCGATAATAATCCTACTGGATATTGTTTGTATTTTGATACTGAGGCTGCAATCACCAGATCCTTACTGGAGAGTAGAGGGATTGACACAACTCGCGTGGTGGTGGTCAATGTTGTCACCGTAGAGGAGTTTCGTGGTAAGGCATTGAAGGCAGTTGACCTTTACTTGAAAAAACCAGAAGGAGAACGTAGTCCTTGTATGTTTGTTCTTGATTCTTTGGGAATGCTTTCAACCAGTAAAGAGATTAATGATGCTCTGAATGATAAAGAAGTTCGTGACATGACCAAATCACAACTTATTAAAGGTGCATTTCGTATGCTTACTTTGAAACTTGGTCAAGCAAATATTCCAATGATTGTAACGAATCATACCTACGATGTTATTGGTGCTTATGTTCCTACTAAGGAGATGGGTGGTGGTAGTGGTCTTAAGTATGCTGCTTCTACTATTATTCACCTCTCAAAGAAAAAAGAGAAAGACGGAACAGAAGTCATTGGAAACATTATCAAGGCAAAGACTGCTAAGTCGCGTTTAAGTAAGGAGAATCAGGATGTTGAAGTTCGTCTTTATTATGATGAACGTGGTCTTGATCGGTATTACGGTTTGCTTGAACTGGGTGAACTTGCTGGGTTATGGAAGAATGTTGCAGGACGTTACGAGATTGATGGTAAAAAACTTTATGCAAAGGAAATACTAAAAAATCCTGAAAAGTATTTTACGGAAGAAGTAATGCAGCAACTTGATGCTGCCGCGAAACAGCAATTCTCTTATGGAACGAATTGAGACTACGATTCTCAGAAACCTAATATTTAATGAAGATTATTCTAGAAAAGTTATACCTTTTATACATCCCGAATATTTTGAGCAAAAATCTGAAAAGGTTGTATTTGAAGAAACTGTTAAGTTTATTGTAAAATATGGATCATCGATTACAATCGAAGCACTTGGTATTGAGATTGAAAATCGAACAGATTTAAATGAATCTGAAATTAAAGAAGTTCGAGATCTTACTTCACAACTTAATAATTCTGTTGTAGAAAAGCAATGGTTACTTGACACTACTGAAAAGTGGTGCCGTGATCGTGCCATTTATTTGGCACTTATGGAATCGATTCACATTGCTGATGGCAATAATGAAAAGAAGAATAGGGATGCAATTCCAAGTATTCTTTCTGATGCCTTAGCAGTGTCCTTTGATAATAACATTGGGCACGATTATCTTCAAAATTATCAGGATCGTTATGATTTTTACCATCGTAAAGAAGATAAGATTGAATTTGACTTGGAATACTTCAACAAGGTTACTAAGGGTGGTTTACCTAATAAGACTCTCAATATTGCTCTCGCTGGAACAGGTGTTGGGAAATCGTTGTTTATGTGTCATGTGGCTAGTTCCGCCTTGCTACAGGGCAGGAACGTACTCTATATCACTCTTGAGATGGCGGAGGAGAGAATTGCTGAAAGAATTGATGCAAACCTACTGAATGTTCCGATTCAACAACTGGTTGATCTCCCTCGCCAAATATTCGAAACCAAAGTAAATAGCATTGCCAAGAAGACGCAAGGTTCTCTTGTAATCAAAGAGTATCCTACTGCTTCGGCACATTCTGGACATTTTAAGGCACTCTTAAATGAACTTGCTCTTAAGAAATCATTTAGACCTCATATTATTTTCATTGACTACCTTAATATTTGTGCTTCCTCTAGGCATAAGGCAAATGGTGCTGCCAATTCTTATTCTTATATCAAATCAATTGCTGAGGAACTTAGGGGACTTGCAGTGGAATTTAATGTTCCAATTGTTTCCGCTACCCAGACTACTCGTAGTGGTTATGGGAACTCTGATGTTGAACTTACTGATACTAGCGAGTCCTTTGGTCTCCCTGCTACTGCTGATCTTATGTTCGCCCTTATTTCAACTGAAGAGTTGGAGGGATTAGGGCAGATTATGGTGAAACAACTGAAGAATCGTTATAATGATCCAACAGTATTCAAACGTTTTGTGGTCGGCATTGATCGTGCAAAGATGAGACTTTATGATGTGGAACAATCTGCACAAAATGACATACTTGACAGCGGGAAAGAAGAGGAGTATACTTATGAAGAAAACAAACCTAAAAAATCATTCGAAGGATTTAAGTTTTAAATATGGCAACTATTGATTCTAAAAAATATATTGAGTTCGTTCGTGAAACAACTAGTCCTGCAAGTAGTAAGTATTCAAATCTTGTTGAGCGTTTGAATGAACTTGAAGGACAGGGTGCAGATGTTCCTCGTCTGATGACTGCTGCTTATGGAATGAGTGCTGAGGCAGGTGAGTTTACTGAAGTAGTGAAGAAGATTTTCCTTCAAGGTAAACCTTATAATGAAGAGAATGTATTTCATATGAAGCGTGAACTTGGAGACCTGTGCTGGTATCTTGCTCAAGCTTGTATGGCACTGGATATTACATTTGAGGAAGTCCTTGAAATGAACTATCAGAAACTGAGTGCTCGTTATCCAGAGGGAACTTTTTCCGTATATAAATCTGAAAACAGGGAAGATGGTGATGTGTAAAAATTGCACATAACATAAATAAATGACCCTTCGGGGTTCTCGGGGGCATAGCTCAATTGGTAGAGCACTTGCTTTGCAAGCAAGATGTTTCGGGTTCGAGTCCCGATGCTTCCATTAGTGGGGGGTTCAAGTGCTCTTTTGGGCACTAAATATTTCAAAAAAATGGCAGCATCTACTGGAAATATTAACTGGCAAAAAAATTGGAAAGGATCTAATCATTCGAGTGTAGTTAAAAAATCTGGACCATACTATGAAACTAAATATTCAACTAGGGGTATTGGAAATTTAGTTCCAAATACACAGATTAACTATATTGATGTTCTTTCAGAATCTCATTCAAAAGTTGCCATTCAAATTTCTGGTAACGAAACTGTTTATTATACCAATATTGATAATTTAAGAAAACCAAAAAGTTCAAGTTTAGTTGGATTAAAACCACAAACATTTAACCTAGCAGGAACAGAATATACTTTAACATCATATCTTACTGCTCTTAGAAATTCTATTAATAGTAGATCTGATATGGTTGGAGAACTTAAAGAGTATCTTTTAGAACTTGTTTCATATTCAGATAGTGGGCAGGGATCCTTTAGTGGATATAATACTTCCAATCTGCCTATGAACGAGATTAGGAATGATTTTGGTGAAGTTATTGGTCCCATTCACTGCATTAGAAGGGGATTAACTAGATTTAATTTGGGTGTTGGTTCAACGACAAAAATTCTTATACCAAGCAGATCAAATGAACCATTATTGGATTATTATCTAATTAATCTTGATGGTAGAAGGATAAAAATATCAGCAAAATCAACTGGCAATTCTAATACCTTGAAGGTTGCTGATTTAGTTCCTCCAGTTTTAAATAATCCAAATCTCCTATCAAAATATCAAAATGATTTTGAGTTTAATATTATGAGGACCATTCATGAAAATACGATGATTATGGGACCCATTGAATCTTGTGCAATGTTGGGGATTATTAGTCCTGAAGCAGCCAATTCTGTTAGAACTTCTTCAGCAACAATACCTAATCCAGAATTGTTTAGAAATTTGATAGATAAAGATACACGATTAAAAAATCAAAAAACAATAACGAGAAATCAAGTTTCTTTTTTATGTGAAAAGGAAGTTATAAATTATTCCAAAAATGTTACCAAGGCAAATAAATTTACATCTATTGTTAAAGATGTTTTGTCTAGTGAAATATATTTTGTTAAGTTAAATATAGTTAATGGTATACCTAATTTTACTGAAGAAGCAACTAGTGGGCAGCAATCTATTAGTAATTTATTTTTCCGAACTAAGAATGGATATGATTCCAAATCCGATAAACTAGGATTTAAACTTTGACCAGTTAAAAAACTGTCCACCCATCTTGATTCCAGACCCAGAATACCCTATAATACCTGTATGGCAAAAAACACACACCTCGAACACTTAGAAGATGATATCCTGAACCAAGGGTCTCAGGGTGGTAGGAATGCGATTACATTTCTGCGAGAACTTGGTAAAATGCTTTCGGAGAGATCTTCTTCAATCACAGTCACTACAAAGTGGGATGGTGCTCCTGCTATTGTTTGTGGAACTGATCCATCTAATGGAAAGTTTTTTGTTGGTACAAAATCCGTATTTGCAAAGACTGAACCAAAACTTTGCTATACTCAAGCAGATATATCTAAGTTTTATGGAGTTGGACAACTTGCTGATAAACTTCAAACTTGTTTGATAAATCTAAGATATTTAAACATCAAAGGAGTCATTCAGGGAGATCTTCTTTTTACTGATGATAAACAGAACGGTGTAATCAATGGAGAAAATGTGATTTATTTTCGCCCAAATACAATTACATATGCCGTTCCTTCAGATTCTGATCTTGGCACAAGAATAAACACGGCGAAGATGGGAATCGTTTTTCACACCAGTTATAGTGGACCTACAGTTCCAGAAATGAATGCTTCTTTTGGTGTGGATATTAGTAACTTTAGTCCCTCTGTTGATGTGTATGTTGCAACTGCTACCTTTAGGGATGCAACTGGTGCTGCCAAGTTTGATTCTCAGCAAATGCTTAGTTATACTGCAGCGGTCAATCGTGCCGAAGGATCTCTTCGACAGGCATCTACTTTTTTGGATGTTTTGACAGCAACTGGTGAATCTAAGTTCTTAATGTCTTCCTTATTTAAACGGTTCTTTAATAGTTATATCTCTCAAGGAAAAACACTCACTAGTGCCCGCGAAGTTGCTGGTGCTTTTGGAACTTTTTATTCTGGTCTTTTGGACAAAGAGATTCTATCTAAAAAGACAAAAGCAACACAAGATAAATATTTACAAATGAAGAACACTGGATTGCAGTTTATTAAGGCAAATGAAAGAGCAATCTATATGACTGTTGCATCTTACATGAACCTACAAGCAGCAAAATCTATGGTGATTGGGCAACTTGCAAAGGTAAATACTTTTGGAACGTTTCTTAAGACTGATGATGGATATAAGGTAACAGCACCTGAGGGTTTTGTTGCTATTAAATCTGGAAATGCTCTTAAACTTGTAGATCGATTAGAATTTAGTAGAGCAAACTTCACTGTAGCAAAAGATTGGGATAGAGGATGAAAAGTTTTTTTCAGTTTTTATTTGAAACCACCGCATCGCAACAAGCGGCACGTCTTGGACTTGTTGGTGATAATCATGGTGGGTGGTATGATGAAGGAACTGGTGAGTTTGTTGCAAAAACTGAAAAGGGTAGACTAAAATTTTACAATAAGCGTCAGAGAGTTGGGCAACAAGATCCTGCTCAAACTCCATTGGAGAGAAATGTTTCGGATCCAAACTATCAAGATCCTACCGCACCTCAACCAACAGAACCACAGCAACAGGTTCAGGCACCTGCACCAGAACAGCAGGCAGCAGCGCAAGAACCTCCTGCTCAAGAAGGACCACCACCAGTAGAGAAGACAAAGGGAACACTAACTATAGCGTTTGGTCGTTTTAATCCCCCTACTACTGGACACGAAAAACTTTTAGATACTGTTGCTGCATCTTCTGATGATGGTGATTATGTTATTGTTCCTTCCAGAACTCAAGATAAAAAGAAAAATCCTCTAGACGCTGATACAAAGGTTTCTGTAATGAGACAGATGTTCCCCCAACACAGTGAAAAGATTGTCAATGATCCTGCAAATCGAACTATCTTTGATGTCCTGAAAAAGGCACATAATGATGGATATACCAATGTAAGAATTATTGGTGGTGCTGATAGAGTTAAAGAGTTTGAGAAGTTAGCAACAAATTATAATGGTAAACTTTATGCATTTGATAATGTAGAAGTTCGTTCTGCTGGAGAAAGAGATCCAGATTCAGAAGATGATGTAACAGGAATGTCTGCTTCCAAACAAAGAAAGGCAGCAGTGGAAGGAGACTTTGCAACTTTTGCTAAAGGAGTTCCTTCAACATTAAATCAAAAGCAAGCAAGAGATCTTTATAATACAATTCGTGCTTCTATGAACATTAAGGAGGGATGGAGTCTTTGGGAGATTGCACCCAAATTTGATTCTCAGACTCTCCGAGAAAATTATATATCCGAAAAGATTTATAATATTGGTCAACTTGTGGAGAACTTAAATACTGGATTAGTTGGAAGAATCATTCGTCGTGGAACCAACTACTTGATCTGTGTTACTGAAGATAAGATTATGTTTAAATCTTGGATTAAGGATGTTATGGAGGCAATAAAGTATAGTGAGAAATCTTCTGATAGTATTGAAAGAGTTCCTGGAAAACCAAATACTTTGGTCGGAACAAAGGGATATTTGAAGTATGCGGCAAAACAAACTCCTGGTTCTGAGTCTGGAAAAGAAAATCTTGCATATAATCAAAAGTCTTTCGGTTTAAATTTCATAAATAAGTATAGGAAAAAGTAAGAATTAACAGATCTTCCAATGAGTAATCACATTTTTGAAGAAAATCCATCTGCAGGTGCTCCACAACAGATTGGTGGTGCAAAGGCACAAATAGAAAAGCAAGCAAGACAACTTCTTTATGATTCACGCTATCGCGTAAAAAAAGCGACTAAAGGGAAGAACATAGATCCTGTTAATCTACAAAGACTGGTTAATCAAGAAATTGGTAAATCTACTGCAATCCCTGCAGTTGTAGCAAGAGCAAAGGCAATGATGAATGTAAAGGGTGTGAAGGAAGAATATGTTCAGTATATGGAAGATTCTGCTTCCAATTTAGTTGCAAATGCTCTCTATAAGGTATTTGTGGAAGGTGTTCGTAAAGAAGAATCAATTGAACTTGATTATCTCAAGGAACTTGCCGAGAATCCAGATAAGAAATATAAAGTAAGTGTTTATGATCCAAAGTCTGAAACTAGATATGTGAGATATGCAACTCGTGAAAAAATCACTCAACTTAGATCAAAAGGGCTTAAAGTTGAACTAACTGAGTATGGTGAACCCCGAGAATCCGAAGCAAAGAGTGGATCACAAACTGCTTCCGCACTAGGTGGTGGAACTGCAAAGAAAGATTATGATGGGGATGGTAAAGTAGAATCTGGTGCCAAAGAACATGCTGGAGCAGTTCATAATGCTATCCAACGTAAGAGAGGTGGAGTTGCTGATGGTAAGGATACCTCAAGTGTAAAGGAAGATTTTATTACCGATGCCGCAAGAGTAGATCAAAATACTAAAAAGATTACTGGAAAAGGTGTAAACAACTATTCTGGAAAAAATCCAGTTGTAAGAGTTTCTCCTGAGGATGGTGCCCCAGATCGTGCTGGTCGTTCTTCATCTAGAAATGTTTATGCACATTATGAGATGGAAGGTGGAGTTATTGCTGAAAAGGCAGTAAGTAAGGCACAACAAAGATTTATGGGAATGATAAATGAAAAGGCGGAAAGTGAACAGCAGCAAAAACTTTTTGGACTTGCACTTTCTGTTAAAAGAGGAGAAACACCACGTTCTGAAGTAAGTGCAGAAGTTCTGAAAATTGTTGACACAATGTCGGAGAAAAAAATTCGTGATTTTGCTAAGACAAAGCACGAAGGACTTCCTGTTCGTAAAGAAGAAGCAGAATGTGGATGTGATTCTGAAAAGGAAGATGGTGAAGAAGATCCAAGATCAATGAAGACTAAAATAAATCTTGTTAAGAACAAGTTAAGAGCAATGGGACTTAAGATGTCCTATGAACCAGATGGTGAACTGGTTGATGAGTCAACTGCTGATGATGCTCTTGCATCAGTAAAAAATCGTATGGACCCAAAATCTATACTAGGTTCTCCCGAACAAAAAGCGGCACAAGCAGCATCAAAGAAAAAACCACAACCAAAAAGAGTTAATAAAAAACCAACACATTCTGGTTGGGATGACCCTCAATATAAGTTGGATTGATAAATAATCCAGGTTCCATTCATACGAGGTTATTATGTCAATCGCAGCAATCATCGCTTGGGCAACTGCTAATCAAGCACTTATCGCAACTGTTCTCTTTGCAGTTTCGGAAGCACTTGGAGCAAACCCAAAAGTCAAGGCAAACGGTATTCTCTCACTTATTCTCATTCAGGCACAAAATGCTCTGAAAGCAAAGGGTGCAAAAGATATCACTCCTTGAGTTTTATCTCACTCAATAATATAAAGGAGACCAAAATTTAAGGTCTCCTTTTTTTATAAATATTACTAGAAAAAGAATTTCGTAGGTAAGAAACATGTCACTTTGGGGCATCTCAACAACTTCTGAAACAGGGGCTAATAATTTTAATATTCCAAAATATGCACAGAGTGCTGATAGGAATAGATCTCCGCACAATGTTTTTGGCGATCCAAGAGGTTGGGTTCAAAGACGTTATAAAACTAGTGAGCAATCTGGTATTTCTACCAGATTCTATGATGAACTTCTTGTAGCACTTTCTGGGTTAACAACAACTGCAACAGGTCCTTATGCTGGATTGGGTCAAGCTACCCCATCTGCTATTTTCTTTGAAGATCCAAATAGAGCATCAAATATTTCGGTTGGATCTGGCGGAACAAACTTCATTTCGACAAATACAGTTGCTTATGTTCACTTAGTTTATAATGAAATTGTTTATGTAAGTGCTGGTGCCACAGTAATGGTTCAACCATATACTGCTGCAGGTGCTCTGACTGGAACTCCTATCGTTGCTATTGCTACCGCAATACCTTCTGGCGTAACCGTTGCAAACTGGGTTAAATCATTTGCTGGTGAACCAACTCTGTTTACAAACTATAACGGACAAATCACCAATAGAGTTGCATTTGCTTTCACATCACCATCTAGTGGAATCGGAACTGTATTGAGAATCGATACAACTAAAGGAGTTGTTGGAGTTATAACAGATATTTACAACGGAGTTGGAGTTACTACTTCTCGCTTTGCAGATGGAATTGTCTACAACGTTGGTGGTGCTGGAACTGCTTTCTCAGTTCAAAATGATCGCACATCTGCCGTTGGCATTGGAACAACCACTTTGACAGTTAAAGCATGATATGAGATTTGACGAGTTGAATGAGAGTAATTATTTGCTTTTTGCTATAAAATTCTACAATAATCCGCAATCTGTTACCAGAGATGATTTTGAGACGGATTTGAAACGTATTCGTTATATTAAACGTTTATTAAAAAGATATAAGAATACTGGTGAGCTTAAAACTCACCTTATCCTAAATCATTTAATAATATTGTTTAATGTCTTTAATGAAGCCGCTGTTCCTCTTTTGTTTTATAATTTGGAGAAGGAACTTTGGCCATATATTAAAAGTTTTTTGATCTTTTTAAATAGAATACCAGAATTTCCAAAATCTGAATTAGATAATATTGATACTGATATTGAATGCCTATCTCAACTACAATCAATCTAATGAATAAAATAGATAAACTCATCAATCTAATTCACCAACTTCGTGAAGATAGTGCAATTGCTAATGTAGTTGGGCCTGGGGAAAAATCATTAGGATTCAATATCCAAACTGAAACTCCACCAGTTGATTTGAGAAGAAAAAAGGAAAGAAGTTGGAACCCATTTTTTAAAAATTTGGTACAAATAGAAAGAAGAAAACCCCCACAGTAATTAATCCCATGTACCCACCAACTCAAACAATAGAGACAAAAGTAGCGATTCTTGAAGAAAAGATTCATACTACTGATCAGTTGATGCAACGCATCGACAGTGCTATTGAAAAGTTGAGTGAAGTAAATGCGAACGTAACTAAAATGCTTATACTTCATGAAGAAAAAATTAATAATAATGAAAAAACAGATGGGATACTTTTTTCAAAAATTGATCAATTGAAAGATAAGATAGATAGAGATCACAATACATTATTGGATAAATTGCAAGGATTGGAAAAGAAAGTTTGGATCGGTATAGGTGCGATTGCAGTTGTAAGTTTAATAATCAATAATTCAGAAGTTCTTTCGAATATCTTGACACAAACTCAAGACAACGGTAGAATGGAGAGACTGAAATAAGCATCCCCAATAATGGATCTGATTGACTCCAAGTATATTGGACTCGTGTCCTCGCGTCTACACAAGTTCAAGAGAGTTAAGGTAGATCTGTTTACATTCAGATGTCCAATTTGTGGCGACTCTCAGAAAAACAAAAATAAGACACGGGGATACATCTATACTGTCAAGAATAATACGAACTTCAAGTGTCATAACTGTGGAGCAAGTTTATCATTCAATAACTTCCTCAAACAAATAGATCCAACACTTCATAAGCAGTATACACTTGAGAAATTTAAGGAAGGTCATACTGGAAAAAACTTTGTGGTTGAAGAACCAAATTTTGAGTTTAAAAAACCTAATTTTAAGAAGAGATTGGATTTACCTAAGGCTTCTGAAAATCCAATTTCTAAAGAGTACCTTGAAAAAAGACTTTTAAATCCTGATAAGTTTTATTTTGCTGATAAATTTCAATCCTGGGTTAATACCCAAAAACCTACATTTAATAATATTATAAGAGATGAAAGTCGCATAGTGATACCATTACATACTAGAGATGGTGAAATCTTTGGTTTTCAGGGAAGAGCGATAGGCGCTAGCAAGGTTAAATACATTACAGTGATTTTGGATGAGAGTGTTCCCAAAGTTTATGGACTAAACGAGGTAAGCACAGATGAAACGATCTATGTCACAGAAGGTCCCTTTGATTCGACATTTGTCAAAAATGCCATCGCAATGTGTGGATCGGATATTTTACTCGATAGTCTCAATTTGGGCGATGATATTGTTTACGTTCTTGATAATGAACCTAGAAACAGAGAAATCTGTAATAGGATCTCCAAACTCATCGATGGAGGTAAGAAAGTAGTCATTTGGCCAAAAGCGGTTCAGCAAAAAGATATCAACGATATGGTGCTCGCTGGACTTTCGGTTATGAATGTGTTAAAATTAAATACATACAGAGCACTAGAAGCAAAAATCAAATTCAATGAGTGGAAGAAAGTATGAGTAACGGGACTAAGGTAGTAAAACGATCTGGAAGCACTGAAAATCTGGATCTAAATAAACTCCACATTATGGTTGAGGAGGCATGTAGGGATCTTTCTGGTGTTTCTGCATCGCAGGTTGAAATGCAATCTGGTATTCAATTTTATGATGGTATTACAACCGCAGAGATTCAGGAGATTCTGATTCGTTCTGCTTCTGACTTGATTGATCTGGATCATCCCAATTATCAGTTTGTCGCCGCTCGTTTGCTTCTTTTTTCTGTCCGCAAGCAGTTGTTTGGTGGAATGTATGAATGCCTAAATGTTCTTCAACATACTCGAAAATGTGTAGAACTTGGTGTTTATGATGCAGAGATTCTTTCCTTATATGATGCTGAAGAGTTTGAAAAACTTCAGTCATTTATTGATCATGGTCGGGATTATTTGTTCACCTATGCGGGACTTAGGCAGGTTGTTGATAAGTATCTTGTGCAAGATCGCAGTAATGGGAAGATTTATGAAACTCCCCAGTTCATGTACATGTTGATTGCTGCAACTATTTTTTCCAAGTACCCAAAAGAAACACGTTTAGATTATATTAGAAAGTATTATGATGCAATCTCCAAACACAAAATCAACATTCCCACACCTATCATGGCGGGAGTGCGAACTCCACTTCGACAATATGCTAGCTGTGTTCTTATTGATGTTGATGACACCCTCGATAGCATCTTTAGTTCTGATATGGCTATCGGCAGATATGTTGCACAAAGGGCGGGTATCGGCATCAACGCAGGTCGCATCCGTGGCATCAATGCTAAAATCAGAGGCGGAGAGGTACAGCACACAGGCGTGGTCCCCTTCCTTAAGAAGTTTGAGGCAACTGTCAGGTGTTGCACTCAGAACGGCATCAGAGGTGGTTCTGCTACAGTTCACTTTCCTATCTGGCATCAGGAAATAAGTGATATTTTAGTCTTAAAGAATAATAAAGGAACCGAAGATAATCGTGTTCGTAAGTTGGACTATTCTATCCAAATTAGCAAAATCTTCTATGAACGATTCATTCAAAACGGAGAAATCACACTCTTCTCTCCACACGACGTTCCTGGTTTGTATGATGCTTTTGGTACTGATGGATTTGACAGTTTATATGAGCATTATGAACGAGCTCAAGATATTCCAAGAAAAACTATTGGTGCTCAAGAACTTTTCCTTTCACTTTTGAAAGAACGTGCTGAGACTGGTCGTATCTATATCATGAATATTGATCATTGCAATACTCACTCATCCTTCATGGATAAAGTTGAGATGAGCAATTTGTGTCAAGAAATTACTTTGCCAACTAAACCTATTCAGCATATTGATGATCCTGATGGTGAAATTGCTCTTTGCATTCTTTCCGCCATTAATGTTGGAAAACTTAAGACAAATGATGATCTTGAAGTTCTTTGCGATCTTGCCGTTCGCAGTTTGGATGAACTCATTGATTTCCAAGGATACCCTGTCAGATCAGCAGAAATCGCCACCAAGGCACGTCGTTCTCTTGGGATAGGTTATATTGGTCTAGCTCATTATCTTGCAAGGAATGGGGTAAAATACGAGGATCAGAGAGCGTGGGAATTGGTCCACGACCTGACCGAAGCATTCCAATATTATTTGATTAGAGCAACAGTAAATCTTGCAAGAGAAAAGGGTCCATGTGAATATGTAAACAGGACAAAGTATGGAAATGGAATTCTTCCAATTGATACTTATAAGAAGGATGTTGATGAATTGGTTCCAAATGTCCTAAAGTATGATTGGGAGCGGCTTCGGGAAAGGGTTAAAAAATATGGAGTTAGAAACTCAACACTGTCGGCACAAATGCCATCGGAGAGCAGTTCCGTTGTGTCAAACGCAACCAATGGAATAGAACCTCCTCGTGGATACTTGTCCGTTAAGAAATCGAAGAAAGGACCTCTTAAACAAATTGTTCCACAGTTTCAAACAATTAAGAACAATTATACACTCCTTTGGGATATGCCTAGCAATCGTGGGTATATTGGTATTGTTGCAGTTATGCAGAAGTTCTTCGATCAAGCGATTTCTGGAAACTGGTCGTATAATCCAGAAAATTATGCCAATAATGAAGTTCCTGTTAGCGTAATGGCACAGGATCTTTTAACTACATATAAGTACGGCTGGAAAACCAGTTACTATCAGAATACTTATGATATTAAGACAGATGAAGTAGAGGAATCTAAACCATCTGTTGATGACTTAATTAACGACATTTTGAATTCGGGAGAAGAAGATTGTGAGTCTTGTAAGATTTAAAACCAATAGCACGGAGAAAGAAGTGGTTAATCAAATGACCGTTTTTAACTCTCAGGAGGTAGACACCAAAAAGCAACCAATGTTTTTTGGACAACCACTGGGCATTCAAAGATACGATTCTTACAAATACCCAATTTTTGAAAAACTCACAACTCAACAACTAGGATACTTTTGGAGACCAGAAGAAGTTTCATTACAAAAAGATCGTGGAGATTATCAGTCTCTTCGCCCTGAACAAAAGCATATTTTTACCTCTAACCTAAAATATCAAGTTATGCTTGATAGCGTCCAAGGTCGTGGACCTGGAATGGCGTTTGCTCCCTACTGTTCGCTACCAGAATTGGAAGCGTGTATGAAAGTCTGGGAGTTTATGGAGATGATACATTCACGCTCCTATACATATATTATCAAGAATGTATATTCTGATCCTTCGGATGTATTTGATACTATTCTTAGAGATGATCGTATTATGGAACGTGCTGTGAGTGTGACCGAAGCATATAATGATTTTATCAATAGTGCTCAACATTATGGGACTTCTGAACTTTGGAAATATGCCCAAGAACAAGTTCCCCACGCACAGACAGAAAGATATGAACTCAAACGCAGATTGTTCAGAGCAATTGCAAACGTTAATATTCTTGAAGGTATTCGCTTTTATGTCAGTTTCGCTTGCAGTTTTGCATTTGGCGAACTCAAACTTATGGAAGGAAGTGCAAAGATCATTGGATTGATTGCTCGTGATGAGAATCAGCATCTGGTCATCACTCAAAACATTATGAATAAGTGGAAGGAGGGTGATGACCCTGAGATGCAAAGAATTGCTAAAGAAGAAGAGCAATGGGTCTATAAGACCTTTGAAAATGCAGTTAATCAAGAAAAACTTTGGGCAGAATATCTGTTCAAAGATGGTTCTATGATTGGTCTGAATGATAAACTTCTTCAGCAATATGTTGAGTGGATTGCAAATCGTCGTATGAGAGCGATTGGTCTTCGCCCACTTTATGATATTCCAGCAAAAAATAATCCACTTCCTTGGACTGAGCATTGGATTTCTTCCAAAGGACTTCAAGTCGCACCCCAAGAAACGGAAGTGGAGAGTTATATCATCGGAGGAATTAAACAAGATGTTACCAAAGATACTTTCTCAGGATTCCAATTATGATGAATGGTGTGAACAGGATATCCTGAATACCTTTAAAGATGCTGCAGAAGCAGATGATTTTTTATTTGGTGATTATGATTATAAAAATGAATGGTTAGGTAAGATTTGTGATGATGTTAAATGAGGGTCTTCGGGCCCTCTTTTTTTATAAATAAGTTTATAAAAGAACTAGATCGAGCAAAATGTCAAGAATTACGGGTAGTGAAGTTCGTTCAATGATGGAAGCATATAATGCTGTTTATGCTCCACAAATTACCGAACAACAAATTCTAGAAGATTTTGAAAACTGGGTATATTCACTTGTAAATGAAGGTGAAGATCTAAGTGAATATTCGTGGGATGAGGTATATGAAGTATATAATTATATTAATGCAGAACAACTTGATGAAATCGCTCCAGCATTAGCGGCGCCGTTGGTATGGCCCGCTATTGCCGCAGGAACAACTGCACTTGTTGGTGGTGCGGCAAAGTTGGCTCAAGACTTACAAAAAAGAAAATCAGCATCTCAAAATACTCCAGATGAAGAAAGATGGTTGAAAACAGGATCTTTCCAATCTAAAACAAATGAACCAGAGAAAGGAACCAAACCACCCAAATCCAATACATCCAGGATTCCTTCTTCACAAATAACAGGAAAACCACCAACAGGACAAAAACCAGCAGTAACAAATAAACCACAACGACTACAAGCACCAAAACCACCTTCTCCTGGTGGGGGTGGAAATCCTCCAGGAGGACCTTCTGGCGGCGGTGGTGGAAACCAACCACCAGAACCACCAAAACCACCAAAACCATCCCAACCTGCAGCGAGTATAGGACTTAGACAAGCTGCTAAACAGGTTGGCGGAAAAGTTGCCGATATCGCTAAAAGTGGTCCAGGAAAAACTGCCCTAAAATATGGTGTAGGTGTGCCAGCAACTTTAGGTGGAGGAACTCTTGCTACTGTTGATGTAAAAAGAGCAGCATCTGGACAATCTAGTGCAACCCAAAGACTTGGTGGGGCACTAGTTGGAGGGACAGGAAATGTAATTAAGACTGCAGGATCAGTTTCATCTGGAATTCCAGGTTTCAAAGATACGGGTTCCCCAAGAGAAACACAACAAACTGGAGAGTGGTTGAAGAATATGGGAAGTAATGTTCAAAAAGATGTTGATAGAAAACTTTCCAATGAAAAAGGACAGCAACCATCTACTCCAAGACCAGCATCTCAACAAAATCAAAGAAATCCTTTTGGATTGAAAAAAGAACATACTAATGCTTATCATCGTAAAGAAAGATTATTGGAAGAACCTAAATTGGGGGAGAAAAATAGTGCAGGTAAAGTTTGGACAGGATCTGATTTTGGATACCAATCTCAAGCAACCATAGATAAGCAAAGATCAGCACCAGCAAAACCACCTGCAGCAAAACCAGCACCAGCAAAACCAGCAGCGCCACGCGCATGGGATAATGAATTGCCTTACATAGGAAGTCCTCGTGCTGCCGAACTAAAAAAAGCTGATCAACTGAAAATTGCTGCAGATGAGAAAAGACAAAGTCAGATTTCTGCTGATGTGAAGGCAGGTCGTAGAGTTAATCCTACAGAAGCAAATCCTGAAGGAGATCCAAGACGTGCATCTAAGGGAACTCCAGGTTTGGACAAAGCATTAGCACATTGGAAAGGACAATCAACCCCAAAACCTGCACCTGCACCAGAGGCAGATGCATCAATAAAACCTGCACCAACACCATCACCAGGAGCACCAAAACCTGCTCCTACACCAACACCAACACCATCAAAACCAGCAATTGAAAGGTCGCCACAAGGATATTCGGTTGGAACTACAGCAGGTGGGACTAAGTTTGAAAGAAGAGCAGCAACTGGTGATGAGCTAAGAGCAGCACAAGCAGCAAGAGCAGCAGGTAAGGGTGAAGAGGGTGCGATCAAGGCAGGTGTGGAAGCATCGAAACCAGAACCTCGCAACTTCGCACAAAAAGCATCACAATTGTCTTTGGGTTCTTCACAATTTAAACCTGCAACTACTTCTCAAGCATCTAATGCTGCTAGTAGCACTTCTCCTATTGCTTCTGGAAGTGTTGCGCCTGCAACCAATAAGATTGCGGCAAGTTCTTCAACAGGAACAACTCCTCTGAAGCCTGTTAGTGCTCCCCCAACTCCAACTCAACAAACCAGCACTAAACCTGGTGATGGGAAACCTTATAAGGATGGACCTCTTTGGGATTCTTCCTCAAAACCTTCTCCAAAACCTTCTAGTGCCCCCCTACCCCCAATAACTAACGGTGCTCCACTAAGAAAGGAACCACTTTGGGATTCTTATCAGCATGATGCTTATGATCTAGTCCTTGAGTATCTCTTGAACAACGGGCACGTAGATACCTTAGACGAGGCACTTTATGTGATGATGGAGATGGATGTTGAAACGATTGGAACTATTGTTGAGGGTGGTTATAATAGTTCAACAGGTCGTTATGATCTTGGTGATGGAAGCACAGTAGGACCTGTTGCTGGTGCAATCCACGCATTATTTACTGGAAATCTTCCAAAATCTAAAGCATATATCCCACCATCAAAACAAACTAGCGTAAACAGACCACCTGCTGTCCCCCCATCAAAAGATGATAGTGGTAAGACGACTGACTTTGGTGCTGGCGGAGGAAAGGCAAAAATGAAAACTGGGATGACTGTCGGACAAGTTGAAAGACAAGGAAGAAGAAATAAAGGAGATTATTCTGGTTGATATAATCTTTTGAATTTTATTAAGCACCTCTTACGGGGTGCTTTTTTTATACTCTAGTAACAGATTTTTTGACCAATGCTTGTCCTTCAACAACTTTTATAATTTCACTACCACTATCTAAAAGTAAATCGTAAAAATATTTACCAGGTTTTAACATCTCAGTAACAGTAGATCCCATAGAAATTCTAACTTTTCCAAGTTCTGCATTGGTTACTGATACATCAAAAGATGCTGCCATATTTGAAGTTTCAAATCTTTTTAATGCAGCACATCCAGCATATCCATCCAATTTCAAGGAACTATTACTTTGAGCACTTTCAAATACGAAAGTTTGCTCAAAATCTGTTCCAGTATAAATGACAAGATTGCTAGCGTATACAGTCATTACTTTTTAACCTAAGATAAAAATATTTATTAGAAGCATCCTGTCGAAATTCCAGATCTTACTAACACTGTTCCTTCTACTGCTACCGTCTTGGTTGTGTTTGGTCTAATCAATAGCAAATCGTAAACATATCTTCCTGCTTTTATTGTTGAAGTTATAGTGCTAGCCATAGAAATATTAACAATTCCCCCAGATCTGTTAACGAAAGAGATCCCAAATCCAACATAGTTAGTACTTTCGGGAGTCTTTCTTAAGTGTGCAACACCACCAAACCCAGTTAGATTAACTGCTCCTCCACCACTTTGAGTTAACTCCAGAGTCTCACTAAAGTCAGTGCTTGTATTAATAGTTAGATTTCTTACATAGACAGACATTTCTAGTATATCTCTTTATTGAGTATTTATCAACCCCTTGACAATATCTCAAATAATGATTAGAATAGGTTTGTTCCGGTTAAAGATAAATATTAGCTCATAAGATTACTTAATATGAGTTATGAGAATCCATGGAGATTCAATGAGGAAATATTCGAATCCAATCACATAGAAGATTATTTTGGATTTGTATATCATATTCACTGTAAGATCACCGGTAGAAATTACATAGGACGCAAGTATCTTTGGTCATTCAGAACTCCAAAAGGAAAAAAAAGAAAGGTTAAATCTGAATCCGATTGGAAGAATTATTATGGATCTTGTCCAGAACTAAAAGAAGATGTCATAAAGTATGGTAAAGAATGTTTTGAAAGAAAAATAATATCATTACATAAGACTAAAGGTAAGTGTAATTTTGAAGAGACTAGGCAACTTTTCCTAAATAATGTGCTGACCGAAGCACTTGACTCTGGGATTCCTGCATACTATAATAGCAATATCCTAAATCGCTATTTTCGCAAGGATTATTTTTATGATAACTCTAGAGCAGACTCTTCGGACATCACATGATTGGGCAGTTGACCGTATTCATTCTCTCTGTGAGCAAAATGATTATGGAGATGCTCAGGCAATTCAATCTGAATTTAGTGAATGGTTAGATCCTGATATTCCCGATCATGATATTTTTTCAGTTACTTATAAGGAAAATATATGAAAATTGATTTACACAATTTTTTTCGCAATTATGATGAAAAAAATCCAAAGCATGTTGCTGCAGTAGAGCAACTTGAAGTTGACTTGAAGGATTCTCCTTTATTGGACGATTCTTCAAATTGGGTTCGTATTTACCGAACCAAAATAGAAAAACCAAAATCATCTATTCGTTTAGATGTTCCTTATTATCCACAGACTGATAATTATACAGATGCATCGCGCACTTGTAATAGTTCTAGTTGTGCGATGTGTCTTCAGTATTTTAAACCAGGCACACTAAAGGGAGCACAAGGAGATGATGCGTATATTCGCAACGTCTTTGCAATCGGTGATACAACAGATCACGAAGTTCAGACAAAAGTATTGTCTGACTACGGTATCCGTTCTAAGTTTAGTTACAATCTGTCTTTCGCAGATATTGATTGTGAGTTGTCTGCTGGACGGCCTGTGGTTATTGGCATTCTCCACAGAGGTTCTTTGTCTAATCCTACTGGCGGCCACATGGTCGTTGTAGTTGGTAAGACAGATGGTGGTGATTATGTTGTAAATGATCCTTATGGTTCACTTAATGATGGTTACACTGGAGATGTTTATAATGGTAAGGGTGCTATCTATAAGAAGTCTGAGTTAGTTGCTCGTTGGTGTCCAAATGGAAACGATGGATGGGGAAGGATTTTCACATGACTATTAACTTTTTAGATGCGATTAAGTATAATAAGAATACTCCAGAGCAACTGAAAGCATGGGAGTATCTTCAACAGCACGTAGCACCTGATATTCT
>Ga0209299_1000301_pt1 | contig 28207 bp, 27 predicted proteins | sample S_140806_MF_Meta_FD_187326 | JGI IMG/M metagenome (GOLD analysis project Ga0209299, IMG submission 187326) | Freshwater microbial communities from Lake Simoncouche, Canada to study carbon cycling - S_140806_MF_MetaG (SPAdes) (version 2) | ecosystem: Environmental > Aquatic > Freshwater > Lake ...
GACACCAACGTTCTGCTGCATGACCCCTCGGCGCTGACCCGCTTCGAGGACAACAACGTGGTGGTGCCGATCGAGGTGGTGGAGGAGATCGACCGCTTCAAGCGGGATCCCTCCGAGAAGGGCCGCAATGCTCGCCTGGTGTCGCGGCTGCTGGATGAGCTGCGCGAGAAGGGCAACCTGGCCGATGGGGTGACAATCGATGCATCAAGCGGCGGCACCCTCAAGGTGGTGTTCTGCCGCAATGAGACCCTGGCCCAGCTGCCGCCTGAGCTGCGGGGCGGCAATGGCGACAACAACATCCTGGCGGTGGCGCTCGAGCAGCGGCTGGAGCAGGTGGTGGGCATCCGGCCGCCGGTGGTGCTCGTCACCAAGGACACCAACCTGCGGATCAAGGCCGATGCGGTGGGCCTGATCGCCCAGGACTACACCACCGACAAGGTGGACATCGCCGACCTCTACTCCGGAGTCTGCGAGCTCTGGGTGAGTGCCGACCAGATGGACCGGGTCAAGACCGGAGGCCTGCCCCTCGATGAGCTCCCCCCAGCAGCGGATGGCAGCCGGCCTCTGCTGCAGGCCAACGAGGGGGTGACCCTGGTGGATCGGGCCCAGCCCAACCACACCCTGTTGTCCCGCTTCCAGGCCAGCCAGGCCGTTTTGCTGCCGCTCCAGCGGGCTCCGAAGGTAAGGCTGGGTCGGATCCAGCCCCGGAACCGGGAGCAGACCTTTGCCCTCGATCTCCTGCTGGATGCCTCCGTGCCCCTGGTCACCCTGGTGGGCAAGGCGGGTACTGGCAAGACCCTGCTCGCTCTGGCAGCCGGCCTCCACCAGGTGGCTGATGAACGCCTCTATGAGCGACTCCTGGTGACCCGGCCGGTGATTTCGCTGGGCAAGGAGATGGGGTTTCTGCCGGGGGATCTCGAGGAAAAAATGGCCCCCTGGATGCAGCCGATCGTCGACAACCTCGATTTTTTACTCGGCGGCGAGGAGGGCGGCGGCCAGCAGGGGGGGCGGGGCGGCCAGCGGGGGCCCCGCAACAGCTGGGCCGATCTCAAGGGCATGGGTCTGCTGGAGGTGGAGGCGATCAGCTACATCCGCGGTCGCTCGATTCCGCGGCAGTTCATGGTGGTGGATGAATCGCAGAATCTCACGCCCCATGAGGTGAAGACGATCGTGACGCGGGTGGGCGAGGGAACCAAGATCGTGTTCACCGGTGATCCTTATCAGATCGATAATCCTTATGTGGATGCCGAGAGTAACGGTCTCACCTGGCTGGTGGAGCGCTTCAAGGGACAGACGCTGGCCGGCCACGTGAGCCTGCTGCGGGGCGAACGTTCCGAGCTGGCGGAGCTGGCAGCGAATTTGCTCTGAGCCCCGCGGCGCCCCGCAGCTGACTTCGGAGCGAAACCGGCTGGTGGCGGCCGGTGGCGGTTTGGCGGGAGCGTGGCATTCTGCGGTGCAAATGCCGGATAGCCGCGGGATGGGGGAATCGAACGGTTCGCGGCGGCGGGCGGGGCGGGCAGCGCAGGAGCCGCCGCTACCGGGCTGCAGGGTTTCGGGGCCTGTGGCCGCAGCCACATACGCCCTTCTGATGCTTGGCAGCCCCGGCCAGAGATTGGCCAGCGCCTCTCCCATCCCCGCCGCCCCTACACCCACCGCCCCAGTTGCCAGCCCGGCCGCTGACGCTGGCGACGCTTTCGGTGCCGATACCCAGGTGCAGGCGTTGGTGAGCCGCGTGGAGGCGGCAGCCGCCGAGGTGCGCAGGCGCGGAGAGGAGGCCTTTGCGGCCTTCCGCCGGCGGGGCGCTCCCTGGTTCCAGGGTGAGGGCTACATCGTGGTGCTCGGCAGCGACGGCAGGAGCGTGGTGTATCCCCCCGATCTGCGTGGCGAGGGGCTGAACTACAGCGAGTTTCAGGATCTGGGCGGCAAGCCCTTCGGCCAACAGATCCTGGCGGTAGCCCAGTCCGCGAGCGGCCGGGGCTGGGTGCACTACCAGTGGCGCCGCCCCAACCCCCAGGATCGCCGGCCAGTGTGGAAGGCCACCTATTTGGAGCGGGTCACGGCGCCTTCGGGCCGCACCTATGTGGTGCTCTCGGGCCTGTATGAGCCGCCGATGGCAAAGGCTTTCGTGGTGGATGCGGTGGAGAGCGCCGCGGCGCTGCTGCAACGGCAGGGTCGAGCGGCCTTTGAGGCGCTGCGCGATCCGCGCGGCCCCTTCTTCTATCAAGACACCTACGTGTTCGTGCTCGATCGCAACGGCACCCTGCTGCTCAACCCCGCCTTCCCGGCCCTGGAGGGCCGCAGCCTGCTGGCTCGGCCCGATCCGGCTGATCGCGCCAATGCCGCCGCTTCTCTCAAGGCGGTGCTCAGGGATGGATCCACCTGGACCACCTACAACTGGCCGCGCCCTTCGGCTTCAAAACTGCCGGAGCGAAAAAACACCTATCTCCGCCGGGTTGTGGCGCCAGGTGGGGAGGTGATGATCGTGGGGTCTGGGTTGTATGCGGGGGGGTAACCGGGTGACCCCGTTCAGACCATCCGCTCGGGCCTCACCAGGGCATCAAAGTCTTCGCCGCTCAGGTGCCCTAGCCCCAAGGCCGCCTCCCGCAGGCTGAGGCCGTGGTGGTGGGCGTGTTCGGCAATGGCGGCGGCCCGGTCGTAGCCGATCGCGGGGGTGAGGGCGGTGACCAGCATCAGGCTGCCCGCCAGCAGAGCTTCGATGCGGGCGCGGTTGAGTTCCAAGCCCTCCACACAAAACAGCCGGAACCCCTCACAACCGCCCCTGAGGAGCTCGATGCTCTCCAACAGATTGTGGGCGATCAAGGGCTTATACACATTCAGCTCGAAGTTGCCCTGGCTGGCGGCCATCTGCACGGAGGTGTTGTTGCCCATCACCTGCAAGGCCACCATTGTGAGGCTCTCGCACTGGGTGGGATTCACCTTGCCCGGCATGATCGAGGAGCCCGGTTCGTTCTCCGGCAGCTTCAGCTCACCCAGGCCACAGCGGGGCCCGCTGCCCAACCAGCGGATGTCATTGGCGATCTTCATCAGGCTCCCCGCCATCACCGTGAGGGCCCCATGGACCGCCGCCAGGGGCTCATGCCCAGCCAGGGCCTGAAACTTATTCGGGGCGCTGGTGAAGGGCAGCTCCAGCCGCGCCGCCAGTCGGGCCGCCACCGCTTCGCCGAAGCCCGGTGGTGCATTGAGCCCGGTGCCCACGGCCGTGCCGCCGATCGCCAGTTGCAACACCTGGGGCAGACTGGCGCGGAGGGTGTCGAGGCCGAGATCGAGCTGGGCGGCATAGCCGCTGAACTCCTGGCCCAGCCGCAGGGGAACCGCATCCTGGAGATGGGTGCGGCCGATTTTGATCACCTCCGCCCATTGCTCCGCCCGTTGTGCCAAGAGCGATCGCAGCGCCTCCACTGCCGGGATCAGCCGCCTCTCCAATTCAACCGCCACGGCCACATGCATGGCGGTGGGAAAGGTGTCGTTGCTCGACTGGCTCAGGTTCACATGGTCGTTGGGATGCACCGGCTTTTTGCTGCCCAGTACGCCCCCTAGGGCTTCGATCGCCCGGTTGGCGATCACCTCATTGGCGTTCATGTTGGTCTGGGTGCCGGATCCCGTCTGCCAGACCTTCAGCGGAAACTCGCGATCCAGTTCGCCGCCTGCCACCTGCTCCGCAGCTGCCACGATCGCGGCGGCCAGGACGGGGTCAAGGCGCCCCAGGTCGCGGTTCACCTCGGCGCAGGCGGCCTTGAGCTCCCCGAAGGCATGCACCACCGCCAGCGGCATCGGTTGCCCGAAGGGAAAGAAATGGATCGAGCGCTGGGTCTGGGCTCCCCAGTAATGCTCTGCCGGCACCATCACGGCCCCGAGGCTGTCGCTCTCGCGGCGCTGTGCCGGCGCGGGGGCTGGATCGTCTGCGGAGGAAGCGTTCATCGGCCGCCGCTCACCACTTCGCTGTTGAGCTCATTGAAGCTGCGGGTGCTGCCAAGTCCCGAGGGGGCCGGCAGCGGCAGACCCGTGGCTTGGCTCACCGCCCCATTGATGGCATCCACCTCCACCTGGCCGCTGGCGTCGAACACCACCTGGCCCTGGCGGTCGAACACCACCACCTGGGGGATCACGCCGCTCCAGTAGCGGGAGGGATCCCCGGCGGACAGGGAACCGGCGGCGGCTTTGCCGCCCGGACGCAGGGGGTCGGTGACCAGGGGGATCAGCTCGACGCTGTTACCCCAGAGCCGCTGCAGCTCCGACACCACCGGCGCGAACCGCTTGCTTACGCTGCTGTCATCGAGGTAGTACACCACCACAGCCACCCGGTGCTGCTCCAGGGCCAGGGCCAGGCTGCTGCGCGGCGGTACCAGCGAGCCGTTGCCGGCATAGAGGGAGAAGATGTTGCCGTCATAACGGTCGTTGTCCAGGCTGGCTTCGGCGGCTGAGCCAAGCCCTAGACCCACCGCCAGGAGCAACAGCAGTGCGGCGAACGCCCCGAGGATGCGGCGCAATCTTGCCTGGAGCGGCCGACGCGATGACGCCCCTGAAGCTGGGGTCGCTTCGATGGCCAGGAAAGCCTCGAGCTGCGGGACCATAGGGGCCGCTGGGCGACGCTGATCGTTGGTGTGGGGCAAGTCCCGCTGACGGCTGGGCACCATTGTGCCCGTCGTCTTTCAGCTCCGTTCGCTTCGGCCGAGGCTGCGTCCCATCCCTTGGGCGATGCCGCGCCCGACCAGTCCGATCGCCCGGCCCACCACCTGGGTGAGGACCACCACCACCAGGTCACCGAAGGCCCGGATGAGGCTCTGCACCTGGGGGGCAAGGGCATCGCGGGCCTCTAAGGCCAGGGTCACCAGTTGCTGGAGCCAGGGCAACTGCCGCAATTCCCGGTCCCTGGGCTCGGTGAGCGTGATGGTGTCGATGGCACCGGCTTCGAGGCGGAACAGCGGCCGCCGGCTTTCGTAGAGTTGCACAGGGCGGGTGATCCAGCTGCTCCAGCGCTGCTGGCTGTTGAGCTGGTTTCGCAGCCGTTCGAGGTTGCGGGTGGCCAGGAGGTCGGGGCGTAGCAGGTAGCGCCGCAGCTCTGGCCACTCGGCACAGGCGGCGAGCACCTCGGCGCTGATCAGCTCCGCACTGCGCACCAGCCAGTTGGCTAGCAACATCTCCAGATACAGCACCGCCTGGGGTTCATCGGGGCCCAGCAGGCGCCCCTCCACCAGCAGCGGACGGGCCTGCAGGAGGGTGGTGAGCATGGCCCTCGGATCGGGGAGTTCCGGGTCAATCACGGCAAAATCGGCCGATCCCACCAGGGTGTCGGCCACGGGCCGGAGTTTCCCCTCACTGGGCAGCTGCACATAGGAGCCGGCCATGCGGCGCAGAGCCTGGCGCCGGAGCTCCGGCTGCAGCTCGTTCCAGGCCAGGATCAGCGCGTCGCCCCCGATCTCCTGGTGTTGGAGCCGCCGTCGCAGCAATTCGAACTGTTCGAGCAGGGCCAGCAGCAGATCGCTGCGACGGTCGGGATGGAGACCATCGAAGGCCAGCAGCTCGCCACTGCGATTGTCGGGCCCCAGGCTGGCCGCTTGGCTGAGGCGCTCCCGCAGGGCCTGCCAGATGCCGTCGGCGGTGCGCTGGCGCAGGGTGAGGCTCACCCCTCCCTGGCCAGGCGCCGCTTCGCTGCGGAGCAGCAGCTGGCCGATGCCGGCGCTGCTGTTGGAACCTGGGGAGCCCCGAAGCTCGCGCCGGGCCGCAGAACCGGATCCTGCACCAGGCTCCGCCGGCTCCCAGGCGGCCTCCCCGGGGCTCCAGGCCATCTGCAGGGGCCCCCAGAGCCAGAGCAGCAGGGAGCGGGCCGCCCGCAGTTCCCGGCTCCGGCCCTCCAGCAGAAGCTGGGTCAGGGGGTTGGCGGGCAGTGGGTCGAGCAGGGCCGCGCAGATGCGCAGTTCCGCATCGATTTGTTGGATGCCACTCACCAGCAGCCATTCCCCCAGACCCAGGGGTGGCCGCTCAGGCGGCGGCGGTGGCGGGCCTGAGGTCGGGGCGATCTCCACCACCCGGCCACCGGCCAGGAGGGTGGCCACGCTCTGGCGCAGCAGGCTGGGTTCAGGCTGCTCCAGCAGGCCCTGCACCGGGAGAGTCAGCAGCAGCCGCTGGGGGTAGCGGTGGCCCTCCGGGAGCAGTAGCAGCAGCGGCGAGGGTTGCCAGCGATCGAGCAGCTGGCGGGCTTCGGCCTCCAGCCGCTCGGCTGGCGGTGGGCTGGTGACACTCCAGATGAGCAGCCGGGGTGAAAGGCCCTCCTGAGCGGGATCCGCCGTGACCCGATAACCCGCCGGGTCATCCTCTAGCCATCGCCGCAATCCCTCTCGCTGAAGGGGCTCGGCGAAGAGAAGTAGCCATGGGCCGGGCTCTGCCTTGCGGCGGCTCACGGTTGGGAGAGCGGATAAGTTCACACCGTAACGAGCGGCTGGCGATCCATCCAGCCCTGAGGCCTTGCGGCTTGGCTCAGGGCCGGCGCCGGCCACTGAGATGGAGGGTGTAGCTCTCGATGGCGAAGCCCGTGGCGGCCTCGATCTGGCGGAGCAGGTCGTCGGGGAGCTCCACATCGAGATCGGTGATCGAACCGGACTCCACGCAGGTCAGGTGGCTGTGGGGATCGGCCCGGTAGCCATAGAGGCGGCCGCTGGCCCGGTCGATGCATTCGATCACCCCGGCCGACTGCAGGGCCTCGAGATTCTGATAAACGGAGGTGTGGCCAATGTTGCGGCCCAGATCGTTCAGCTTCTCGAAGATGTCGCGGGCGCTGAGGTGACTGCGCTCGGCCCAGAGCAGATCGAGCACCATGCGGCGCTGCCGGCTAAGGCGCATGCCGAGGTGGCGGCAACGCTGGTACACCTCCTCCACGTTGACCGGTCGATCGTCGTCGTTGTGGGCGGGCCCGCCGGAGCTGATCTGGGAGTCCTTGGAGGCGGAAGCCCCAATAGGAAAAGTGGCGAGGGCCACGCTGATTGGATCTCGTGCGTTGATCTGTTATAGGCCAGCCGATCAGGGAGCTGTTTGGTGTCCGGTTGTCAAGTCATGGCCCGCGGCATTCGGGGTTGGCTCCGATCGCTTCCGGTGGACAACCCGGCAGCCGTGGAGGTCAGCAGATCGGCAGGCTGCCCGGATCCTGCAGGCGGGCAGGCCCGATCGCCTGCAGGGCTTCGGCCAGATCCACCCGCCCGTCGTAAAGGGCGCGGCCCACGATCACTCCTTCCACCCCGAGGGGCGCCAGGGAGAGGAGGCTGAGCAGATCCGTGAGATCGCCGATGCCGCCGGAGGCGATCACCGGAATCGAGCTGGCCTGGGCCATGCGCCGCAGGAAGGGGAGGTTCGGTCCGGCCAGGGTGCCATCAGTGGCGATGTCGGTGGTGATCAGGGCAGCGACGCCGCTGCCTTCGAAGCTCGCCGCCAGGGCCTCGGCTTCCACATCGCTCTCCTCCAGCCAGCCGCGGGTGGCCACCCGGCCGTTGCGGGCGTCGATGCCCACCACGATGCGTCCTGGGTGACGCGCCGCTAATTCCCGAACCAAGGCGGGCTGTTCGATCGCCACCGTGCCGAGGATCACCCGGTCGAGGCCGATCGCTAGCAGGGCCTCGGCCCGATCGGGGCTGCGCACCCCGCCGCCGAGCTGCACCGGGATGGCGAGGGACGCCACGATCGCCCGTACCACTGCGTCGTTCACCGGTTCGCCGCTGCGGGCCCCGTCCAGATCCACCAGATGGAGCCTTTCGGCCCCCTGCCGCTGCCAGGCCAGGGCCTGGGCCACCGGGTCGCCTGAGAAGCGGGTCACCTGGTCGTAATCGCCCTGATGCAGCCGCACGCATTGGCCGTCGAGCAGGTCGATGGCGGGGATGATCTGCATGGCGCGGCGCAGGGACTGCCAGCCAGGCTGCCAGAGCTGCCGGTCACGCAGCTGCGCCAGGGGCACCACGAGCCGGAAGGAACGCTCCAGCACCGCCGCCAGTTCCACCGCCCGTTCGCCCACCTTGCCCCGCTCACCGATCAGCGCGAAATGGCGGTAGCCACAGGTGCTCGCCAGCACGGGCAGCTGGGCGGTCCAGGCGATTCCGATCGGCATGGCGGCCTCCTGCGGGCGGTTGCTTGATTGTGTCGGTCGGGTTGGCCGATGCGGGCCCATTCCAACCTGCGCGGCTGGGTGGCGACCGATGTCTGCGACCCGATCGGGGTCGGTTCCGCCATCGCCAGCTTCGGGGCCCAGATCCGGGGCCCAGGCCACCGCCCATCCCGCCGACAGGGGGTTTGAATGGCGGCCGGTTTCACATCCCGCCCGCGGGTTTCGGCATGGACATCCTGGTGATGGGCGGTACCCGCTTCGTGGGCAAGCCGCTGGTGCGGCTGCTGCAGGACGCCGGCCATTCCCTCACCCTGTTCACCCGCGGCAATCAACCCGTGCCCGCCGGGGTGGAGCATCTGATGGGCGACCGCAGCACCCCGGAGGGTCTGCAGCTCCTGGAAGGGCGTCGTTTCGATGTGATCGTCGACAGCTCCGGCCGCACCCAGGAGGATTCCAGCGCCGTGATCGCGCGCACGGACGCGCCGAGCCATCGCTTCGTGTATGTGAGTTCGGCCGGCGTCTACGCCGACAGCGAGCTGTGGCCCCTCGATGAGGACAGCCCCACCGATCCGGCCAGCCGGCACGCCGGCAAGGCCGAAACCGAGGACTGGCTGCGCAGCCAGGGCATCCCCTTCACCAGCTTCCGACCCACCTACATCGTGGGCCCGGGCAATTACAACCCCGTGGAGAGCTGGTTCTTCGACCGCATCGTGCATGGCCGTCCCGTGCCCCTGCCGGGCGATGGCAGCACGATCACCCAACTGGGCCATGGGAACGATCTGGCCGCTGCCATGGCTCGCTGCATCGAGGTGGAAGCCGCCGCCAACCGCATCTACAACTGCAGCGGCCGCCAGGGCATCACGTTCCGTGGCCTGGTGCAGGCCGCAGCCCGGGCCGCCGGCAAGGATCCTGCCGCTGTGGAGATCCGCAGCTTCGATCCCGCCGGGCTCGACAAAAAAGCCCGCAAAGCCTTTCCGTTGCGCCTGGCCCACTTCCTTACCGACATCACCCGGGTGCGGCGGGAGCTGGCCTGGGAGCCGTCCTTCGATCTGGAAGCCACGTTGGTGGACAGTTACGCCAACGATTACGCGCTGCGGTTGCCCACCAGCCCCGATTTCTCCGCTGACGAGGCCCTGCTGGCCGGTTGAACCTGATACCGGCATGGAAAGAACCGCTATCTCGATCACGCTGAACCCTTTGTAGAGCTCCGGATTGTGGTGAATCGATCTGCAAGGAAGAGTGCGCTCTGGTGTTGCCGAAACTCTCCCCCTTTTCCAACCTTCATGCTCTGTCCCCAAGCCGTGCCTGCCGCAGATACCCCCAGGCCGAAGTGAGCGCCAGGAGCAGCGAGGGCCAGAACAGCCACCAGCCGATCACCTGCATCAGCACCGGTAGCCCGAAGCCGCCGGCCGCGCTGGCCGAAACCCCGAGGGTCCAGTCAGCCGGCCAGAGCAACAACAGCAGGGCAAGAAACTGCAGGATCGTCTTGGCCTTGCCCGCCAGGGAGGCGGGACCGCCGCTGCCCTGGCCGGCGCGCCAGCCGGAGATCAGCAGCTCCCGTGCCAGCAACAGCCACACCGCCCAGATGGGCAGCAACCCCCGAACAGCCAGCCAGATCAGCGGCGCACTAATCAGGATCTTGTCGGTGAGGGGATCGAGCCGGGCCCCCCAGACTGAACCACCGCCGGCGCTGCGGGCCAGGGCCCCATCGGCCGCATCGCTGAGGGCGCCCAGCAGCAGCAGCGCCCAGGCCAGGCCGGCGTATCCGGCCGAAAGGGCCAGGAGCAGCGGCAGTCCGAGCAGGGCCCGGCCGATGGTGAGCAGGTCGGCGAGACGGCGCAGCACGGGCACTCCCACAGGCACAGCAGGCGGCGGGGCCACCGGATTCAGGCGTGTGACCATCCTGCCCGCCGGCCTTTGCGGGCGGGAGTCCCGCCCGCAGAATGGGGGGATCGCAACGGCAGGATCCGGGGATGGTGGTGGAACGGTCGGTGGCCGAGGTGATGACCAGCCCGGTGCTCAGCGTGCAGGGCGCAACGCCCCTCCAGGAGGCGGTGAAGTTGATGAGCGAGCATCACGTGAGCGGCCTGGCGGTGGTTGGCGAAGCGGGTGAATTGGTGGGTGAGCTCACCGAAACCGACCTGATGGTTCGCGAAAGCGGCTTCGATGCCGGCCCCTACGTGATGCTTCTGGATGCGGTGATCTACCTGCGCAATCCACTGGCGTGGGACCGGCAGGTGCACCAGGTGCTGGGCAGCACCGTGGCCGATGTGATGGGCTCCCATCCCCATACCTGTGAAGCCACAATCCAGTTGCCCGCAGCGGCAAAGCTCTTGCACGACCGCTCCACCCAGAGATTGTTTGTGTTGGATGCTGAGCGGCGCCCGGTGGGGGTGCTGACCCGCGGTGATGTGGTGCGGGCCCTGGCGGCTGCGGGTTAGCCCTCCAACCTGGCGATCAGGGCAGGGGCGGCGGTGGGTTGAGGCCTGGCCGGCGGACTGGTCCCTGTTCCATCAGGCGGTTGAAGCCGGCCAAGACTCGATCGGCCCGGCTGCCGGCCACACCCTTAGCCAGGCTGGATCCACAGTCGATGTAGCCCGCGGGGGGCCGTACCTCGTTTGTTGTCGTGCCTCATTGTCCCGCCCAGCTTCAGATCACCGCGCGGCACGGTGGAGGCCGTGCCTTCTTCGCCGTAGCGCTCGTACATCGGGCCTGAAACGAAGGCGAGGGATGGCCATCGGTGAAGGCCTCGGCATCGGGTGCATAGCGGAAGGCACCGGCCGTCTCGCCACTGGGTTCAGACTGTTTTGGGCTGGGGGCCTTGGCCGGGAGGCCCGTTGGTGGGCCGCGGGGTTCGCCAAGGAACGACGGTCCCCTCGGCCACCAGCCAGAGGCCATCGGGATCGGAGCAGGGATGGCCTCCCGTCAAGGACCCGAAGGCTGGCAGCACCAGTTGTTCGCCGTTCGGGTCATGGCTTCCCCGATCGCCCCCTCGCCAATAGGCGAAGCAGGGCAGCCGCAGTCGGTCGGCCCCATGGCCCACCACCGCCACCGGATGCAGGTGGCCGCAAAGATTGAGATGGCCTGGCCGGGGTTCGGGCCCATGGCTGAGCCAAAGGGGGCCGAGGGCACAGGAGGGTTCGCGCCGCAGGCCCTCCAGCCAACTGCCCCGTTCGTGGTTGCCATCGATCAACCGCAGCGGGCAACCGAGCAGTTCGGGAAGGGCCATCAGTTTCTGCCGCAGTTCGGCGGTGATGCCCACCCGACCATGGATCAGATCACCGAGCACCAGCACCTGGGCAGGTCTGAGGCGCTGGGCCAGCTCCAGCAGGGCATTGAGGTTGGCGGCATCCCCATCGCTGGGCAGGGCTACGCCATGGGCCTGGAACACCTCGGCTTTGCCGAGATGGAGATCCGCCACCAGCAGCGTGCGCTGCTGCGGATCCCACACGGCCCGCTCGGCCAGCAGATCGAGGCGGTGACCCCTCCAGATCCAGGGGTGCTGGCCGGAGCCGATGCTCAAGCCACCCCCATCGCCTTCTGGTAGGTGGGCCTGTTGCGGGTGGCTTCGATGGCCGCCTGCACCGCCGGATAGGGGCTCAGGTCCACCTGGGGGCAGAAGAGGGGGATGTAGGCCAGGTACGACTGCAACACGCAGTCGGCCGCTCCCCAGCCTGGATCACCCCAGGTGCCGGCGAGCAGGTGGGAGCCTGTCGCCAGCAGCCCATCGACCGTGGCGAGCTGGCGGGCGAACTCCTCCGGACGCGCTTCCAGCTGGAACATCGCCGGACCGAGGCTGGCATTGGCGAACAGGAGCCACTGGGCCGTCAAGGATCTCCGGGAGGCGGCCCCCTCAGCCCCGCCGGGCCCCTGGGGGTCGAACTCCTCGCCGTAGCGCTCGGCCAGGTGGAACAGGATGGCGCCGCTTTCGAACAGCTTCAGGGGGCCTCCATCGGGGCTGGCGAGGGCGTCATCCACCAAGGCCGGCACCTTGCCGAAGGGATTGATGGTGGTGAAGGGCTCGTGGCGGTGCTCGCCGCTCTTGAGGTCGAGCTGCACGAACGCGTAGGGAATGGCCTTCTCCTCCAGATACCAGCGCACCATTGAGGCCCGGCTGCGGGCGGCGCCGTAGAGGGTGAGGGTCATGGGGTCAGGCGGGGAGGTCCCACCATCATCGCCAGACTGGCGTCGAGCGCCAGGATCTGGAGGGCAGCGAGGCGCAGTTCGGTGCCGCCGCCAGGGTGGATCCTGCCGGCCGGGCTCCCCTGAGCCAGGGTCTGCGATCAGAATTCAATTCTCAGGGCTCGGCTGATGCTCATGGATGCCAACCCCACGGCGGCCGACCTGCGCCGCCTCGCCCCCTTGCTGTTGGGCCGGGTACGGCGGGGGATCGTGGGGAGCAGCCGCTACGCCCAGAAACTTCGTGATGCGATTCGGTTGGCCGCCGCCGATCCCAGCGGCGCGCCGGTGCTGATCAGCGGCGAGCCCGGCCTGGAAAAAGACAATATTGCCGCCTTGATCCACTACGGCTCCGCGGCCCGCAAGCAGCTGCTGGTGCGCCTCAATGGTGCCCTGCTGCGTCCCGATGGCGCCGAGCTGTTTGCACCGGGGGCCGATGGTACGGCGCTCCTGGAGATCCTCGGCGCCGGCGGGCTCCTGATCGATCAGGTCGATCTGGTGGACCCGGTCCTGCTGCCCCGCCTGCGGGAGCTGGCCTTGGAGCGTCGCTGGCACGGGCCCGACGGGGTGGAGCACGATTTCCGCGGCAGGATCTATCTCACCTCCGAAACCCACCTCGACGGCTTTGAGGCGATCGATCGGCCGATTCGGGTGCCGCCGCTGCGGGTGCGCCGCCAGGATCTGGGCGAATGGTTGCGCTACGGCGTGCGCCAGAAGGCCCGCAGCCTGGGCTGGAGCCCCCCGCCCCAGGTAAGTGCGGCCCTGGTGAAACGCCTGCAGACTTACGACTTTCCCGGCAACATTCGCGAACTCTCCCAGCTGATCGACCGGGCCCTGCGCCAGTGCACCGTCAGTCGGCCGCCGGTGTTGCCGGAGGACGTGTTCTGGACCGAGCGGCGCCAGCAGGTCCGCGCCCGCTTCGAGCTGTGGCGCTGGAAGCCGCAGCTGCGCAATTTGATGCGCTCGCCCCGCCTGTGGAACACCCTGCTGTTTGGGGTTGTGAGCTGGGTGTTCGTGCTGGTAAACCTCTGGCTCTGGCTGGGCCCGCAGGACCGGGCCCATAACGGCGGCCTCAATCTCTTCTGGGCTTGGTGGTGGCCCCTGATCCTGCTCAGCTATCCCTTGGTGGGTCGGCTGTGGTGTTCCTTCTGCCCGTTCATGGTGTGGGGGGAGATCAGCCAGCGGCTGGCACGACTCCTGGGGTGGCACCCGCAGCGTTGGCCTCGCGGCGACAGCGACCGCTGGGCGGCTCCTCTGCTCGCTGGCGGTTTCGCCGCGATCCTCCTCTGGGAAGCGGTGGCCAACCTCGAGAACACAGCCTGGCTGAGCAGCTGCCTGCTGCTGTTGATCACCGCCGGCGCTGTGGTGGGGTCGTTGGCCTTCGAAAAGCGCTTCTGGTGTCGCTATCTCTGCCCTGTGGGCGGCATGAACGGTCTGTTCGCCAAGTTGGCGATCAGTGAACTGCGGGCCCAGATCGGCACCTGCAGCGGCAGCTGCACCAGCTTCGCTTGCTTCAAGGGAGGCCCGGCGGAAGCCGATGAGGGCTACGCCACGGCGGGCTGCCCGGTGGGCACCCATCCGGCCCACCTGGCCGACAATCGCAACTGCGTGCTCTGCCTCACCTGCGCCCAAGCCTGCGCCCACCGCTCGGTCACCCTGCGTCTGCGCCCCCCGGCCGCTGACCTGCAGCGATCGATGGACCCCCCCGCCGGTGAGGCGGGGTTGATCCTGGTGCTGGCGGGGGGCCTCTGCCTGCACCACTGGGAGCGACTGCTGGGGTGGCTGCCCCCAGCGGTGGCGGAGCTGGCGAGCGGCCATGGCCCGGCTTCGGCGACCCTCGCCGGCGGTCGTGTTCTGCAGGCTGAGGCGGCGTTCTCCCTGAGCGAAGGCCCCCTGCTGCCGCGCCTGGCGATCGCATCCCTGGCCCTAGCCCTGCCTGCGGCCCTGTGGCTGGCAGTACTCCATGCCTCAACCCGAATTGTTACGGGCCGGGCTCGACCGTGGTTGGTGCTGTACGCCCTATTGCCCCTGCTCTGGGGGCTGATGCTTGCCCACCATCTGGCCCTGGGCATGGCGGAGGGTGGAAGAGTGCTGCGGGTGAGTGCGGCACCCCTTCTGGGGTCGTCCTGGGTTGGCGAAGGTCACGACACCTTCGCCGCCGGTTTGGTGGGATTGCCGACCTGGGGTGCCGATCCGCATGTGATCGGCTTCTGCCAGACCCTGGCGGTGGGTTTGGGCTTGGTCGGTTCGGTGGTGCTGATGCGCAGGCTGCTCCTGCCGGAGAGATTGGGCTGGCTTGTGCTGGCTGTAGTGACCCTGATGCTTGCGGGCGCTGGTCGCTGGCTCGTGGCCCTGGGATGAGCTCTGGGGGGGCGGTGATCTCAGTCCGCTGGGATCAGAAGCAGAAGGGCAGGTATTGGGTGCGGCAGGCGGTGAAACCATCCACCAGCGAACCCAGACCGATCTGGTGGAGGATGCCGAACCCGGTGAGCCCTTCCACCACCACACCGATCACGATGCCGAGCATGGCGGCCCGGCCATTGAGCAGTTCCACGTTGCGCAGCTGCTCCAGATGAACCTGGCGGTCGGTTGCTTTTTTGGCGGGCTTTGTTGGGGTTTGGGCCGGGGCGCTGGCCATGGAGACTTTGGGGGTGCCGGCGGGAGACATGGGATCGATCCAACTTTGCGTTTTCTAACGCATCGGCGGCACTCGCTGCGATAGCTCAGGCTCTTCTGCTAAAGGAAGCAGCCGCCGCTGGCATGCCATAGCCCCCCGGCCACCACCGGGGCATGGCGCACCTGGCGGGGGCGGCCCAGGTACACCCAGGCCCGCCGGCCATCACACAGGCTGAGTACCTGGCGGTCGTAGAGGCGGGGATAGCCCTCCAGCTCGTCCAGCCGGGCGAGCCCGCTGCCTTCCACCGCATACACCTCCCCGATGGCCGTGCCCTCACCGACCACCGCCATGGGGAAGGGGCCGAGGTCGTGCAGGACCACCCCGTTCAGTTCCGCTTCGCCCTGAAAGCTGGCGCCCTCGAGCCAGTGGTGATTCTTTTCACCGCGTTTGAGGGTGCCGTAGACGAAGACGAAAACGAAGTGCCGCCCCCGGGCGGGCGCCAGCCCTGATCCAGGGAGGTGCTCGCCGGTTCCGGGTGGCGGTTCGGAAGCCGCAGGCTGAGCATGATGGGCGGGCTCGGCCATGGCGGCAGCCGGCGAGGGGCGGGCCGTTGATAATGCCCCGATTCGCACCGGTTTCGATGACCATCGCTCTGCTGATCGCCCTGGCCGGTTCCTTGGCCCTGATGGCCTACATCGTGAAGCGGCTCGAGCGCGCCTGAATCCCCTCAGCCCGCTCCGCTTCCGAGCGCAGTCGGGTGAGCCGCTCCAGAACGGATTCATTGCTCATCCGGTTGTTGAGCCGCTCGGCCAGCAAGGGAAAGGCCAGCGGGCCCGGTCTGGGGGAGCGCTCCAGCACCACCGTGGCGGCCCGCAGCCGGGCCAGGGCCACCTCGATCCGCTCCACCTCCAGCTGCTCGCGTAGCACCTCCTGTCTGGCCTGCGCCAGCAGCCGGTTGCCGGGTTCATGGCGGCTGAACACATCGAAGAGCAGGGCCGCGCTGATCTGCAATTGGCCGCCACTTGTTGCCTTGCCCGGGTAGCCGTTGTTCACCAGCCCCGCCACCTGGGCGATGGCCCGGAAGCGGCGGCGGCAGAGCTCCGAGAGGTTGATGGCCATGGCCAGATCGTCCAGCAGGCCTTCGCTCGCCAATAGGGCTTCGCCGTGCTGCTCGAACAGCTCCGTGAATGGATAGCCGCGGGGGGCCAGCAGCTCGAAGCCGTAGTCGTTCACGGACACCGTGATCGTGCCCCGCTGGTGACGAGCCAGACGCCAGGCCCAGAGGAACCCGATGCCCTCATGCACGAAGCGCCCTTCGAAGGGATACGCATAAAGGTGACTGCCCTCGCGGCTGCGGCACACTTCCACCAGCAGCTCGCCAGGCCCAGGAATCCGCGAGAGATCGCGCTGGCGATCGAGCAGGGGCGCCAGGGCCAGGAGCTCGGGGCTGTCCAGCTGGCCGGCAGCGCAGCGGCTCACCTCCTGGCGCAGGTGGTGGCTGAGCAGATCGGAGAGGGCCAGTTGGCCACCGGCCCAGGCCGGTACGGTGCTGCTATTTCGGGTGGAGGCCTTCACGTGGGCGGTCATCTCCCGCAGCCGCACGAACTCCAATCCACGGCCCGCGAAGAAAAAAGTGTCGCCCGGCTTGAGCCGCGACACGAACATCTCCTCCACATGGCCGAGCACCGCCCCGCGCACGTAGCGCACCGTGACGGAGCGGTCGGCGGTGATCGTGCCGATCTGGAGCCTGTGGAGGCGGGCGATGCTGGGCTCTTTGATCCGGTAGCGGAAGGGGGTTCCTTCGGCTGGTTCCCGCTCCAGCTTGCGAAAGCGGGGATAGGCCCCTAGACACTCGCCCCCTTGCTCCAGGAAGCGCAGGCACCAGTCCCACTCGTCGCGGGACAGCTCGCGGAAGCTCCAGCAGCGGCGCACCGTTTCCCATTCCCGCTCCGGCTCGAAGCCCGGACCGCAGGCCAGGCCGGTGAGGTGCTGCAGCAGCACATCCAGCGGTGCCTGGGGCGGTGTGCGGTGTTCCACCAGCCCTGCCGCCAGTCCCCGCCGCATGGCGCTCACCTCGAGCAGTTCCAGGGCGTTGGTGGGAAGGAACAGCACCTCGCTGGATCCCCCAGGCCGGTGGGCCGAACGACCGGAGCGCTGCAGCAGCCGCGCCAGGTTCTTGGCGCTGCCGATCTGCACCACCCGCTCCACCGGCTGGAAATCCACCCCCAGATCGAGGGAGCTGGTGCACACCACCCAGCGGATCGATCCCTCCTTCACCCCCGCCTCGATCGCCTCCCGTTCGGCCCGGTCGATGGCGCTGTGGTGCAGGGCCAGGGCCCCCTGCATCTCCGGGCAGGCCCAGCGCAGGCACTGGAACCAACGCTCCGCCTGGTTGCGGGTGTTGGTGAACAGGAGCGTCGACACCTTCGGATCGAGGGCCGCCACCAGCACCTCGTGCATGCGCAGGCCCAGGTGGCCGGCCCAGGGGAAGCCATCGATCACTTCCGGAAGGAGGCTGCGGATCCTGGTGGAGCGCTCCAGGGCGGCGCTGATAATCGCCGGTTCGCGCTCGGTGCCCACCGCTGTGCGAGCCGCCTCTTCGAGGTTGCCGATCGTGGCGCTGATCGCCCAGGTGCGCAGTTCCGGCCGCAGCCGCCGCAGCCAGCCCAGGCAGAGTTCGGCCTGGCTGCCGCGTTTGCTGCCGAGCAGTTCATGCCATTCATCGATCACCACGCCCTTCAGGTCGGTGAACAGCCGCTCGGCTTGCGGGCCGCTCAGCAGCAGAGCGAGCGATTCCGGGGTGGTGATCAGGATCTGGGGAGGGGCCTTGAGCTGGCGGCTGCGCTCCGCGCTGGGGGTGTCGCCGTTGCGGAGGCCCACCCGCAGGGGCCAGCCCATCGCCTCGATCGGTTCGCGGATCGCCAGGGCCAGATCGCGGCTCAAGGCCCTCAGCGGCGTGAGGATCAGCAGGGCGATGCCATGTCCACCCGTCGCCGCTTCGGCCGCCTTGCGCCCCTTGCCCCTGGGCCCCCCTTCGGCGCCGCCGGGTTGTTGCATCTGCCCTTCGGCGGAGTAGATCTTGGCGCCCTCAGGGGCCGCTGGCCCTGGCAGGGTTCTCTGGACCTGCGCATCGGCCAGCATCTCGGCGATCGGACCCATCACCGCTGCATAAGTCTTTCCTGAGCCGGTGGGCACCTGCAGCAGGCCGCTGCGGCCCTCCAGATACGCCTGCCAACAGCGGCGTTGGAAGGGCATCGGGGTCCAGTCCTTGCGGCGGAACCAGGCCTCGATCGGCGCCAGGGGATCGACAGCAAGAGTGGGGCATGCCTGCGGCCGGCTCGGGGCCTGGTGGGTTGTAGAGACCTCCAGCTGTCGATTGGCTCTGCCGCGAGCCCTCGTCGCTGCTGCGGGAAGGGCCTCTGCGGTAGCCGGGGCACTGGTGAGAATCGGATCTGCCCGGCGGGTGCGCGTCAATGCGGGATCAGAGCCATGGCCGCCGCGAGGGTATCGGCTTCGGTGGCCGGTTTGTCGCGGCGCCAGCGGCTGATGCGGGGAAAGCGCACCGCCAGCCCGCTGCGGTGGCGGCCCGAGCGCTGCACCCCTTCGAAGGCCAGTTCGAACACCAACTCCGGCGCCACCGCCCGCACCGGTCCGAACCGCTCGGTGGTGTGGCGGCGGATCCAGCGATCCAGCTCCTGGATCTCGGCGTCACTGAGGCCGGAGTAAGCGCTGGCGAAGCTCACGAGCCGCCTCTCTAGGCCTGGCGCGGCCCCCAGGGAATCGGCCGACGCCCAGAGTCCAAAGGTGTAGTCGGTGTAGAGATTGGCGCGGCGGCCACTGCCGTTGCGGGCATAGAGCAGCACCGCATCGAGGCGCATTGGCTCGAGCTTGTGCTTCCACCAACTGCCCCGCCGCCGCCCGCTGCCGTAGGGCGAGGCCAGAAGCTTCAGCATCACCCCTTCGGCGCCGGCATCTCGGGCCTTCTCGCGCCAGGTCTCCAGATCGTTCCAGTCCGATAGCGGCAGGTTCTCGGAGAGCCGCAGCGCTCCCGGAACTCCGCTGGCCATCAGCTCCCTGAGGCGCTCACGGCGCTGCTGCAGCGGCTCCTTGCGCCGGTCGATGCCTTCGCTTTCCATTAGGTCGTAGGCCACGAAGGCGGCCGGCATGGAACGCAGCAGGGCCGCCGTGGGTTTGCGCCGGCCCAGGCGCCGCTGCAGCACGGCGAAGGGTTCCGGCCGCGCCTGCCCGGCGGGCCAGACCAGCACCTCCCCATCCAGCACCAGACCATCGGGAAGGGGGTCGGCCTGTTCCAGCAGATCGGGGAAACTCCCATTGATCAACTCCTCACCGCGGCTCCAGAGAAAGCCGGCACCACCGCGCCGGATCAGCTGGCCACGGATGCCATCCCATTTCCACTCCACTAGCCATTGGGCCGGATCGAGATCGCTGAGCCGCCCGGATTCGAGCGGACTGGCCAGAAAGAAGGGATAGGGGCGGCTGGAGGGGCGTTCCTGGCTGGCCTCGGGCCGGAGTAGCTCGTTAAACGCTGCTGCACTCGGCACAAAGGGCCCCATCAGCCGCTGCTGCAACTCAACGCTCTCCACCCCGGAGAGGGTCGCCAAGGCCCGGATCACCAGCCCCGTACCCACCCCTACTCGGAAGGAGCCGGTGAGGAGTTTCACCATCACCAGCACCTCTTCCACGGAGAGCGCTCTCCAGAGCCGCTGGATCTCCACCGTCTGGTCGGCCTCCGGCAGGGCGGCAAGGCCGGGCAGGATCCACTCCATCCACCGATGCAGCGGCAGGTCGGCGCCAACTCTGGCTTCATCCCCCTGCGGCGGGGGCGCCATCCCTGCTACTGCCTCCGCACATCCACCCAGCAGCAGCGCGATCGTTTCAGCGCTGTCGCCCACTTGGGCACGGCTGGCCTCGAACAGCCATTCCGGCATGGCTGTGGCGTCCAGGGCGATCTCTCGAAGCCTGCGGGCGGTGAGCAGGCGGCGCCTCTGCTTGCCCAGGAGGCAGTGGAGAGCCCAGGCGGCGTCCTCGGGAGGCACGCTGCCGAAATGGGCCACGAGGGCAGCCACCCGCTCATGGCTCCCCGTGCTGCGATCAAGCTGCCGAAACAGCTGGCAGAACCGGCGCATGGGGCCATTGTGCCGCCACAGGACCCCCGCCGCGCCGCTTTACTCCACTGGCACCTGCTGGGCAACGCTTTCGCTGCCGGCCACCTTGGCCAGGCTGATCGTGAGGATGCCGTTGTTGAAGCCGGCCTTCACCTGATTGGGATCCACGCTGGGAGGCAGGGTGAAACTGCGGCTGAAGCTGCCATGGAAGCGTTCAACCCGGTGAAAGTGGAGGCCCTGCTGACTCTCCTCGTCTTTGCGTTCGCCCTGGAGGGTCAGCACACCATTCTGCACCGAGACCTTGACATCCTCCTTGTTTACGCCTGGAATTTCGGCCTTGATGATGAAGGTGCCATCGGCTTCGCCGATGTCCACGCGCGGGCACCAATCCATCTCGCCAAGGAGCTCGCGATTATGCCAAGGCGCCAGTCCCATGCCTCGACGGCTGCGCTCGAGCAGGTCATCGAGCTCCCGCAATGGTTCCCATTTTTTCAGTGTCATGAGAGGCTCTTCTTGGGGCAATGATGATTCAAGCTGGACTCCGGATCGAGGGGGAATGACGGCACTCTGTTTTCCCGAATCTGCATCGCATTAGCACCCCATGTTCAAGTTACCTGAAGCGGGTTCGGCTCGGATTCATCCGCCCCTCTGCCCAGGATGCACTCCTGCGCTGTCAGCGCCCAGCTCAGAAGGGTGAACGCGGGCGTGGCCGCAACTCGTTATTGGCGTGGCTGTTGGCGTGCATGGTGCCGATCCCCATGGGCGCTGGTGTAACTCCGTTGTTGTGGCGGAGAGCATCTTCGAGAAGAAAGGCACAGAGATTGGACATCGAGCGACCCTCTTCCTCGGAACGTTTCAGTAACTCCTCGTGCACGTGGAAGCTGAGGGTGATCGAGATGCGGCGCGGTTGACGCTGCAGGATGCGCAGTCGTTCATTCATGTGGACTCCATGTACAGCGGGTCGAGAGTGGTGTCCCACGTGCAATCCCGCCTTAATTCAAAGCATGATCCTCCATCCTCAGCTCTACCCACGACCTATTTGAGGCGCCACGGCTGCTGGCTGCTGCAGCCTTGCTGGAATCTGCCGATACGCTTGTTCGGGCGGGTGCCCTGGATCCGCATCATCTGCTCAGCGGTTACAATGACTAGGCGGCCCGGAATTGCCTGTGCGGATTCTGATCCTTCATCAGAATTTCCCCGGCCAATATCGGCATCTCGTGGGAGCGCTCTTGGCCCGCGGCGACGAGGTGCAGGCAATCGGCGCTCCCCACGCACCGGGGATGGCGGGTGTGTCTTGCTTTCATTACAATCTGCCTTCTGGCGGTGCCCTGCCGGCGGTGCACCCCTGGGCCCATGATTTCCAGGTCAAGGTGTTCCGGGCCGAGGCCGTGCTCAGGTTGCTGGGCGAACGTTCCGACCAGATCGTCAAGCCTGATCTGATCCTGGGCCATCCCGGTTGGGGGGAACTGCTGGGGATCAAGGACCACTGGGGCGATGTTCCGGTGCTCCATCAGCTGGAGTTCGTGTACCAGCTCCAGGGCGGCGACACCGGTTTCGATCCCGAGTTCCCCATCGCCCCTGGCTCCCAAACCCGGTTGAGGCTGCGGCGGGCCACCCAGTTGATGGCCTTCCATGATCTCGACTGGGCCCTGGCACCCACCCATTGGCAGGCCACCACCGCCCCTGCGGCCTTCCGCGATCGGTTGTCGGTGATCCATGAAGGTATCGACACCACCGTGATCGCACCCCGCAGGGGTTCCCACGTGAACCTGGAGAAGCGAGGGCTCCGTTTCGAGCCCGGCGACGAGGTGGTGAGTTTCGTGGCCCGCAATCTGGAGCCCTATCGGGGATTTCACACCTTTCTGCGTGCCTTGCCGCTGCTGCAGAAGCTGCGGCCGCGGGCCCACGTAATCCTGGTGGGGGGCGAGGGCGTCAGCTACGGCGCCCTGCCTGCCCAGGGTGGCAGCTGGAAGCAGGTGCTACTCGCCGAGCTGGAGGGTCAGCTCGATCTGGGCCGCATCCATTTCGTGGGCCAGGTTCCCCATTCCGTGCTGCACGACCTGTTCCGGGTGTGTGCCTGCCATGTGTACCTCACCTATCCCTTCGTGTTGAGCTGGAGCCTGCTGGAGGCCATGGCCTGCGGAGCCGTGGTGATCGGTTCTGACACCCCGCCCGTTGCGGAGGTCATCAGCCATGGTGTCAATGGTCTGCTGGTGGATTTCTTCTCGCCCGAAGCCCTCGCCCAGCGGGTGGCAGCCGTTCTTGCCGATCCAGCCGCGCACCGTGCCCTTGGCCTGGAGGCGCATCGCACAGTGGAGCAGCATTTCGACCTGCATGGCGTCTGCCTGCCCCGCCAGCTCGCCTTAGTCGACTGGCTGGCTTCAGGCGGAGCCGCCCGAGGGGCCTTCTCCCCGGAGGCGGCCTTCTCCCCGGAAGGGGCCGGCGCCGATGGCGGCACTACCGCTTTGGCTCCCTACCCGGCTCGCTCCTCCGGGATCGGCACGGCGTCGCTCGGGATCTCCTGATCCTCAGAAGACTCCCCATCGGCCTCAGCAGCCCGCCCTGTCGCCAGGGGTTCGGCGGCGAGTCCCTCCACCTCCTGCAGATAGCGGGCCAGCACCTCGCCCTGGCCGTGGGTCACCAGCACTTTTCGGGCGCCGCTCTCGCGCACCGTGCGCAGTAGCCCATCCCAGTCGGCGTGGTCAGAGAGCACGAAGCCCCGCCCGGACCCCCGCCGACGCCGCACCCCCCGCACGGCCATCCAGCCGCTCGCGAAGCCGCTCTGGGCGCCGGCGAGTCGTTTCATCCAGCTGCCCGCGGCGGCGGCGGGTGGGGCCAGCACCAGGCGCCCGGCCAGGCTGGTGCCCCGATCCAGCTCGGCCAGGGGCCGGGTGGGGGGCAGCTCCACGCCCGCTTGGCGGTAGGGCTCGATCAGCGCATGTACCGCCCCGTGCAGGAGCACCTCCTCCTCCACCCCCAGCTGACACAGCTCCGCCAGCACCCGCTGGGCCTTGCCAAAGGCATAGCAGAAGAGCACGGAGGGCCGAGCCGGAGCTCCCCTCCACCAGTCCAACAGCTCCGCCACCACCTGCCGGCCGGATCGCCAGCGGTAGATCGGCAGCCCGAAGGTGGCTTCGGTGATCAGCCCATCAGCCCGCACCGGCTCAAAGGGCTCACAGCTCGGGTCGGCCTGGCGCTTGTAATCACCGCTCACCAGCCAGCTTTCACCGCCCGCCTCCAACCGAATCTGGGCCGAGCCGAGCACGTGACCCGCGGAATGGAAGGAGATCCGCGCATCTCCGAGCCGGAATTCCTGGCCGTAGGCCACCGGATGCAGCTGGATGCCAGCCCCGAGGCGCCGGCGCAGGATCCCCTCGCTGCTGCCGATCGCCCAGTAGGCACCGCTGCCGGGGCGGGCATGGTCGGCGTGGGCGTGGGTGAGCAGGGCTCTGGGCACCGGCCGAACCGGATCGATCCAGGCCCCGGCTGCCGGGCAGTACAGGCCTTCGGGGGTGAGCCGCAGCAGGCCATCGGGAGGTAGAACCATCGGGGCGGGTCGTTCGCTCCCTGCCTCAGGCGCTCATGGCGAGCATGCGCTCGATCGGAGCCAGGGCCCGCAGCCGCAGCTCCTCATCGAGTTCGATGCGCGGCTCCAGGGTGGCCAGACAGTGCCACAGCTTCTCCATGGTGTTGAGGCGCATATAGGGGCAGGCGTTGCAGCTGCAGCCATCGCTGCCCGGAACGGGATAAAAGGCCTTTTCGGGCACCCGCCGCTGCATCTGGTGCAGGATTCCCGGCTCGGTGAGCACGATGAAGGCCGGCGCCTCACTGGTCTGGGCCCGCTGCAGCAGCTTGCTGGTGGAGCCGATGAAGTCGGCCAGATCGAGCAGGTGCTGCTGGCATTCAGGGTGGGCGATCACCTCGGCTTCGGGATGTTCGAGCTTCAGCTCCAGCAGCGCCTGCTCGCTGAAGGTTTCGTGCACGATGCAGCTGCCGGGCCAGAGCGTGAGCTCACGGCCGCTCTGGCGGGCCACCCAGCGGCCCAGGTTGGCATCAGGTGCGAACAGGATCGGCCGATCTTCAGGCAGCTGCTGCACCAGATGCACCGCATTGCTGCTGGTACAGATCAGGTCGCTCTGGGCCTTCACTGCTGCGGAGCAATTGATGTAGCTCACCACGATGTGGTCGCTGTGGCGGGCCCGGAAGGCGGCGAACTCCTCGGCAGGACAGGCATCGGCGAGGCTGCAGCCCGCCGCCAGGTCAGGGAGCACCACGATGCGGCCCGGATTGAGGATCTTGGCCGTCTCGGCCATGAAGTGAACGCCGCAGAACACGATCACATCGGCTTCGGTGCTGGCGGCGCGGCGGGCGAGCTCGAGCGAATCACCAATCACATCGGCGATGTCCTGGATGGCGTTGTCTTGGTAGTAATGGGCCAGGATCACGGCGTTCCGCTCACGGCGCAGGGCGTCGATCGCGGCGGGGAGATCGGCCGGGGCAGGGGGCACCAGCGGCGCGACGGGGGCCTGGGGCTGCTGAGGTGTGGCGACGCTCAACCGGGGCCTCGGCTCGGGCAAGATGTGTCCAGCCTAAGGAGGGGCCGTCTTTGGGCGTGTTGCAGATCGCCATAGCCGGTGACCTTCATGACCAGTGGGATCACAGCGACCATGCCGTACTGGAGGAGATCCGCCCGGACGCCCTGCTGGTGGTGGGCGACCTGAGCGACGGCAGGACGCGCATTCCCGGTCTGCTCCGGCAGCTTCGTCTTCCCCTGGCCTGTGTGTTGGGCAACCACGACACCGGCCGGGATTCCAGCGGCGGCCGCCTGCGCCACCAGCTGGATCTGCTCGGGCATCTCCATTGCGGCTGGTCCCTGCGCACCCTTACCCCCCCCGGTCTGGCAGTGGTGGGCGGACGGCCCGCCACCGCCGGCGGAGGGCACCATCTTTCGCAGGCCGCCACGGCCGTCTTCGGTCCGGTGGATCTTGAGGATTCGGCCCGGCGTATCGAGCGGGCCGCCCTGGCCGCCGATCCGGCCCTCCCGCTGGTGCTCCTGGCCCATTGCGGGCCCACGGGACTGGGCAGTGAGGCCCGCGACCCCTGCGGACGCGACTGGAAGAAACAAGCCTGTGACTGGGGAGACCATGATCTCGCCCTGGCGCTGGAGCGCATCCGCGCCAGGCGCCCGGTGCCTCTGGTGGTGTTCGGCCACATGCATCACACGCTGCGCCGCCAGCAGGGGGAGCGCATCACCTTCCTGCGGGATCGCCGCGGCACTGCCTACCTCAATGCCGCCTGCGTGCCCCGCCATGGGGAAGATCAGCACGGCCGCCCGCTTCGTCACTTCAGCTGGATTCACCTGGGCGACGAGGGGGTGGAGCGGGCCAGTCATCGTTGGTACGGGCTGGGTGGGGAGCTTCTTTACGAGGAGTTGCTCTGGTTCGCTGCGCCCCGGCAAATCCCGCCTTCGCTGCGCTCTGAGGTCCTGGACCTCAGCCGACAGGCTCCCTCCCCCCTCCCCTCTCAACCGGTGCTGGAGCGATGCTGATCTACGCGGCCCTGAGCAGCCATGGCTTCGGCCATGGATCCCGCACGGCATCGGTGCTCATCGAACTGGCCGCCTTGCGGCCCGACTGGCGCCTGGTGGTGTCGAGCGGCTTGCCGGCCAGCTTTCTCAACCTGACCCTCGGATCGGTGCCCTTCGAGCATCGCTCCTGTCAGTGGGATGTGGGCGTGGTGCAGGCCGATGCCCTCGGCACCGATGAGCCGGGCACCCTGGCGGCCCTGGAGGTTCTCGACCGCGAGTTGCCCGGTCGATTGGCGCAGGAGGCGGCCTGGCTGATCGCGCAGGGTGAGCCGGCGTTGGTGCTCGGGGATGTGCCCCCGGCCGCGGCGCAACTGGCCCGGGGGCTGGGTCTGCCGCTGGTGTGGTTGGCGAGTTTCGGTTGGGATGCCATCTACGCCCCGATGGGTGGCCCTTTCCTTGAGCGCGCCGAGCGCTGTCGGGAGCTCTACGCCAGGGGCGATCTCCTGCTTCACTGCCCCCTCTCGCTGCCGATGGACTGGGGGGTGCCCAGCGTTCCGATCGGCTTGACCAGTGCCCGGCCCCGCTTCGATCCGGCCGAGCTGGCGCGGCGGCTGGACCTGCCCCGCGATCGGGAGCGCTGTGTGTTGGTGAGCTTCGGAGGCCTTGGCAAGGCCTATGACCCCGCCCTCCTGCGCCGCTGGCCCGATCACGTGCTGATCGGGCCGGACCGGGCCCTGGAGGGCGAAGCCAATGGCCGGGTGTTACCGCCGGAGCTGCGCCCGATCGATCTGATGCCCCTGTGCTCCCGGTTGATCACCAAGGCCGGCTACAGCAGTTTCTGCGAGGCCTTCAGCCAGGGGGTGGGCATCCATCTGGTGCGCCGCAGCGGTTTTGCCGAGGCTCCCGTGCTGGAGCGCGATCTGCAGCGCCACGGCCAACACCGCATCCTCGATCCCGCGGCCTTCGAACGGGGGGACTGGGAACTGGACCAGCCCTTGCTGCCGCCCACGCAGGGTCCTCTGCCCCTGGATGGGGCGCGGACCGCGGCCCAGGCCCTGCTGCAGCTCGCCGAAGCGCGATCAGCAGTGCCGATCGATGCGCTGGAGGGGGTTTGGAATTCTGTTCAATCGCCCGGCTGAATTGCAGCGACTCACTGAGATTCGAACCTGCGGCGTCATTTCTGATACAGGTGGACAGTTGTGTGAGCGTCACTGTCACGATCGCGTCGGTCGGGATCGATAGGCATTGTTGGCCGAACTTTCCGATCCAATTTGCATCTGATTTTCTAAGCGTCATTCCTCACACCGACTCGCTTCGCTTGTCAACCCCTGGCGTTCCAAGAAAATCCCGCATCCTCTCCCCGCCTCGGGGTCTGGTTCGGTTCCGTCCTCCGCAGTCACCGTTTTGCCGATTCTTCAGCGTTCCCGACTGGCACTCGTTGCCGCCGGCCTCGCCTTGAGCGTCGCCACGCCTGCCCACGCAGCCGATCCCTCCAGGTCCTGGGTCCTCACCCTTCCCCAGGCCTCCCAGCCCCAACAGGTGGCCTACCTGCCGCCGCTGCCCACCGCCCCCCGGGTGTTCGCTATGACCCCTGAGCGCCGGGCGATGCTCAACACCATCCGCTACTCGGAAGGCACCTGGGTGAACGGCCATCCGATGGGCTACCAGATGCTCTTCGGCGGCTCCTACACCCCCAGCCTCCATCGCCATCCCGATCGGGTGATGTACTCCACTCGATACGCCAGTGCCGCGGCTGGTGCCTACCAGTTCATGCCCTTCACTTGGTCGATGGCATCTCGTGCCCTGGGGCTCCAGGATTTCCGTCCAGATTCTCAGGATCAAGCCGCCCTTTTTCTGATCGAGCGACGTGGAGCGCTCTCCCTGGTGGATCGCGGCGAAATGACCCCCGATCTGGCCGCCCGCCTCTCGCCCGAGTGGGCCTCCTTCCCCACCCTGGCCGGAGCCAGCTACTACGGCCAGCCGGTGAAGCGTTTAGCCGACCTGAAGCGCTTTTATGAGGACAACCTCTCCCAGTTGCGCCAGGGCGGTGAATCGGCCTGGCAGACCGTGGCGATCCGCGAGGTGCCTGCGGCTGTTGTTCCGGCGCCGCCCGAGCTGGCTGAACAACCTGAAGCTTCGCCCAGCAATAGCTTCGAATCTCCGACCGGTCGCGTGGATCCTTCCGGTCGTTTTTGATCCTGGTTGAATCGTTGATCAAGCTCAACCCCGATGTCGAGAACATCGGGGTTTTTTGTTGGCCCCGCCGAAGCTGGCAGGTTCAGCCCTCGCCCTTGTCCTGCAGGCGGGCCTTGCCCACGGTCTGCTGGGCGATGAGATAGGCCACCAGTGCGGCGGCAAGGAAACCCAGGCCATTGCGGGCCAGAGGCAGGAGATCGCTGGTGCGGGTCACGATCGGCGCCACCCCGAACACTCCAAACAGAATGATCCACAGGGGAGAGAGCAGCAACACCCAGGCCCATTCCACGGTGCGCTCGGCTTCCCGCGGAAAGGCCGCGAAGCCCACGATCAGGCCTCCCAGCATCGAACTGAACAGGGTGAGCAACCATTGCTCCTGGGGAAGGCCCGGCACCACCTGGCAGCCGCCCATGGCCAGGCATCCCTTCACCGCATGCAGGGAGTCAAGAATGGAG
>Ga0209299_1000302_pt1 | contig 28183 bp, 26 predicted proteins | sample S_140806_MF_Meta_FD_187326 | JGI IMG/M metagenome (GOLD analysis project Ga0209299, IMG submission 187326) | Freshwater microbial communities from Lake Simoncouche, Canada to study carbon cycling - S_140806_MF_MetaG (SPAdes) (version 2) | ecosystem: Environmental > Aquatic > Freshwater > Lake ...
ACGCGACGCAGTCGCGCCCCTACCTCATCACTTCTTCGGCTTTAGTTTCGGCGCGCAGCCGCAGTCTCCGGCGCAGCCACCTTCTTTGCGACGACGGGCCGCGGCAAGCCAGCGGCGGATTAGCCACCCGGCAGCGACTCCCACGATAGCTCCGACGATGACGGCTTCGAAGGTCATGAGAGGCGGATGACGACCTGATAGACGGCCGTGCCGGCGAGCCAGGCGAGCGCCGTCATATAGACGAAGGATCCCGCGGCCCACTTCCAACCGCCTGTCTCCTGCGCGAGGGTCGCAATCGTCGGTCCACATTGCGAACAGAGGGCGAAGAAAATCATCAGAGCGAGCACCGCGGCGAGGGAGAAGATCGGGGTGCCGGCGCGAGGGCCCTCGGACCACTTGGCATCCTGCATTGCCTTACGAAGATGTTGGCTATCGGCCTTGGCCCCTTCGCCGACGGAGTAGGTCACGCCGAGCGTCGAGACGATGACCTCGCGGGCCGGGAAGCTTGCGAGCACGCCGACGGTGATTTTCCAGTCGAAGCCGAGCGGATTAAAGACCGGCTGCACCGCCTTGCCGAAGCGCCCCATGTAGGACTGTTCGACGTAGGCAGCCTGAACCTTGGCTTTGACGATTTCTTCGGAGGCGGCCGGGTTGGCCGCCTTGATGCGTTCGGCGACGGACGCGTCGCGAGGGAAGTAGGAAAGCGCCCACACGATAATCGTGATGGCGAAGATGACCGTACCGGCCTTAGAGACGAACTCGGCGGCATTCTGCCACATACGCCAGAGGACGTCGCGCGGCTTGGGCATCTGGTAGCGCGGGAGCTCGAGGACGAACGGCTGCGGCTTCACCTTGAGCACGAGGCGGGTGAGCACAAACGCGGTCGGGACGGCGAAGAGCAGGCCGACACAGTGCATGCCAATCATCACGATGGATTGCCAGCCCGGGCCATAGAGCGGACCGATGAAGGCGGCGCACATCAGCGCATAGACCGGGAAGCGCGCCGAGCAGCTCATGAATGGGACGACAAAGGCGGTCGCGAGGCGAGCCTTGGGGTCTTCAATCGTACGGGTCGAAAGCAGGCTCGGAATGGCGCAGGCAAACCCGGAGAGCAAAGGTACGAAGCTCTTTCCATTCAGGCCGCACCAGCTGAACAGACGGTCCATGATAAACGCAGCGCGCGCCATGTAACCGCTATCTTCGAGGATGCCGATGAAGAGAAAAAGAATCAGGATCTGCGGCAGGAAGACCAGGAAGGCTCCGACGCCCCCGATGATGCCGTCGGCCAGCAAGCTTTGGAGCATCGGATAGGCATCTAGGGGCGGCGCGACGATCGTCTTCGTCCAATCAACCCCGGACTGAATCCACTCCATGGGGAACTTCGCCAGCCAGAAGACGGACCCGAAGAAGCCGAGCATGATCCCCAGAAATAGAACTGGGCCAAGAATTCGGTGCAGAAGCAAACGGTCGACGGCGGCGCTGCGTCCGGCCTTACCCAAGCCTTCAATTACCACGCCTTCGAGCATGAGGCGCAGGTGCGCGTAGTGCACGAGCGGCTCGGCGGCCATCGGGTTGTAGCCAGAATTGCGGACACGATCGCGGGCGGAGCGGAGCGTCTTTTCTCGCTGGGCGAGGGTCCAGCCCAGGCGATCGGCGGTGGACGGATTCGTATCGAAAAGCAGCCGCTGAGCATCGGCATCCGAGACTGGCTTGCCCGTGTCGCCAGCGGCCGACGCCGCGACATCGGCGAGGGCCACGGTGATGTTGTTCGGCCAAGCGACGCGCTTCATCGGCGTCTGCTTAGCCACCGCGCTCGCAATCGCGCGACGCACATCGAGGATGCCTTCACCTTTCCAGGCTGACGACAGCACGACGGGCACGCCGCCGAGGCGACGGGAGAGCAGCTCCTTATCGATACGAAGCCCTTGCTCCTTGGCGATGTCGGCTTGGTTAAGCACGATGACGACCGGACGACCGAGCTCGGCCACTTGCGAAGCGAGGAAGAGATTGCGCAGCAGATTCGTGGAATCGACGACCAGCACCACGGCATCCGGGCGACGATCGCCAGCGATGTTACCCGATAGTGCGTCGATGACGACTTGCTCATCTGGCGAAGCGGCGGCGAGCGAGTAAAGTCCGGGCAGGTCGACGAGTTCGACCTTCTGTCCGTCGCCGAGGTCGCAGGTGCCGGACTTGCGGGCGACGGTGACACCTGGGTAATTACCGACGCGCTGACGCAGCCCCGTGAGGGCGTTGAAGAGAGTCGACTTGCCGGTGTTAGGGTTACCGACGAGCGCGACCAGGAGGCCTGCATCGGGAGTGTTCACGGCTTGCGCGGTCGTTGGATGGGACAGTCGGCGGAGACGTCGACGATCAGGTTCTCGGCTTCGGCGAGACGCAGGCTGACGACTTGGCCACCGAACTCGATGGCGAGGGGGTCGCCGAGGGGCGCCCGGCGGATGAGCTTCAGGACCATGCCGGGGAGCAGCCCGAGAGCCATCAACCGCTGATCCACCCCGCGCTCGGGATTGAGCGAGGCCAGCTTGCCGAATTGGCCGGGTAGAAGTTGGGAAAGCGGAGTCATTCTAATTGAGAATGAGTCTCAAAAATAGGCCTCAGCCCCCCTTTGTCAACGCCGACCAGCGGATTGGGGTGGATTGCATTCCCGGCTCCCCCTCCCCCCCTTTACCCGCTTATATCCCCTTCCGATGCACGAACTGACCCCAGACGTCGAATCGCCAGCCAAGCATACTGAGCGCGACCATGGGGGTATCGCTGGTCACCCCCGAGGGCTGAGCATGCTGTTCTACGCCGAGATGTGGGAGCGGTTCTCCTATTATGGAATGAGGGCCATTCTCCTGCTGTTCATGATCGCCCCACTGGCAATGGGCGGGATGGGGATGGACCAGGGGCTAGCCACGCAGATTTACGGCAACTACACCATGGCGAGCTACATGGTGTGCATCCTCGGGGGCTACCTCGCGGATAACTTCATAGGGGCGCGGCGTGCGGTCCTGATCGGAGGACTAATCATCACCGCCGGCCACTACCTGCTGGCGTTCAATTCCGTCCCGACGTTCTACGCCGGCCTCATCCTCGTCGCGCTCGGGACCGGCCTGCTCAAGCCGAGCATCAGCACGCTCGTCGGCGGACTGTACTCTCATGGCGACACGCGACGCGACGCTGGCTTCTCGCTCTTCTACATGGGCATCAACCTCGGCGCGTTCGCCGCGCCATTGATCGTCGGCTGGCTCGCGCAGGGCGAACAGTTCAAAACGCTCCTGACTGGCTGGGGTCTGGACCCAACCCATAGCTGGCACTGGGGCTTCGGCGCCGCGGGGATTGGCATGACCATCGGCATGATTGTGTACCTACGCCGCTGGCATTGGCTCTCGCACATTGGCCATCCTCCGGAAGCGAATACGCCACGCCCATGGGGACGCCTCGCGCTCGTCGCACTCGGCACCGCCGCGCTGCTCGGGGTGATGATTGCGTCGGACACCTTCACCTGGATCAATCCAATAGTCTACGCCCTGCCGGTCGTCGGGGTCATCTGGTTCGGCGTGGTGCAAAGAGACAAAGATAGCCGACGTATTGCGGCGATTCTCATATTCTTCATCTGCGCGATTCTCTTCTGGGCGGTCTTTGAACAAGCCGGCTCTTCGCTCACGCTGTTCGCGGATGAACTCACGCATAATGAGCTGTTAGGTTTCGCCTTCCCGTCGTCGTGGTTCCAGTCCGTGAACTCGCTCTTCATCCTCGCGCTCGCACCAGGGTTTGCGTGGCTCTGGGTTAGCCTGCGGGAACGTCAGCCTTCAATCCCGATGAAGTTCGTCTGGGGTCTGGTCTTCCTTGGCCTCTCGTTCGTGCTGCTCGTCCCGGCCGCACAGCTCACCGCCGCTGGTAAGGTCAGCCCATGGTGGCTGATCGGAGTTTACTTTCTGCAGACCATCGGGGAACTCTGCCTTAGCCCTGTCGGCCTGAGCGCGATGACCAAGCTCGCGCCCGTGAAACTGACTGGGCTCGTCATGGGTATCTGGTTCCTCGGCACCGCGCTCGGCAACAAGCTCGCGGGGTCGATCGCGGCGGATTTCAACGCCAAGGACCCACAGGCGCTCGCTCACTTCTTTTGGCAGCAAGCCCTTCTCGTGGGCGGGATGACCGTCCTGTTACTCGTACTCGTACCGTGGGTCCGTCGGCTGACCGGGGAACAGGCGACGACCAATCAGAGCTCGGCTTGAACGCGCACAGAAACCGGACAGTGGTCCGAGCCGGTGACCTTGTCGAGGATGTCCGCCTGCGAATACTTGAGGCCGTCAGATGTCAGGCAGTAATCCAAGCGCCAACCGATATTGCGGGCGCGGATACCTGGGCGATAGGACCACCAGCTGTAACGCTGCGCTAGTTCAGGATGCTGCGAGCGAAAAGTGTCCGTGAAGCCATGCTGGGAAAGCAACTGGCTGAAAGACTCGCGCTCCTCGTCGGTGAAGCCGGCGTTACGGCGGTTCGTGGACGGATTGGCGAGGTCGATCTCGGCGTGCGCGACGTTGAGGTCGCCGCAGACCACGACCGGCTTCTTCTTCGCGAGGCGGGCGAGGTATTTACGGAAATCGGCGTCCCACCGCAGACGATAGTCGAGGCGCTCGAGTTCGCGCTGGGAATTAGGGACGTAGGCGCTGACGACGAACAGCCCGTTGAATTCGGCCGTGACCACGCGCCCTTCGGGCGGATGGTCGCCCGGGAAATCGGTGGCGACGGAAAGCGGCGGCGTCTTCGAGAGTACCGCCGTGCCGGAGTAGCCCTTCTTCTCGGCTTCGTGCCAGAACTGGTGCGGATAGGCCAGGCCGAGCGTGGAAGCGACGGCGGTCTCGCACTTCGTCTCCTGCAGGCAGAGCACATCCGGGTCGGCCGACGTGATGAAATCGGCGAGCCCCTTACCGAGGGCCGAGCGGACGCCGTTGACGTTCCAGGAGTAGATCTTCGCGTGACTCACGGACGGATCACTTAAAGAGCTGATTCATCTTCCGGTCGAGATCCTTGCCCTTCTCGATGCCCTTCGAATCGGCCGCGGGAGCCACGGGAGCAACCTCCACGACAGGCGCAGCCGGAGCCACAACCGCCGGGGTCGGCGTAACGATAGCGGGCACGGCGGGCATCAAGTCGTCGGGCTTAACTCCGAAAAGAACATCGACGCGCTGCGCGAGAGTGAGCGGACCCTTCGTAACAGCGGTAACCGCCACGGGAGTAATCGGTGCCGGGATTACGTCCGCCGAAGCGACTGGGCTCATTGCGGACAAGTTGGCGGCAAAGGGTGAATCGACCTTCACACCCTTAGCGACCAACTCCGAGACACGCTTACCGAGTTCGACGGAAAAATCGGTGAGGGCGCTCTTAATCTCGAACTTGGCGCCCTTGGCACGTACCTCAAGCGAGCCATCGGCGAGGACCTTGGAGACCTGCAGCACCGTACCGACGTCGAGCGCGAGGTCCTGGACTTTCTTGCCGTCGACCATAACCGGGACTGTGGTCGCGGTCTTCACCGATACCGCAGTCGGCCAAAGAATGAGGTATTCCGAGATGGCCTTGAAGTCGATGGCCTGTTCGGCGGCGGCAGGTGCGACTGAAGTGGCGGGGGCCGGAGCAATCGCGACGACCGTCGGGGCAGGCGTCTCCACCGGCAAAGTGACTTTGGGCGCCGCGGGTACAACCGGGACGACGACAGGCGCCGGAGTAGCTGCGACTATGATCGGGTTGGGGGCGGAACCGCTACGGCTCACGACGACGTTGAAGCTCGGCGTAAAGAAAAGGATGCCGCCAGCGCCGACAAACGCGCCGAAGACGAAGAGGAGAAGACCTCGGAAGAAGGTAGCCATAGATAAGTTCATGAGCCCGCCTTGATCTCAATGACGTCGTGCGGGGCCGCCTCGCGCTGGCCCGCCGGCGTGACGCGGATATAGCGAGCGCGCTTGCGGTGTTCGGCGAGATTCGCTGCGCCGAGGTAGCCGAGGCCGCTCTGGACGCCACCAGCGAGAGTGCCGAGGACCTGATCAACCGTGCCGGAAACTTCCTTGAGCGCTTCGATGCCTTCGGCGGCGACCTTGCTGAACTTACCGCTAGCGGAATGGCCGTAGCGAGCGGCGGAACCCTTACGCATGGCTTCGTGCGAACCCATGCCGCGGTATTCCTTATAAGTCTTGCCGTTAATCTCCATCAACTTGCCCGGAGCTTCGCGGCTACCGGCGAGGAGACCGCCGAGGATGACCGCATCGGCGAGCGTGAGCGCCTTGACGATATCCCCGCTCTTTGTGATACCGCCGTCGGCGAGGATGCGCACACCCTTCTTGGCGGCGGCGCGGGAAGCGACGTAAAGCGCGGTGAGCTGCGGGATGCCGACGCCGGCGACTATACGGGTCGTGCAGATCGAGCCGGGGCCCTGGCCAATCTTAACGGTATCAGCGCCGGCCGCGGCGAGGAACTCGACGCCTTCGCCGCTGGTGACATTACCGGCGATGAGCGTTATATTCTTATGGGCCTTGCGCAGGAGGCGGAGCGCGTCGCCGACTCCCTTAGTGTGGCCATGGGCGGTGGAGATTGCGAGAGCGTCCGCGCCTTCGTCGACGAGGGCACTCACGTGTGCGAGCAAGCGAGCGCGGTCGATTTCGCCGTCCGCAGTGCGGGGCACCGAGATAGCGACGCCGACACGGAGACGGAAATCGGCGTCTCGAGTCGGGCGAACGTGGGCGCGGGATTCTTCGGAGATGCGTTCGATGTCGCTGAGGGTGAAGAGGCCACGCAGCTTGTTCTTGGCGTCGACCACGAGGAGCTTGTTCTGGCCGACGTGCTCGGAGAACTTGCGGTCGGCGGTGGCGATGGGATCCTTACCGAGATCCTTCTCCGCAACGGTGAAGACCTTGTCGCGTGGGATCATGACCGCGACGACCTTTCGCTGACCATGGCGTTCCTTGACCGTGCTGCCAGGCAGGAGGCCGAGTAACGTCCCGTCGGAAGACGTGACCGGGAAGGTGCTGAAGGCCAGGCCGTCACGTTCGATTCGGGCGAGGACTTGGGCGATGGTGTCGTCGGCCGAGACGACCGCGGGATCGCCGATCATACCGTGGATGTGGTTCTTCACACGGCGGACCTCGGCAAGCTGGTCGACTTCCGTCATGTTATAGTGAAGGAGGCCAAGACCGCCATTGAGCGCCATCGCGATGGCCATGCGGTGCTCGGTGACCGTATCCATGTCGGACGAGACGATCGGGAGGGACAGCGCCAGGGAGTCGGAGAGGGACGAATCGAGGCGGGTCATCCGGGGGAGGACTTCTGAGTAGCGGGTCGCTAGGGAGACGTCGTCATAGGTCAGACCGAGGCCGGCGTTGGCGGGGAAGAAGTCGTCCGCGGATAGGTAAAAGCGTTCGTCTAGGGAAACGCGGCCCTTGGATTTCGAGGAGGCCATGAGTGGTCGGTTTCCCCAAAGGGTGTTAGGCACCCCCCAGAGGGGTGGCAAATTGATTTTGCGAGTTTGTCCGGATTGCCGTCTATTCGACCCATGACCAGCGGTTATTTCGACTTCAAACGCGTCCGACGACGGCTGCGCTCCCCGGTGGCGACGGGCGCTGGCGCAGTCGATAGCGTCGATCGCGTCATCCTACGGACCCAATCGGACCAAGGCACCGGGTATGGTGAAATCGCCCCGTGGCCGGGCTTCCCGACCGAGACTGTTGAACAAGCCTTGGAATTCCTCCGCTCCGCCCAAGGCAACCTTTCCCACTTGATCGCAGCCGTTGAGGCGTCGCCAGCGCCTCTACCCTGTCTCTCATCGACTCTCTCCAGCTGCCGCCTTTGGGAGAAGATTGCCGGCTTCGGCGGCACTCTGCCTTGCGCCGGACTCATGACGCTTTCCGTGATGGAGACCGACGCGAAGGTGGCCGCAGGCTTCCAGACCTTGAAGGTTAAGATTTCGCCAGAAACATCGGAGGAATCCATCCTTGGCGTGCTGAGCCGATTCCCCGGCCGTCTACGCCTGGATGCCAACGGTTCGCTGGACCTGCAGACGGCGCGGCGCTGGACCGAGTTCGCACGCGCGCAGGTAAAGGTCGAATTCCTTGAACAACCTTTGCCCGTCGGCCACCCAGGTTACGCCTCGCTCGGACCGGATAAGATTGCCCTCGACGAATCTTTCCTCACGCCAGGCGGAGTCGACTGGAGTGGCACAATCGTCGTGAAGCCATTGCTAGCCGGCGATTGGGATGACCTCTTGGCATGGCGCACCACACGTGCGGGCACGGTCGTCTATTCCTCCTGCTTCGAGACCGCGATTGGCCGACAAGGCGCCCTCTGGCTCGCGGCTCAGGATCCGGCCGCCGGCACCGTGGGATTCGATACCTTAGAACGCTTCGAAAGCGATGGGCGCGACCGACACCCGCCTGGCCCAACCGCGGGCGGCCTGCCGGGCTATGATTGGGCGGGCTTCTGGCACGACCTGACATGAGCGCCGTCGCGGTCTTCCTCGCGGAACATGCCGCACACCTGCAGGAAGCCCTGCAAGCGCATGATGCCGGCCTACCGGTCTTCTTGGGTAACCCGCGCTGGTCCGAACACGATCTCGCTGAAGCCGCACGCCAGATTCCGCTCGGTACTATCATCAAAGGCCACGCCCCCGAACCGCGCGGACTCGGCACGTGTGATTGGCCAAAGAACTGGCGCGGCCGCGTGATGATCCCGACTGGCGGCACCGGCGGCAAAGTGAAGTTCGTCATCCATTCAGCGGAAACCCTCCAGGCTGCAGCGGTCGGCCTACGTGATGCGCTTGTGGCCCGCGGGCTCTCGCCAATCCTGCACGGCATCACCTGCACGCCTCCGTGGCACGTGAGCGGATTCATGCCCGCAATCCGCGCCCGCGTCACCGGCGGCCGCTATCTCGTCATCGATGGCCGCTTCGCCGAAGCCACCGCCCTGCCCTCCGTTACGTTCTCCGCGCAAGGCACAAAAATTATTTCCTTGGTCCCCGCACAATTGTCGCGACTGCTGGCGCGCGCCGATGGCGAAGCTTGGTTGCGCAGCTTCGACGTCATCCTCCTCGGCGGCTCGTCCGTGGTCGCTCCGCTGCTTGCCGAGATCCGCATGCGACGCTTACCCGTCTTCCTTACCTACGGCTCAACCGAGACTGCGGCAGCCTGCGCGCTGTGTCCGCCAGAAAAAATCTGGTCGGGCGAGACTACGCGCGGTGCTCCCCTGCTTGGCGTGACGTTCGCGACGGACGCCGCGGGCGTCATCACCATCGCCACCGCGGCACTGGGTCTCGGCCTATGGCCCGACGGCCCGCTCGGCAGCCCATGGGTGAGTGGCGACCGGGGCGACGTCGCCGCAGATGGTAGCGTCAAAATCTCTGGCCGCGCCGACCGCGTGATCATTACCGGCGGCGAGAAAGTCGACCCCGCCCGCGTCGAACAAGCCCTACTCTCGACTGGCCTCATCAAGGATGCGCTCGTGCTCGGCATGGTCGATCCACGCTGGGGCGAAGTCGTGACAGCCTGCGTCATCGGTCCCGCCTCCATAGAAGCGGCGCTACGCCAGGCTTGCGAAGCGCTCGAGCCGGTGGCGCGCCCGCGTCGGTATGTGTTCGTCCCGAGCATGCCGACGAACGCCAGCGGTAAGCCCGACCGGGACGCGATTGCGAAGCTGGCCGCTTAGGCGCGAACGGCTTTCCAGACGCGCAGGCAGGCTTCGACGAGCGCTGGGAACTCCGCGAGGGGTACCTGTGACGGGCCGTCGGAGATCGCCTTCTGCGGATCCGGATGCGTCTCCATGAAGAGACCGTCGGCACCCGCCGCGATGGCCGCCTTGGCGAGGACAGGGACGTATTCGCGCTGACCGCCGGAAGATCCGCCGGCGGCGCCGGGGAGCTGCACCGCGTGCGTGGCATCCATAATCGTCGGATGGCCGAAGCCGGCCATGATTGGGAAAGAGCGCATATCGACGACCAAGTTCTGGTAGCCGAAGGTCGTACCGCGGTCGGTCTGCCAGATCTCAGCAGCCTTAGCGCCTTCGAGCTTATCGACCACGAAACGCATCTCAAATGGGGAGAGGAACTGGCCCTTCTTCACGTTGACGACCTTGCCGGTCTTGGCGGCCGCGACGAGGAGGTCGGTCTGACGGCACATGAACGCGGGGATCTGCAGCACGTCGACAATCTTGCCAACCGCTTCGCACTGCTCTGGGCCGTGGATGTCAGTGAGGACGTTTAATCCGAAGTCCTTCTTCACCATCGCGAGGAGGTCGAGCCCGGCCTGCATCCCGGGACCGCGGTCGCCGCCGAGCGAGGTACGGTTGGCCTTATCGTAAGATCCCTTGAAAATGATGTTCAGCTCCGGATAACGGGTAGCTAGGGCCTTGAGCTCCGTGGCGACGGTCCGACAGTTGGACTCCGATTCGAGAGAACAAGGTCCAGCGATGAGGAGCAGACGGCGCTTATCGTGCAGCATGTGGCAGGATAGGACGAGCCGCGCCCTCAGGGCGAGCCGTAAGGAGCCCTTAGCGACCCAGCCAACGCAGCACTTCGGGTAGCGAACGCGTGTTGAGCACCTGCGCAGGCGTTAGCCAGCCCTTGCGGGCGATGCGTACGCCGTGCGCAGCGAAGGCTAGTTGGTCGACATCGTGTGCGTCCGGATTGATCGAGCAGAGCACGCCCTTCTCAGCCGCACGGCGCCACCAGCGCCAGTCGAGGTCGAGACGCCATGGGTTCGAGTTGAGTTCAATAATCGTATCGTTGGCCGCCGCGGCGTCGATGACCTTAGCGATGTCGACATCGTAAGGCTCACGCTTGTTAAGCAAGCGGCCGGTGAGATGGCCCACCATGTCGACGTGTTCATTCTCGATAGCCTTGATGATACGGGCCGTCTGCGCCTCACGGTCCAAGGTGAAAAGGGTGTGCACAGAGGCTACGACGAAGTCCAAGCGACCGAGTACGTCATCCGTAAAGTCGAGCGTCCCGTCCTTGAGGATGTCGACCTCGCTACCAGCGAGCACGCGCACGCGATACTTCTTCGAGGCGTTAAGTTGAGCGATATCTTCGAGCTGCTTTTCCAGGCGAGCCTCGTCGAGGCCGCCGGCCTGAAAGCTGGACTTCGAATGGTCTGAGATGCCGAGGTATTCCCAGCCATGGGCTTCGGCCGCGGCCGCCATCTGATCGAGCGTATGGTCGCCATCTGATTCCGTCGTGTGATTGTGGAAAACGCCGCGGAGGTCGGAAAGCTGGACGAGCTTTGGCAGCTGCCCCGCTTCGGCAGCATCGATTTCGCCATTACCCTCGCGGAGTTCGGGCGGAATCCACGGCAAGCCAAGCGCGCGGAAGACCTCTGCCTCGCTCTTTGCGCCAGGTGCAACGGACTTCTCGTCGACCGACTTGAAGCCCCACTCACTCATGCTGAGCCCGCGACCAAGCGCGCGGTGACGCATGGCGACGTTGTGTTCCTTGGAGCCCGTGAAGTGATGGAGCGCGAAATAGAACTGCTCGGCTGGCACGACGCGAAGGTCGGCCTGCAGGCCGTTCTCGAAGCGCACACTGGACTTCGTCTCACCGTGAGCGGTGACTTCCTTGACGCCAGGATAGGCGACGAACCAGTCCATGATCGGCTTCGGCTCCGACGAGGCCACGAGGAAGTCCAGGTCTCCAACGGTCTCGCGGGCACGGCGGAGCGAGCCGGCGGATTCGGCGAGCGAGACCTGGGGCAAGGCGCGCAGACCGGCGAGGATCGGCTCGGCGATAGCAGCGGCTTCGTACCAGCGGTGACGCTTGCCGTAGGCGATACGGTTCTTGATGCCTTCGAGGATCTTATCCTGCGTCTTGGCGCCGAAGCCCTTGAGCTCGGCGACCGCGCCGGATTCACAGACCTCCTTCAACTTCGCGAGGTCTTCGACGGCAAGCAGCGTCCAGAGCGCGCGCACCTTCTTTGGGCCGAGGCCAGGAATCTGCATGACCTCGAGGAGGCCGGAGGGAATGGAAGCCTTGAGTTTTTGATGAAAAGGTAGGACGCCGTCGCGACGAAGCGTCGTGATCTTGTCGACGAGCGCTTCGCCGAGGCCGGGGATGTCGGCGAGCTTACTCGTGTCGATGAGTTCACCGAGGTCCTCGGTCATGTTCTCGAGGATGCGAGCGCCGGCGGAGTAGGCGCGGATCTTGAACGGGTTCTCCCCGGTCAGCTCCATGAACGTGGCGATCTCGTCGAGCACGCGGGCGATGTCATTCTTCTCCATCATGGACGGCGGGCCTTCTCGGCGAGGTAGATACTTTGCAGCGCAGTAAAGTCGGCTTCGCGGCTGCCGCTCTCAATCACATGCTGGTAGGAGCCCGCGTGCCGAATCTCCTCTTCGGCGGCGGCGACGCGGCGGGCGATCTCATCGGCTGGATCGGTGCCTCGGCCAGTGAGACGTCGAAGCAGTTCAGCGTGGTCGCTCACGCGGATGAAGACCGTGACGAGCGAGGCGGCGAGAATCGGGTCAGCTGCACCCTTGGCGCGAATCGTGGCGGCCCCCTGAACATCGACATTCAAGAGCGCATCGAAACCGGCACCCAGGTGCGTGGTAACGTCGACGGAGCGCGGCCCATAGAAATTACCGTGCACGGTGGCGTGTTCGAGGAAGACGTCGGCGGCGACCTGTTGCTCGAAGCTGCTGCGCGTCAGGAAATGGTAATCAACGCCGTCCGTCTCACCGGCCCGCGGGGCGCGCGTCGTGCAGGTAGTCACGCGACGGATGGCCTGCGGGTAAGCCTCAGTCAGCCGCGAGCAGAGCGTAGTCTTACCACTACCGGCGGGACCCGAGACGACGATGAGGAGAGCGCGGCTCACGCGAGACGGAAGGACTGGGCGACGCAAGCGACGGCCAATAGGAAGCTTAGGCCACCGAACAATTTACGGCGGCCCTCCGTGGCGAGGACCCAATCACACTGGCGACAGAAGACGGGCGGCGAGCAGGCCCACCAGAACCCGAAGAGAATTAATACCCCGTAGCTCAGCGAAGCCTCCAACAGGCTAGAGGGGAGCTGACGGTAGCCGGCATCCAAGGCATGACGGGCGAGGAAGAGCATAATCACCCCGAGGGCGCGCACCGAGAGGAAGTCCGGCATATAAACAAACGTCAGCAGGCTGAAGCCGATGAAGCCAACAATCACCGGCATACGCGGCAGACCGGCGAGATCGGCCTCCGGGATATTCAGCAACCACCAGGCGAACCAGGCGATGGCAACGAGGGCGAGGAAATAGGTGGCGACTTGCGAGCGGCGAAAGGATCGGAGGACCGGCGAGTCGGTGACGATGAGCCAGCCAGCCAGGAGTAGGAAGGCGGCGAGTGCGTAGTAGGCTTGGGCGAGAGTCACGCCAACCATTAGGACAACCTAGTCGCCCGAGGCAACCCGTAGGTTCAACGTGCGCGCAGGCGTGTGACGGACCATGCGGCGTGTTCCGCGACCATCGGATCGGCCGACCCGAGCAGCGCCTCAGCGGCGGGGAGGTCGGCTCGCTCGCCGACATTGCCCAGCACCGTGAGAGCGTTACGTCGCCAGCGGGCGAGGCCGAGACGTTCGACCGGCGTGCCCTTAAAATGAGCGAGGAACTGCTCGTCCGTCCAGGCCAGCGTCTCGCGCAGCGGAGGATGCGGACGCGGGGCAAATTGGGCTTCGCGGGTGGCGACGGCCCACTTGTTCCAAGGACAGACGTCGAGGCAGTCGTCGCAGCCAAACACCCGGTCGCCAAGGGCTTCGCGGTATTCCACGGGGATGGCGCCCTGGTGCTCAATAGTCAGGTAGGCCAGGCACTTGCGGGCATCCAATTTATAGGGGGCGATGATCGCGGCCGTCGGACAGGCATCGATGCAGCGCGTGCACGTGCCGCAGCGATCCGGCTCCTTGGTGGCGGAAACTTCGAGTTCGAGGGTCGTCAGGATAACGCCGAGGAAAAGCCACGTCCCCGCGCCGCGGTTAATAAGGATCGTGCTCTTCCCCTGCCAGCCAAGGCCGGCGGCGGCGGCGACGGGCTTCTCGAGCACTGGGCCAGTATCGACGTAAGGCCTCTGTTCGCCGCCTTGTGCGTGCATCACTTCGCAGAGTTGCTTCAAGCGCTCGAGGATCACGTCGTGATAATCGGCACCGAGCGCGTATTTCGCGATGCGGTAACCAGCCGGCGGATGCGGCTGGTAATAGTTGAGCCCGACGACCACGAGGCTGCGGGCTTCCGGCATCACCTTGCGGGCGTCGGTGCGCCGGTCGGGATTACGGGCCAGCCAGGCCATGTCGCCGTGCATGCCGTCGGCTATCCACTTCTTGAAATAGTCGGCTCGCACGTCCACGTCGACTGGCGCGACCCCGAATGCGTCAAAGCCCAGCGCCTTCGCCGAAGCCTCGAGTCGCTGGCGGAGGGCGCGCGGGTCCATCGGACTCAGCCCAAGATCGAGAGCACGCGGCTCACGATCTCTTCGACTGGCGCAAGCTTGCCATTACCCTCGTAACCGCAGGCCAGCATGCCTTCGGCTGGCTCGACGATCGCATGGCCGCGGGAGCGGAGGGTCTTCAGGTTAGCCTGAGTGGCAGCGTGCTCGTACATCTTGCCATTCATCGCCGGGCAAAGGAGGACCGGGCCGCGGGTGGCGAGGTAGATGCTGGTCAGGAGGTCGGGCGCGAGGCCGTGGGCGAACTCGGCCATTACGTTGGCGGTCAGCGGGGCGACCAGCAGAAGATCCGAAGAATCGGCAATCTCGATGTGTCCCGGGATGGAGTTGGCGCCCTCAGCCCAAAGGTCGAACGCCACCGGGCGGCGAGAGAGCACCTGCAGCGTCATTGGGGTGATGAACTGGGTCGCGCCCTTGGTCATGACCACCTGGACCTCGGCGCCGTATTTGACCAGCTGGGAGGTCAGGTCAGCGGCCTTGTAGGCGGCGATAGAGCCGGTGATACCGAGGGTGATGCGTTTGCCGACGAGCTGAGACATGACAGCACCTCACGATGCCAAGCCGTCCTGATGAGGCGAGGGGAAAGGCGGGCGACCGTGCCGAAAACAAGAGCTTTCGGGCGAAACCTGCCCCTTTTCTTGTTTGCCATGCCAGCCGACGGGGGTTCGCATTGGCTCCTCTTATGCAATCCGACATTGGTCTCATCGGTCTGGCCGTCATGGGTCAGAACCTCGCCCTCAACATCGCCGACCACGGCTTCGCGATCTCGGTGTATAACCGCACGACCGCCAAGACCGACGAGTTTGTGAAGGAAAACCCAAAGACCCCGGGAAAGCTGATTGGCTGCCCGACCATCAAGGACTTCGCCGCTTCACTCAAGAAGCCCCGCAAAGCCGTTATCCTGGTTAAGGCCGGCAGCCCGACCGACGCCGTGATCAACGAGCTCGCCGCGGCCTTCGAGCCGGGCGACATCATCATCGACGGCGGCAACGCCCTCTGGACGGACACCATCCGCCGCGAGAAGGAACTTAAGGCCAAGGGCCTCCGCTTCATCGGCTCCGGCGTCTCTGGTGGCGAAGAAGGCGCCCGTTTCGGACCGTCCCTCATGCCCGGTGGCGATGCCGTCGCCTGGGCCGAACTCAAGCCCATCTGGGAAGCCGTCGCCTCCAAGGTCGACGCCGTAACCGGCGTGGAACTCACCGGCGCGTCCCCGGGTAAGCCCATCAAAGGCGGCGTCCCCTGCGTGGCCCATATCGGCCCCGACGGCGCCGGCCACTACGTCAAGATGGTCCATAATGGCATCGAGTACGGCGACATGCAGATGATCTGCGAAGCCTACGACCTCATGCGCGGCCTCCTCGGCATGACCCCCGACGAAATCGGCACCACCTTCGAAGAGTGGAACCAGGGCGACCTGAACTCCTTCCTCATCGAGATCACCGCCAAGGTGCTCAAGCAGAAGGACCCTGAGACCGGCGTGCCGCTGGTAGACGTCATCCTCGATACCGCCGGCCAGAAGGGCACAGGCAAGTGGACCAGCGCCAACGCCCTCGACATGGGTGTCGCCGCTCCGACCATCGCCGAAGCCGTCTTCGCCCGCTGCCTCTCCGCCGTGAAGGATGAGCGTGTCAAAGCCGCCAAGGTCCTCCGCGGCCCGAAGCGCGCGATGACTAATCCGGATCGCGCCAAAATCATCGAGCAGATCCGCGATGCACTTTATTGCTCCAAAATCTGCTCCTACGCGCAGGGCTTCCAGCTCATGCGCGAGGCCCAGAACGAATATAAGTGGAAGCTCAACTTCGGCGAGATCGCCCAAATCTGGCGCGGCGGTTGCATCATTCGCGCCCGCTTCCTCCAGAAGATCACGGAAGCCTTCGGCAAGAAGCCCCGCCTGGATAACCTCCTCCTCGACCCGTACTTTAAGAAGACTGTCAAGAAGGCGCAGAAAAACTGGCGTAAGGTCATCGCCCTCGCGGTGAAACACGGGATTCCCGTGCCGACCCTCGGTTCGTCGCTCTCCTACTTCGACTCGTACCGGACCGAGAACCTCCCGCAGAACCTACTCCAAGGTCAGCGCGACTTCTTCGGTGCCCATACGTACGAGCGTAAGGACAAGCCCCGCGGCGAGTTCTTCCATATCGACTGGCCGGATCCCAAGCGCCCGCAGATCAAGGCCTAAGTGCCTTGATGGATACAGGAAGGGCGTCCGTAAGGACGCCCTTCTTCTTTGGCAAGTTACTGAGCGGACCAACCACCGCCCGTGGCGGCGGCGAGCCGTACCGCGACCTGACGACGTTCCCACACCACCAATGAAAGCGTCCGTGCGGCCAGCGCCTCATCGCGATGCGCCGCAGTGATCTCATTCTCGTTCGCAAGGCCAGCCTCGCGGCGAGCTTCTGCGTTGAAGAGGCGGACGCGCACCGCGGCCAGTACTCGGCCGGTGAGTTCTTCCTGCATAGCGAGCTCGCGAAGATCGGCGAGCGCGTCCTCGACTTCACGGAAAGCGCCGAGCACGGCCTTCGTCCACTCCGCTCCGGAGCCGTCAATACGCGCGCGGGCAACCTCAAGGTTAGCTTCGCGCCGACCAGCGTCGAAGATTGGCAAATCTACCGACGGCGTCAGCGTCCAAAAACTCGATGAGCCCCGGCCCACGCGCGAAGCGGGATCGGCCTGCCAGCCGGCCTGGCCATTGAGCGTAACGGAAGGATAAAAGTCGGCGATGGCTGCGCCTTCGCGCGAGACCGCGGCGTCGAGCCGCGCGGCTGCGGCAGCGAGATCGGGACGACGAAGCAAGAGCTCAGAGGGCACTCCCGCGCCGAAGACTGGCATGGCGACAGGACTTTTAGCATCAGGAAGCTTCTCCCCCGGAGCGGAACCGATCAGAGCGCGCAGCGCGTTCTCAGCGGCAGCGACGCGACGGCGGCCGAGACCTTCGTCGACCTTGGCCTGAGCGGCAGCGAGACGCGCGGAGGAAAGGGGGTCGGAATCGAGCAAGCCCGCACCGACGGTCTTCTCGATGATCTCCATTTCGCGGTAGCGAGTGGAGAACTCGGTTTCGAGGAAGGCGAGCTGCTCGCGAGTGCCACGGACGGCGAACCACAGACGGGCGACTTCGGCGGAAAGAGCGAGGTCTGCCTGTTCGGCGGTGAACCTGGCCGCACGCGAATCGGACTCGGCGGCCTTCGTCTTGGCGGCTTCACGTCCCCAGATGTCGAGTTCCCAAGAGGCTTTTACGCCGGCAGCGCCCACGTCGGTGCGACGAGGGATGCCGAAACCGACCGGCGTGCGACCGGTATCGAGCGAGATACGGGAGGATTCCAAACCAGCGCCAACAGAAAGGGCTGGCTGGTCACCCGCGTTGACAGAGGCGAACAAGGCCACCGCTTCACGTTGACGCGCGCGGGCGATGGCGAGGTCCGGGCTATTCTTGCGCGCCTGCGTAATCAGTTCGAGCAAGGCCGAGTCACCGAAAGCCTCCGCCCACTTCGCGTCAGCGACGGCGCCTGCCTGCGAAAACGCCATCGGGGCAGCGGGTCCCCTCGGCTTTACCGTCGGGTCGTGCGCACAGCCTGCGAGGACGAGCGCCGCGAGGAGGAACGTCTTATTTGCCCGGAGCATTTTGGGAGGCATCGATATAGACGTCCATCTGCTGACCGACAAAGAGTACGCGGCCAGCCGGGCGTTCAAACTGGTAAATTACTTGCAGCACGCGGGTGTCGACGCGCTCAATGCTCGCGCCGGTGAGCGAGGCCTTCGGGATGACGAAGGGCTCGATACGAACAAATTTCAGAGCGATGGAACGGTCCTTACCACCGCCGAGGGCGGTCTCGCCTTTCAGGTAGCCCTTGGCCGGCAGGCCTTCGCGCATGCGCGTGGCCAGCTGCTCGTCGACGTCGCAACGGATCTGCAAGGTGGAGATGTCCCCGAGGACGACTGGAGCCTTGGCACCAGCGGCCACGAATTCACCCACGCGCACGCCGACCTGAAGCACCGTCGCGTCGATGGGGGAACGGAGCACAAGGCGGTCGAGCAATACCGTCGTTTGATCGAGTTGGGCTTTGGCGAGGGCGAGCTTGGCTTTCGCCTCCTTGGCAGCCATCTGGTAAGAAAACAGTTCGGAGGCGGAGACCGCGCCACTATCCTTGATGCCTGTCCAGCGGCGAGCCGCGTCTTCCGCGCGTTCGGCAGTGGCTTCGGAGGCGGAGACCGCAGCCACCTGGACGGCGTGCTGTGCGCGGAGATCGCGATCATCGAGTGTAAGAATCGGGTCTCCGGCCTTCACCTTGGACCAGACCTTCACATGGACCTTGGCGACCGTGCCGGACGTGGGCGATCCGAGCAGAGTATTCTCGGCAGCGGCCTCGATGAGCCCAGCGGCGGCGATGAGGCCGTCCTTGTCGCGGATAGCAGGTTCATAAGGGGGCGGCTTGATCGGCACCTCATTAGCCGTGCCGCGGGTGAGCTGCCAAGCAGAGACGGCGCCGGCGAGGGCGAGGACGAAGAGCAGGATGCGTTTCTTGAACATAAGGAGGGTCAGAGATGGGTCGCATCGAGAAGCTTCGGGTCGTCGACCACGCGGCTGATGCGGCCGTCTTCCATTTCGGCAATACGGTCGGCGAAGCGAAAGATGCGGTGATCGTGCGAAACGACGACCACGCAACGTTCCGGCGATCGGGAAAGATCACGGACGAGTTCCATGATGTGCCCGCCGGTATCTTTATCGAGGGCCGAGGTCGGTTCGTCGCAGATGAGGAGCGGGGGCTCGTGGACGAGCGCCCGGGCGATGGCGACGCGCTGCTGCTGGCCACCGGAGAGCGCGTTGGGGCGGCCATCTTCGCGGCCCTTGAGGCCGACCTTCTCGATGATGGCAAGCGAGCGGGCGTGGGCCTCGTCGTAGGGACGGCCCTGAATGAGGAGCGGCACCATCACATTCTCAATCACGGTGAGCGTGGGGATGAGATTGAACGACTGGAAGACGAAGCCGAGGTGCTTTCGACGGAACGCCGTGAGTTCCTCCTGGCCGAGGCCGTCGAGACGCTGGCCGAAGACCTCGACTGTGCCGGCCTGCGGCGTGAGGGTGCCCGCAATGACCGAGAGGAGCGTCGTCTTTCCGCAGCCTGAGGGACCAACGAGCATGATGAGTTCGCCGCGGCGGGCTTCGAAGTCAGCCTGCTGGAGGGCGACGACCTGATTCTCCGGCGTGCCGAAGAACATATCCACGCCGGAAGCGCGGACAGCGATGGTGTGGGTGAGGGTGCTCATCCGCGGAAGACCGAGGCGGCGTCGACGCGCGACACCTTGATAATGCCGATGATGGCGGAGACGAAGCTGATGCCCAGCACGAGGACGAACGTCGCCCAGAGGATCTGCGGGTACATCACGAAAGGTGGCATGCCCTTCTCAATCATCGCACGCCCGATGCCCTGCGCCATCCCGGCGCCGAGGCCGAAGCCGATGAGCCCGGCGGTGAAGGCCTGCACGAAGAGCATACGGGCGATAACGCCCATGCCCGCGCCCATCGCCTTGATGGCCGCAAAATATTTTAAATTCTCCAGCACGAACGAGTAGAACGTCTGGCCGGAGATCGCGATGCCGACGAACAGGCCGAGGAGGACCGCCGTGCCGAAGGAGAACGGGATGCCGGTGTTGGTCCAGAACCACCAGAAGGTATTACGCGCCAAGCTACGCTCGCCCCAACTCCAGATGACCGTATCGGATGTCCAGGCCTTAAGGCCCGTGTCGCGTTCGATACGATCGCAGAGTTCTGCCGGCGTCACACCCTTCTGAGGCTCGACGAGCATGAAGCTGAGCGTACGACGGGCACCAAGGGTGTAGCCTTTAGCCCGATCGTAGGTGGTGTAGACGAACGGACCGCCGGTGAAGGCACGCTTCACTTTGCAGATGCCGACGATGCGGGCCTGGATGTCATTGACCTCAAACGTGTCGCCGACCTTCAGGGGTACGGAGCGCGGCTTGCCATCAGGCCCGACGGTCATACGACCCATCAGCGCGGCGCCCCATTCATCAACGATGACCGTATCGGGGAGGCGCAGGTCCTCGATACGCCCCTGCGTGAGGACGGCCGGGGCTCCCGCAAAAGTGTCGGCGTCGATGCCGACGAGCGTGATCAGCTTGAAATTACCGTCCTGCATGCGCGCCTGGACAAAAGAAGTGTGGAGCGGGGCGGCCCAGGCCACGCCGTCGACGGAACGCACGCGGCCAAGGTCAGTGTCGCGGAGCGGCTTGGCATCGTTGACCTGCTCAACCATCGGGTCGCTGACCCAGACTTGGGCCCTAATGTTGACCATCGGCGTGTAGGTCCAACTCATGATGCCGAAAAAGACCGAACTCTGCTGGGCCATCAGTAAAGCCGAGAACGCTAGGCCACACAGGAGCATCGCGAGCTTGGCGCGGTCTCCGAAGAGCATGTTGAGGGCGAGGCGATACATCAAACGTGTTCCTTAAGTGTCCCCCCAACAAGCCTCGGGTCAATGCGAAGTCAAATGGTCCGGACAATGTCTGGGCCGTCGTAACCTAACCGTATCTTAAAGGCTTACTTGGCGATGGCCGCGACCGCCGGCAGTTTGACGAAGTTCGTCTTGAACCACACCGGACCCCAGGAGGCGTTGACGGCCCAAGCAGCGACAAGGAGGACGAGCGCGACCGAGAAGCAACGGACGACCTTACCCTTGTCTTCGCTCTTGGCACCGATGTGGAGGAAGGCGACCGCGCCGAGGGCGAGGATTGGGTGGAACCAGGAGATGGGGCGAATCGTCTGGAAGAACGCCACGAGACCGACAACGAGATTGATGTCGACGAGCACGGCGACGATGCGCTGGAGCTTCGTGTTCGGGCCCTTGACGAGCGCTACGATGATGACGATAAGGACGAGGAGCAGCAGCAGGGAGCCGTAATGCTTATGGATAGCGAAGAGCGGGTTCATGCACTTACCTTGATAAAAGCCCGACCCGATTCAAGCCATCCCGTTAGAATTTACCGGTCTTCAGGGAAAAGCACCCGGAAGAACCAGGCCGCCAAGGCTGCCCCGACGAACTGGACGGCAATCTCCGCTAATACGCGCGGCGCGATCTTAGCAAGGAAGAGGGACTCGGTGACGAAAGTCTTGGTGCCGATGAGTCCGTCGCAGATGGCGGAAAAGACGCCGAGGAGCGAAGAAGCCAGTGAGACCGCCGGATTCATGGTCGGGTTGAAATCGACGAAAGTTCCGGAAAGGCCCAGCACGACCGCCGCAATAGCCAAGCCGAAGTAGCTATTGCCCGCCGTGAGGCGTGAGGTGCCCACCATCAGAATAACGAAGGCCAGCGCGAAAGTGCAGAGCAGCTCGACGACCGCGGTCACGCCGAAGCCGGCGAAAGCCGATTCGCTCAAGGCGTCGACGGCGCCCTTGGCGTGTTCCGAATCATGGCCCAAGAGAGAGCCCGCGACCATGACAGCGAGGAGCGCGGCGGTGAGCTGCACGCCGATATAGGACCAGAGGGCACGGGAGGTGGAACGGCCACGCAGGCGGAACGCCAACGAAACGGCGGGGTTATAGTGGGCGAGCGAGACGGGCGCACCCATGTAGATCAACGCGCCGAGCAAGGCGGCGACCGAGAGCGGATTGGTCGCGACGATAGCGGCCAGGCAGAGAAAGAAAGTTCCGACGGCCTCGATGAGCAGCTTATTGCGCATAGGTGTAATGTCGTCCGTCTACGGGCGGGCTCAAGCGCGGAGTCGCTCAGCGCGGAGTCGCTCAGCGCGGCACGCGGGCGTTGAGCCAGTTCTCGCTGAAGGCCGCAATCTCTTCATAGACAGGTAGGCGACGCGTGCGGCTCCTCATCTCCCGGGCCGCTTCTTCCTGGGCGGCGAAAAGTTCGGTCAAAGTCGCGTGGAGGGGAGTCTTATTATTTTTATTGTCGACGAGCCAGAAGCCCACCTGTTCGCCGGCCACGACCTCGTTATTATAATACTGCCAAAATAAGGTCATCACCGGCTTCCAGGTCATAAACTTGGCGAGGATCTCGCGGTTGCGTTGGTCGTGCTTCGCGCCATCGTCGCCGCATTCCTTCCAAGATAGGCCACACTCGCCGATGAAGATCCGCTTCGCAGGCAGGCCAGCCTTGGTGGGGAGCTGGGCATTAACGTAGTCCAACGTGGCCCGGATCTCTTCCGCCGGGAGCAGCTGGGAGTCGTAGGCGGAGTAGGAGACAAAATCGACGTTCACCTTGGGCAGCACCGAGTTCACCATGCGCTTGCGTCCGTCCTTCATCGCATCGCGGACGCGGTTGACCTCGGCGTAGGTATACACGCGGCACTTTGCGTAGGTGACTTCGGCTCGGGCGTCATCAACGGCCTTCTGGCGGATATTGAGCCACTCGATCATCGCTGCGACGAGCTCGGGCGAAGCGTCCTTCTTCACATCTTTATCGGGCAAGAGATACCAATCCCCTTCCCAGTGGCCGAGGAAGAAGGTCTTGCCCGCCGTGTCGTAACGCGTGAGCAGGTCCTTGGTGAAAAGATAGACAGCGTTATATTCGCGACGCTTGAGCTCGGGCGTGAATCCTTTCGTCCACTCGTTCGTGGAACGATACCACAGCACGTAGTGCGTGAATGGCATCGCGATGTAGGGAGTGAGCTGCTGGCCGGAGATCGCGTTTATCTTGAGAATGCGCGAACCCATCGCGCTGATACCCTTGGCGGCCTCGAGCACCGCCTCGTCCTTGGTGAACTTGTACGCGGGGCCGAACGCCTGCGTGCCGATGACCTGCGGGAGGGCGTCGGGCATCGTCGGCACTACGGGCAAACGGGTCATCTCCAGCGGCTGGTCAGGGCGCTTCTTTCCCTGGGCCAGCAAAGCGAGCGGGAATAGCAGAAGAGCTCCCAGAAGGAAGCGAGGGGTTGAACTCATGGGGTGAACCTCAGGGAGAGGGACTTGAATTGTTCTGTTACGACACGCTTCCTTCAAGTCCGTTCCCACCCAACACCATGATAACAATCAAATCCACCCTGACCGCCGTGCTCCTCGCCGCCGGTCTTCACGCCCAGCTCGCCGCCGCCCCCGCCAAGGAGGAAGGCACTAACCCCGATCCGGAGCACTCCCGGCTTGTCGCCGCCCGCAAGGCGACGAACGCCCTGCCGGAGGTTATGTCCGCCGAACAGCAGGCCAAGGCCGACCGGGCGCTGACCAACAAAGCCTACGCCGAATACAAGGCCGCACGGAAACGCTCGACCGACACCGAGGCGGCCTACCGCAAGGCCTTCGACGCCTCCCTCGCCAAAGTCGACGAAGGCGCTCCGGCCTTACAGGAGAAAGAGCGCGCCGCCTTCCGTGAGCGCATGCTGAAGGCCCGGACATCTAAGAAAAGCGGCTCCTCGAAATCCGTCGCGAAGGCGGACGAAGACGATGACCGCGAGGATGACGAGCCGTCGAGCTCGACGAAGGTCTCTAACTGAGGTTAACCGACCCGCCGCAAGGCGGGTCTTTTATTGATCGAGGGCGACCTCGAAGGCGGCCCAAATCTCCTCGATAGGCTCGACCCCGACGGAAACTCGCAAGAGATCGGGGTCGAGTCCCGCGGCGCGGATATGCGCCCTGCCCTGCTCGTTCGTGACTTCCTCAAAATGCGCGAGCCAAAGGAACGGCGCAGCCAAAGTATAGCGAAGGCCAAAGCTTGGACCCTTGGCGACAGCGAGGCGATCGTAGACGCGGCGCATGTCTCCACGGAGCTCTAGGGTGATGAGGGAGCCGGCGCCGGCGCCCGGTCGCAGCAGGCGGCGGTAAGCGGCGGCCGTCGGACCTTGGTCGGCCGTGCGCACGCGCACAACGGCCGGATGCGCGGCGAGACGTCGGGCGATCTCCGCCGCGGTCACTGAAAGACAATGGGTGACTTCGGCCATGCGGCCGATCTGCGTCGCGAGAGCGGTAAGATCGAGCGCATGTAGGGGCTCAATCCGGCGGCGCACAACCGCGAGTAGTTCTGAGGCGTCTTCTCGAGAAGGATGCACGGCGATCACGCCGGCCATGACATCCCCTTCGGAGCCGGCGTATTTCGTAAGGCTGGAAACCACAATGTCGGCGAAAGGCAATACGTCGACGGAAGCAAGGCCGACGCTGCTCGGGTCAAGGAGTAGCTTCGCTCCGTACTTATCGCAGAGCGTGCGCAGCGCCGGGATGTCCGCGGTCTCGAGCTGTGGATTATTCGGTACCTCGGTGAAGACGCCCGCAATGTCGCCCGCCGCCAGCAGATATTCGACCGCGGCAAGGTCGCGGACGTCAGCGATGAAGTGATGCTTCGCGTCACGCGCCTTCTCCAAGAGGCGGGTCGAATCGACGTAAAGCCATCCGAACTGAATCCAGGCGGAGCGGCCGCGCGAACGCTGCACGGCATCGACGGCGGCGATACCTGCCTCAACGGCGTTCATCCCGGATGTGGCGATAAGGATATCATCGACGGCCACTCCAGCAAGTAACGGAGACAGGGCGGACTGGATTGAGTGCAAGGCGGTGGAGCCAGCGGTCGGGGCGGCTCCTGCGAGCCAGGCTTCCGCCTGGCGAGAAGAGATTAGTGACCCGGTATGCTGAACCATCTTCGACAGGCGTAGCGCGGCATCACCAGCGGACGTCGTGGCCAGGCACCAATCGCCGACGGGGTCAACGGAGGTGAGAATGGCTCCAGCGTGTTCGGCCAGGCGGCGGGCACTCGCCTCGGAGACGAGCGGGAAAAGTTCGCCCGTTCGTCCCAGGGTGTTAGCGGCTTCCCAGGCGGCGCGGGCGACGAGCGCATTGCGCACAAAGCGCGGATAGCCGGCGTGAAGCAGTTTCCAGACCCTCTCTTCCTTGCGCTCATAGCTCTCGACGTCAGCGAGCGTCGGCAGGCAGACCACGGTCGCATGCGGCGAGTCGGGCACCGTGGCGCCCAAGGCTGGCGAAAGGATCGGCACGATCAGAGACCTTCAGCCGGCTGCTCGTTCTGCAGGATCTGCTCGAGCGACTGGCGGCGGCGGATCAGCGAGAACTTACCGTCACGACGCAGGAGCACTTCCGGCGCTTCGGGGAAGGAGTTGTAATTCTTCGTGCTCATACCGGCGCAATACGCACCCGCTCCACCGATAACGCAGAGGTCGCCGGCGACGGCTTCGGGTAAAGTGCGGGTAGAGAGGGTCTCCGGTTCGCCAGGCGCGCAGCTGATTAAGTCGCCTGATTCGCAACAGTGTCCGACGATGACGTAATCACGCGAGGCGCCGGTGGCCTTCGCGGGGTAGAGATGCACCGGATGTTGCGAGCCGTAGAGCGAGGGCCGGAGGATTTCGGTCATGCCGGTGTCGAGCTTGAGGAATTCACGAGCTTCGGTGGAGACGATATCTTGGACGCGGGAAAGGACGGCGCCGGCGTTGGCGACGAGGAAAGTTCCTGGCTCGATCTCGAGTCGGAGTTTTCGTCCGTCCGCTTGGGCGAACTTCTCGAAAGCGACCTTGACCGGCGCGCCGACGACCTGCGGGTCAGTACCCTTCTCCGACCCGACACGGGCAACCTTGTAGCCGCCGCCGAGATTGAGGGTCTGCACGGTGGGGAAGCGGCTGACGAGCGCGAGGCTCGCCGTGGAGACTTCCTGCCAGACGACCGGGTCGCTGCCGGAGCCTATATGGGTATGGATGCGGACGACCTTCAATCCGTACTGCTTCACGATGGCCTGAGCCTGATCCGCCCACTCGTGCCAGATGCCGAAAGAGGAGTCCGGACCACCGACGTTGGTCTTGCCCGTGCCACCCGAACCGCGACCCGGATTGAAGCGCAAGCCGACCTCATGTCCAGGGAGAGCCTTGCCGATCCGTTCCAACTGGAGGAGGGAGCAGGCGTTCACGTGCACTCCCTTACTTAGTAGAAAGGGGAAGTCATCCGGGAGCTCCTGGGAGGAGAGCGAGAGGCGGTCGGCCGGGACGCCGGCGAGCATGGCACGGCGGACTTCCCAGCCTGAGCTGGCATCGAAATGCAGGCCCTTGTTCGCAAAGACCTTCAGGACCGAGGCGTTCGGGCACGCCTTCATGGCGAAACGGACCGTCACGCCGTAGGCATTCGGGAAGGCCAACATGGCGTCAGCTTGGGTCTCGAGGGTGGCCTGATCATAGACAAAGCAAGGGGTGCCATGGGCCGCGGCGATCTGGCGGGCCGAATCAGGAAGAAGGAAGCGATGATTTTCCACGGGTGTGTCTCGGGCGGACTGTGTCAGCCCCGCCCATCCCTTCCAGCCTTTTTGCGAACGTATGACACCGCTTGCCTCCCCTCCCCTCGCCCCTTGGGATGACCTCGGCTCACGCCATCCTATGTCCGCCTCCGAGACCATCGTCGCCGCTGCGACACCCGCCGGCCGCTCGGCCTTGGCGATTGTGCGCGTGGACGGCCCACTGGCCTCGGCCATTGCGACCGCCGCCCTCGCCCGCAAGACCCCGCTCTCAGAGAAGACTTCGACGCTCGGCATCTGGCGTAACCAGGACGGTGAAGCCATCGACCAGGTCGTCGCGGTGCTCTGGCATGCTGGCCGCTCTTTTACTGGTAACGACTCGCTCGAGATCACCTGCCACGGCAACCCGCTACTCGTGCGCCGTATCACCGAGGATTGCCTCGCGCGCGGCGGCCGCCTCGCCGAACCCGGCGAGTTCACGCGCCGCTCCTACCTCGCGGGCCGTATCGACCTCACACAGGCCGAGGCCGTCGCCGACCTGATTCACGCCAGCTCTGAGCGCGCGCTCGCCTCCGCCCGCCGCATGCTCGCTGGCGAACTCGGTCGACACGTGGCCCGCTGGTCCGACCGCACGCTGCAAATCCTCGCCGAGCTCGAGGCACACATTGATTTCCCTGAGGAAGACCTGCCGCCCGAAGACCCGCGCGGCCCTGCGGCCCGCTTGATTGAAATTGCGTCAGAACTTTCTGGATACGCTCGCACCGCGAAGCATGACGGCGCCTTGCGCACAGGCTTGCGCGTCGCTGTCGTCGGCGCGCCTAACGCCGGTAAATCGAGCCTCCTCAACGCGCTCGCTGGCACCGACCGCGCGATTGTGAGCCCCGAAGCCGGGACCACGCGTGATTACCTCGAGGCGCCCGTCGCGGGCCTTCCGCTCGCCGTGACCGCCATCGACACCGCCGGTTTGCGCGACGGCGGCTCCACTCTCGAGAACCTCGGGATGGCCCGCTCACTCGAACAAGCGCGCGGCGCACATCTGCTACTCCTCGTTGTCGATGCTTCGACGGAGCCCCCTGCCCTGCCCGCGGATCTCGTCGCGCTGCTCGACCCCGCGCATACGCTCATCGTCGCCAATAAGTCCGACTTGCCCGCGCATCGCGCGCAGGAAGAGTTCCTTCCGCACATCGCGAAGCTTTCCGCCTGCCTCCTGGATGGGCGTGACGCCGAAGTCCTCCGCGCCAAGCTCGGCGACTTCCTTATCGCCAAGGAAATCGCCCCGGGGGCCGAAGACCTGGTGGTCAGCGTCCGCCATGCCGAGGCCCTTGCCCGGGCGGCGAACGCCCTTTCCGAAGCCGCTGGCCACCTCAACGCCCCCATCCAGACCGAACTCGCCGCCGCCCAAGGCCGGGTCTCCCTGGACGCCCTGGGAGAAATAGTCGGTCGCATCGATAATGAGCGTATGCTGGACAAGCTCTTTGCTTCCTTCTGCATAGGTAAGTGATTCCCTCCGGTGAGGGAGCGCCTATGCGACCTCACAAACAAATCCGCCTCGGGCCTGACCG
>Ga0209299_1000306_pt1 | contig 28134 bp, 27 predicted proteins | sample S_140806_MF_Meta_FD_187326 | JGI IMG/M metagenome (GOLD analysis project Ga0209299, IMG submission 187326) | Freshwater microbial communities from Lake Simoncouche, Canada to study carbon cycling - S_140806_MF_MetaG (SPAdes) (version 2) | ecosystem: Environmental > Aquatic > Freshwater > Lake ...
CAGCCAGGCCTAGTCAGAGAAAACTTCTGCTTGTATTAAGGCGTGTTGCCCAGGGCCCTGTGAGCCCTTGGCAGTTGCCTATGCTAACTTCATGAAACCTGCCGCGCAGCGGCTTGGTCCAACAGTATGTAAGCGGATCACTGAGTTTGATGGGAGGATCCGCCGATAAGGGTTCGAAAGGCTACAAAAGGCCAGCAGTACTCCTCATGCCTAACGCCGTGTTGTGCTGCTGTTGATCTGCCCAGGCCACGGCTCGGCACGTTGGCGCCAGAGGGGCAACCTTTCGGGTCAAAGTCCATGCTGGGATCGACCGCCCTTCGCCTGCTGCTGTGCGTCAACGTCCCGTGCTTGTAGGTGCCAGCGTCGCCCTGCTGCTTGGCCTGGGGTCAGTGCTGCTGCTGCTAGGGCCCGATCGCCGCAGTGCCTGGGACCAGGCGTCCCTCAGCCGCGATCTGCCGAAGGAGAACACCCCAGGTCAGCGTGGGCTGTGGGCCGACCAGCTGCGGCCCCTGCTGCGGGCTGCCGATGCCCTGGGGGCCGAACCGAGCGATCCAGCCGCGCGCCTGGCCTGGCGGCAGGCGCAGTGCGCCATCAACCAACAGCTACAGGAGCTGCAGCGGCAATTCGGGCGGCCGGTGGAAACGGCACAGCAGATGGGCCGGCCCCCCGCCTGCGAACAGTTGGCGGGGAAGCGCTGAGCGCAGGGCTTGGAATCGGACGAGCGGCATTAGCGCTCAGTTCACATAGAGGTGGCGGGCCTGCTCGAGGGTGGCCAGCAGGTCGGCGTCGTCGAGATCGAGGGCTTCGGGCCAGAGGGATTGCAGCCAGGCGCGAAAGCGTGAGGCATCGAGGTGGCCAGCGCTCGACGGGGGCACCAGGAACGCCTCGAAGAACTCCTCCTGGGCCGCCAGCACACGGAATTTGAGAAACTCCAGCAGCCGCGCCCGCAGCCGGGCCGGATCGATCAGGCGGCAGCGGCGCGGATCGACGCCCAGCTCCAGCTCCGCTCCGGGGTGAAGGCCGGGGATCCAGGGGCCAGCAGCTCCAAGCAGCTGGGCGCCTGGTGGTGGGCGCGCTTGGTTTCGGGGTGTGGGTAATAGATGAGGGCGGCCAGGCCGTCGGAACCAACGGCGGCGGCGGCTTCGGCGGGAACCCGCAGGCGGCAATGCCAGAAGGAGAAGGTTTCTGGGGGATGGCGATCGGTCCACTCCAGGGCCTCAACCCGGGCATCGGGGTCGCGGAGGCGCCAGTGGCCCCGAGCGGCCTCCAGGTTGAGGGTGCCGGCGAAGAAGGGCGATAGATCGATGCCCCTGGCCGCGAAATAGGGCGCCTGCAGGTGAATCGTGCCGGCCGGGTAGGGGCTGGTGGCGGCCCGGCCCGATGCAACGCCATGGCCCGCCACCAACCGGCACCGCAGCCAATGAAGCGCAGCTTCAGCCATGGCGTGAATCTCCCACCTGGGTGTTGCTGCAGCAGCCGAGCACCGCCTCTGGATCGCTGTAGTGCTTGAACTCCAGCCAGTTGCCGGCTGGATCGATCAGGAAAAAGGTGTGGTGCTCCAGTGCTTCGCCGGCAAAGCGCAGCTTCGGCTCGATCCCGAACACCAGGCCGGCGGCTCGGCTGCGCTCCAGCAGCACCTGCCAGTTCGCCCATTCCGCAAACACCAGCCCGAAGTGGCGGGGATAGATGCCGCGCTGCTCCTCGCCCAGAACGGCCGGATCGGTGCGCTGGGCCACGAGCTGGTGGCCGCCCAGATCAAGGATCAGGGCATGGGCACTGCGGCGGCCGGCCACGCAACCGAGCCCCTCGACATACCAGCGCTGGGTGGCGTCCAGGTCGAGTGCGGGGATGGAGAGGTGGAACTGGATCCGGTCCATGGTCCGTGAGGCTAAGGGTCTGGCAAGGCATTGGGCTTGGAGCTCGGTCCATACCGGACCATGAGATCACCATCAACCATCACCACGGAATTGTTGGCATAAGCTGATTAATGCCGAGCCGCTCAGCCGTTGTTGGCGCTGTCATCCGCGCCTTTTCAGCACCACGGACCGACTTCGGTAGCGATGACATCCAGAAACCACGGGGATCCGCTGACATGGCGGGGGGATTGGTGCGGTTCGCCACCATTTCATCGGCGCAGCGGGCTGAATCTGCCGCCACCCCATTGCACCCCCTCTCCATGCTCACGCCGAAAACGAGGCTTCGGCTCCAGGAGATCATCGACCGCATCGCTGCCGCCGAATCGGTGAGCCTGGCCGAACGCATCTATGTGCAGAAGTTCGCCGACCGCGACCCCACCGTCTGGAGCTGGCTGCGCCGGGCTCGACGCACCCAGGTTCAGGGAACGCCAAGGGAAGGGCTGGATCGCTTCCTCGCCCAGATGGATCTCGGCGAAGTGGGCCCGGAGGGATCCTTCGATCCCCGCCGCGACGACCTGGGCGAGTGGTTCTCCGGCGCGCCGGGCTGGTTGCGGCGCAGCTGATCTTCAGGCCGAGCCGATGACGGCCCCGCCGACTGGGCCGGCCACCGCCGCCCACCAGCGCTCCACCACCGCCGGGGTGCCATACCAGACGGGGCCAAAGGCCCCGCCATGGGCCACCCCCTCCAGCACGACCGCTTCGGCACCCTCCAGCAGGGCCGAATCCACCGGCACCAGCCCATCGCCCCGATCGGCCGGATCACCGGTGCTGTTGCGGTAGGCGGTGGGGGCCAGCCGGCGCGCCGTGGCGCTGGCCTGGCCGGCCGCTTCGGCCAGATCGATGGCCCCAGCCACCGCCACATAGCGCACCGGATCGGGATCAGCCCCGGCGAAGAAGGCCCCTGGCAGCTCCCTGGCCACCCGTGCCCGCATGGCCGTGGCCTTCAGGGCGGTGTGAGGACAGCCGAGCATCACCAGGGTGTCGGCCAGGCGGCGGCCGCTGTAACGCCGCCCTTCGAAGGGTTCATCGGCCAGGAACAGCCGCAGCAGGATGCCGCCGGAACTGTGGCCCACCAGGGTGATGCGGCCGCTGGGGGAGCGGGCGGCCAGCTCGGCGGCCAGCGGCGCCACCCGATCGAGGAGCCGCGCCCAACCAAAGGGAAACAGCGTCAGCAACCAGTCGAGGCGCGACACCGGCACCAGAACTACCGGCTGAGAGCTGAGCCGCTCCAGGCTGGCCACCAGCGGCCCATAGGCCTCCGCGCCGATCAGGAAACCGCCAAGGACCAGGATCGGCTGGTCCGGGGTGCGGGCCCTGACCGGGACAAGCGGGGCGGGATCGGGCGACGCCAAGGGTAAGCAGCAGGAGGGGAGGCCATGCTCTCAGGGGCGGGCCTCGCGCCACCAGGCCCAGGCCTCGCGGTTGATCAGCACACCGATCAGCAGCAGCACCGCCATCAGCGCCACCTGATCAGCGCGGGAATCGGGCACGAGGATGTCGGCCACCAGATGAGGAATGTTGGTGAGGGTGTAAACCACGCTGATCCAGAAATGGGTGCGGCGCCAGCGGAGCCAGTGGCCGGGCCGCGTGGGCTGGCTGGCGGCCCAGGCGATCCGCAGCAAGGCGCCGAGTGGAATCAGGAAATACACCAACATCGCCCAGAACAAAATCCCGAGCCGCGCCGGCGGCACCTGGGAGGCGATTTCCGGTGAGAGGCCGTGAAACAGGGGCATCAGGCCCAGATCCACGTGGAAGAGCATGGCCAGGAGATACGCCAGCCAGAGACTGCGCAACCGCAGGGCTCGGTCGATCGGGTGGGTCCGGGGCTGAGCGCCGTTGCCGGACACGGCGGCGCTCCGGTGCAGGGACTCCGGGAGGCGGAGGGCACGCCCCCGGAATGGAGGTGGCAGGTGGGCCATGGGCTCATTCTGGGACGGTCTGGGGGCGATGATCGAGCCGAGGGACCCCTGAGCATCGCGATGCCACCCAGCCGCCACGGGCACTGCCCATGACTGCCTCCTCCCGCCAGGGACCGGGGGCGTTACCGAGCGGAGTGCTGTGCCATGGCAGCCCCACGGCGGCACAGGCACCGGCCGGAACCGCTGTGGTGGCCTTGGTGGGCATGCCGAACACGGGCAAATCGACCCTGTTCAACCGGCTCACCGGCGGCCATGCCCATGTCGCCAACTGGCCTGGGCTCACGGTGGATCTGCTGCGGGGCCGCCTGCCCGCCGACGCCGAGAGACGGCCCTTTGAACTGGTGGACCTGCCTGGGGTGCACGACCTCTCCGGCCGCAGCGAGGACGAAGCGATCGTGCAGCGATTCCTGCGGGAGACGCCGCCGGATCTGCTGCTACTGGTGGTGAACGCCACCCAGGTGGCCAGCCAGCTGCGGCTGGTGCTGCAACTGCGGGAAACGGGCCTGCCGATGGTGCTGGCCCTCAACATGAGCGATGAGGCCCGGCGCTTCGGCGTGCGGATCGACCCTGAAGGTCTGGCGGAGGCCCTGGCCCTGCCGGTGCTGCCGGTGAGCGCCCGACGCCATGAGGGAATGGCCGGCCTGCTCGCTGCCATCCACCAGGCCTGCCGCCCATCCCAAGGGGAGGGGATTCCGGGCCCGGCCGAAGGGGAGGTGGATGGACGGGGGAGTGATCCCCTCGAGCCGATCCCCCTTGGCGCTGACGACCGCCTGGAAGCGCTTCGCCTGGAGCTGGTGGAGCGCTTCGTGGCCCAACCGGAACAGGTTCTGCGGCCCCACAGCCGCCGCCTCGATCGGCTGCTGCTGCACCCCCTGGTGGGTCCGCTGCTGTTCCTGGCGATCGTGCTGTTGATGTTCCAGACCATCTATGCCCTGGGAACCCCCCTGCAGGAGCTGATGGGCGGGCTGTTCGACGGGCTGCGGGATCAGCTGCTGGCGCCCCTGCTTCAAAGCCTGCGAACACCGCAGGTGCTGCGCGACTTCCTCGTGGATGGGGTATGGCTCGGCGTGAGCACGGTGATGAGCTTCCTGCCGATCATCTTTCTCTTCTATCTGATCCTCGCCATCGTGGAGGATTCGGGTTATCTACCCCGCGCCGCCTTCCTGATGGATGGCTTCATGCACTGGCTCGGTCTCGATGGCCGCACCTTCGTGCTGCAGGTGATGGGCTTCGGATGCAATGTACCGGCAATCATGGGAACCCGGGTGATCCGCGATCGCGGCATGCGGCTGCTGGCGATGATGGTGATCCCCTTCGCCCTCTGCCAGGCCAGGCTCACGGTGTTCGTGTTCCTGGCGGCAGTGTTTTTTCCAAAAACTTGGTGGGCACCGGGGCTGGTGGTGTTCAGCTTCTATCTGATGAGCTTCGCGGCGGCGATCATCACCGGATTGATCTTCAAGCGGGCCTACCCAAACCGCGAGGCCTTCGTGCTGGAGTTGCCGCCCTACCGCAAACCCAGCCTCCACACGATGCTGCGGCGCGCCTGGCGGGAGATGAACAACTTCATGGTCACGACCCGGGGCTTCATCGTGGCCGGGGCGGCCCTGGTGTGGCTGCTCACGAACCTGCCTCCGCAGGCGGTGGTGGGTGCGGGTCCCACCTTCGCCAGCCGAATCGGCAGCTTCTTCGATCCTCTGCTCGCCCCGATCGGCATGACCCCCGATCTCACCGTGGCCCTGTTCTTCGGCTTCATCGCCAAGGAGATCCTGCTCGGGGCGATGGCGGTGATCCACCACACCAGCGAGGCGGGGCTGGGGTCGGCGATGCAGGCCTCGATCACCCCCCTTCAGGCCCTCAGCTTCATGACCTTCACGCTCCTCTACACACCCTGCCTCTCCACGGTGGCGGTGCAGATCAAGGAGGCGAAGAGTCGGATGTTTGCCCTGCGCTCGGTGCTCTGGTCGCTGAGCCTGGCCTGGATCGCGGCGCTGCTGGTGTTTCAGGGCGGCCGACTCTTTGGACTGGCCGGGGGCTGAGGCCCCCGGCTCCGGAGGTCCGGCCCGCCCCCTGGCCCTCAGGGAAGAGAATCCTGAGGCCGGCGTCCATCCCCGGAAGTCTCTGCCCCACCCACAGCGATTTCGGCGGCCTGGTCGCGGCGGAGCATGAACTCCAGCGGTCCATGGGCCAGGTGCAAAATCCCCCCCGGCCGGCCCCGCCGCACCACCTGCACCACGACGCCGGGACGGATCCCGAGGGCCCAGAGGCGCTCCCGCAGCACGTCGTGGCTGGGTAAGGAGGCGATCCGCACCCGCTGGCCCACCGGCACATCGTTGAGCGAAGCAGGGGATGGATTCGGGGGGGATCCGGGGCTGGATACCATCAGCGGCGAGTCTCTGCAAAGGTGGGCCTGCGCAGTAGACGCCCAACCAGCCGATCCTGCTCCAACGGTGGAAGCTGCCGCTGGCCCGCGCCTGCTGCGCCCGTTTCACCAGTCCCGCCCCCTCCAAGCCCGCCAGCGACGCTGCCGCCCCCATGCCTGCTCCGATCGATGCTGTCTCCGAAGGCGGGCCTGCCGAGGAGGCACTGCCCAGCGGCGATGAGCTGCAGGCCCTGGAGCAGTCGGCCCGGCGGGAGGGATCGGGCCTGGAGAGCAAAGACCTAACGGGGCTCTGGCGGCTGGAGAGGGTCTGGTCCCGGGGACAGCGGCAGCCCTCTCCCCTTGCCGGGGTGGCGCTGCGGGCCCTGGGGGCCAGCCTGCGGATCGAGGCGGAACCGAATACCGAACCGAGTACCCAACCGGACGCCAGGCCTGACAACGGACCGAATACCGGCCCGGATCCCGCGCCGAAGCCGCACCCCGGCCTGAAGCTCACCAATGCGGTGAAGCTCGGCCCCCTGGAGCTGCGCTTCCAGGGACCCGGCTGGCTGGAGGGGCGCAGGCCCCTGCTCCGCTTCCGGTTCGATCAGCTCGAGATCCACGCCGGCCAAAGGCTGCTGCTGCAACGCTCCCTGCCAGCACCGGATCCCCGGCGCGGGGCCTTCTTTGCCTTGATCGCCAGCGGCGCTGAGGGCCGCTGGCTGGCGGCTCGCGGCCGTTCCGGTGGGTTGGCGGTGTGGCGCCGCGACGGGTGGATCAGCCCACCACCACGTTGATCACGCGACCACCGAGACGATTCACCCGCTGCAGGGTCTGGTTGAGGCTGCTCACTGGCACCCGCACCGTGTAGGCACCACTGCGGGACACGGCGTTGTTGACCACGCCGGTGGCGGTGATGGTGGCGATGCCACCATCGCGGCTGCCGGAGGAGCCGAGCAGGGCCTCCTGGCGATGGCTGCCGGAGTGGGAGCGCCGCACGGTGGTGGGATCGAAATCGGCGGCCAAGCCGGAGGCTTCACTGATCAGGGCTCGGAAGGGACCCTCGGTGGACACGATCACCACGCGACCGGCGGAACCGGCCACCGCCACGGGACGGTTCTGGTGCACGGCACGGTTATGGCGAAACAGGTTGCCGGAGTCGTCGCCCTTGGCCGAGGCGGCGGCGCCGCGGGCCAGCCGGGTCATCCAGGAGAACTGGCGGCCCTGGTGGCCGGCCGAGTAATCCCAACCGTGCAGATAAGGCACGGTCTCGTTGCCGAAACGCCGCTGATATTCATCACTATCGAGATAGGAATCGATCTCGGCGTCGACACCCTGCTCCTGCAGGATCGTGAAGTGGTGGAGCATCTCCTCACGGTTCTGCGGGGCGCGGCCCAACAGGTGCTTGTGGTTGAGCTCAATGAAGCGATAAGGATTGCTGCTCTCAAAGAAACGCTTGCGATACAGACCGCTCTTCGCCACGGTACGCACTAGTTCACGCACAGTCAGATAGCCGTCACGGAACAACGATTCGGCGCCACCGAGCCGTTCGCTGGCCATCAGATGCTGCTGGCCCAGCACCTGCTGGTATGCCGATTTGCCAACAGGGTGTTTGATCCTTGCAAAACTTCGCCATCGCGCCGCTGGCAGGGCAGCCGCTGGCAGAGCAGCCGCCGGCTCAGCCCCCCTGCGGCAGTTCGCTGCCGCTGAGAATGTCGGCCAGGATCTCGCCCGCCAACGCCTCGGCCTCATCCACCAGCTGCTCGCCTAGCATGAAGGTGGACTGCCAGCCGATCCCCGCCGCGATCAAGGGCCCCGCCAGGGGAATCCAGCGGGTCGACTGGCGGCTCAGCTCGCGGCTGGCGAGGCGCTTCAGCAGGCCGATCAGGCCCTCGCGGGCCAGGTATTTGGTGCCGAACTGGGCGAGTTTGGTGAGCAGCGATGGCAGGGCCTTCGGCCCGAGCAGGCGCTTGATGTAATCGAACTGGCTGCTGGTGAGGCCATAGATGGCGGAGATCTCCTCGCCGAGCTTCAACAGCAACGACACATCGGCAGCCAAATCCAGACCCGGCACTGGATTGAGACTGCCATTCGCCGCCGCCAGGCCGGCATAGGGCGGAATGCGCTCCTGCGCCACCTTGCGCTTGCGTTGCAGCGCCTCCTGGCCGTAGGCGGCCATGTCGGCCACGAAGCGCGATTGCTTCAGCCCCGTCAGGGCGGCGCCGATGTCGGCCAGAAGCGCCTGAAGGTCGTGCTGGGCGGGCTGGCGGGCCGAGGTGAGATACACCCGCTCCGGGGGATCGGGTTCCAGCTGGCCACGGATGTCCGCCTGGATGATCCGCCGGATTTCGGACTCGTTGTAGCCGTGGTCATGGCGGCCATCCTCGATGGCGCGATCCACCATGTTGCGCACCACAAAGCAGGGTTTGCCAAGGGCCCGCAGCTGCTGGAACAGGAAGGCGTCGTTCTCGTAGAAGCGCTGGGCGGTGACCAGCAGAAAACAGTCGTAGCTGGCCAGATTGAGGCGCTCCACGTAGGTGTCCTTCGGCCAGCGGCGGGTGCCGCAGCCCGGCAGATCCACAAACGTGATGCCGCGGTGGCTGATCTCCAGGGGATCATTGGTGGTCTCCACCACGCCCACCCGGGCGATGCGCTCACCGGCAATGGCATTGATCAGCGACGACTTACCGCTGCCGGAGGGCCCGATCAGCCCGCAACGCACCTGGGTTTTCTCAAATTCCTCGATCCGCTCCCGGCAGCGGGAGGCGAAATCGCGGATCAAGGTGGGTTGGTCGTCAGCCAAGGCCGGGGGTGGGCAGTGGTGTGTGGCAACCATTGTCAATGCCCAGAGCCTTGCGGTTAGGGCGTTGTGGTGGCGGATCTCACCCTGGCGGCTGGGGGTTGGCCGCCCTCCAGCGCCGTGAACTCCGCCAGGTCGATGCGTAGGAGCAGGCCGTCGGTGGAGGGAATTCAGCCCGCATCCCCGACCCCGACCCCGGTGGCGGCGAGGCGCTCCGCGAGCTTCTCCAGAGCGCCCTTGAAGATCCTCAGCGACACCTCAGCCAAGGTGTTGAGCGTATCGAGATGGGGATTGATCTCACAGATCTCCCAACAACACACCCGCGGATCAGCCAGCAGCCGCCGCAGGATCGCCTCGGCCTCATCGGCCCAGAGACCGCCTGGCACAGGGGCGCCCGTGCCCTTGCAGATGGTGGAATCGAGGGCATCCACATCGAAGCTCACATAGATCCGATCCACCGCGGCGAGGTAATCGAGGCAGCGGCGGGCAGCGGCATCGGCTCCTTCACGCCGCACCTGTTCGGTGCGGACCACCGGGATGGCATGGGAGGCCAGCGTCGCGTCCTCGGCGGGCTCCGTATCGCGAACCGCGATGTAGATCAGGTCTCCCAGATCGAGCGCCGGGCCCTGGGATCCACCCAGCTCCTGGAGCTGCCGCCAGAGCTGGCGGGTCATGGTATCCGGATCATTGATCGCCGCCGGCAGGTTGTCATGAGCGGCCGCGATCGCCAGGGGCATGCCGTGCATGTTCCCCGAGGGCGTGGTGAACGGGGAGTGGAGGTCGGCATGGGCATCGATCCAGATCACACCCAATCGATCGCTGGGATGGGCGCGGCGGATGCCGGCGATGGTGGCGGCGGCCGTCGAATGGTCGCCGGCCAGCACAATCGGAAACAGGCCCTGCTGGAGTGTGACGGCCACCAAGTCGGCGGCATCGGCCATCACCCGCGTGATCGCCTCAATGTGACGAGCATGGGGTGTGGCGGTGCCGGCGCCGACTTCAGTGGCGTAGGCCGTGGCGCGGGCGGTGACGCGGACCAATGGATCCTGGTGTTGCTGCAGAGCGCCCCTGAGCAGCTCGATCCCCGCTCCGGCTCCAGCGGTTCCTGCTCCTAGATCACAATCCACCTCCACCAACCCCACGGCGGCGAGACGGGCGAACAGGCTGGAGATCTCCTGCACAGCGGATCAGGGCAAGGGAAAGACGCAAGCGCCACACCTTCGTCGTGGCTCGACTGCAATCTCTGTGCTTACCGCTACTGACCCTTCCTGGACCATCGCCGCTGGGCCAGAAGGCTGGAGGGGGCAATCCCGAAGCACCGCTGGAAATCCCGGCTGAAGCTGGCCAGGCTGAGATAGCCACAGGCGCTGGCGATGCTGCCCACGCTGCTCCCCGGCCTGGGGTCCTCCAGCTGGCGGCGGGCCAGCCAGAGCCGCTGGCGCCGCAGGTATTGCATCGGACCGCAGCCGAACCTGGCTTTGAAGGCGTACTGAAGACTGCGGCGCGAGTAATGGGAGCGCTGCTCCAGTTCCGAGAGGCTGATCGCCTCGTGGCAGTGGGCGTGGATCCAATCCGCCAGCGCATCGATGGCACAGCCGGAGACCTCCGGATCGGGGGCGGTGCGATCGGCGAGCAGGGCCGGGGCCAGCACCTCCACGATCTGGCGCAGCAGCAGATCGTCGAGCCGTAGGAGTTCCGGCACCCCACCCTGGCGGAGCAGCAGGCCCTCGATGAACAGCATCAACCGGTAGAGCCGCTCAAAGCGCACCGGGTTGGAAGGCTGCTCCAGCTCCACCACGAGCGGATGGGTGGCCAGGGCCTGCCAGGGCTCCGGGGCTGCCCGGGGTCCGGCCATGGTGAGTCCCACCTGGCGGATCAGGGCCGGATCGAGCCGGATCGTGATGCCCCCCATGGCGTCGTTGCTGGTGCGCCAGGGTTCTGGGGGCAGATAGAGCAGGGTCCGGCCGGCGATGTTGCGCAGGCTGCGGCGGCCGAGCCGGAAGTGCCCCTGGCCCCGGTAGGGAAGGATGAAGCTGGCCTGGGCCGTGCCATCCACCTCGCCCCGCAGCCCCGGGCCCCAGATCGACACCAGGCTGAGGGGCCCGAGCCGCAAGCCACCGGTATGACAACGGAAGGGCCGGGTCGGGGAGGGACGCTCCAGGACATCACAACTGCGCACGGGGATTAGGGAGGCCAGCCTCTCGGCCACCTGCACCGGGTCGCCGAGTTGGGCCGAGGTTTCCGGCAGGCTGAGAAAGGGCACTCGCGGTTCGCTGAGGCAACACGGTCCCCACCGATCTGGGATGGTGAGCATGGTGCGCGGGCGATGCTGAATGCCGTTGAACGCTACAGATCGCTGCACCGCTGGCCCCGGATCCTCAGCGCCTGAATGGGGACCCTGGCCTGTTGGGCGGCTCAGGGCCCAGGTGATAAAAGCCGGTCCATGGCGGCCTGCTGGGCTGGATTGAGGGGCTTCTGGGGCTGGTCGTGGGGCACCAGGCAGTTGTCCTTTGTGTTGATCGGGGCTGCTGCGTTGGTGGCCCCGCCGGCGGTGAGGGCGGGGTTGCGGTAGAGGCTGGTGCCCTCCTTGATCGTTTCCAGAACCTGGATCTCCTTGATGCTCATCGGATCCACCTTCACGGGATTGGCGCTCAGCACCACCAGATCAGCCAGCTTGCCGGGCTCTAGCGAACCCTTGCTTTTCTCCTCATGGAATTGGTAGGCGCCATTGATGGTGAGGGCCCGCAGGCCGTCGTAGGGGCTCACCTTTTCCTGGGGTGCCAGCACTACCCCGGATTTGGTGGTGCGGTTCACGATGTTCCAGAGGGCATAGATCAGGCTGGGGCTGACGCCGGCGGGCATGTCGTGGTGCATGGTCCAGGGAATGCCGGCCCGCTGCACTGAACCCGCCGCCCCGGCCCAGGCCAGCCGCTCCGGGCCCATCAACCGGGCCAGGTAGTCGCCCATGGGATAGATGCCACCGGCGGTGAAGCTGGTGATGGCGCCCACCTTTTGGGCCCGCATGATCTGGTCGGGCCGCAGGAACTGGGCGTGCTGGATGATCGGACGGTGGTCGGCCGGGCCCTGGGCGGCATAGGCCTTCTCGATCGCCGTGAGGAAGTTGTCCACCGCCTGGTCGCCGATGCTGTGGCCGGCCACCTGGCGGTTGCTCTTCCAATAGGTGGCCACGGTGGTCTCCACGGCCGCCTGGGGATCCACGGCCAGGCCGCGGAAGTTTTTCTCCGTATTGCCCGGCGGATTGTTCGTGTAGGGCTGCGACATGAAGGCGTTGTCCATGCTGCCGTCCAGCCAGAACTTCACCCCCGCCAGCCGCACCCGGTTGAGGTAACGCCCATCGCCATCCAGCCGCGGCGCCCGCGATGCAGGATCGGCGTATTGGGCGATCACGGCGCTGCGGCCCGCCTTGGCCTGCTCCAGGAAGGAATGTTTGACATAGAGCAGCAGGTCGATCGGCAGAAGCTTCTCATCGAGCATCTGCCGGGCCACGTCGATGTCGTCGTCGCTGAGGCCAAAACCCATCTCCGATGCTGTGGTTTGCCCATTGGCCGTCCAGAGGGCCACGGCCTTGCCCACCCCGAGGCGAATCTGGGCCGGGGTGAGGGGCGCCTTGGCCGCCAGCACCGCAAACACCGGCGCCTCGGCGATGTGGCCGCTGGGCTCGCTGCTGCCCGGCTTGCGGGAGATCACCCCGCCGGCCGGATCCTTGCTGCTGGCATTCCAGCCCATCTGCTTGAGCAGCACGGAGTTAATCGACCCCTGGTGGCCGGAGCCGTCCTGCACGAACACCGGCCGGCTGGCGCTCACGCGGTCGAGTTCCTCCTTGGTGGGGTGGCGGTTTTCGGCGAGCTGTTCAGCCCGGTAGCCCAGCCCCTCCACCCACACGCCCTCCGGCAGGGTGGCGGCGTGGGCCTTCATCCGCCCCAGCAGCTCGGGGATGCTCTTCACGCCGATCAGGTTGGCGTTGAGCAGGGTGTGACTGGCCAGCACCAGGTGGCCATGGGCATCGATGAAGCCCGGCAGCAAGGTGCGGCCGGCCAGGTCCACCTGGCGGGCGCCGCCACCGGCCGCCTTGATCGCCCCGGTCAGGGGCCCCACATAGGCGATGCGCCCGCCCTTCTCCACCAGGGCCTCGACGTAGGCGGGCTTGGGCCCCGCCATGGTGAGGATGTCGCCGCCGCGATACAGGGTGGCGGCTGGCTGCTGCAGCGGTGCAGCTCCCACCGGGGAGGCGGTGGCATCGATCAGGCCCAAGGCCAGGCCAAGGCCGGCGGCCCGAAGGCCAGGAAATACCAGATGGGCCAGGGGAGTCATGGACGGCAGGGACAGGGATCGGGAGGGGGCGCACTGGAGCGATGGGGTCAGCGGGTGGGAAAGAGCAGGGTGGCCACCAAGCGGGCTCCCCAGCCGTGGGGGCCGCTATCGGGTCCATCGACCCAATAACGCACTCCCGCTCCCAGGGACAGCAGCTGGTTACCCACCTTGGTCACCTTGGTCACCACCAGGTTGAGCGGCACGGCCCACCGGTTGGCGGCCCAGTCGTAGGTGGATTCGGTGTTGAGACTGATGGTCCAGGCGGTGGGGGTGGTGTATGCCAGGAACGGCTGCAGGAAGGTGGCATTCACATTGGCGTTGGAGCCGTTGTTAGCCACGCTCCAGAGGTGGTTGGCCAGGGCGCCCACCGTCCAGGGGCCCCGCTGCACCAGGGCCACGCCGGTGGGTCCGAGGCCCCATTGGTTAAGGCCGCTGAGTTGGCCAGTGGCGGTGGGCAGCAGGGCCACCGGGCCGACGCCCCAGATCACGCCCCCGGGGCCGGGCCGGGCTGGGGAGAGGAACAGGCTCTGCACGGTGTCGCCGAAATTGAGCTGGCCGGTTTCCGCCCCGGCCGCGCCTTGGAAGTTCACCACCGGCAGGATCGTTCGGGAGATTAGGTTCCAGTTGGCCGAGAGCTTGAAGGGCACCACCGGCTGGATGTTGAGGTTGGCCCGCTGAATGTTCTCCTGAACGCCGATGCCACGGTCATAGTTGAACTGAAATGGCACGCTGATCAACGAGGCCACCGGGTTGGCCAGTTGCCTGGCGAGGCCGGCCTCCTCAGTACGCAGCTCCTGGGGTGTTTCCTGCTCTTGGACTCCTCCAGCGGCCGGGCCCGGGGCCTGGGCGATCACGGGTTGGTTGGCTTGAACCGCCGCAACGCCAGGGCCGCTGGCGGGGACTGCGGCGGCTCCGGATGTTGTCGGGCCCGCGGGAAGCTCCACCGCCAGGGCCCGCGGGGCGGGAAGGAACCCCAAAACCAAGCCCGCGAGCCCAAGGGCCACCCCTCCAGAGGTGCCGCGGCGGCGGACCGGGGCGGAGGCCTGGGCACAAGGAATCAGCATCGTCTGCGGTAAGGGCATCGTCGAAAGCGACCAGTTCGTGGCCATGCAAACGATGGGGCGGCGGCTAAAAGGTAGGCCTGCCCTGGAGCGGATGCCGCAGTTTTGCGTTTTCTGCGCAGTGAAACCGAGTAGCGACCGTGGGAGTGTTGTAATTCAGGAGGGTCAGCTGCGGCGAAACCGGACGAAACCCGGGCTGACGGATCGTCTCCACCGATCCAGGCTTAAATTCTGGGATCGAAAAGTTCGTAGAATCCGAATGGTTGACGTTTATTCCGCATAGGGAACCGCGCCAGAAGCTGGGGCTGAAGTGGATAGAATAAACAGCAACACATTACCGGGCTCCGATGTGGCATCGCTGCGCAGGCCAGCGACCCGGCCCTGGACTGGGCTGGTGTATTCAGCCAGCACCTCACCGAAGGCATTGCGCTGAATAGCTAGCTTTTGACCGGCCTTCACGTTGTCGGAGATGTTGACCAGCCATTCGATGAAGCCTCCCCGGCTACTCAAGACGGTATAAACGTTTTGACCGATCAGCACATTGGCGTCGACGGCGGTGCGCCCGATGGGACCGGGAATCACGCCATAGTGCTTCAAGACATTGAGCGTTCCATCCACGAACAGGGGAATCATGTTCAGATCGAGCCGCCGAGCAGGCCCAATCTCGGGGGTGAAACAAGGAATGCCCGCTTTGATGAAAGCGTTGTGAAGAACACTGGGGTAAACCGGATTGTCCCAGATCAGCGGCACGGGATAGAGCATCATCATCGTCTTGACCTCCGGGATTCGCATGTCGCCGATGTGAAAGGCGGCAGCGTCGAGGCCCGTGGTGCCGGTATGAAAATCAATGGCCAGATCGGTATTGGGCCTGAGCAGTCGATTGAAGACCAGGCCGGCCTGGCGGCTGGCGGCGCCGAGGCCCTGTTCGTTGCCGGGCCATTCGCGATTCATGTCGGTCAACTCCATGCCCCGGCCCATGCTCGGCCAGCGCCGCTGCATGCTCTCCATCGCCGGGCGGGCAATGTCGAGAACCGCCATCACGGTGCCTGTCATTTCGGCCGGCTTGAGGCGACCCATAATCGTCTGGACGGTGTGCACCGAACTCATCTCATCGCCATGGACACCACTGGTCAGGGTGAAACGCTTGCCGGGCCGGATCCCCTTGGCCACGATCACCGAGACATACCAATACTGACCCGTGGACATCTGCACACCCTGGAAATAAAGCAGGTGTTTGCGGCCGGGCTCCAGGTCGTCGGTATTGAGTGAACTCACCACTTTCTTGCCGTTGATCACATCACCGGTGAAAACGGTCCTGATCCCACTGGTCTTGGCCCCAGCCGGCGGCGCAGCGGCGCTGACCGGTGCTGGCGCCATGGCCAAGACAGCCAGAGCCAGTGGGGCGATCAGCAACGACTGGAGGCGATGGCGGCGCCGGCGGTTAAGGCTCAAGATCGATGCAAAAAACGAAATCAATTCTAAAGCAACGCCGACCAAATCATCCCCATTGGCCTATTCGTTTGCCTTCAGCTCACCGGCCAATCCGCAGGCGCCGGTGCTGCCAGCTCAGCTGCTGCCAGCCCCAGCGCTCCCCTCCGGAGCTGCCCTGGCAGCCACGGCGCTTTCCCAGCCAGCCGCCGCTGCCGGGCCGGGGCGAAGGGCCGGGCACGGGAGTGGTCCGTGGTTGGGGCCTCGTTGAAACCGACCCGGTGACGGCCGTCGCAAGGCTGGGACAGCGAGAAAAAGGTTGGCCTGCCCTGGAGCGGATGCCGCAATTTTGCGTTTTCTGCGCAGTGACGCCGCCACTCATTCATGGCGAATCGCGGCACCAGTGGCGATCATCCAGCCAGCATTACCCTTGCCTGCGTGTTGAACCGGCCTGGCCCGTGTCTGCTCCCCCTGCTGCTGGCGGGAGGCGGTGCGATCGCGCTGCTTCCCCCCGCCCGGGCCGATGCGCTTCAGCCAGCGGGCGTGGCAGCCAGCCTGGCGTTGCCCGGGTGCCGCCGCGCCCTGGGGTTGTCTGCCACCACGGCGCCGGCCGAGCTGCTGCGGGCCGATCCGGCCCTGGCGGCGAAGCTGGCCGCCGCCCCCGCCTGCCGCATCCCCGCCGATGCCCTGAGCCAGCTGGAACGGCTCGAGCAGGAGCTGGTCGCCTCGCGCGAGCGCATCGCGGCACAGCAGAGCCAACTAGCCGCCGAAACCGCGCGCCAGGACAGCCTCGCCGCCGACCTGGCCCAGCTGCGCCGCCAACTCACCGGCCAGCCCGCCGGCGCCGGTGGTTCCCTGCCCGTAGCGGCCATCTCCAGCGCTCCCACCGCAACAGCGCCAGCGTTCGCCCCTGCTCCTGCTGGCACCATCTCACCCGCCACCGGGGGTACAGCTTCTGCAACAGCTCCCGGGTCCACGGCCACCTACACCCCCGGCAAGGGCTTCGCCCTCCAGGCCGGCGGCGCCACCCTGCGGCTGTGGGCCGAGGCCAAGCTGCTGGGTTTCTCAAGCAGCCGCTACACCTTCAATCCGGGCCAGCCCCTGATCGTGAGCCCGAAGGATCCGGCCCCCTCCTACGACCTCTCGGCCCAGCAGAGCATGGTGTATGCGGCCTTCCGCGGGCCGAAGTGGGGCTCCTGGACCCCCGGCGCCTTTGCCATCTTCTGGCTGCAGGACAACCTGCTGGCGGAGGGCTACAGCTTCACGCCGGTGGTGGCCTACGGCGAGATCGGCAATGGCGCTTGGCGGGTGGCCGCCGGCCAGAACTTCGATGTGTTCGCCCCCCGCGACCCGGACACCCTGCCCAACGGCAAGTTGGCCGCCACCGGCAACCCCGGCGCCTATCGGCCCCAGTTCCGTGTGGAGCGCAACTTCGAGGCGGGCCCTGGTTTCGGTGGGGTGGTACAGCTGGCGGCCTCCTCGCCGGTCACCACCGCCCTGCCCAGCAACGTCGACCTTGCCCGCCTCCAGAGCGAGGAGATCGTGGAGGACAACGGCTGGCCCAACCTGGAGGCGCGCCTGAACTTCGGTTTCGGCGCCTACGCCGACCGTGCCGGTGGCCGCAGCCTGCGGCCGGTGGAGCTGGGGGTGTCCGGGATCGTGGGCCAGCTACGGGTGCTCGACAACATCCGCCCCAGCGATCCGCTCACCCTGGTGTCCGATCGCACCACGGTGAACGTCTGGGGGGCCGCCATCGATGGCCAGATCGCCCTGGGCCGCCGCTTCGGCCTCAGCGGCGAGATCTACACCGGCCAGGGCCTGGGCGAATACATGGCCGGCATCCTCCAGACCTACAACCGCGCCACCAACCAGGCGGTGCCCACCGCCGGCGGCTGGGGCCAGTTCTATGTGTATCTGGCCGAAAACCTGCGTCTCAACCTCGGCTATGGCATCGACAACGCCCAGGACTCCGGGGTGTTCGGCCTGCAGGTCAACAGCGGCGTCTTCGCCAACGTGCTCTGGGATGTGAATCCCTGGCTGCAGCTGGGCCTGGAGGGCAATTACAAACTCACCACCTATGACGTGTTCGGTGACAAGAACGCTTGGGTGGTGATTTCCCAGGTGATGTTCCGGTTGTGAGGCCAGCATGTTCCGGAAGAACCATAGTCCTGCAGACCTGTTCCACATCATCCAGTGATTGGATATATGGGTCTGACCTGGTGCAGGTTGAACAAGGTTGTAGCGAAGGCATCAACTACGTCTGATTGATCAACGAATGAGTTGGTTGCTCACGAGAAAACTGATGAATTTTGACGCAATAATTTGGCTCCCCCTATAGTTAAGGTGATTGGTATCAAAATATGTGCGATTGGCCGCTATATAATTGCTGCATTCAGCTTGAAGGCTCGGGCAAAGAACTGGAAACGGATCGAAGATTTTGACATTGTCGGTCGTGCCGACAAGCTTGCGAAGCGCGGCATCGATGGGTTGAATTTGTTTTATTAAATCTGCCCGACTTGCACTCAAATGGCAGTCAGGTGACGGACGCGGTCGATACCATTGAACGGTACAGTAATCCATAGATTGATTTGGATTAGCTTTCTTTTCCTGAAAACCAGGAATCGGCATCGAGATGATTACTGTGGCCCCTTTGCCCTGAGCGGCCTTGGCAAATTGCCGAACGTTCTCAACCCATGCGGGAGAATATGTACCTTCCAGAAGATAGCGAGAAATCAGAATTATATCTCCGGCTCTTGCCCTGGTGAGCACCTGCTGAGTGACTAGGATTTGGGCCATTGCATCATTCGACCAGGCAAAGTTTTTGTCCAAAACATAAAGGGGCGGCGGCAGCGCCTTAACATAAAGACTAGTGATGGCCAGTTCGTGGCTGATGGCAAGCATAGGCAGTAAGGCGATGTAGTTTCCAGCATGACTGTCTCCAATGATGTAGAGATGCTGGATATTATTCTCTCCCAAAGTTTTGCCTGGAGGCAGCATCGTACACCGCCGAAAGGCAGCATCGATTAACTTCAGACTTGGGCCACCTCCATTAAACCAGGCGCAATTTTGTTCGTTGATCGTGCTTAACTCAACTTTGCCGATCATATTCTCCATGCGCTCTCTTTTAAGATCGCCGCTGTAAATTGTATGACTGAAGTAGCGATTGACAAAGACAACTAGCAAGCTGGTGCTGATCGTGGCAATGAATCCATGGACCAGCCAGCGCTGCCCGCTCCATGCCATTCTCTTTGATTGTATTTCAACCAGGTGGTAAGAAGACAGCGATAAGAATGCGATCAGGCCGAGCTGAATCGGTATGGTCCACCAGTGAATGCCAATTGTCCATCGACTAACTGCTAGAACTGGCCAGTGCCATAGATACAGCGAATAGGACCGCCTACCGATTGCAAGAATAGCAGGGCTGGCGAGTAGTTTAAAAGCCCATTTCGAGGATTGACCATTACATTGCAGGCTCGCAATCAGCAGGGCAGACAGGCCTACACAGCCCACCGTTGCAGGGATGGCAAGGGATTTGGGAAGGAAAAAGATCCCAATGATCGCCAACAAAATCTGCGAGGAGCCCGGTTTCCACTTGATGGCGGTCGTTAGATTTGTATTGCTCTGTCTTTCCATTGCCAGAAAGACAAGACACCCAGCTGCTAGCTCCCAAAAGCGGAAAGGCATCATAAAGTAGGCAGTGCTTTGATGTGAGGAGTAAAGTTGAATAAATCCAACCAATGAAAGCATGGCCAGAATCAGCAAAGTGTATGCTAGTTTTTGAGATCCGTATTCTTGCTTTCGCGCGAATCCACTCAGCCAAACAAATAGAGGAAAGATTAGGTAAAACTGGGCCTCAACCCCAAGCGACCAAGTATGGGTAAACAAGTTGAGCTCACTGTCTCTTGAGAAATAATCTGCTGCCTGTTTATTTAGCCATATATTTGATACTCCAAACAAAGATCTCCAGCCAAGGCCAACCATCACTCCTGGATCGGGATAGAGCAGCCACGCAACCACGCATACCACAGCCACAAAGATCAGCAGGGCCGGCAGCAGACGCTGAATCCTCCTTCCCAAGAATCCAAGCCAGAAATCCTTGAAATCAGTTACATGCCTACGTGCCAGGGAAGCGGTTATAACATAGCCAGAAATTACAAAGAAAAGATCTACGCCGAGATAGCCAGACTGGAATAAACGCTTATCAAAGTGGTTTCCTATCACTGCCACAATCGCTATTGCGCGCAGCCCGTCAATCTCTGGTCTATTGAATTTAGACGTACTCATTGTTTTGGGATAGCCATGGGCATTTTAGGCTCAGCTCAACAATTCCATCTAGTATAGACATGACTGTCATGAACCAGACCTACAACCGCGCCACCAACCAGGCGGTGCCCACCGCCGACGGCTGGGGCCAGTTCTATGTGTATCTGGCCGACAACCTGCGTCTCAACCTCGGCTATGGCATCGACAACGCCCAGGACTCCGGGGTGTTCGGCCTGCAGGTCAACAGCGGCGTCTTCGCCAACGTGCTCTGGGATGTGAATCCCTGGCTGCAGCTTGGCCTGGAGGGCAATTACAAACTCACCACCTATGACGTGTTCGGTGACAAGAACGCTTGGGTGGTGATTTCCCAGGTGATGTTCCGGTTGTGAGGATCGCTGCTTAGGTCACCACGATCACTGTGGATCCATAGCGCTGCAGCTGACTGTCGCCACTGAGCAGCAGCATCGGCTCCTCCCGGCTCTGGCACACCAGCAGCCGATCAAAGGGATCCCGATGGACACCATCGCTCTCCAGATCCCTCACGGCCAGGAGGTGGGCGTTGCTGATGGGCAGCCAACGGAAGCCTTGCTCCGGCACTTGGCGCTCAAGGGCCACCAGATCCACCCGCAGCCGGCCGATCGAGACCTTGATCGCCATCTCCCACAGCGACGCCTGGCTCACGAAGACCTCCGCATCCGGCGCCTGCACCCTTTGCACCACCGGCGGGGGCAGACGCGCATCGTCGTTGAGCCACCACAGCACCAGATGGGTGTCGAGCAACAGCCGCGTCATGGCAACGCCTCGAACAAGCCATCGAGGGGTGCATCGAAGTCATCACGGAGTTCGATCTGGCCGCGCATCGCGCCGGGTGCCGCCACCCGCTGGGCTGGAGCCTGCCAGGCCACCAGCCGCGCGATCGGAACCCCCGAACGCGCGATCACAACCTCGTTGCCTTGCTCGACGTCCTGCAGCAACTGGGAGAGATGGGTCTTGGCCTGATGCACATTGACCAAGGTCACGGCGGCTCTGACTGAACTAAGCCTTAGTTTAGTCAGCTGCTGTGACCTTGGCTCAGTGGCGATGGCTTCGGGAGCGATGGCTTCGGCAGCGATGGCCTCAGTGCCCATGAATCCGCTGCTCGGCCAACTCCGGATTGGGGGCCACGCGGCTAGCTGACTGGGCCGCAGCGGCATCGATCACGTCCACCCCCAGCTGGAAGATGGGCTTCCCTTCCTTGATCGTTTCCACCACCTTGATCGTGCTGATGGTGGTGGGATCACCCTTCAGCGGATCGCGCTCCAGGATCACCAGGTCGGCGAGCTTGCCGGGTTCGAGGGTGCCCTTGCTCTTCTCTTCGAAGTACTGATAGGCCGCCCAGTCGGTCATCGCCTTGAGCGCCACATACGGACTCACCCGCTCCGCCGGCCCCAGCACGAAGCCGCTGCGGGTAGTGCGCACCACGGCCGTCTGGGCCAGGCGCAGCATGTCGGGGGGCACCACCGGCGCATCGTTGTGGTTGGTGAAGATCACGCCCTTGGCATAGGCATAACCCGTGGGACTGATCCCCGCCGCGCGCTGTTCGCCGAAGCTCTGGCGGTGCCAGTCGCCCCAGAAGAAGGTGTGGGCGGTGAAGAAGCTCGGCACGATGCCCAGCTCCTTGATGCGGTCCACCTGGTCGTGGTGGGCCAGCTGGGCGTGGATCGCCACTGGCCGCAGATCCTTGGCGCCATAGCTGGCGCGGGCCTGCTGCACCGCCACCAGAAACTGGTCGAGGGCGGCATCGCCATTGGTGTGGGTGATGATCTGGATGTTGTTGCGGTAGCCGAAGGCCACCCAATCGCTCACCTCCTGCTGGTTCATCACCGCGTAGGCGCGGTAATCGGCCTTCTGGCCCGCTGGTGGGGAGGTATAGGGCTGGCTCATGTAGGCGGTCTTGCCCTGGGGTGAGCCATCACCGGTGAGCTTGATGCCGCCGATCTTGAGGTGGTTCTCGTAGAGGCCCACCTTGAGCCGCGCGGCCGTACCGGCGCCATCGGCCGGCGGAGCCACCGCCGTCGCGGCACCGCTGGCGAATTCCCGGCCGGCGTTCGACACCATCGAGCTGATCGGAGCGGGGGGAGCTGCCGCCCCAGCGGCCCGGGGGTCGCTGCCGGGGGTGACGATCTCCACGCCCTTGGCCCGCTGATCGAGGCTGGCCAGGTCGCCCAGCACCCGGAAGAAGGGATAGCTCACCACATCGAGGATCAGCCGCCCCTGGCGGCCCGCCTCTCTCAGCAGGGCCACATTGCCGGGGTTGCTGAGGCCGTCCTGAGCGGTGGTGAGGCCATAGCTGGCCCACCACTTCTGGACTTGATCGAAGCGGCGCAGTTTCTCGGCCAGGTCGGGCTGGGGGATCAGGGCCATGAAGGGCATGCCGGCCGTTTCCTCCAGCACCCCATTGGGCTCGCCCGTGGCCGGATCCCGCTGGATGTGGCCACCGGCCGGATCGGGCGTGGCCTTGCTGATCTTCACCAGGGCCAATGCGGGGCTGTTGGCCACCACCAGGTGGCCGGAGGTGTGGATCAGCAGGATCGGCACCGTGACGCTCACCGCATCGAGGTCGGCGCGGGTGGGGTGGCGCTTCTCTTCCAACAGGCTGTCGTCGTAGCCCATGAAGAACTGCAGCTGGCCAGCCGGGACGGGGTGGCTGGCCACATAGGCGCGCACCGTGGCCTGGATGTCGGCGATGCGGCGGGTGGTGCCCACCGGCGGCGGGCTGAGGTCGGGGCGGCCCCAGGTGGCCACGTAGTCGGGCAGGTGGCCGTGGGCATCGATGAAGCCGGGCAGCAGGGCCCGGCCGGCCAGGTTGACCCGCTTCGCCCCGCCCCCCGCCGCGCGGATCGCCCCGGCCAACGGACCCACGTAGGTGATGCGGCCCCCCTGCTCCACCAGGGCTTCGGCGTAGGCCGGCTTCGCCCCGGCCATCGTGAGGATCGGGCCGCCGCTGTAGAGGGTGGCTGGAGCGGCGGCGACGAGGGGGGCCGCTACCGCCGCCGGCAGGAGTCCGGCCATGGGCGCAGCAGCTCCGGCCAGTAGGGCGGCGGCAATCAGGGGAGAGCCAGACCTGGCGGCACGCCGTCTGGCGACGGATCGGGGCAGCGGAGAGACCATGGACCTGGAGGGGCTCTTGGGGTTTTAGGTGCCTAGGCGGCGGCGGTCAGCAGGGCGATGGGGTTTCTTCGTTTCCCGACAAGCGACGGCGACCCGGTTTCCCGACTAGCGACGGCAACCCGGGGCCGCCCCGAAGGAGAGAGGGGGGGGTACTGTGAGTGAGTAGTTACTCACTTGCCATGGCGTCCGCTCCTTCGGTCGATCCGCAGGCGCCTGCGAGCACTCGTGATGGGGCGCCGCCGCCCCCGCCGCATGGACGTGGATCGTCGGACCTCTCCCCTGGCACCAGCCCGACGGCAGGAGGAGCCGCCAGCGCTCCGGCCAGCATCGGATCCAAAGCCATCCCGGCCGGCCCAGGCGGATCAGACCCATCAACGAGCTCGCCCCGCCGCTGGCTTGCACCCCTGCTGGGTTTGGCTGCCCTGGCCGGAGCCGGGGCCTATCTGGTGGCCCACTGGGGCCTGGTGGAAACCGATAATGCCCAGCTCCAGGGCCACCTCACCGAGATCTCCAGCCGGGTCGACGGCACCATCGCCCGCGTGCTGGTGGAGGACAACCAGGAGGTGAAGCTTGGCCAGCCCCTGCTGCAGCTCGACGACCGCGATGCCCGGGCTCGCCTCTTCCGGGCCCGGGCCGACCTTGAACAGGTGGCCCGCGAGGCCCAGGCGATGACGGTACAGGCCGGCGCTTCGGTGAGCACCGCCCGGGCGGCGGAGGGGATGGCCGTGGCCGACCAGCAATCGGCCAGTAGCGAACTGGCCCGCGCCGCCGCCGATGCCCAGCGACTGGTGGGGCTGGCCCGGCAGGGGGGTGTGTCCCGCCAGGAGGCGGAACGGGCGGTGAGCACCTAACGCAAGGCCCAGGCCGATTTCACCCACAGCCAGGCCAGCCGCCAGACCGCCCAGGCCCGGATCCAGGATGTGGGGGTGGATCGCCAGAAGGCCGCCGCCGCCCAGGCGAAGGTGATGCAGGCCCAGGCCGCCTACGCGGAAGCCCAGCTCGACCTCTCCTACACCCGGATCACGGCCCCCAGCGCCGGGCGGATCGGTTCCCGCCACGCCGAGCCCGGGCGCCAGGTGCAGCCCGGCCAACCCCTGATGACCGTGGTCGACACCCAGCCCTGGGTGGAGGCCAACTTCAAGGAAACCCAGCTCACCGCCCTCAAGCCCGGCCAGGCCGCCGAGGTGCGCATCGACGCCTACCCCAACAAGGTGCTGCGAGGCAGGGTGAGCAGCCTGGCCCCCGCCGCCGGCTCCCGCTTCGCCCTACTCCCCCCCGACAACGCCACCGGCAACTTCACCAAGGTGGTGCAGCGCATCACCGCCCGCATCGACCTCGACCGCCGCGACACCCAGGGCCTCAACCTGGTGCCCGGCCTTTCGGCCACGGTGAGCGTTCGCAGGCCATGAGGGCCGATGCTGCGGCGACATCGCCCGCTTCGCACGGCTCCCCCCCCACCGTCCTCACCCCCCGCCAGTGGGCGATGGTGATCACCGCCTCGAGCGGCGCCCTGCTGGAGATCATCGACACCAGCATCACCAACGTGGCCCTGATCCACATCCAGGCCAGCCTCGGCGCCACCCTGGCCGAAGTGGGCTGGGTGGTCACGGGGTATGCCATGGCCAGCGTGGTGATGATCCCGCTGAGCACCTGGCTGAGCAGCGTGTTCGGCCAGCGCACCTATTTCATCTTCTGCCTGGTGGGCTTCACCGCCGCCTCGATGCTCTGCGGCCTGGCTCCCAACCTCACGGTGTTGGTGGTGGCGCGCATTCTGCAGGGGCTGCTCGGGGGTGGGCTGCTGCCCAAGGCCCAGGCGATCCTGTTCCAGTCGGTGCCGGCGGCCTTCCAGGCCACCACCCAGGCCGTGTTCGGCATGGTGGTGCTGGTGGGCCCGGCCCTGGGCCCCACCCTCGGTGGCCTGCTCACCGACACCCTCGGCTGGCGTTGGATCTTCTTCATCAACCTGCCCTTCGGCCTGCTCACCGTGCTGATGGCCCTTGCCTTCCTGGAGCCGGATCGCCCCGCCGACCAGCTGGCCGCCGGGGTGCACTCGGGGGGCGGCCGGGTGGGCGGGCGCGGCGGCGTCGACTGGACCGGCATCGGCTTGCTCACCCTCTGCCTGGCCAGCGTTCAGGTGGTGCTGGAGCAGGGACACCAACTCGATTGGTTTGAAAGTGCCCTGATCCGCAACCTGGCCCTGCTGGCGGCCATCAGCCTGCCGGTGTTCGTGTGGTGGGAGCTGAGGCGGCGCAACCCAGCGGTGGATCTGCGGGTGCTCCGCCACCGCTCCCTGGCCGCCGGCAGCGCCTTTTCGCTGGTGCTGGGCATGGGCCTCTACGGCACCGTGTTTGTGGTGCCCGTCTTCGCCCAGACGGTGCTCGGCTACACCGCCACCCAGACCGGCATGCTCATCCTTCCGGGAGCCCTGGCCTCGGGCATCACCATGGCCCTGCTCGGCCGGGTGGTGAGCCGCTTCGATCCGCGCCTGCTGATCGGCGCGGCGGCCCTGGGGATGGTGGCCACGATGTTTGCGATGGGCACGATCGGGCCCGATACCGGCGCCGATGCCCTCTGGTGGCCCCTGATCTTCCGGGGCATCACCACGGTGGTGATGTTCCTGCCCCTCAGCCTGGCCACCCTGGGCCCCCTGCCCCGGGAGGATGTGGGGGCCGGCAGCGGGTTCTACAACCTCACCCGCCAGCTGGGGGGCAGCTTCGGCATCGCCGTGCTCGCCCTGGCCCTGGAGCGCCAGCAGGCGGTACACCGGGCTCACCTGGTGGAATCCCTGGCGATCACCGATCCCCGGCTGCAGCAGCGCCTGGTGGAACTGCAACTCTGGCTTGCCTCGCGCTCCGGCACAGGCGGCACCCTGCCCGATCAAGCCCTGCAGGTGCTCAGTCTGCAGGTGGACCGCCAGGCAGCTCTGCTGGCCTACGGCGATGTGTTCCGGCTGGTGGGCTTGCTCTTTTTGGCCGTCATACCCCTGGTGCTGCTGCTGGGGCGGCCCCCGGCCCAGGCGTCCGCCCCGGCCCGGCCCTGAGGAAGAGGGCCACGCTGCGGCGGGAGCGCTCGCTGAGATCGGCAAAGCCGTCATGAACCAGGGCCTGCAGCATCAGCCCCTGCTGGGTGGCCACCAGCAGGGCAGCCAGCTCGTGGGGATCCAGGTTTGGCTCCAGGTCGCCGTCTACCTGGGCAGCGGCGATCAGAGCGGTCAGCCGCAGGCGAAACCGCTGCATGAAGGCCTTACCCGTTTCCCGCGCCGGGCTGGTTGCGGGCCGCTGCAGCTCAGCGAACAGCATTCGCACCAGGCCCGGGTGGTGCTGGAGCAGGGCCGCATGGCTGGCCATCAGAGCGGCCAGCTGGTCCAGAGGGCCTGACGGAGACAAGACAACTCCGGGATCGGCCGGTGGGGCGGCAACGGGGGTTGGAGCCACGGCGGGGGGCTCCAGACAGGCATCGAAGCGGCGCTCTAGTTCATCGGTGGCCCAGCTCACCGCTTCGGCCCAGAGGGCTTCGCGGCTTGGGAAATGGCGGAACAGGGCCCCATGGCTCACGCCCATCCGCTCGGCGATGGCGGCGGTGCTGATCGCATCCGGTGCGGTCGTTCGGGCGAGTTCCAGCAGCACCCGCACCGCGTGGGCCCGGCGTTCGCTGGCGGGAATGGCGGCGGCGCGAGGCACGGGGCGGAGCGTGGAAGTGAGTACATACTCATTCTCGGTCGCGTCTCCCTGGGTCGCGGCGGCCGCTGACGCTGCCGGTTCAGAGAAACACCTCCTCCTGGGGATACCCCACCCGAGTCGGCAGCCGCCGGGCGTAGAGGGCGGAGAGCAGCAGCAGGATGCCAATCCTTCCCACGAACATTCCCACCATCAGCACCAGCTGGCCCCAGCGGCCCAGGGTGGCGGTCACCCCCACATCCAGGCCCACGGTGCAGAAGGCCGACATGCAGGTGAAGAGCTTCTCCAGAAAGGTGACCTGCGCCACCAGCGGCTGACCGCCGGCGGTCGGCCCGAGCCCCAGCAGCAGTGTCATCGCCAGCACGAACAGGGCCGAGGCCAGGGTCACCCCCACCGCCCGCAGCACCAGCTCAGGCGCGATAGAGCGCCGCTGGATCACCACGTCGGTGCGGTTTTCCAGGGTGGAGCGGGTGGCCCCCATCAGCACCGCGAAGGTGGTGGTCTTGATGCCGCCGCCGGTGCCGCCGGGGCTGGCCCCGACGAACATCAGAGCGATCATCAGCAACAGGCCCGCATCTGAGAGGGTGGTGATCGAGAGGGGGACGGTATTGAAGCCAGCCGTGCGGGTGGTGATCGATTGGAACAGGGTGACCTGAAGGCGTTGCCAAAGCGACAGGGTCTGGATCACCCCATCAGGGGCGAACTGCTCGGTGACCAACAGCCCCAAGGCCCCCAACACGATCAGCAGCGCGGTGCTGCGCAGCACCAACCGGGTATGGAGGCTGAGGCGCCGCCGGCTCCAGAGCCGCGGCTGCCGCCAGTGGATCCGCTGGTGCCAAAGATCCTGGGTGACCCGCCAGCCGATGCCGCCGCTCACGATCAGGCTGCCGATCACCCCGTTGACAACGGGATTGCCCTGGTAGTCCACCAGATTGTTGCTCCGGAGGCCGAAGCCGGCGTTGTTGTAAGCGCTGATGCAATGGAACAGCGACGCCCACAACCGCTCCACTGGATTGGCGATGTCGGTGAAGCCGAAGCCGAACAGCACCAGCGTGCCGAGGCCCATCACGCAGCCGGCGCTGATCAGGATGCGGTTGAAGGTGGGGCCGATGCCCCCCACCCCGAATTCATCGAGGGCGCGTCCCTTGTCGAGCCGCTGGCGCAGGCCGGAGCGCCCCTGCACGAAGCCCTGCAGGAAGGTGGTGATCGCCATCAGGCCGAGCCCGCCGATC
>Ga0209299_1000309_pt1 | contig 27975 bp, 33 predicted proteins | sample S_140806_MF_Meta_FD_187326 | JGI IMG/M metagenome (GOLD analysis project Ga0209299, IMG submission 187326) | Freshwater microbial communities from Lake Simoncouche, Canada to study carbon cycling - S_140806_MF_MetaG (SPAdes) (version 2) | ecosystem: Environmental > Aquatic > Freshwater > Lake ...
CGGGGATGGCATTGCTCTCGTGGATGAGCGTGCGGCACTTTTCTTTTTTGCCGGCAAACAACGGCGCAAAGGAGGTGAAGCCTCCCATGCCGAGCACCACGCTCACCTCGTTCTCGCGGATGATCTGGCGGCAGCGCTTCGTGCCCTGCCACAGCCCTTTGAGAAAGCCCATCATCTTCGGCGACCACGGCTTCGGCATGGCCAGGAAGGGCATTTTCTCGAATCGCAGTTCCTTGTGACCGCTGGCAGCGAGGGAGTCGATCTTCTTCTCGCTGATGAGCAAAGTCACCTCGTGCCCGCGCTTCGCCAGCACCTCGCCCACGGCGATGCCCGGAAACAGATGCCCCCCCGTGCCACCGCACGCGATGAGGACGTGAATATTAGATTGGTTCGCTTTCAAGGTTGGAAAGTTCCCCCGGTGTATAGAAGAACTGCCCAGCATGCAACCGGTCAGATGACGAAAGTCAGCCGGATGGGAGCTTGGCCGTGGCCGAGAGAGGGGCCTGGCTCCACGGCCTTGCCTGCATTTTCACACTCGTTTTTGCCGCAGAGGGGCAAAGAGGCAGGGGGCAGAGGAAGGCGCAGCGTGGCATGTGTAAGACAGGCAGGCTGGCATCTCGTGCACTTGCGGCCTTGGCCCATTCAACATTCAACAATCAGCAATCGACATTCCCCGCTCCGCGAGCTGCTAGAGCGCCCGAAACCGCAGATTGCTGAACTCCGATTGCTGATTGTTGAAGTTACCCACCGCCTTATTTCTCCGCCAGTTCATAGCAAACGGCTTCGCGGTCGTTTCGGAGCAGCAGCCAGCGTCCGGCGAGGGTGGGCGGGTTCCAGGTTTTGGATTTGAGGGCATCGAGGCGGGAGATTTCGATGAGTTTTTCCGGGGAGGGCTTCACCAGCACCGCCGGGCCTTTTTCGGTCTGGATGAGCAGGAGGTCATCACCCACGCGAATTTGCTGGCCGAAGCCGTAGCGCCCTTCCCGCCAGGTGCGTTCGCCGGTTTTGAGGTTCACGCAGCAGAGCGTGCCTTCATCGATGGCATAGGCGTGATCGCCAAAGACGCTGGCGCTGCTGAATTTCGTCCGAGGATTGCTCTCCGCCCAGATCACGCGAGGCGTCTTGGAACCCGCACTGATTTCCAACAGATGGCTTTTCAGACCGTAGCTGGAAGTGATGAGCAATTGGTTTTCACCCAGGGCCAGCGGCTGCGCCACTTTCGGGAACATACCCGGCCAGTCAAAGCTCCACAGCACCTCACCGCTGCCAACTTCGTGTCCGGTGACACTGCCACGGTTCACGGTGACGATCTGCTCCTTCCCGGCAAGCGTGAGCAAAACGGGCGAGGCATAGCTGCCACCATCGTTTCCGGCCTTCCACGCGGTCTCACCGGTTTGCCGATCATATGCGATCAATGAAGCGCCATCATCTCCGGCCGAGCAGATGACCTGCGAGGCCGTCAGCAGTGGCGAGGAGCTTTTGCCCCATTCGAGGTTCCGCGTGGCTCCGCCGTCCTTAAGCACCTCCCGCTGCCATTTTTTCTCGCCCGTGAAGAGGTCGAGGCAGTTCAGATGGCCCATCGCACCCATCGTGAAAACCCTTCCAGCCACCGAATCCACGGTGGGCACGGATCGCGGACCTTCGCCGCCCATCAGTTCATTGAATTGCGCCTGATCCGTGTGAGACCAGAGCAGCTTTCCATCGCGGATGTCGTAACAGGTCACGCACTCCAGCTCGCCGCGTTGCTCCTGCGTGATCGCCCGATGCCCCGTCACGGCAAAGCCGGACCAGCCGGGTCCAATTTGAATGCGCCACACCTCGCGTGGAGCCTTCGCGGCCCAGTCAGTGGCAAATTCCGCCGCTGGCAGCACGCCATCGCCTTTCTCGCCCAGGAAACGCGGCATGTCCCGCAGGCCCGCCGGTGCCACATCGGCCAGCGAAGGTTGGGCCTTCACCTCGCCGAGCATCGGCACCACGGGCGCAACCTTCTTCTGCCATTTGAAGGCGAGCTGCGGCCACGCGGAACCATCCGCCGAGCCTTCGTAACGCACGGCAAAGCGGAAGAACATCACCACCGCCACGGCGCCAAGCACAAAGACGGCGAGCCGCTTCAACCGCACACCTTTTTTCCGCAGCACCCACCACAGACCATTGAGAAGAAGCCACAGTCCGCCTAGCAGCACCACCGCCAACGAGCGCATGACATTGTCCGTCATCCACATCCAGGTGAGCAGGCTGCCGAGAAGGACGGTGGTGAGGAGAGGAAAAAGCGGGGGCATGGTAAAGAGGATTCGTTTGGGTTACTTCCACAGATTTCCATCCTTCAGCCATTCGCGCACGAGCTCTAGAAAAGCCGACACGGCGGGATCCTCGCCCTCTTTGGCCCACACCATGATGAGCGGGATGGAGGTCATAGGCTTCAGCGGGATGAGGGCGATGTTCTTGCTCATCGTGCTCTCCGGCACCACCCCGATGCCAGATCCAGCCTCGACGTATTGCAAAATGGTGCCGATGAGGCTCGGCGTGTGCGTGAGGCGTGGCTCAAAGCCCGCTGCGGCGCAGGCGGCATGGATCGCATCATGCGAACTGGCTCCTTCACGTCGTGCGAGGATCACCAGCGGCTCGCCCGCGAGCTTTTTCCACGGGATCGAGGCCATCTTTGCCCACGAGTGATCCTTCGGCACGGCAGCGCAGAATTTCTCTTCACGCAAAAGCAGCGATTGCAGCCCCAGCTCATCATGAGCGAGCACCGGCCGTGTGAGGCCGACGGAGAGCTTGCCTTTGGACACCATCTCCCACACGCGTTCCGGGGTGCGTTCCTCCAAAATCACATTCACGCGCGGAAAACGTCTCGCATACTCTTTGAGCAGCCTCGCCAGAAACGAACGCGTGGGCGGGCCGATGTAGCCGAGGCGCAATTCGCCTTCTTCCCCCTTCGCCGTGCGGCTCACGCGTTTCAGCAACTCATCGAAACGTTGCAGCAACACGCCGGTCTCCCGCAGCAGCACCTCACCAGCGGGCGTGAGTCGGGGCGAACGGCTCACCCGCTCGATCAAGGACGTCCCCAGCTCCCGCTCCATCTCCTGCACCGCACGGCTCAGCGCCGGCTGGGCAATGCGCAGCCGCCTCGCCGCCCGGGAGAAGCTCAGCTCCTCCGCCACGGCTTGGAAATATCGAAGGTGTCGCAGTTCCATGAAGTGCCGCGAGGCTTACCGGCGGGCTTTCAAGCGGTCAAGCCCGGCGGCAGAAGCAAACGCCACCTTGCGACTTTCCGAACACGGCCTAAACCGAACCTATGGCGACTTTCTCTTCCGGCTTTTTGCAGTTCACCCAGACAGGAAACCCCGCCGAAGTGCTCCACGCGGCGGAGCGCGAGGTTCGACGGCCCACCGGCCACGAGGTGCTCGTGCGCATGCGTTACGCTCCAGTGAATCCCGCCGACCTCAATTTCATGGAAGGCACCTACGGCCGTGCGGCCACGCCACCCTGCATCCCCGGCCACGAAGGCTGCGGCGAGGTCGAGGCGGTAGGACCGGACGTGCAATCCCTCGCCAAAGGGGATGTCGTCATCTCGCTGCTAGGCACTGGCTGTTGGGCAGAGCATGTCACCGGTCCCGAGCACGCCTTTGCCAAGGTGCCCTCCCGCATCGACGCCGTGCAGGCGAGCATGCTCCGCGTGAACCCCGTCACCGCCTGGCTCATCTTGAAGCACTTCGTCGAGCTAGAACCCGGCTCCTGGGTGGTGCAAAACGCCGCGAACTCCGGCGTCGGCCGTGCCTTGATCCAGATCGCCAAACGATTCGGCCTCAAGACGCTGAACTTCGTTCGTCGTGAAGAGCTCGCCGCCGAGTTGAAAGGCCTGGGGGCGGATGAAGTCCTGCTCGATACCGATGAAGGCGTGACCCAGGCCAAGGCCATCCTCGGCACAGCGCCGGTCATGCTCGCCGCGAACGCTGTCGGTGGTGATAGCGCCCTCCGCCTGATGGACGTGCTCAGCAGCGAAGGCACGATGATCACCTACGGAGCCATGAGCCGCCGCAGCCTGAAGGTGCCGAACAAATTCCTTATCTTCAAAAACCTCACGCTGCGTGGCCTGTGGGTCACGAAGTGGTTCGAGAAAGCCACCCGTGAACAGCTCTACGATGTCCTGGAACCTCTCACCGAGATGATTCTCGCCAACGAACTCGTCACCGCCATCGACGAGATCGTTCCCTTCCGCGATTGCTCCCAGGCCATCCTCCGCGCCCAGGAAAACAGCCGCTCCGGGAAGGTGATTCTGGATTTTGCGTAGGGGATAAGGTTTTAAATGTAACGCCAATGTTACGCTTTTGACGTTTTATAAACGCAATCAATCGAGATGATTCGTCGGAATAATGAGGGAAAGTTGTCTGCGCCCCATCTTCCCACCCCTCTACGCCACCAATGATTCCCGAGTGCCTCATTCCGGCGTCCTACCAGGCTTCGAGGCAAAAGGAAGGTGGCGGGAAGACGGGCTGCGTGCTTGAGTACCCGGATGTCAGCGCAGATGAGCAATACAGTCAGTGTTTTCGGCCTCGGTTACGTGGGGACAGTTACGGCGGCGTGCCTCGCCGGCCGAGGGATGGCTGTGATCGGGGTGGATGCGAAGACGGAGAAAGTGGATGCAGTGAACTCGGGCCATTCTCCCCTCGTGGAGCCGGGATTGGAAAATCTGGTGCGCCAAGGACATTCCAGCGGCCTGCTTCGTGCGACTTTGGATGCGTCGGAAGCCGTTCGCGGTTCGAGCACGAGCCTCGTGTGCGTGGGCACTCCCTCGCTGAACAATGGCCGGGTGCAGATGGATCATGTGCGGGCGGTGGCAGCGCAGATCGCGGCGGCCCTGCGAGAGTCTCCCAAAGCGCACACAGTGGTGTTTCGCAGCACGATGCCGCCGGGCAGCACTCGAGCGCTGGTGGCGGAGTTCTTCAGCGGAACGACCACGCGGGTACTGTATGTGCCGGAATTTCTCCGTGAAGGTTCAGCAGTTCACGATTTCCTCGAACCCAGCCTCAGCGTGCTCGGCACGGAGGATGGAGAGACCCCCGCCGAGGCTTTGGAAGGTCTGGGCAGCTTTGACGAGGTGCTGCGCTGGGAGGAGGCGGAAATGCTGAAATATGCCTGCAATGCTTTTCATGCTCTCAAAGCCGGTTTTGCGAATGAGATGGGCCGCGTGGGCAAATTTCTCGGCCTGGATGCCCGCCGGGTGATGGCCGCGCTAGGTCGCGATGAGAGACTGAACATCTCCCGCGCCTACCTAAAGCCTGGAAATCCGATTGGCGGCTCCTGCCTGCCGAAGGACGTGGGCGTGCTCGCCGCCTTGGCGAGATCGGAAGGGCTAAAACTGCCGCTCATCGAGCAGATGATGGATTCCAATCAGGCGCATCTCGATCATCTCACCCGCCTCGTGGAGGCCACCGGAGCACGACGCGTGGGTTTTCTCGGGCTGGCCTTCAAAGCAGGCACCGATGACCTTCGCGGCAGCCCCATGGTCTCGCTGTCGGAGACGCTGCTGGGCCGCGGGCACTCGCTAAGCATCTTTGATCCGAGTGTGAACCTCACCCGCCTCATCGGGGCCAATGAAGCCGAGATTCAGCGTCGCATGCCGCATTTGGCCCGGCTGATGGCGGCCTCCGCTGCCGAGGTGGTGAGCGAGAGCGAGGTCATCGTGGCCGCTCAGCCTTGTGCGAGCCTTGAAGAGCTACGCGACTGCGTACGGCCCGATCAGCACGTCATTGATGTGAATGGCTGGCGAGAGCTGGAGACGCTGCCGTGGCGCTATGAAGGACTCTGCTGGTAGCGGAGGAGTTGATGGTCGAGCTGCACTTCGAGCATCAGCAAACCTTCCTATCATGAGAGACTCTCGCCTTTCGTTTCTGGGGCGAACCAGATGAGCACCATGCCGACGAGGTAGATCGAACACAGCGCGGAATAGGCATTGGCGGAGGTGCCGAAGGCGTGGACGAGATTCGCAATTTGAAGTCCGCCGATGGCGGCGATGATGCGTCCCACATTGAAGCAGAAGCCCTGGCCGGTGGCCCGCACGCTGGTGGGGAAAAGCTCAGGCAGATAGAGCGGGAAGAAGCCGTAGAAGCTCGCGGTGATGCCCCCCATGATGAAGGCGGTGGCAAAGAACCAGCCGTTGATGACGGCGTTCGTTTGGTAAAACAACAGCGCCGAGGCCAAAGCCAGGATGCACATGAAAAAGTAGGTTACTCGGCGGTTCAGCAGGTTCGAGATCACGGGAGCAATGAACGCAAACAAGCAGGCACCTACCGAGGTGGCGATCTGGGTGTATTGCGCCACATTGGTGAAGCCGTTCGCATTCAAATCGGCCGAGGTGGACCACTTCGCACTCTGCTGCGCCGCACCCCAGGTGCCCAGCAAGGCGATACCGGCGAGGGAGGCTCCCATGATCAAATTCCTACGCACGCTGATCCGGCTGGCCTCCGTGATGCTGCCAGCGGCTTCGGCACGGCCCAGGTAACGGCGCACCGGCAGCAGATAACCCCAGACGACGACGCCAAAGCCCACCACCGTGATGAGGACGGCCATGAGCGGTGTAACGCCGCTTTCGATACCGGCGGGAGACCACGACCAGATGATAAACATCGCCACGATGGCTCCGATGAGCACGCCTTTGAGGTCCATCGTGCTCCAGTGGCTGGTTTTGCCCGCCGCTTTTTCCTCCTCCCATTTGTCCGATTCGGGAACGAAGATACGGATGAGGAAGATGATGATCGCGGGCAGTGCACCGATGAGCATCAGGAAGCGCCAGGCCTGATGATCGAGCAGCCAGCCAGCCAGTTCCTCGCTACCGCCGAGAGCCAGCGTCCAGGTGCGCATCGTTTCGATGAAGGTATTCATGCCGAGGCTCAGGCCAGCGACAAGGAGGTAGCCGATATTGGCCGCTGCGCCGATGGCTCCGGCCACGAAGGCGCGATTGCCATGCGTCCACAGTTCATTCACCAGCGCCACGCCCAGCGCCCACTCACCGCCCATGCCGAGGGAAGCCACGAAACGAAGAATGGCGATGTGCCAGGCCTCCGTGGCAAAGCCGCACAGGCCGGTGAAGATGGCGTAGGTGAAGATGGAGAAGGACATGGCTTTGACCCGGCCGATCCGGTCTCCCAACCAGCCAAAGAACACACCGCCCGTAGCCGCTCCGACGAGGAAGGTGGCGATGATGACACTGAACCAGCGATCAAGCGTGGCACTGAGCGCCTCGGGAGCTGCGGTGCTCGCGAGAAGATCCTGCAACGCCGGTTTCCCGATCAGCGGGAAGAGCCCCATTTCAAACCCATCAAACATCCAACCGAGGAAAGCGGCGATGAGCGCCATGTTACGACCGGTGGAGGAGGGAGCGGAGGGGGAAGACATGCGGAAGTCGGGAAAGGAGTCTGGAGGATGGCAACAAACGGACTCCCCGCGAAGGAATTTCGAGTCTGGATGTGAAATCACTCTCGGTCCTCACCCGACGATGGCTCGCGGGACACGGCCATTCACATCGGTGAGGCGGTAATCGCGGCCGGCGTAGCGGTAGGTGAGCTTTTCGTGGTCGATGCCAAGGAGGTGGAGGATGGTGGCGTGGATGTCGTGGACGTGCATTTTATTCACGGCAGCTTTGAAGCCGAAGTCATCGCTCTGACCATAGGCGGTGCCGCCGCGGGCTCCGCCACCGGCGAAGAACATGCAGAAACCGTGCGGGTTGTGATCGCGACCATTGCCGTTTTCGCTGACGGGTGTGCGACCAAACTCGCCGCCCCAGACGATGAGGGTATCATCGAGCATGCCGCGCTGTTTGAGATCGGCGATGAGGGCGGCGATGGGCCGATCGATATCGACGGCGAGTTTTCGCGTGGCGGTTTCGTGGTTGGAATGGGTGTCCCAGGGCTGGCCGTTGCCGTAATAGACCTGCACGAAGCGCACACCACGCTCGACGAGCCTGCGGGCCATGAGGCAGCCGTTGGAGAAATGGCTGGTGCCATACATCTCGCGTATTTTTGGAGATTCGAGATTCACATCAAAGGCATCCGTGGCGGCGGACTGCATGCGAAAGGCGGTTTCCATGGCCTGGATGCGGCCATTGAGCATGACATCGGCTCCGCCACGAGCGGCGAGGTGCTCGGCATTGAGCGTCTGCATGAGATCGAGCTGGCGGCGTTGGTCGCTGGATGCCAGTCGGCTGTTGGTCAGCCACGGGATCATCTGCTTCGGATCGAGATTCGAGTGATTGATGTAAACGCCCTGATGCTGCGCGGGAAGGAAGGCGCTGCTCCACAGGACGGAGAAGCGCACGGGCTTGCCAGGACAAAGCACGACAAAAGAAGGCAGGTTAGCGTTTTCATTGCCAAGGCCGTAGCTGAGCCAGGAGCCCATGCTGGGCACGCGCTCGGTCATGGTGCCATTGTTCATGAGCAGCAGTGCGGGGCCGTGATTGGGATTGTCCGTGTGGCAGGAGCGGAGCACGCAGAGGTCATCGGCATGCTGGGCGAGGTTTGGCAGCAACTCGCTGATCTCCAGGCCGCTCTGACCATGCTTCGAATAGGCATACGGTGAGGCGAGCAGGCCGCCGGTGGGCCGCTCCGTGCGTAGATCCGCGCCTTCGGGCTTCTGACCGGCATATTTGGTCAGTGCGGGCTTTGGATCGAAGTAATCGGGGCCGAAGGGGCCACCATTCATGAAGAGGTGAATGATGCGCTTGGCCTTCGGGACGAAATTCGCGCGTGGCAGACCGCCTGCGGCTGCGAGACTGGAAACAAGCCCCAACGAGCCCAAACCACCTCCCAGGCGGGCGAGGAGGTCACGGCGTGAAAACGGATCGAGAGGAGGCATGAGGTTTCTACGGCTCTCGAAGCATTCGCTTTGCCGCGAAGGGCGAAAAAGCATTCCTTTGGAAAGATCACATGCAAAGCGCCCGGAATGAAGTCATTCAACATGGTGACTCGGAAATCGGAAACTGGCAGAACCTCAGGACAAGCAGCAGCGGCCTTGCTAGGCCTTCTTGCGCTCACGGGATGCAATTTGGCTCCGTCGTTTCTGAAGCCAGCGGTTCCCCTGCCCTCCTCTTTTAAGCGCAGCGGCCCGTGGCGCACGGCGACGCCGCGTGATGAGGTCAAACGCGGCTCGTGGTGGAGTTCGTTTGGCGATGCGAGGCTCTCCAGCCTGATGAAGCAGGCAGAAGCCAACAGTCCCACGCTCGAACTGGCCATGCATCGAGTGACGGAAGCGCAGGCACTCGCACGAGCGGATCGGGCGAACCTGTTTCCTTTCCTCACGCTGAATGGCTCGGCGCAGCGCAGTCGCGGCTCGAGTAATTTGCAGTTTCAATTCGCGGGTGGTCGCACACGCACGCTGCTGGGCACGGGTTTGGATTTGAGCTACGAACTCGATTTCTGGGGTCGCCTACGCAATCAAAGCCGCGCCGGAAGCGAACGTGCCGAAGCGGCGGAGGCCAATCGAAACACGGCGCTGCTTGGTCTTCAAAGCGAACTGGCGATGAATTACTTCGCGCTGCGCACCCAGGATGCGCAAATCGCGCTGCTGCGCCGCACCGTGGAGCTGCGGCGCAGGACGGTGAGCCTTGCTCGCACTCGCTTTGAACAGGGCGACATCGCCCAAGTGGATGTGGCGCAGGCGGAGACCGATCTGAATGCCACGGAAGCGGAGGCGATAGGGCTGGAACGCACTCGCATGGAGCTAGAACATGCCATCGCGCTGCTGCTGGGCACCACGCCTTCGCAATTCAATCAAGTCGAGCATGCGATCAGCGGTCAGCCACCTTCCGTTCCCAAATCAATGCCGAGTGATCTGCTGGAGCGCCGCCCGGATATCGCGAGCGCGGAACGCCAGATGGCGGCGCTGAATGCGGAGATCGGTGTGGCGAAGGCGGCTTTGTTTCCGAGCGTGACCATTGGCCTGACCGGCGGCACGCAGACGAGCTATCCGTGGAAAATCGCCGATGCAGCGAGCCGTGTGTGGGGTCTCGGCCCCGCCGGGGTGGAATGGCCGCTGCTGCGTGGTGGCGAGGTGAAAGCTGGCATTGAGGCCAGTCAGGCCCGCTACGATCAAGCGGCGGCGGCTTACAAAAGCACGGTGCTCTCGGCGGTGCGTGAAGTGGAGGATGCTCTGGCTGGCATTGAGGTGCTGAAACGCCAATCGGCCGCTCAAGATGCTACGGTGGCCGCTGCCAGCCAGGCGCTGGCCCTTTCCCAAAAGCGCTACGAATCCGGCCTGGTGGCCTACTACGAGGTCCTGGACGGTCAGCGCACGTTGCTTCGTGCCGAACAGGAAGCCACTCGCATTCAGGGCGAGCGCTTTTTAGCCACGGTGATGCTGATCAAGGCGCTCGGCGGCGGCTGGTGAGCCTGTTCAATCCTTCAACCACCAGCAGAAACCACCGCTGGGCACTGGCAGGACATTTTCAGCACCGCGCAGCTGCATCTCGCCCTGCTCGAAATGTCCACCACGAGATCCAAATGCCTGGAGCAGCAGATGATGCAGCGAGATCGGCGTGAGCTCGGGTGTATGACAGGAGAGCAGCACGCCGAGCGGTTCATCGGAGGTGAGTTTCGTGAGCAGTGATAGCAGCTTGGGCAGATCGTTTTCTATCTTGAAGATCTCGCCCTTGGCTCCGCGTCCGTAGCTAGGCGGATCGAGGATGATCAAATCATAGCGTCGTTCCCGGCGCAGTTCGCGTTCGAGGAACTTGGTCACATCATCGACGATCCAGCGCACGGGACGATCTTGAAGTTGATTGATCGTCGCGTTTTGACGGGCCCATTCGACCATGCCTTTGGAGGCATCCACATGGCAGACCTCCGCGCCAGCATGCGCCGCAGCGAGCGTGCTGCCGCCGGAGTAGGCGAAGAGGTTCAGCACACGGGCAGCCCGCTGATGCCTAGTCTGATACGCGGTGCAGACTTCGCGAATGCGACGCCATTGATCCCGCTGCTCAGGGAAGATGCCCAGATGGCCGAAGTCAGTGGAGCTAAGCTGGAAGCTCGTGCCATCGACGTTGATCGTCCATGATTCCGGCAAACGATCTCGGCCGCGCCATTGATTGCCGCCATCACGAAAGAAGGTGGCGGTGGCCTGCTGCCACTCATGCTTTGGTAAAGAGGGATTCCACACGGCCTGCGCACAAGGCCTGGAGAGCACCACGGGGCCAAAACGCTCCAACTTTTGAAAACCGCCGCTGTCGAGCAGGGCATAGTCGGAGCTGGAAGACGCGGCGGACACGGTGAGATGCCGGTTTAGGGCCACAGATCCTTGATCGGGCGCGGCGTGAGGTCCTCGACGCCTTTGGGGAACATGCGCTTGCGATAGGTGAGGATCTCCGGCTCCTGCGCCGTGATGAGCACGACGTGCTCGTAGTGGCTGCTGGGCTTGCGATCCGTGGCGATGACGGTCCACTTGTCCTCCAAAATGCGGGTTTTCTCGGTGCCCATGTTGATCATGGGTTCGATGGCGAGGGTCATACCGGCCTTGAGACGAGGGCGGTCACCTTTTTTACCAAAATTCGGCACCTGAGGATCTTCGTGGAGCTTGCGGCCGACACCGTGGCCGACGAATTCACGCACGACGCTATAACCGAACTTCGTGACGTGGTTTTCGACGCTGTGGCAGAGATCGCCGAGCATCCAGCCATCACGGGCGTGATTCACGGCGATGTGAAGGGACTCCTCTGTGGCTGCCATGAGCTTGAGCGTCTCCTTCTCCACATTACCGACGGGCACGGTGAGGGCGTTGTCACCCACCCAACCATCGCGGTAGATACCGATGTCGATTTTGACGATGTCACCGTCTTGAATGACGCGAGCACCGCCAATGCCGTGAACGACTTCTTCGTTGATGGAGATGCAGATGTTCCCTGGGAACTGGCGATAACCGAGGAAGGCACTGGTGCAGCCACTGGCCTTCATGGCGGCGGCAGCAAAGCGGTCGATCTCACCAGTGGTGACACCCACATGAACCTCAGCAGCCGTTTTCAGTAAGATGTCGCGAGCGAGCTGGCCCGCTTTGCGAATGCAGTCCTGCTGCTGACCGTGGCGGATGGGGATGTTCCCCGATTTGGCAAGACCCATGAGCCAGTTAAAAAAACTCACTTGTTAAGGAGATAACTCACGAGGGCGACCAGCACGATGAGAGCGATGCCGACCCACAACCACACGAGGGTGGTGGAGTCCATCACTTTACCACCGGTCTGCTGCAAGCGGTCGAAGCGACCGCGGATGCGTCCCTTCTTCAGGAATCCGTCGTAATGGCTCTGTAGAAGGTGCGTTTCCACCTGGCGCATCACGTCGAGCACAACGCCAACCAAGATGAGAAGGCTGGTGCCACCGAGGAACTGCGCGGCGGAGGCGGAGATACCAAGGGCGGAGCTAGTGATGCCCGGAAGGATGTACAAGGCCGTGAGGAAGATGGCTCCGGCAAAGGTCAGACGGCTCATCGTGAAGTCGAGGAAGTCAGCGGTGGGCTTGCCCGGGCGAATGCCCGCGATGTAGCCCCCGGATTTCTTGAGATCTTCACTGATCTGCTGCGGCTGGAACATGGTGGCGACCCAGAAGTAGCTGAAGAAGAAGATGAGCAGGGCGGAGATGGTGTAATACCAGAAACCGGTGCTGAGCGTCATGGAGAGGCTTTGAATCCAGCCGACATCGCTAAAGAAAGAAGCAAGGATCTGCGTGGGAAAGAGCAGAATGGCCTGGGCGAAGATAATGGGCATCACGCCAGAATAATTGATCTTCAGCGGCAGATACTGGGTCTGGCCGCCATACACTTTACGGCCCACCACACGCTTCGCGTAAGTGATGGCAATGCGGCGGGTGGCCTGCGTGAGAGCGATGACGCCAGCGATCACGATAATCATAAAGGCAACAAGGAGGAGCAGCTTCGCGGCGCTGGAAGGATCTGCATCCGCACCACCGACGTAGGTCTTCCAAACCTGGATGAAGGCCCCAGGAAGGTCGGAGACGATGTTCACGCAGATAAGGATGGAGGTACCATTGCCGATACCACGCTCGGTGATCTGCTCGCCGAGCCACATCATGAACATGGTGCCAGCGGTGATGGTGATGACGGCGGGCAGAATGAAGGTCCAGAAGCCAAAATTGGGCACGAGCGGACGTCCCATGGTTTCAATCGTCTGACCGAGGCCTTGCATGAGGTAGTTCTGCTTCGGATCGGCAAGCGATTGCACGAGCATGAACGCCTGAAACACGCAGAGCACAATCGTGGCCCAGCGAGTGTATTGAGTGATCTTTTGACGTCCGCCTTCCTCGCGGGCGAGCTTCGTCAGCGGCGGCCAGACGGCAGTGAGGAGCTGCAGCATGATGCTGGCGCTGATGTAGGGCATGATGCCCAAGGCGAAAATGGCGCAGTTTTGCAGACCACCGCCGGAGAAGATGTTCAAAAGTGCGGCCACCTGAGCACCTGCGGAGGTGCTATTCTCAGCCTTATCGGTGATCCACTGGCTAAGCACGGTGGGATCAATGCCAGGAAGGGTGATCTGGGTGCCGATGCGGACGATCACGATCATGGCGAGCGTGAAAAGGATGCGGGAGCGCAGTTCTGGGACCTTAAAGCTGTTGGCGAATGCGGAAATCATAGGCGGCGGGTGGTCTTGATACGGCGAAGGGCCTGTCTCCAGAAGCGGTGGGTAACCACCGTGGAAACCGGCCCATCACGAAAGTGGTTGGGAATAATGAGAAATTACGCGGCGATGCTGCCGCCGGCCTTCTCGATCTTCTCACGGGCCGTGGCGCTGACTTTGGCGCCCTGGATGGTGAGTTTGCGAGTCAGCTCGCCAGTGCCGAGGATCTTGATCTCATCGCAATTGCGGGAAACCAAGCCGACCGTGCGGAGGGAAGCTTCATCGACGGTGGCCCCGTCTTCGAAGGCGTTGTTGAGTTCGCCAACGTTCACGACTTCAATAGCGTCCTGGAAAGCCCTATTATTGAAACCTTTTTTCGGGAGACGGCGATGCATCGGCATCTGTCCACCTTCAAAGCCGGGACGGATACCGCGACCAGAACGGGCCATCTGGCCTTTGTTGCCCTTGCAGGAGGTTTTACCATGGCCGGAGCTTTCTCCGCAGCCGATGCGCTTGCGACGCTTACGAGCGCCGGGGCGGTTTTGTGTGTCTTGGAGCTGCATGTGTTTTGAAATTTAAGTATTTGAAATGCAAAAGGCTTAGAGAGCCTTGGGCTTCCGCTCGCGGCCACGGGCGCGGAGGATTTCGTCAGGGAGGCGGAGCGTGCTAAGAGCATGCAGAGTGGCTTTAACGATATTTGCGTGATTGGAGGAGCCGAGGGACTTGCCGATCACGTCCTTAACGCCGACGCACTCGAGAACGGCACGGGCAGCACCACCAGCGATGATGCCGGTACCAGGAGAGGCAGGCTTCAGCATAAGGTAACCGCCGCCATGATCACCGATGGTTTCATGCGGGATGGTGCCATTGGTGATGTTGTAGGTCACCATGTTCTTCTTGGAGCTTTCAGTGGCCTTCTTAATGGCATCCGCCACTTCGTTGGCCTTGCCGAATCCCCAACCGACCTTGCCCTGCTGGTCACCGACGACGACGAGGGCGCTGAAGCTGAAGCGACGACCGCCCTTGACGACCTTCGCGCATCGGTTGATGTGAACGACTTTCTCGATGGTGTCGCCGGAGCTACGAGAATCACGGGACTCACGCTGCTGTGGAGCGGCAGAGGCTTGGGCGATGACTTCCTCGACGGGAATTGCGATTTCTACGGTAGCAGGAGCTGCTGTTTCAGTGGCCATACAGTGCGTTTGGGGAAAGTGCGAGGTGATGAGAATTAGAACTGAAGGCCTTTTTCACGGGCGGCATCTGCAAGAGCTTTGACTTTACCGTGGAAAGTAAAACCGGCACGATCAAAAACGACGGCAGAGATATTCTTGGCAGCGGCACGTTCAGCGATAACGGCCCCCACCTTGGCGGCGTGTTCCGAATTGGCCTTACCGGCACCGTAGCCCTTCTCCTTGGTGGAGGCGGAAACGATCGTTTTGCCAGCCTCGTCGTCGATGATCTGGGCATAGACGTTGGCATTGGAGAAGTAAACGGCGAGGCGGGGGCGCTGTGCGGTGCCGCCGAGTTTGCGGCGGATACGCGCATGGATACGAGCGCGAATGGCTTTGCGATTTTGAGTGGCCATGATGGTCTGCGGGCGAAATTGAAGGGGTTACTTGACGGACTTGCCGGCTTTGCGGCGGATGTATTCGCCGACATAGCGAACGCCTTTGGCCTTGTAAGGCTCCGGCGGATAGTAGGCGCGGATGTCAGCGGCGAGCTGGCCGACAACTTGCTTGTCGATACCTTCGATGCTGATTTTGGTGTTTTCAGTGACGGTGACCTTAACGCCCTTCGGAATGGGATGGAGGCGGTCATGGCTCTGGCCGAGCTGGAGATCGATGTTGGTTCCTTTCACGGCAGCGCGGAAACCGACGCCGTGAATTTCAAGGTTCCGAGTGTACCCCTGAGAAACGCCAACGATCATGTTCGTGATGAGGCGCTGTGTGGTGCCGTGAAGGGCACGGACGGTGCGCTCATCGGATTCACGGGTGACACTGAGAGTGCTGGCATCGCCGGTCACAGTCACGCCACGAGGAAGAACCCAGTTGAGTTCGCCCTTAGGGCCTTTGACGTTCACATTGCGATCATCACCAACTTTGACGATGACTTTTTCAGGAAGAGGAATGGGGAGTTTGCCGACGCGGGACATGTTGAGATAGGCTCCAGGTTCGGGGTTTACCAGACAAAGGCGAGGAGTTCGCCGCCAAGCTTCGATTTGCGAGCGCGGGAACCTGTCATAACGCCCTTAGAGGTCGAAAGGATGGCAATGCCGAGGCCACCGAGTACGCGGGGGATCTCGTCACAGGAGACATACTTTCGAAGGCCAGGCTTGGAGACGCGCTGAAGCTTGCGGATAACCGGTGTGGTATCGTCTGTGTATTTGAGTTTCAGTTTGAGCCGGGGATGAGCGGCGCTGGTATCCACTTCGTAAGCCCAGATGTAACCTTCTTCTTTGAGGATTCGGGCGAGTTCAGCCTTCATTTTAGAGAAGGGTGCGAGGATCTGCTCCTGGCCGGCGGAAAGGCCATTGCGGATACGGGTGAGAAAATCAGAAATCGGGTCAGTCATGACGTGGCGGTGGGTCCGTGGTGTTTAAAATTCAGGATCAGGCTGCCTGGGCACCTTCTGCGGCGGCATCATCGCTCTTTTTCTTACCCATGGAGCGGAAGGGCATTCCCAAAGCACGTAGCATTTCGCGAGCATGGTCGTCATTGGTGGTGCTGGTGACGAAGGTGATGTCAAAGCCGAGCGTGCGCTTGATCTTATCGAGCTCGATTTCGGGGAAGATGGACTGATCGCTGATGCCGAGGGTGTAGTTGCCACGACCATCAAAAGCACGAGGAGCGACGCCGCGGAAGTCACGCACACGGGGGACAGCAGTGCGAACGAGACGCATCATGAAGTCGTACATCTTGTTGCCACGAAGGGTGACTTTCACACCGACGTTTTCACCCTCGCGGAGTTTGAAGTTGGCGATGGCCTTCTTCGACTTGGTGATGATGGGCTTCTGACCAGTGATGAGCTGAACTTCGTTCACAGCATCTTCGATGGCCTGCTTACGCTCTCCCTGGCTGCCGACGGAGCAGTTCAGGACGATTTTTTCAAGCTTGGGCACTTCGTGAATGTTTTCGAGACCGAGATGGCTCTTCAATTCACTGACTTTTTCTTTATAGAGGGTTTTGAGGGCGGGTTCCATGAATCAGTTTCGGGCTGTGCGTCCTTTCCGCCGTGGTCTGCTTATCAAAGCAAAGCTTGTTGCGGCGGGGGAGGCAAAAATGGGGGGCGTGAGGATGGCGTCTTACTTCTTTTTAGCAACTGCCTTTTTCTTCGCAGGAGCCTTCTTTTCTTTTTTTGGTGCGTCAGCAAGCTTTACATTGGAGATAGCAATGGGCGCTTCCTTCTCAACATGGCCACCAGCTTGGTTCTGCTGGGTAGGCTTGACGGCCTTTTTGATCATGTTCACCCCCTCAACGAGGACGCGGCCTTTGGCCGGAAGAACTTGGAGCACCGTGCCCTGCTTACCTTTGCTAGCGCCTGTGATGACGGTGACAGTATCACCTTTTTTGACGTGGGTTTTCATGTTTGTAAATCAGAGCACTTCAGGTGCAAGGGAAACGATCTTCATGAAGTTCTTGTCGCGCAGCTCACGAGCGACGGGGCCGAAGATACGAGTGCCCTTTGGGTTGTTGTCCTTGTCGATCACGACGATGGCATTCTTGTCAAAGCGGAGGATAGAGCCGTCATTGCGGCGGATCGGATGCGCAGTGCGCACCACAACGGCGCGGATGACTTCACCTTTTTTCACTGCCGCAGTCGGGGTCGATTCACGAACGTGAGCCGTGATAATATCGCCAACGTAGGCGAAACGAGTGTTTTTCTTGCCGAGCACGCCGATCATCTCGGCCATGCGAGCGCCGGTGTTGTCAGCGATCGGGATTTCGGATTCCATTTGAAGCATAAGTCGATTCCTCCGTGGGTCTGGGGTTCTTGAAAAGGGGCGTTATTAGTGCTTGAGGACCTCAGTGAGGTTCCAGCGCTTGAGCTTGGAAAGTGGGCGGGTCTCGGCGATGAGCACCTTGTCCCCCTCCTTGGCTTCGCTTTTCTCGTCGTGAGCGTAGAACTTGGAAGTCTTACGAACGATCTTTTTGAAGCGGGGATGCGGCACGCGGCGCTCGACTTCAACGACAATGGTTTTAACCATTTTGGCAGAAGTGACAACTCCGACGCGTGTCTTCTGCACGGTCTTCTTTTCAGTGGGGGCGGATGTAGTGGCGGCCTCGCTCATGTGTAACGTAATAAAAGGGTTGGTGCGGAGGATTAAGCGGCCTTCTTGATGACGGCAGCGCGGGAACGCTCGGTGATGATGGTCTCGATGCGCGCGATCTCCTTGCGGATCAGAGTGATACGGGCTGGATTTTCAAGCTGGCCACTCTGCTGGGAGATGCGCAGGTTAAGAGCCTCTTGCTTCAGCTCGCGGCGGCGAGCGGAAAGTTCTTCGACGCTGGATTCACGGAGTTCTTTGATCTTCATGGGGCGGTTCTCGGTTCGCGGTTCTAGGTTCTCCGAAGGTTATTTGTGCAGGGACTCACGGGTGACGAAGCGGCTGCGGATGCCAATCTTGTTGGCGGCTAGACGACAGGCTTCGCGGGCGGTGGCTTCATTGACGCCGGAGATTTCAAACATCATGTGTCCAGGAAGAACAACAGCCACCCAGAATTCGGGAGCGCCTTTACCTTTACCCATTCGGACTTCCGGCGGGCGCTGGGTGACAGGCTTGTGAGGGAAGATGCGGATGAAAACCTTACCTTTTCGCTTAAGGAAGCGGGTGAGCGCCACACGGCAGGCTTCGATCTGGTTGTTTCTGATCCAGCCGCGGTCAAGGAGCTGAAGGCCGAAGTCACCAAAGTCGAGCTTGTTGCCGCTGGTGGCATTGCCACTGCGATTGCCGCGCTGCTGCTTTCTGTATTTGGTTCTGCTGGGGAGGAGGGCCATGACGGTCTAATTTGAAAGGTGAAAAGGGATGTTTGAAATCACGCAGCGGCAGGGGCCTCGGCGGGAGCGGCAGCAGGGGCACCTTCGCCCATGGGGCGGCGGGCACGTCCACCACGAGGAGCGGCACCACCAGGACCACCACCGTCGTTACGATCGCGACGAGGGCGACGTTCTTCACGCGGACGGGAATTCTCAGGAGCATTGCCACGGTTCATCCAGACTTTGCAGCCGATGATACCATAAACTGTACGAGCTTCGGCGAAGCCATAATCAATCGGGATACGCAAGGTTTGAAGAGGCACTTTGCCTTGGCGATACCACTCAGCACGAGCGATGTCAGCACCACCGAGACGACCTGCGACGCGGATACGAATGCCTTCGGCACCCATGTCCATGGCGGTCTGCACGGCACGCTTCATGGCGCGGCGGAAGGAAATACGACGCTCAAGCTGCACGGTGACGGCTTCAGCGACGAGCTGGGCATCAAGCTCAGGCTGCTTGATCTCAAAGATATCGATCTTTACCTGACGACCACCGCACATTTCGGAGATCTTCTGGCTCATCACTTCAATTTCTTGACCTTTACGACCAATCACGAGGCCCGGACGAGCGGTATGAAGAGTAACACGAACTTGATTCCAAGCGCGCTCGATCACGATCTTAGCCAAGGCTGCCTGCATGAGCTTTTCCTTGAGATAGTTGCGGATGGCGATGTCACTGTGAAGAGAATCGGCGAACTCTTTTTTCGGAGCATACCACTTGGAGCGCCAGTCTTTGGAGACGGCGAGGCGGAAACCGATTGGATTGACTTTCTGGCCCATAAGGTGCGTATCGAGGTGTTAAGTGACGAAAGGTTTTATTCAGCAGATTTCTTGGCGGCCATCTTTTTGGCGGGCCGTGAGGCCTTCTCTGGCTTGGCCTCTTCTTCTGGTTTGGCACCGATGATGACGGTGATGTGGGACATACGCTTCTTGATGGAAGCGCCTGAGCCACGAGCACGAGGCATGAAGCGGGAAAGAGCAGGTCCAGGAGTAGCGACGGCGCTGGTGACGATCATTTCAGAAGCGTCGAGTTCGTGATTGTTTTCGGCATTGGCGACGGCACTACGGAGGGCTTTACCGACTAGAAAAGCACCTTTCTTCGGAGTGAAATCAAGGACGCTCAGGGCTTGGCTCACGGGCATGCCAGTGATGGCGCGGGTGACCTGGCGGGCCTTCTGCGGAGAGATCCGGGCATACTTGTATGTGGAGCGGACGGTGGGGGCTGACATAACTTGGAGAGGCTTCTTCGTGTGCAGGGTGGGTTTTTAAAAAGAGGAGGCGGTGGTCTCGGCTCGGCCACGATCACCGACGCGGACGGGGTCCATGTTGTCGGCGAGTTCTTGGACGATAGCACCGCTGACAGACTGGCGGACTTCAGTGATGAGCACTTTAGCGAGAGGCTTATCTTCACGGAAGATTTCAAAGGGCATGCCAGGCTTCACGCCGTCTTTACGGCCAAGGCTGAGGACGGCAATGCCGAGTTCGGGTTTTAAAGAAACGACACGAGCATTTTGTAGACCGTCAGAAGGAGCGCCATCCACGGGGGCCGTGGTTCCGATCTTACTCAGCAGCCCATCTGCGGCAGTGAGGGTTTGGTTCAGAGTATCAGCGGCAGCCGGATCGGCATTGGGTGCGGAACGAGCGAGGTTCACACTGGCTTCCGCCACCACCATAAGAGATTGGGCAAGTTCGTCACGCTGCTGCTTCACGATACGAAGATCGCTCAGCGCAGCGAGGAGACGCTCCTGCGCTTGATCCTTGGAGCTTTCGAGGGCGGATATGCCCAAACCTTCGAGTAAGCCACGGAGTTTCTCATAGCGGTCTTTGAGCTCACCCGCTTCGTTGTTTGCCGCAGCAGCGGATTGAGCGAGAGCATCGAATTTATCCTTGGATGCGGCAGCATCGGTTTCGAGCTTCTGAATCTTACGAGCAGCCACGGCGAGCGTGGTGTGCAATTCACGAAGTTCGAGATTCACATCACTCTGAGCACGCACGACACCGCCCACTGCCAGAAGCAGTGCTAAAGTGTAGCGTGCGTGCGAAAAGAGAGACATGACCTAGGAGAACAAAAAGGAGATTACTTAGCAGCCTTGACGGTGACAGCACCGTGGGATTTGAACATACGAGTGAGGGCAAATTCGCCGAGGCGATGGCCGACCATGTTTTCGGTCGCATAGACGGAGACGAAGTCTTTCCCGTTATGAACTAGGAAGGTGTGGCCGACGAGATCGGGCGTGATCATGGAGGAGCGAGCCCAGGTCTTGATGGGGCGCTTGCCGCCTTTAGACTCATTCATCTTGTCCACCTTATCGAGGAGGGCTTGTTGAATGAAGGGGCCTTTTTTCAGGGAACGTGCCATAAGAAAATTCGTTGAGTCAAAAATGGGTTACTTGCCTTTGCGATGCTGGACGATGAGCTTGCCAGTGGCCTTCTTCTTATTGCGAGTCTTCTCACCCTTGGCATGCCCCCAGGGGCTGAGAAGGTGCTGGCGACCACCACCAGACTTGGAACGACCTTCACCACCACCGTTTGGATGGTCGATGGGGTTCATGCACATACCACGCACTGTCGGGCGGACGCCCTGCCAGCGTGTGCGGCCAGCCTTGCCGGAAACCACATTCATGTGCTCGATATTGCCGACCTGACCGATCGTGGCGTAGCACACAGAGAGGATCTTGCGGATTTCACCGGAAGGCATACGCACGAGGGCATATTCACCTTCTCGGTTATTCAAAACGGCAGCCTGACCAGCGGCACGGGCAGCAACACCACCACGTCCAGGAACGAGTTCGATATTGTGAATGCTCATCCCGAGTGGGATCTTCGCCAAAGGAAGGGCATTTCCCACTTCAGGAGCGGCATTTTCACCAGCCATAACGCTAGAACCAAGCTGGAGCTGGGCAGGAGCGAGGATGTAGGCACGCTCACCATCCTTATACTCGACGAGAGCAATGCGCGCCGAACGATTCGGATCATACTCGATGCCGATGACTTTGGCGCCTTCATTACGGCGGAGACGCTTGAAGTCGATCAGGCGGTAACGCTTGTCGTGACCACCGCCGATATGACGGCAGGTGATGCGGCCCGTGTTGTTACGGCCACCACTGCGGCGGAGAGCGACGGTGAGGCTCTTCTCCGGCGTATCCTTGGTGATCTCGTCGAATGAGTTCCACTCCTTGTAGCGGTTGGATGGGGTTTGGGGCTTGAATGTTTTCAGCGCCATGGTCGTGTAAGGGTAAAGGGTTGCCTAGAAGGGGCGGAGGATCATGCAAGGTCGAGCTTTTCGCCAGCTTTCAAGCGGACGACAGCCTTTTTCCAATGGTTGGTGCGGCCATAATCGGCGCGGCGTTCGCGCTTGGCCTTGCCAGAAACATTCAGGGTGCGGACGCCATCGACTTTCTTGCCGAAGAGCTTTTCTACAGCCTGCTTGATGTCAATCTTCGTAGACTGGGGATCGACGCGGAAGACGTATTCGTTGTTTTTTTCGCCGAGAAGCGTGGCTTTCTCGGTGAGGCGGATGGTCTGAATCACTTTGTGAAGGTCTCTCATATCAGGCGGTCCTCTGGGCAAGGGTTTGGAGGGCGTCACCGGCCACAACGATGGCCTGGTAGCGAAGAAGATTCTCAGCATTCACATCACTGGCGGCCATGAGCTGGACGTTCTGGACGTTGCGAGCGGCGCGGAAAGTGATCTCGTCGAATTTATTGCCAAGCAGGAGCACATTCTTGGCGGTCGAGAGGTTGCTCACGGCGGAGATGAATGACTTGGTCTTTCCATCGGTGATGGCGAACTCACCCACAGTAAGGACTGCACCATCATTGATGCGAGCGGTCAAAGCGGCACGAAGGGCCAGCTTTTTAACGTTCTTGAGGGTCTTCTTGGAGTAGTCGCGAGGGCGAGGACCAAAGACAACACCACCACCACTCCAGATTGGAGAGCGCTTCGAACCCATACGGGCATTACCCGTACCTTTTTGATTCCAGAGCTTCTTGCCGGAGCCGGAGACTTCGGAGCGGTTTTTGGTGCAGGCGGTTCCCTGACGGCGGTTCGCCCGGTAGGCGACAACGGTTTCGTGCAGGGCCTGAGAGCCTTGATGACCTTCGGTGAGGTTGATTTGGGCCGCTTTGGCGGCATCGGCAGTGAGAACTTGGGCGGACATGATTCAGTTCCTCGGGGTGATTATTTAGCGACAGCTTTTTTGCCGGGGCGCACCACGACGATGCTGCCTTTGTTACCGGGAACGGAGCCTTTGATGAACAGCAGGCCCTCTTCAGGACGGCTCTGCACGACGACGAGATTTTGCGTGGTGCGACGATCCACACCATCGTGGCCGGGCATTTTCTGGTTCTTCCAGACGAGACCTGGGGTAAGGCGGCAACCAATGGAGCCAGGGCGGCGATGCATCATGGAACCGTGCGACTGAGGCTGACCGGCAAAGTTCCAGCGTTTCACGACGCCCTGGAAGCCTTTGCCCTTCGTGGTGCCGATGACATCAACAATTTGACCATTGGTGAAGAGGCTGGCGTCATATTTAGCATCCGCTGCGGGAAGCTGGTCATCTCCTGTGAGACGGAATTCCTTCACGATCTTCTTCGCGGTGGAGCCGTGCTTCTTGAAATGGCCCATGAGGGGCTTCGTGATGCGGAATTCCTTCTGCTCACCGTAGCCGACCTGCACGGCGGTATAGCCGTCCTTACCGTCGCTGCGCTTAACCTGGATGATTTTGTTTCCGCTGACGTCCACGACGGTCACGGCGACTGCTTCGCCCTTGTCCGTGTACACTTTCGTCATGCCGAGTTTTTTGCCGATTAGTCCGAGACTCATATGGTTATCTCCGTGGGGATGATTTTTGGGGGGTTCTCGTGGTGAAAATTAGATACGGATCGTGATGTCCACACCGGAGGGAAGATTGAGCTTCTTCAGCTCGTCCACGGTGCGAGCGGTCGGATCGACGATGTCGAGGAGACGCTTGTGAGTGCGCAGCTCAAACTGGTCCATCGACTTTTTGTCCACGTGGGGAGAGCGATTAACGGTGAACTTCTCGATGCGGGTGGGCAGCGGGATAGGACCCGCGACACGGGCCCCAGTGCGCTTGGCAGTTTCGACGATGTCCGCAGTGCTCTTATCGAGTGTGCGATAGTCGTAGGCGCGGAGTCGGATACGGATGCGCTGGTTACTCATGACGATTCTTCTTGGGTAAAGGGGGTTCAGTAAGGGATGAAGATCAGGATTTGCTGCCGCCGCGTTGCTCGACGATCTGCTCGACGATCTGCTGGGGAACCTGCTCAAAGTGCGAGGGCTGCATGCTATAGCTAGCACGTCCGGAGGAAAGGGTGCGGATGGCGGTGGAATAACCGAACATCTCAGCGAGGGGGACCTCTGCACGAAGAACAGCAGTGGCACCGCGCATGTCCATCCCCTGAATCTTACCACGGCGGCGGTTCAAGTCACCGAGGATGTCACCTTGATAGTCTTCTGGTGTGGAGGCTTCTACGGCCATGATAGGCTCAAGGAGGATGCACTTCGCTTTCTTGAGAGCGTCTTTGACCGCGAAGATACCGGCCATTTTGAAGGCGTTTTCGTTGGAATCGACGTCGTGGCTCGATCCGTCGATTAGCTCAATATGCATGTCGATCACCGGATAACCTGCGATGATGCCATTGAGGGCAGCTTCGATACAGCCATTCTTGGCTGGGTTGATGAATTCTTTCGGGATGGTGCCGCCGACGACCTTGTTTTCGACCACGATGCCGCTGCCTTTTTCACCAGGACGGACGTTGATGACGACGTGGCCATACTGACCACGACCACCGGACTGCTTAACGAGCTTACCTTCGCCACCAGCTGCCTGGGTGAGAGTCTCACGGTAAGCGATCTGCGGCTTGCCCGTGTTGGTTTCCACCTTGTGCTCGCGCTTGAGGCGGTCGCAGAGAATTTCGAGATGCAACTCTCCCATGCCGGCGATGATGACCTGACCGGTTTCTTCGTCGGTTTTGACGAAGAAAGTCGGATCTTCTTCCGAGAGGCGCTGAAGTGCATTGCCCATTTTTTCTTGGTCGCCCTTGGTCTTTGGCTCGACAGCCATGGAAATAACCGGTTCTGGGAAGGTCGGAGGCTCTAGCAGGATGTCGAGGTCCTCATCGCAGAAGGTATCACCCGTGCGGACATCCTTCACACCCACGAGGGCGGCGATGTCACCCGAATAGCAGCAGTCGATGTCTTTATGGACACTGGCCTGGATCTGGATGAGACGGCCAACACGCTCCGACTTGCGAGTGCGGGGATTGTAAATGGTGTCACCTTTTTTCACGCAGCCGGAATAGACGCGGAAGAACACCAAGCGGCCAAACTTGTCAGACCAGAGTTTGAAACCGAGAGCGCAGAACTTGGCATTGTCATCAGGACGAGCTTCAACCTTCGTTTCAGGATCGTCCACGAGTTGACCGGTCTGCGGCTCGATGTCGAGGGGCCCCGGGAGGTAGTCGATCACGGCGTCGATGAGATACTGCACACCCTTGTTTTTGAAGGCAGAGCCGCCGGCCATTGGGATGATCTTGTTGGCGATCACGGTGCGGCGAAGAGCTTCCTTCACATCTTTGATCGTGATAGCCTTCTCTTCGAGGAACATCATGCCCATTTCCTCGTCCTGATTGCAAATCTCCTCAACGAGACCGTCATAAGCCATCTTGGCCTTGTCGATTTCCTCGCCCTGGAGCTCGCGAACGGTATACTTGGAGCCGAATTTTTCGTCATCGCTGTAGATGATGGCTTTTTGATTCACCACATCAATCTGGCCGATAAGGTTTTCTTCAGCACCAATGGGGATAAGGATCGGCCAAGCGTTAGCACCGAGCTTCTTGCGCACATCTTCGACTACGTTGTCAAAGTTGGCACCCGTGCGGTCCATCTTGTTGACGAACGCAATGCGAGGAACGCGATACTTTTCAGCCTGGCGATAAACCGTCTCTGATTGCGGCTGCACACCAGCCACACCACAGAGCACGAAGATCGCGCCGTCGAGCACACGAAGGGAACGTTCCACCTCCGCGGTGAAGTCCACATGGCCCGGAGTGTCGATGATATTAACACGAATGTCTTCGAGTTCACGAAGCTTGAAGATCCCTTCCTCCTTGAGCTGCTTCCAGCGAGCCGTCACAGCGGCGGAAGTAATGGTGATACCACGCTCTTTTTCCTGCTCCATCCAGTCCGTTGTCGCCGCGCCGTCATGCACCTCGCCGATTTTGTGGATCATGCCGGTGTAGAAAAGGATACGCTCGGTCAGCGTAGTCTTGCCTGCGTCAATGTGAGCGCAGATACCGATGTTACGGGTTCTTTCGAGTGGGTACTCGCGGTTGGGAGAATTGACGGACATGGGAAACGGAGATCGGAGAACTAGAAATAAGTTAGAAACGGAAGTGAGCAAAGGCGCGATTGGCCTGCGCCTGCTTGTGGACGTCGTCACGCTTGCGGACGGAATTCCCCTGCCCTTGCGCAGCATCCTTCAGCTCATTGGCGAGGGCATTGAACATAGGCTGACCTTTACGGCCACGGGCATATCCAATGATCCAGCGCATTGCCAATGCCACCTGACGAGCCGGGGAGACTTCCAGCGGCACTTGATAGGTAGCACCACCCACGCGGCGAGCCTTCACCTCAACACGAGGCTTCGCGTTCTCGATGGCACGATTGAAAAGCTCAAGCGGATGAACGCTGTCACTCTTCTCGTTGAGGATATCGATCGCACGATAGACGGTGCGTTCAGCGAGGGCTTTCTTGCCGCTCTGCATCACGCGGACGATGAGGCTAGAGACCAGCTCGCTATCATAGCGGCTGTCTTTGTGAACTTCCTTGTTATAAACGCGCTTTCTGCGGGCCATGGTCGTTAGGAGGAAAAGGGTGAAACGGGGAGGGTGAGGAAATTTACTTCTTCTTCGCAGGAGCGGCAGCAGCACCGGGCTTCGGACGCTTAGCACCGTATTTCGAGCGGCCACGACGGCGCGCATCGACACCAAGGCAGTCGAGAGTACCACGAACGATGTGGTAGCGCACACCTGGCAAGTCTTTCACACGGCCGCCGCGGACCAGCACAATGGAATGCTCCTGAAGGTTGTGACCTTCACCACCAATGTAGGCGATAACTTCATACCCATTTGTCAGACGAACCTTCGCCACTTTACGAAGAGCAGAGTTCGGCTTCTTCGGCGTGCGGGTCATCACCTGGAGGCACACGCCACGGCGCTGCGGGCACTTAGCGAGCGCGGGCGACTTTGACTTCACCGCTTTATCTTTGCGGCCGTGTCTGACGAGTTGATTGATTGTGGGCATGGTGGTTAAAAAAGAGCTGCTTTCGGAGCAATGACCGGTTCCGGTTCCGAATGACAGTACCACCACCCACTGAAGGGTCTGCGGCACAGATTTTTCCGGTTCTGGCTCCGATAATCGCATGAATCACCGAAGTGAATCATTGCCGGCCTCTGGGGAGAGGACCTGGCTTGGGAGCGCGGACCTTGGCGAGTCGCTGAAGATGCGCAAGCCCTTAATTCAGCTTTTTGAATGTTTTGTATCCGCCGGTGCGCCGGTTGATGTGAAACTGAGAGATTGAGCTGCGAAGATCAAGCGTGTCTCTTCCTTGGTATCGTCACCTTAACGCTTGTTCCCGATTGAAAGCGGTGTCGCTGAACGGACCGCCCCTTTGCTCGTCAGCGGCCGCGCTCCACTACGCTTCGCGACGAAATCACATTCCTCCCGACGTTTTTTGCGACCTCCTATGAGACAACGTTTAGGAAATGGAGCTCAGCGGCGCGATGCCACTCAACGCAAGCCATGAAAACACTCATTATCATTTCGCTAAGCGCCTTCGTCCTTCACGCGCAGGATTTATGCCGACAGCCTTCATCGGAAGCGATGGCAAAAAACGCGGGAGTGAAGCTTCCACAGCTGCCGTGGCATGCAGCGAATGTGTGGTGGGACTTTGGGGGACCGGTGGAGCATTTCACGTCGTTGGAGGTCGATGTGACGATCGACCGGGATGTGCCGGAGGATTATAATTTGTACATCTCGCCCTGCGGCATCGCGAAGATCAATGGTTTGCAATTCTACGGCGGCATCCAGACGAACATCAACGGCTGGGCGGACAAGGAGAGCCGCGAACGCGTGCATCGCGGCAAGGGTGGCATTTTTTCGCGGTGGTCGAGCGACAAGACGACGCCCATCGGATTGGAGCATGTGCGCACGGCTGCGGAGGACTGCCTGGTGGAGAGCGCGGGCTACGAGGGTGAGTTCGCGAGTGTGCGGCGGCCGTTTGCGTGGACAAAGGGGACTTATACTTGG
>Ga0209299_1000313_pt1 | contig 27856 bp, 29 predicted proteins | sample S_140806_MF_Meta_FD_187326 | JGI IMG/M metagenome (GOLD analysis project Ga0209299, IMG submission 187326) | Freshwater microbial communities from Lake Simoncouche, Canada to study carbon cycling - S_140806_MF_MetaG (SPAdes) (version 2) | ecosystem: Environmental > Aquatic > Freshwater > Lake ...
ATCGTTCAACCGCTAGCGCCGCTGAAATATTGGCAGCTGCGCTGCAGGATCGAAACCGCGCTGTAATCCTCGGTGAGAAAAGTTACGGAAAAGGAACGGTTCAGGAATTTAAAACTTTGAATGATGGATCGAAACTGGAATTGACTGTGGCGCTTTATCGATCGCCATCTGGAAAGTTGATTGAAGGAAAAGGCGTCTCGCCTGACCTGGCTGTGCCGGAAAGTGTGATTGCGAGTAAATCTCTGCAAGTGCTTGGTGGTTTAGCCGCTTTGATAACACCTAATAATTGAAATTATCAAGTAATTAACGATTCTATTTCGCACCCGTTACCCTTATGTCATGGTTAAGGAAGTCGGACGGAAACTCATCGCGCAGAATAAAAAGGCGCGCCATGATTACTTCATAGAAGATGTCTATGAATGTGGTCTTGTGTTAACCGGCACGGAAGTGAAGTCGCTTCGGGCTGGTCGAGCATCGCTCATCGATGGCTTTGCCATGGTTATTGACGGCGAGTTATGGCTTAGCGGAGTTCATATTCCAGAATATACGGAGGGTACTTGGACTAATCACACGCCCCGACGAGATCGAAAATTACTCTTACATAAGAAAGAGATCACAAAGTTAATTGGGAAAACTAAAGAGAGCGGCTTAACTTTAATTCCGATTTCGCTCTATTTTAAAGATGGAAAAGCCAAGGTAGAACTTGGTTTAGCTAAAGGTAAGAAAGCGCACGATAAACGGGCTTCACTTATGGAACGCGAAGCTGGCCGTGAAATCGCACGCGAAATGTCACGAAATTTAAGCGGTAAGAACGTTGGGCGGAGTAATCCGCGTAAATCCAATAAGTACGACGACTAATCTCGGTATTTACTTTTACTTTATTAACGTACAATTAGCTTGCTTTCTAACTCCCATGGGGGTGAACGGTCTCGACTTTGGATGTTGGGACAGGGGAAGCGGGCCGAGGAAGCCGGGATGATCTCGTAAACCAAAAACCCGTGCAAACAATCAAGCGCCAGTACAACTGCCGCTGATTACGCCCTCGCTGCATAAGCGAGCCTCGTAATCCGTTAGCCCAAGTGCGCCCTCGCCTTGGAATCTAGCGCCGACAGAGGGCTTACTTATTCATAAGGTTGCGATTATGAATCGGGAAATCTTCCGCAAATGAGTTCGTTGACTACATGTGCGCGTGAGAGTCAGAGCTGAGAAAACGAATAGCGCACTACGCCCGTAGAAGCCCTGTTTTGGTACCAGAGGACCCGGGTTCGATTCCCGGCACCTCCACCATGTTTTACTTGCGCGTTCCTAAAACTTTTTAGCGATAGCCGACCTAATTGCCAAAGTGAATTGCTTTACTTAATTAACAATTCCATAAATAAGTACTCCGATGAAGAGAACCCAAATAATTTGTTTTAACGGTTTCTTTAATAATGATTTAGAGGTACTTGGCAAAAACGAGAGCACCAAAATAAGTACTCCAGTTAAAATAATGATCGCGCTATGGATTGCAACACTTGAAGCGCCAGTTTGATAACGCCAGTTTAGAAATCCGACCGCAAAAAGGGTGTAACCAGCTAGCCGAAAATAAAGAAGTGGGTTCATTGAGAGAATGTAGCCCAAGTCAATCCTGAATTAAACCCTTATCTGGATTGCGATTTCCACGCATCTGCTTAATCGTGCGATAAAGGGCAAAGGTTGAAACTCCGAAACCAAATAAGCCATAGAGACGGCCACCAATTCCAATATTTGCGGTCATAAAAATTACCCCAATAAATATTGCAGGTAGAGAGAAGAGTATTACCGCTCCAACTCTTAACTTGTTAAGAGAGGATTTAGCTGGCTCGATAAATGTGAGCCCGAGTGCAATGGGTCCACCCACAACAGTTATGGCTGCCATTAGCGCTACTAGTACTGCAAGTGATTCCACATTCGAACCATACGGCATTTTTGATGTTATTAATTTTCAACTTGCAATCCCACCCAATGTAGTTGAAACTTCAATCATGCCCGCCGTAACTGTAAAAGATATAACTGTTCTACCGCGCGTAATCGCTACCCCCGCTGCACATGCACGGACCGTAAAAAGCGTTACCTCCGCGCCGCAAGGTTACGAAGGTGAAGGTTTCCCCGTTCGTCGTGCATTTCATGGCGTAGACCTTGCTGATGTCGATCCATTCATCATGATGGATCAAATGGGTGAAGTTGAATATTCACCCGGCGAACCAAAAGGCACACCATGGCATCCACATCGCGGTTTCGAAACTGTTACATACATTATTGATGGCATCTTTGATCACTTTGACAATCACGGTGGCGGCGGCACAATTTCAAATGGCGATACCCAATGGATGACTGCTGGCGCAGGAATTTTGCATATCGAAACTCCGCCAGAACATTTAGTTATGAGCGGCGGTTTATTTCATGGCTTCCAACTCTGGGTAAATCTTCCAGCAAGTAAGAAATGGTCAACACCGGCTTATCAAGATATTCGGGCAAAGAACGTTGAACTTTTATCTTCAAGTGATGGTGGAACTTTAATTCGCGTTATCGCTGGTGAAGTAGCTGGACATCAAGGTCCCGGCACAACACAAACGCCAATCACGATTGTGCACGCAACGTTGCAACCCGGCGCGCAACTTCGATTGCCATGGAACTCTGCCTATAACGCTCTGGTTTACACCATGAGTGGACGCGGCACTGTTGGCGATGAACATCGTCCAGTGCAGATGGGGCAACTTGCCGTATTTGATAACGCATATGTTGATGGCGATGTCTTGGTTGTAACTGCAGATAAAGCGCAAGAGTCTCGTGCACCTGAGATGGATGTAATCATTCTCGGCGGCGAACCAATTCGCGAACCCGTTGCCTGGATGGGTCCATTTGTTATGAATACCAAGCGCGAAGTCCTGCAAGCTTTCGAAGATTTTCAAAAGGGGCTACTTGGAAGTGTTCCGGCCGATCATAAAGAATTTGTTCGGAAACGTGGCGCAGCGCTAAATCGCTCCGGCGAAGGATCAAAGCTGAGCGGCGATATATTAGGCGTGCATGGCGCACCTACGGAGATGCAAGAAGGTTAAACGTTTGTAATTGCGAATTACAAAGCTTTAAGCGCACCAACAACTTTTGTAAGTGAAGCTTTAGCGTCACCGAATAACAAAGTAGTTTTTGGATCAAAGAGCAACTCGTTTTCGATACCGGCAAATCCTGGCCGCATTGAACGCTTCAAGAAAATTACGTTTCCGGCAAGTGATACATCCAAAATCGGCATTCCATAAATTGGGCATCCAGGAGTTGTCTTAGCGGCGGGATTAACTACATCGTTCGCGCCAATAATTAACGCAACATCGGTCTGTGGGAATGTCGGATTTACTTCATCCATCTCTGCAAGTTGTTCGTAAGGAACATTTGCTTCCGCCAACAAGACGTTCATATGGCCAGGCATACGACCTGCAACTGGGTGAATTCCATATGCAACGTCAATTCCTTTAGCTGATAATAAATCTGCTAATTCACGAACAGTATGTTGTGCTTGTGCAACCGCTAATCCAAAGCCAGGAACGATTACAACGCGGCGAGCATAGTTAAGCAAAATCGCAACATCATCTGGTGAGCCAGAACGAACTGGCCGAGTTTCGCCGCCAACTGCAACATCTTGTGGCTTTGCGGTAAATGCGCCAAAGAGCGTGCCAAAGAGGGAACGACCCATTGCTTCCGCCATTAAACGAGTCAAGATTGTTCCGGATGCGCCAACAAGTGTTCCCGCAATAATTAAAAGTGTGGAATCAAGTACGTAACCACTTGCGGCAACTGTTAAACCAGTAAATGCGTTTAAGAGCGAGATAACAATCGGCACATCTGCGCCACCAACTGGGAGCACAAAGAGCACGCCAAAAAGCAGCGATAAACCAGCAAGAACTAGGAGTGGCATAGTGCCAAGTGCGCTTATTACCCAACCGCCCGAAGCTAGTACCGCAACTAATGTTCCTGCAATTACAAAGCGGCCGCCCGGGAATACAACGGGGCGAGTAGTCATTAACTCTTGTAACTTCATAAAGGTAATGATCGAACCAGAGAATGAAACGCAACCGACAATTACGGTAAATACTGTCGCAACAACTTTGGCAACCGCCGCGCCATCACCTAACTTCAAATATTCAACGATTGCAACTAGAGCTGCGGCGCCGCCACCAACACCATTAAATAACGCAACTAGTTGTGGCATTTGAGTCATCTGTACTTTACGTGCGGCCGGTACGCCAATTAATAAACCGACGACCATAGCGCCAAGAATCCAACCAAGATTATTTAGCGGAAGCGAAGAACCTTCGCTGGCATAGAAGAAAACTACAAGAGTTGCAATAGTTGCACCGAGCGCGCCAATTAAATTACCGCGGCGTGCCGTGCGCGGATGTGACAATCCTTTAAGCGCGAGAATGAAACATACGCCAGCAGATAACCCGATTAAATCGTAGATAGCGCGGCTCACTTTGAATCCTTCGCTCTCTCTTTACCTTTTCCTTTAAACATTTCTAACATTCGATCTGTAACCACAAACCCGCCCACCATATTTATGGTGGCTAAGATGATGGCAGCAACCGATAACCCGAGTTCTAAATTTGTATTGCTGTGATCAGCGACGATGATTGCACCAACCAAAATAACGCCGTGAATCGCATTGGCACCGCTCATTAACGGGGTATGGAGAGTCGAAGAAACTTTAGAAACCACTTCAAAACCAACAAAAACTGCTAGTACGAAGATAGCGACAATTGCCATTGGTTCCATTACTTCTTACCTCCATTTAATTGCGGCGTACGTTTTGCACCTTCGTGGGTCAACGCAGCCGAATCGATAATTTCATCGGCAAAATCTGGAGCGATAGTTCCGGAGGTTTTGCCATCGGCGCTCTCCGTCTTCGTCATTAAGAGCAACAAATTCACTACGTTTCGCGAGTAGAGCGAAGATGCATGGAACGGAAGTTGTGACGGAACATCCTTCCCGCCCCAAATCTTCACGCCATTTGCGGTAACTACTATTTCGCCTGCTATTGATCCCTCAACGTTGCCGCCAGTTTCAGCAGCTAAGTCAACAATGATTGAACCAGGTGCCATCTTGCTAAACATTTCTGCGGTTACAAGTCGTGGAGCTGATCGCCCAGGAACAGCTGCCGTAGTAATAAGTACATTTGATTTTGTAATAAACGGGGTTAGAAGTTCGCGTTGTTTAGTAGCGCGCTCTTCCGTCATTTCGCGGGCATATCCGCCAGCACCTTCCAGCGCTTCAAGTCCTAAATCAATAAAAGTTGCACCCATTGAACGAACTTCATCCGCAGAAGATGGACGAACATCATATGCAGAAACAACTGCGCCAAGTCGACGCGAAGTTGCGATTGCTTGCAAACCAGCAACGCCTGCGCCTAATACCAAAACTTGTGCCGGTGTTACGGTTCCAGCAGCAGTCATTAATAGTGGGAAAAATCTTGGCGACATTTCGGCACCAACTAGAGCTGCACGATATCCGGCACAAAGTGCTTGTGAAGTTAGCGCATCCATTGATTGCGCGCGCGAAATTCGCGGCACCATTTCAAGTGAAAATGCAGTAACACCAGCAGAAGCTGCAGCTTCGATTGAATCAGTCGCAGTAGTTGGCGATAAGAATGAAATTGTGACAGCGCCTTTTTTTACTGATTTGAATTGATCTGGAGTTAACGGTTGCACCGATGCCACAACATCAGCTTTACCTAATTCACTTTGAATATTTGAAGTAGCGATAATCTCAGCACCAGCGGCTTGAAATTCGCTATCTGTGGCTTGAGAATCGGTACCTGCGCCAGATTCGATGGCAACTGTTAAGCCAGCGCGAGTTAACTTCGAGATTATGTCTGGGACTAGAGCTACTCGTTTTTCGCCGGACTTTAATTCTTTAGGAACTAATACACGCATGGGTCTGAGATTACTGCTTAAAGCCAACAATTTCACCATTGATTAGGTGAAATAGAAGTGACTGAATGGTGGTGCGGCGATGAAAAGCCTCACGCCAGATAACAGATTTTGTTCCGTCAATCACATTTGCTGCAACCTCTTCACCGCGATGTGCGGGAAGACAATGCATAAAAATCGAATCCTTAGCGGTCAATGACATTAGTGGTTCCGTTACTGCAAATGGGGCCAGCACTGCAATTTTTTCTTTACGTTCTGATTCTGGGTCGCCCATCGACATCCAAACATCAGTATATAAAACTGATGCATCCTTTGCGGCAGCTTCTGGATCATTTATAACTTCAACTTTTCCGCCAGAACGCTTAGCAATATTTGTGGCAACTTCAATTGCACGTGTGCTTGGCGCCCACTTACCAGATGGAGTAGCGGCAACTACATGTGCTCCCATAATTGCGCCCATAATCAACCAAGAATTAGCCATATTATTTCCATCGCCTAAGTAAACAAATTTTCTTCCAGAAATATCAGTGCCAAAGTTTTCGCGGATAGTTAGCCAATCGGCAAGTAATTGGGTTGGGTGATCATCATCAGTAAGTGCATTAATAATTGGAATCGTGGAATGCGCGCCAAGTTCATCGACATCGGCTTGGGCAAAAGTTCTAATTATCATAGCGCTGCAAAAACCGCTAATGATTTTTGCGGTATCTGCGATAGTTTCACCGCGACCCAATTGCAGATCATCTCCGCGAACAAAAATGGGAGAACCACCCAAGTGTGCAACTGCAGTTTCAGATGCAAGTCGCGTTCTAGTAGAGGGTTTAGTCATATAAATTGCGACCGTCTTATTGGCCAGCGCTGTATTAGAGCGAAGTGGATTCTCAGCGAACTGCGCCGCGGTATCCAATATCAAATCGATATCGGCGCGCGATAAATGTTCGGTACGCAGTAGGTCTTTCATCTGCTTAGTTTAATCACAGAGATTATGATTCGCGCATGGGTTTATTTACACGCGGGCGAGATACTGATACCGACACGATTGTCGCTCCCGTTGAGGAACGGCTCGACGAAGGTGATCATGAGCGCTTCTCGCATTATGTAAAGAAAGAGAAAATTGTTGAGTCGGCGGTCTCCGGGAAAACAGTGACCGCGCTCTGCGGAAAAAAATGGATACCAAACCGTGATCCAGAACGATTTCCAATCTGTCCTACATGTAAAGAAATTCATGCCGGTCTTCGAAAAGAACCAGATACGCCAAAGCCTTAATGAAATCAGTAGCAAAGCAATTAATCAGCGCATTAGTAATTACTCTCTTATCCCAATTAATTATTTTGCCACAACCAATTAGCGCTGCAGATTTGCCAGCGCGAAAAATATTAAGTGGGTGGGTACCTTATTACTCGGTAAAAAATTCAATTGCTTCAGTAGTTGTTAATCAAGATTTGATTCGCGAAGTTTCACCGTTTTGGTACACGCTAAAAGGTGAGAAAAATATTCTTGATTTATATGCAGCCGCTAAATTGACCGATCCGATGTCAGTTTCGATCACAACACTTCGTAATCTAAATATTGGAATCATTCCGACGATTACCGATGGCACCGAAAAGTTGGTATTAAGTAATCTTTTAGCTAATCAGCAATCGAGAGCTAATATTGTTGCCACAATTACCAACTTAGTTAAAGTCAATAATTTTGACGGTATCGATCTAGATTTTGAAAATTTTGCTTTCATTGATGGCAACACGACTTGGGATACAACAAGGCCGCGGTGGGTAGCTTTTGTTAAGGAACTCTCTGCCTCGTTACACGCGGATATGAAAATACTTTCTATCACAGCCCCAGTTGATTTCGATCCAGCCACAAAACGAAAGGGTTACACCGTTTATGACTGGAAAAATATCGCACCATATATAGATCGATTGCGGATTATGACTTATGACTATTCAACTGCCACAGTTGGACCAATTGGCCCACTAATTTGGGTTGAAGATGCAGTCAGATATGCAACTTCAGTAATCCCTGCTTCGAAAATATTCCTTGGAGTTCCAGGTTATGGCCGTGATTGGGTCGTCAAAGTTGTTGGAACCTGTGCACCAAATGATGCCAAAGTTATTAACACTAAAATTAAAGCGGCTACATTTGTAATGAAGGATGCGGTCTCACTCGCTACTGGCTATGGTGCAACTCCGCAATACATGGAAAATGAAGGTGAAGTCACTTTCACATACAGTAAAACTTTCCCAGGATTTTTAGCAGATGGCACTCCGACCACTTGCACCGCAACTCGGACTGCTTGGTATCAAGATGCGCGCTCTTATGTTGCACGCGCGAATTTGGTCGCTAAGTATCGGTTAGGTGGAATTATGGCTTGGACATTAGGAATGGAAGATGCCGCAACCATGCCAAGGGTTCGAACTTTTGCGCAATCAATTGCGCCAGATCAAGTTGTAGCCACTTTACTCTCCGATAAAAACAGTGCCACTTATGGAGATCCAATCAAAGTCCAATTGCAATTCACGCTCCCAGATAAAGAACCAATTCCAAACTTGCCATTAAATCTCGAAGCTAAAAATAGCGATGGTACTTGGCGAAAAATTTATGTTGGTAATACCACAATTGATGGCACGTTAGTTATTTCAGCGTTGCTCAGTGGGAATTCCATCCTGCGTGCAACTTCTGAAAGCTCTTGGGAACGGGTAGCAGGTTTATCTAAAGATTTAAATATTGAATATAAAAGAAAGATTTCACTGGCAGCTCCCGCTTCGGTAGCGCGCGGCAAGGAAGTAATTATTTCTGGGTTACTCCAACCAAAAGAAAGTGGCGTGAAAATAACTTTAGAAAGATTGGTTGGAGATAGCTATAAGGAAGTAACTTTAAAAAACCCAGTAATTACTGATTTAGATGGCCGATTCGCGCTCTCCTGCATCGAGTTAAATGATGGCTTTGCAACATTTCGGATAAAGAGCGCCGCAACTCCGCTCAGTGCGCTCGGCGTGAGCGAGAACTTCATAATTTCTATTAGATAGCGCGATAATTAGAAAATGGGAACGCTAACCGAGACCGAGGTTAAAAGCGACCTCCGCGCAGATCGTCCTTGGGTTTGTGTAGTTTGGGATGACCCCGTTAATTTAATGAGTTATGTGACCCACGTATTTATTCTGCTCTTTGGTTTCTCAAAAGAAAAAGCCACGGAGTTGATGATGAAAGTTCATGTAGAAGGAAAAGCAATAGTGAACTCGGGCACTCGGGAAGAGATGGAGCTAGATGTCCAACGGCTCCATGAATATGGACTCTGGGCTACTCTGCAACGCGATGATGAAATCTAAATCATGTCAGGATTCTTAAGAAGTGGCGATGAAAAGATCGCAATCACGCTCTCGTCCCAAGAAGCTCATGTATTAATCAATTTAGCTGAACAAATAATTGAATTACTGGGTGAAGAAGATGGTGGTTCGCATTTATCGGATAGCCATACCGTGGATGATTTAATGCGGATGGTTGGAATTTCTACCAACGATGCGCCGCCAATCGATCCAGTCTTACTTCGACTATTACCGAGTGCGTATAAAGATGCCGAACAGTCGGCGGAATTTCGTCGTTATACCGAGCATGGTTTGCGTGAAAAAAAGCGCGCGAATGCAATGACAATTCGCGAAGCGCTCATGCCGCAAGATGAAGATTGGGATAATGATTCACCGTTGGATGTTGCCCACATTACGACCGTAATTGAAGTTGGAGATGAAATCTCTTGGTTGGCCGGCATGAATGACATTCGACTAGCACTGGCAGTTCGGTTAGAAATTGGCGTAGAAAAGGATGCTAAGCCAGCACATGAAAAATATGAATTGATGGTTGAGAGCGATCCGATGAAAGCGGTTTACGCGGTTTACGCATGGATTGGCTGGCTCCAAGAAAGCCTTTTGAAGTTACTCTAAATGTTACTTTCAAATAAAAAAGCCGAACCATTTCTGGTCCGGCTTTTTTAACGTATTTACTTAATTAGTGATCTTCTTTCATGCCTTCGGCAGCTGATTTCATGCGTGCGATCTTGTAAATTGTAAGACCGAATACGCACTTAGCTAACACGTCAGCAATTGTGTAACCAATCTGTCGGTACATAAATGCATCAGTACCTTCAATACCTAGAAGCGGGAACAGGTATGAAATTGGATAAACGCCCCATGTGGCAATTAAAAGTAAGCGCAACCGACCAACAGTTGCAGCAACACCTTCAGGTTGGCGTTCCAATGACTTCCCTAGCTCTACGAATAGAACATAAAGGATGTATAGGAATGGGATTGTTGAAAGTACGCCCCAAAGAATTTTGGAACCATTATCAGTTGCAATCTCACCAGGATATCCGAGAGCAATCATGGCTGTTGCAGCTGGAACTAATCGACCGATTAGTGATGATGCCGCAGCTTTAGCCAGTGCCAATACTGCGATAACTTCAACGAGTAGAAGCGGAACTGTCAAAACCCAGTCAACGTAGCGGTAAGCCTCGTTAAATGTTCCTTGAGCGTTTCCAACTTTAACCATTCCGCCCTCACTTGATTCAGTGAAGGAGTTGAAGATTCGGAAGTAGTGATATGCAGCGATGAATGTAACCATCGATGAGAGCACCAGTGCGTTCCGATATTTAGGAAGTACTCGGGCCTGTGACACGAGCGTGTACACAGTACAAGCAAGCATTGCAATTAAACCAAAGGAGAACATGTTGTATAACGTGCTCCATTGAGTTGATGTTAGTTGCATATTTATTGAGCCTCCGTAAGGCATTTGTTTTCCCAACTCGGGTGAGCCAGGCACTCATTTTCGTAGACCCATATGAAGTCGGCGAAGTAAGCACTCAAATAATGCGGCACTTTTGCTCGATAATCCAGAGGAATCGCGTCATTTCTTTAGAAAATTCACCCATAATTTATAACATTTTGGCAACAAAATAGCCGATGGTGCTTGAAAGGTAGGCTACTGATATGGCTAACCCAGATGCTCCGATTGGGATCTTTGATTCTGGGGTTGGCGGCTTAACGGTTGCTCGAGCAGTAATCGATCAATTGCCCAATGAATCAATACTTTATGTTGGCGATACTGCTCGAACGCCATATGGCCCTAGGCCGCTAGCTGAAGTTAGAACATTCGCGTTAGAAATTATGGATCAACTCGTCGAATCCGGTGTCAAAGCAATTGTGATTGCTTGTAATACCGCAAGCGCTGCAATGCTACGGGATGCGCGCGAACGATATTCAGTTCCAGTTATTGAAGTAATTCAGCCTGCAGTACGGCGCGCGGTTTCCGCATCTAGAAGTGGCAAAGTTGGTGTGATTGGCACTCAAACTACTATCGATTCGAAAGCTTATGCTGATGCATTCGCAGCTGCACCACAACTGGCAATCACATCAATACCTTGCCCATTATTTGTCGAATTTGTAGAGCGCGGCGAAACATCTGGTGCGGCAATTACAAAAGTTGCTACTGATTATTTAGCACCACTTGTTAGCGCAGATGTAGATACTTTAGTTTTGGGTTGTACTCATTACCCATTATTGACTGGCGTTATTTCATATGTCATGGGCACTGACGTAACTTTAGTTTCAAGCGCAGAAGAGACTGCTAAGGATTTATATCGAGTTTTAGCAGAAAAGAATTTAATGCGTCTCTCCATAAGTAAGCCGGAATATCAATTCATCGCGACCGGCAATGCCGAAAATTTTGCAACGCTAGCTCGTCGTTTCCTTGGGCCAGAAGTTGTAAATGTAAGAAGTAAGATTTAATAACTAGGGGAGTTAAACTTGAATTCAAATATTTCACGAATCGGAATCGAACGCCTAGACGGGCGCAAACCAGATCAATTGCGAAAAATAAAATTCACCCGCGGTTGGTTGGATCACGCCGAAGGTTCAGTATTGGTTGAGTTCGGAAACACCCGAGTTTTATGCGCCGCCTCCTTTACCCCTGGGGTACCAAGATGGTTAGTTGGTAAAGGAAAAGGCTGGGTTACTTCAGAATATTCAATGTTGCCACGCGCGACCCACTCCCGATCAGATCGGGAGAGCGTAAAAGGGAAATTAGGTGGTCGGACTCAAGAAATTTCGCGATTAATCGGACGTTCACTTCGCGCGGTAGTAGATATGCAAGCGCTTGGCGAAAACACTTTAGTTTTGGATTGCGACGTGCTGCAAGCAGATGGTGGAACCCGCACTGCGGCAATAACTGGCGCATATGTTGCATTATCAGATGCAATTTCGTGGGCAAAGGAAAAAGGTTATGTTCCGCTAAATTCACAACCGCTGAAAGGTTCGGTAGCAGCAGTCAGTGTTGGCATAATTAATGGAACCCCGATGTTAGATCTTTGTTACGACGAAGATGTAACGGCAGAGACTGATATGAACGTTGTCTGCATGGGTGATGGAACTTTTATTGAGGTCCAAGGAACCGCCGAAGGTGCGCCATTTGATCGCGCACAACTTGATAAATTGTTAGATCTGGCAGTTGCAGGTTGCGGCACGCTAACGCAAATGCAGATGGATGCGCTGAAGTAATTGAAACTAGTTATTGCATCGCGCAATAGAGGCAAGATCGAAGAACTTGCGCGAATTCTCGCAATTGTTGCGCCAGATGTTGAATTAGTTGGCAGCGATCAATTCCCAGATTTATCGGATGTCGAAGAGACTGGCGAAACTTTTACAGCAAATGCTTTATTAAAAGCCCGAACGATTGCTCGCGAAACTGGCCTGCCCGCCATCGCAGATGACAGCGGTTTGTGCGTCGATGCATTAAATGGTGCACCCGGAATTTATTCTGCGCGTTGGTCTGGGGTACATGGTGATGATCGAGCAAATTTGGAAAAAGTATTGCTGCAATTAAAAGAAGTTTCAAATGAAAATCGGGGAGCGGCCTTTAAGTGTGTAGTTGCGTTAGTTCTACCAAGTGGTCAAGAAGCCACTCGGGAAGGTGAAATTCGTGGTGAAATTCGAAGCAGGCCGACTGGTAAAGGCGGATTTGGCTATGACCCAATCTTCCAACCGAGTGGATTTTCAATAACAATGGCGGAATTATCGGCAGAAGCCAAGGATGAAATTAGCCATCGTGGGAAAGCGTTGCGAGCAATCGCCCCTGAAGTAGCCCGGTTATTGGCTTGATTTCGCGGGCAATACTTACCTGCTGGGGTATCCTTAAGCCATAAATCTTCGTCTACCCGCGTTGATTACTCGAAACCAAATCAGGGAGTAAAAAGTGGCCGCAAAGAAAAAAGCAGCAAAGAAAGCTCCAGCTAAAAAAGCTGCAAAGCGTCCGGCGAAAAAATCGCCTGCAAAGAAATCTTCAGCTAAAAAAGCTGTGAAGCGTCCAGCTAAAAAAGCCGTTAAGAAAACTGCAAAGAAAACTGCAAAGAAAGCGGCAAGAAAAGCGGTAAAGAAATCGGCAAAGCGCGGTTCTGCTTCTGTCAAAATCGTTATTCCGCCAGTCCCAACCCGTGCAGCTGCAAAAACAATTGTCTCCACCACACCAAAAGCAACAACATCTACCACACCTAAAACTGCAGCAGTAGCGCCAGCTAAGAAAAGTTCTAGCCGCGTAACGCTTTTGGTGTTGCTTGGAATTTTAATTCTCGGCTTAATTGTTTCTAACCGAAATAATTCTGCAGATGATGCTGCCCCAACTCCATCCGAATCTGCAACAGTTTCTGAATCCCCAACTCCAGAAGCTTCTCCAACTGCAGATGCGCTCGCTGCACATGAAGCCCCACTTAGTTTTGTTGCAATAAATAATGGATCAGGTGGTGTAACGCTTCGTTGGAAAACACCAGCCGCTGCTGATGGAATTACTGGTTATAACATCTCAGTTTCCTACAATGCTAAAGATTTCACCTTAGTTTCAACAGTTCCAGCAAATCAATTAAATCTTGATATTGCCAAAGCTGGCGATGAAGGCGGAACCCAATTCTTAATCCAAACTGTTTATTCTGATGGCCAAACAGTTGATGGTAAGAAGTTCTCACTTGCAGGTAAGTACGCATAAGCGCTCATTTAAAAAGCCCTCCTAATTTATAGGGGGGCTTTTTTATTTACTTCAATTTCTCCAAAATAGCTGAGACATAGGCATTAGCCCCCGGTGGGTTTAAATGCACACCATCAGATGCGAAAAATTCTGGATGGTTTTGCGAGATAACTTCCCAATCAATCAATGTCGTATTTGGATACCTAGTTATCACGTTGCGAACGATTTCATTATTGATTGATCGCCAGGGTCTAGGTACTGCAGTATTTATCACAATTATCTGTGGTTGGTTCTTTACGATTTCCATCAACTGCACAAAAGTTGATTCTGTTATTTGATTATTGTTGCCAACATCAAAAATAACTGTTGAATTTGGGGCATGAATTTGATCATTCCCGGCAACCTGGATCAACTCCGGAAGTTGCCGACCAACTCGTGCGTTTATCAATTCAATGTGACGATATTTCTCTAACGCACTTCTTATACCCAGAATTACTGAATCTCCCGTAACCCATAATCCGGGCTCGGCGGTTGGCGCAGTAGGGGCTTGGTTAATTTCTGAGAGTTCTTGAGCGCGCTTTGCTTCTTGCACGGCTCGAGTATCTGCAACGGAAAGTGCATTTACCGAGATTGCAGTTGCAGCAGCAATAATCGAAATCGTAGTGAGCAGAACGGTAAGCCGTTGGCGCAAGCGCACATTTGGTGTGCGATATTTCATGCCGCGGAACCAAAGTTCAAAGTTGCCGCGTCGAACCGGTATCTCAACCCAGCGAAGTGAAATATCAGCGAGTGCAAAAACAATCAGAATTCGGAGCGTGTATAACGCCCATGGTTTACCAGCAATATCGATAGAAGGTCGAGTTACTTGAAAAATTACCCAGTGCCAAAGATATATTCCATAAGAGCGCTCACCAATCCATAAGAATGGTTTATAACTTAAAATCGGCGCAAACCGTGAAGCCGGATGAACTACCGACATCAGAGTTGCGCAGCCAAAGATTCCAGCAAGTGGAAAAGCTAATTTATAAAGAGTCGGATCGGTTTCATTTATAAAGAGAAAAGTCGTGAGTAAGCCTAGAAATCCAACGACGCCAACGCCATCAACAAAATCTTGCGCGCGTTTTGAAATTACTTTGCTTAAATTTTGTGGAATCCAACTTACTGCTAGAGCTGATCCTAAAAATAATCCAAGGCTATGGGTGTCTGTTCCAAAATAAACATGGCTAACACTGCCTTGCGATTCGCTATCAATTTTTAATGAATATAGAAATAGCGCAACCCCAGATGCGCCAGCCGCAATTAAAGAAACAATCGGAATGTTTTTCTTACCGAAATATTTCAAAATAAATAAGAGAACCAACGGCCAAATTAAATAAAATTGGGCTTCTACGCCGAGCGACCAGGTATGTTGCAAAAGCGGTGGCCTACCAATGCTTTCAAAGTAATCTTGCTGTCTCGAAACTAACGACCAATTCATCGATCCCGAAAAAACATAAGGTAGATCTTTAAGAAATCTGCGGACAGTTTCTGGTGCCCAAACTCCGATAAACATTGCAGTTAGCGTCACCATAAATACCAACGCTGGAACTAAACGACGTAATCTGTTGAAATAGAATGCTCGTAGATCTAACGCGCTAGAGCGATCAATCGAATCTAAAATTAGCCGAGTAATAACGTAACCAGAAATAACGAAGAATAAATCAACCCCTAAGAAACCACCCGGAATCCAAGAGATCCCCAAGTGATAGAGCAGAACTCCAATTACCGCTATCGCACGCAGACCGTCAATCGGTGCGATATATAAAGCCGCATTGCGCGTCTTAAACTCAGAATTTATATTACTCATTTAAAGTTTCTGAATTTCGAATTACTGGTTAGCGTTTTTTCTTGACGACTTTCTTACGAGTTTTATTTGCAGCTACTCGTTTCGTCACTTTCTTAATTGCTGGTTTGCTACCTTGAGTTGCCTCACTTTTAACAATCGCGATTCGGCTCTGCACTTTTGCATCACCTTGAGGCGTGCCATCCGGATTAATTGCAGCTTGCACCGATTTTTGCAGTTCAGCTAGGCGAGTGAATGCGCTTTCTAAACGGTTTCGAGATTGTGAGATTGCACTTTCTGCGGAATCTAAAGATTGAGTTTGGATTCGGTATAACCGTTCTGCTTCTGAAATTACACCGCTTAGCCATTGGCGATATTCAGCTACTTCGGTAGTGGCATCTAAAATCAAACGCTCGGCATCGCGCTTTGCTGTAGATGTAATAGTGGAACCCTCACGCTTTTTATTTGAAATCAAATCTTCAGCTTCGGATTCAGCGTTAGATAGTAAGTCGGCAGCATCAGATTCTGCTGCTTCAATATATTTGCGCCCCCGTGATTCTGCTTGTGAGAGCGTAGATTTTGCTTTTGCTTCAGCAGCTTCTAACGCGCCACGTGCGCTCCGTTGGCTTTCGGAGAGAACTTTTTCAGCGGTCGCGGCAGCTTTAGATTCGCGCTGTTGCGCCGTCTTAATAATTGACATTGCGGTTTCGGTTGCAAGGATTTCAAATTCTTCTTTGGAAAGGGCAGTGATATCCCGACGTGATCGAAGGTCGTTGAGTTGTGATTCTAATTCGCGAATTCGTTCGATCGCGTTAGTTGTAGGCGCACCAGAGTTTGTCGGGTTAGTTCCGTTTGAAATTTTCGCTTCATCTTTAAACCCAACCCAAGATAGAAATTTTTTCTCGCTCATATGCTGTTGCCTCTTTTCAAATCAACTTCCGCTCCGCTCCAAATCGGTGGCGCGGGTGGGAATCTTCCCATGAAGTGAGCGCTCCTGAAAATAGCCCCCAAATCCCCCCGCCTGCGACAGAACTGAGCGGCTTTCGAACTTCTAATCGGGCTGGTAGACATAGCGCATGACAAATCACCGTTCTCCGATTTTTGAATTATCCGATACCTATATAACGCAATCTGCGGCTTTGAGTCCGATGGGCAGCACCTATCTTGGGATCCCCGGGCAAGACCACTTGTTAGATGACTTCTCGATTGCGGGCGCTGCGAAGAACGCTGATTTAGTTCGTGCAACTCTGGTCAAGTTAAAAGCGTTAACCCCAATCGATGAGATTGATCGGATTTCAAAAGCGGTAATGATCGAGCGATTGGAATCTGGTTTGGAGCTTCACGATTCCCAAGAGTCACACATCCTTTGGAATGTTATAACATCACCACCATCAAACATTCGCCAAATTTTCGAAATGATGGCACATAAAAGCGATGCAGATTTCAAGAACATCGCAGCCCGACTTAACGCTGTCGAAGCCGCTCATAAATCTTGGATCTCAACTATCTCTGAAATGGCAATGCAAGAAAAAGGAAAAGGAATAGGAAAGACTACGCCGCAACGGCAAGTTCGCGGTGTAATTGCACAGCTCAACGGATACGCAAATGGTGGATATTCGAATTTTGCAAAATCGGTTGACCCGGAGAGCAGATACCCAGATGTACATGCAGCAGCCAAAAACGCAGAAGCATCCGCTGCGGCGACCGCTAAATACTTAGAGCGTGACTATTTGCCAATTGCGAATCCAAATGATGCTTTTGGTGCAGACCGTTATGCAAAGTGGGCTCGTTATTTTACTGGCGCAAAATTGGATTTAAAAGCTACCTATGATTGGGGTGTAGCTAATTTAGCTGAGATAAATAAGCGGATGTGGGAAATTGCGCCACTTATTAAGCCCGGCGCTAAGACTCTTAGAGAAGTTGCCGATTACCTAGATCACGATCCAAAGTACATAATTAAAGGTAAAGATGCGATAATCAAAAAGTTAAAAGATTTCACCGAAGCTGCGGTAAAACAAATGGACGGCACTCACTTTACTATCGACGATCGGATCAAATTCTGTGATGCGCGAATTGCGCCAGAAGGCAGCGCATCGGCAGCTTATTACCAATCACCAAGTGAAGATTTATCCCGACCAGGAACTACTTGGTTGCCTGCGCTAGGTAAAGATGAATTTAATTGGTGGCATTTAGCATCTACTTGGTATCACGAAGCAGTTCCCGGCCACCATTTGCAATGCGCAACGGTTGCACTTGAGCAAGCTCGCTTAAGTCGCTTCCAACGCACCGAAGCATGGTGCAGTGGTTACGGTGAAGGTTGGGCGTTATACGCCGAAAGATTTATGAATGAACTTGGCGCATTTGATGAACCCGGAATTGAGATGGGTTATCTATCTGCACAAGCGCTACGTGCAGCTCGAATTGTTGTTGATATCGGAATGCACCTTGGATATCAGGATTTCGATGGCAATGTTTGGAACGCGCAATCGGGTAAAGCGTTATTAAGCAATCAAGCCTTATTAGATGATGCTCATTCAACTAGCGAAATTGATCGCTACTTAGGTTGGCCGGGCCAAGCTATTTCATACAAAGTTGGCGAACGGGTTTGGATGAAAACTCGCGAAGATGCCAAAGCACGGCTTGGCACAAACTTTGATTTAAAGAAATACCATTCTTATGCGTTAGCAATGGGGCCAATGGGTCTAGATCCCTTTGAAGCTGAGATGGCTAATTGGGACGGAAAATAATTAACTTCAGAAATTTGTTAATTAAATAGATGTAAATATGGTGCGGGAGAAGGGACTTGAACCCTCACGTCCGAAGACACAGGTTCCTAAGACCTGCGTGTCTGCCATTTCACCACTCCCGCGTAAACCATGTACAAATGCAGTGGCTAGAGGAGAAGATTACGGTGAAAAAGCGTTATCGCCCAATCCGATAACGCTTTCCGCGTTAAAGGTAGAAGCGAAGTGAGCGCGCTAAACGGTAGCCTTGCCTAGGTGTCAACTCATCACCAACTTTCAGAAGCCATCGAACGGGTAATAAATGATGCCCGCAAGGCTGGCGCGCTGATTGCTGATGCGCCGGAGTCGGTGCCGCTAGAACGGCCAAAGAATCGTGAACATGGTGATTATGCAACTTCGATTGCGCTCGCGCTCGCAAAAAGCGCTGGCAAGCCACCGCGCGAAATAGCCGAGCTAATTGCAACTGGGTTGCGCTCGCTAGAAATTATCGATCGTGTTGATATTGCTGGACCAGGATTTATCAACATTACTTTGGCAAAAGCTACTCAAGGCGCAATCGTTATTAACATTTTAGAAAATAATTTGAAATTTGGAATTGGAAATGAACTTGCCGGTGTAAAAGTAAATTTAGAGTTTATTAGCGCAAACCCCACTGGCCCGTTACATCTTGGTCATACCCGATGGGCAGCTGTTGGTGACGCACTTGCGCGGGTTTTATCAGCTGCTGGCGCTGAGGTTTCTCGAGAATTTTATATAAATGATCGCGGCGTACAGATGGATTTATTTGGCGAATCTTTGCGTGCATCCGCGCTAGGGATTGCAAAGCCTGAAGCTGGTTATCAAGGTGGATACATTGATGACTTAGCTAAGAAAATCGTGTTGGCAGAACCAGATTTTTTGAAATTGTCAGAACCTGAATCACTCGTTGCATTTCGTGAAGCAGGATACAAATTACAGCTACAAGAACAGAAAGATGTATTAGCAAAATTTGGCACTAACTTCCAGGTTTGGTTTTCGGAACGATCACTTCATGCGGGTGATGGGCTTACAAAAGCGATGGCTCGGCTAAAAGAGCAAGGGCATATTTTTGATGAAGAAGGTGCTACTTGGTTGCGCACCACAGATTTTGGCGATGATAAAGATCGAGTTCTTCGTAAATCAGATGGCGAACTAACTTATTTTGCATCTGATACTGCGTATTACATCGATAAACGAAACCGTGGTTTTGATATCTGCATTTATATGCTCGGGGCAGATCACCATGGCTATGTAGGTCGATTAAAAGCCACTTCGGCTTGCGCTGGCGATAATCCGGAATACAACATTGAAATTTTGATTGGTCAGCTTGTAAAAATCATGGAAGGCGGCGAGGAAGTAAAACTTTCTAAGCGCGCTGGCACCATTATTACTTTGGAAGAATTGGTGGAGAAAGTCGGGGTGGATGCGGCTCGCTACACGCTAATTCGCTATCCAGTCGAAACTCCAATGGTGCTTGATGTAGATTTACTTAAAAAACGAACCAATGAAAACCCAGTTTTCTATGTGCAGTATGCGCATGCGCGAATCGTTGCGGTTTTGCGAAACGCGACCGATCTCGGAGTTAAATATGGTTTGGAATTTTACAAACCAGAGTTGCTTGAACATGAGCGGGAGCGCGAATTGTTGGGTGGTTTAGCTGAGTTTCCAAGAATTGTTGCTGGCGCTGCGCAACTTCGCGAACCACATCGGATCGCCCGGTATTTAGAAGATTTAGCTGGGATGTATCACGGTTTTTATACTGATTGCCGAGTATTGCCAATGGGTGATGAGAAACCGTCCGAGTTGCACTTCGCGCGCGCAACGCTTTCGGCCGCAACTATGCAAGTATTTTTTAATGGGCTCCAACTACTTGGCGTAAGCGCGCCGGATCGGATGTAGTTATGAGCGTCTGGTCGAATAACGCAAAATTTGTTAACGGTAAGTTGGAAATATCGGGTTGCGCCGTATCCGAGCTTGCCAAAGAATTTGGCACCCCACTTTTTGTGATTGACGAAGCGGATTTTTACACCCGCGCAAAAGCATGGCAAAGCGCACTTAATAGTGGTTTTGGTGTAAACGCTGGCACTGTCTATTACGCAGCAAAAGCATTTATCTCAGTTGAAATTGCAAAATGGATTAATGAAATTGGTATTGGGCTTGATGTATGTACCGGTGGTGAACTTGAGGTAGCCCTTGCTGCTGGATTCCCAACTTCAAAAATTGAACTACATGGAAATAATAAATCCGCGGCAGAAATCGCTAAAGCTATTGAAGTAGGGGTCGCAACTATTGTGGTTGATTCACTACAAGAGTTAGCCCGAGTATCTAAATTAGCTAGCGCTATGAATAAAGTGCAATCCATAATGCTCCGCTTAACGCCGGGAGTTGAAGCACATACTCACGAAGCAATTTCAACTGCACATGAAGATGTGAAATTTGGATTTTCAATTGCGAGCGGTGCAGCTTGGAACGCAGTTGTTGCGGCTCAAAGCGCCACGAACTTAAAACTAAAAGGGTTTCATTGCCATATTGGTTCCCAGATTTTTAAGAGTGAAGGCTTTGAACTTGCAGCAGATCGATTAATTTCGCTATTGGCAAAATACCGAGATGAATTTAAAGAAGAATTACCAGAGTTAGATCTTGGCGGCGGTTATGGAATTGCATATCTAGAAAACGAAATTACGCTCGACCCAATCGAGACTATGACCCATTTAGCAAATGTGGTGAAAATATCGTGTGCCGCTAATAATTTGAAAGTGCCACAAATCTCAATCGAGCCTGGCCGGGCAATTGTTGGACCAACCACTACAACTATTTACGAAGTTGGCACGACAAAAGAAGTTCGGTTGGAAAATGGCGAAGTTCGTTGGTACATCTCAATTGATGGTGGCATGAGTGACAACATTCGTCCCGCTCTATATGGCGCGGAGTACAGCGTTTATTTAGCTAATCGAAATTCCAACGCTTCGCTTAGAAATTCTCGTGTCGTTGGAAAACATTGTGAGACCGGCGATATTTTGATTCGTGAAGTTAAGTTGGCTAGCGATATCGAACCCGGAGACTTATTAGCAATTCCGGCGACCGGCGCATATGGTCGAAGCATGGCGAGCAATTACAACCATATGGCGCGACCCGCTGTGATTTCGGTTATCAACGGTACGGCGCGCACCATCCTTCGTCGTGAAAGTGCAGCTGACCTTCTAGCCTTAGATATTAAAGAAAGTCCGCGAACGATTCCAGGCGTAACCCAGAACGAGAGGCGCGATAAGTAATGAAAACACTACAAATCGGCATGCTCGGTTGCGGAAATGTTGGAGTCGAAGTTGCACGGCTATTAACTTCTGATTCTGGAGATTTTAAAGCGCGCGCTGGCGCGGAATTGGAACTTGTTAAAATCGCAGTAAAGGATATGGAAAAGGCTCGTCCTGGAATTGCTAAAAAATTATTAACTAGCGATGCAGATTCCATAGTTAACGATGCTGCTATCGAAATCATCATTGAAGTTATGGGTGGAATTGAGCCCGCTCGTAAATTATTGCTTACTGCAATGAAGAATGGAAAATCTGTAATTACTGCAAATAAAGCGCTATTAGCTAAACATGGTGCCGAACTTTATGACGCAGCTAGCGCTAATGGCGTCGATCTTTATTATGAAGCATCGGTCGGTGGTGCCATTCCAATATTACGACCGTTGCGGGATTCAATTGTCGGCGATCATGTAACTCGAATAATGGGAATTGTAAATGGAACCACAAATTACATTCTTACAAAAATGGATGAAAACGGCTCGGCATTCGCCGATGTACTAAAAGAAGCACAAGCACTTGGATATGCCGAAGCAGATCCAACTGCTGATATCGAAGGCCATGATGCTGCTGCGAAAGCCGCGATTCTGGCCGGCCTGGCATTTCATTCCCGAGTCAGCGTTGATGATGTTTTCTGCGAAGGAATCTCCGGGATCACAGCCACTGATATCAGTGTTGCAAAAGCAATCGACCATGTAATTAAGTTATTAGCAATTGCAGAGTTGACTTCCGATAATAAAATTTCAGTTCGAGTTCACCCAACTCTAATTCCGCGCGCACATCCGCTTGCATCCGTACGGAATGCTTTTAATGCAGTATTCGTGGAAGCCGAATCTGCTGGTGAATTAATGTTTTACGGTCGCGGCGCAGGTGGCGAACCAACCGCATCCGCAATTCTTGGCGATTTAATCGCAGTAGCGCGCCATAAATCTGGGGGTTCGCTAGGGGCGGGCGAAAGTGCATATGCAGATTTGGAAATCGCTGCTATTAGCAGCGTAAAAACTCGCTATTTAATTCGATTGAATGTGGCAGATCGTCCTGGCGTACTTGCAACTGTGGCACAAATTTTCGCTTCGCATAACGTTTCTATCCAAACGGTTCGGCAATCTGGCCGCGGTGAAGATGCTGAATTAATTGTAATGACCCATGGCGCAAGCGATGCCGCCTTATCTGCGACGGTAAAAGAATTAGCTGGACATGATGTGGTTAAGAGCGTTGAAAGCGTAATTAGAGTTGAAGGCGCAACATCATGAGCGCACACCAATGGCGTGGTGTAATCGCGGAATATCGTGATCGATTGCCGGTCACGAGCGCAACCCCAATAACTTCTTTGTGTGAAGGTGGAACTCCGTTAGTTTTCGCAGAAACAATTTCTAAAATGTTAAACAATGATGTCTGGCTAAAGTACGAAGGCGCAAACCCAACTGGATCTTTCAAAGACCGCGGTATGACCATGGCGATTTCAAAAGCAGCGGAAGCTGGCGCGAAAGCAGTTATCTGCGCTTCAACTGGCAACACCAGCGCATCGGCCGCGGCTTACGCAACAAAAGCAGGAATGAAACCAGTCGTTCTAGTACCACAAGGAAAAATTGCGGTAGGAAAGCTTGCCCAAGCAATTGCACACGGCGCTAAATTATTACAAGTAGATGGCAACTTCGATGATTGTTTAATGCTGGCACGAAAACTTTCTGATAAATATCCAGTTTCGTTAGTCAACTCAGTAAATCCATTTAGAATTGAAGGCCAGAAAACTGCATCATTTGAAATTGTTGATGCACTTGGGTTTGCGCCAGATATGCATGTTCTCCCAGTTGGTAATGCTGGAAATATCACCGCATATTGGAAGGGCTATCAAGAATATTTCAATGACGGCATTGCCAAACAATTACCGCAGATGTGGGGATTCCAAGCGGCCGGAGCAGCGCCAATTGTGCTAAATGAGGTGGTTACAAAGCCAGAGACAATCGCAACTGCAATTAGAATTGGCAACCCAGCATCTTGGAAAGAAGCAATCGCGGCCCGTGATGGATCTGGTGGTTTAATCGATTCTGTAACCGATGCCGAAATATTGAGTGCATACCGTTTAGTTGCAAGCAAAGAAGGAATTTTCGTAGAACCTTCATCGGCGGCTGGTATTGCCGGCTTAATTAAGAAGCAGCGTGAAGGAAAATTGCCAACGGGAAAGAAGATCGTAATTACCGTGACTGGTAACGGCTTGAAAGAAGTTCAATGGATACTCGATGGCGCTGATGCGCCGATTGTGGTGCCAGTTGATGTTGATCGGGCCGCCCAAGAGATTGGGTTGGCGTAGCTATGTCGCGCAGAGGATTTAGAGATCCGTTAACTTATAAAGCAACCCCAGTACAAGTAAGCGTGCCAGCTTCGTCTGCAAATCTAGGCCCAGGTTTTGATTCACTTGGGTTAGCCCTTGATATACGCGATCAATACGTTGCCCAAATTCTCGATGAAGAAATTTTTGATATTGATGTGACCGGTGAAGGTGCCGGAGAGGTACCTCGCGATGCTAAGAATTTAGTAATTAAAGCGATGATGCGTGGATTTGAATTTATGGGCGGTAAGCCGCGCGGCATTGCGTTGCGCGCGCTAAATGAAATCCCGCATGGCCGTGGGCTTGGTTCTTCGGCAGGTGCAATTGTTGGCGGCCTTTCGTTAGCGCGAGGTTTAGTTTTATCGGGACAACAATTAATGAGCGATGAAGATTTGATTGCAATTGCAACAGAGTTAGAAGGACATCCAGATAATGTGGCGGCTGCCCTTTTAGGCGGCGCAACTGTTGCCTGGATGGAAGATCGCGTTTCGGTCCCAACTGGCTGCGCTATAAAACTAGATGTAAATATTGCAATCAAGGCTTTGGTATTGGTACCAAGTGCGCATCTTGCAACGGCAAAAGCTCGAAAGTTATTACCTGAAATAGTTAGCCACAGAGATGCCACAATTAATGCCGGACGGGCTGCATTATTGGTACATGCGTTAACAGTTCGCCCAGATTTGTTATTTCAAGCAACCGAAGATCATATTCACCAAAGTTTTCGTAGGGAAGCAATGCCTAAGTCAGTTGACCTAGTTACGAAACTTCGCGCAGCTGGCGTTGCTGCAACAATTTCTGGCGCCGGCCCGTCGTTGTTGATCCTGCACACTGGCAATAAGGTAGAGCGCGATGAGATTGTGCGAGTTGCGGGCTCTGGATTTACCCCGCATGATTTAGAAATATCGGCCACTGGGGCTGAGTTAGCGAGCGCATAAACCGCATAATTTTGGATTTTTAGAAAGAAGGGGCCCCGTGCTAACCTTTACCCATCTAGTGACCGAGGGTTAGTAACCTCGTAATAGGCCACAGAATCTAAAACTTCTAAGAAATCCACATTTCCTTGCTGGCTATCAGCGGGTTACAAATAGAAATGAAATGAGAATGGCAGAAACAACAAGCACACGAACTCGCAGAGAGTCCGGCGAATTAGCCGCGATGTTACTTCCAGAGTTAAAGAAAGTTGCCGGTAACCTCGGAATCGATGGCGCTGCGAAAATGGCAAAAACTGAACTTGTACAAGCGATTGGCGATCTACAAGCCGCAAACCGCGATGCAGCTAAGGCAGAGCGGGAAGCTCGCCGAGCCAGTCGGAATGCAAACCGCGAAAAGAAAAAAGGAAATTCAAATAAGCAACAACAAAATAATAATGAATCAGATGATCAAGATGATGATTTGGATGGGCAGGATGAAAACTCTATGAACTCCGATGAAGATACTTCAAATGATCAAAATCCAAATGACCGAACTGGCGATGTAAACGAACGTACTTTTGCGACTAACCGTTCTGCAGGTTCACGTGATGGCGCACGTGATTGGCAAAATCGAAATCGCGACCGAGGTCGCGGCCGAGACCGCCATGATCGTGATCGGGGCCGCGGTAGCCGCAGCGAGCGCGAAATTGTGCTCACCGATGATGATGTACTACTTCCAGTTGGCGGGTTGTTAGATATTTTAGAAAGTTATGCATTCTTGCGTACTGGAGGATATTTACCTGGCCCAAACGACGTTTATGTTTCGTTGCAGCAAGTTCGACGTTATGGATTGCGTAAAGGCGATGTGATCACAGGATCGGTTCGCCAAACACAAGAAGGCGAACGCCGTGAGAAATTTAATGCGTTAGTAAAAATTGAAACAGTAAATGGCAACGATCCAGAGAGCGCAAAAAATCGTGTGGAGTTCTCTAAATTAGTGCCGTTATACCCACAAGAGCGGTTACGCCTTGAAACTGAACCTGGCGTGCTAACTACGCGCGTAATCGATTTAATCTGTCCAATTGGTAAAGGCCAACGAGGCTTAATTGTTTCGCCACCTAAAGCTGGTAAGACAATGGTCTTACAAGCAATTGCGAATGCAATCACAACCAATAATCCAGAATGTCATTTGATGGTTGTGCTAGTTGATGAACGTCCTGAAGAAGTAACTGATATGCAACGTTCGGTCAAAGGTGAAGTTATTGCCTCAACATTCGATCGTCCCGCCGATGATCACACTACTGTCGCAGAGCTTGCAATTGAACGTGCGAAGCGGTTAGTCGAACTTGGCCACGATGTAGTTGTGTTGCTCGATTCGATTACTCGTTTAGGTCGTGCATATAACATCGCTGCCCCAGCATCTGGCCGAATTCTTTCTGGCGGTGTTGATTCAGCTGCGTTATATCCTCCTAAGAAATTCTTTGGTGCGGCTCGTAACATTGAAGATGGCGGATCGCTGACTATTCTTGCAACAGCGCTTGTTGAAACTGGTTCGAAAATGGATGAAGTTATTTTCGAAGAGTTCAAAGGCACTGGAAACATGGAACTTAAATTAGATCGCCGCTTTGCAGATAAGCGAATTTTCCCAGCAGTTGATGTTGATGCTTCAGGTACCCGTAAAGAAGAAATTCTGATGGGAACCGAAGAGCTCAATATTGTATGGAAGCTGCGCCGCGTGCTACACGCCCTTGATTCACAACAGGCGCTGGAACTTCTCCTCGAGAAGATGAAGGGCACCAAATCGAACGTGGAATTCTTGATGCAGATCCAAAAGACCACGGTTGGACCAACTTCCGAGGTCTAGTAAAGTAGCAACCTGTTTCAAACCTGATCGATCGGACTGGTTCACATAAAGCGCGAAGTGCGGTTTATGACCCAGCCACTACAACCGAAAGCAAGAGGCTAGAGATGAAACCCGAGATCCACCCAAAATATGAAGAGACCAAAGTAAGTTGCGGTTGCGGCGAGACTTTTACTACTCGCTCTACGGTTGCTAGCGGTTCGGTATTCGTTGAAGTTTGTTCGGTCTGTCATCCGTTCTATACCGGTAAGCAGAGAATTCTTGATACTGGTGGACGCGTTGCTAAATTCGAAGAGCGTTTTAACAAAGGTCCAAAGCAAGATAAAAAGTAGCTTTCTTAAAAAGGCCGTTGCTACCCAATTTGGGGTGGCGCGGCCTTTTTATTTTATAAATTTTTCTATTTAACATGGGAGGCGAAGATGAGTAAAGATAAAGAGCTCGTGCGCTTCGCATCCATGCCCGAAATTTTAAAAGAATATGAAACTTTGGAAGCTGCAATGGCTGATCCTTCAATTCACTCTGATCAAGGTAAAGCGCGCCAACTTGGAAAACGTTACGCCCAACTCGGTCCCGTAATTGCTGGCTACCGTGCCTGGAAAAGTGCCGAGGATGATTTAGCTGCTGCTAAAGAATTAGTGGATGTTGATCCAGATTTTGCGAAAGAAATCCCCGCACTGCAATTAACATGTGATGAAACTGCATCGAAGCTGGAAGAGTTATTACTGCCGCGTGATCCAAATGATGATCGTGACGTCATTATGGAAATCAAAGCTGGAGCCGGCGGCGATGAATCTGCGCTGTTTGCGGGCGACTTAATGAGAATGTATATGCGTTACGCCGAAAAGCAAGGTTGGAAAACCGAAATTATCGATGTAACTGAGAGCGATTTAGGCGGCTATAAAGATATTTCAGTAGCAATTAAATCTCGAGGT
>Ga0209299_1000314_pt1 | contig 27822 bp, 26 predicted proteins | sample S_140806_MF_Meta_FD_187326 | JGI IMG/M metagenome (GOLD analysis project Ga0209299, IMG submission 187326) | Freshwater microbial communities from Lake Simoncouche, Canada to study carbon cycling - S_140806_MF_MetaG (SPAdes) (version 2) | ecosystem: Environmental > Aquatic > Freshwater > Lake ...
CGCCGATACTTTGCCACCAATTAAATTATGGAGAGATAAGTTTCCAGAAAAATACGCACCGCTTTCTCATGCGCGTCTTCGAATAGAAGTAATTGCCCAAGAAAACAATATTCCCGTAGAAAATCTCATTACCCCTGAAATAGTTCGCCGCATTTGTTGGGCTCCCCCGGCCCCTTCAACCTCCCAAGCATCCCCGCAGATCGTCAGAGAACATTTACTTTCCCTGGGAGCTAGAAACTGGCAGGTGGAGCTGGTGGCAGAGGCCATTACGGCCTCCCTGCTGGAGAAAGAGTCTGTTCCTACACCTGAACCTGTGCCTGAAACCACACCTGAAGAGGCCTGATTTACGCAACATAAGAGTTGCGTAAATACCCCCTACCCTCTAGATTTTCTCTTATGTTGAGCACGTTCATTATCGCCCTGCGCGAGGGCCTCGAAGCATCCCTGATCGTCGGAATTCTGGTCGCATATATTCTCAAAAGCGATCGCCGGCAGTTACTCCTTCCCCTATGGAGCGGTGTTGCCGCTGCAGTTGTTGGAAGTATCGGACTTGGCTTTATTCTCTCGAGAACTTCTGAAGAGCTCACTGAGCGCGCTGAGGAAATTTTTGTTGGAACAACTTCCTTTCTAGCGGTTGCACTTGTTACCTGGATGGTTTTTTGGATGAAGAGAACCGCTCGTACTTTGAAGGCAGATCTTCATGGAAAAGTAGATACAGCTTTGCGCACAGGTCCTCTAGCCCTTGCTGGAGCAGCGTTTTTCGCTGTTATTCGCGAAGGTTTAGAAACTGCTCTATTTGTTTATTCAAACTTTAAAACTGTTTCACACACACGCAGCTCTACCCTGGGTTTAATTCTTGGCTTTTCAGTTGCAATTTCTCTTGGATATTTAATTTTTAAATCTGCAATCAAACTCGACTTAGCCAAATTCTTCCGCTTCACTGGAGTTGCCCTGGTAGTTGTTGCAGCAGGGGTTCTCTCATATGGAGTTCATGAATTCCAAGAGCTGGGCTGGCTTCCTGGTGGAGAGTCATACGCCTGGGATGTTTCAAATCTGATTCCATCCGACTCGTTACTTGGAGCTTCACTCGGTGGGCTAGTTGGCTTTGATAACACAACGTCATGGCTACAACTAGGCATCTGGGCGCTCTACCTCACCACAGTCCTCAGGGCCTATCTCTCAAAGCCTCGCACGCCTGCGCTCACACCAGCCTAAGCACTGTTACAAACCCTTACTGGCGGGTAACATAACCGCTATATCCACCCCTAGTTAAGGATCACTATGTCTCGCTCAGTTGTCTTAGTCGATGCCGTTCGTACCCCTTTTGGAAAAGCTGGAGGGATGTATGCCGGTACACGAGCCGATGATTTGATGGTGCGCGCAATTCGCGGACTCTTGGATAGAAATCCAAATGTTGACCACAGTGCAATCGATGATGTTGCAATTGCTGCTGCAACACAAACAGGTGATCAGGGAATGAACATTGGACGCAGTGCCACACTTTTAGCCGGACTACCAAACACAGTGCCTGGCTATTCAATTGATCGCTGGTGCGCCGGTGCGCTAACAGCTGTCACAACAATCGCAGGTGCTATCGCTTTTGGTTCAAACGATATTGCCATCGCTGGTGGCGTCGAACATATGGGAAATCATCCGATGGGCGAACTCATGGATCCTAATCCTCGCTATTTAGCTGAAAAGATTGTTGAGCAAGATGCTCTTGCAATGGGTTCGACGGCTGAAAGACTCCATGATCGCTTCCCCACTATTACAAAAGAGCGCGCAGATAGATACGCACTTAACTCACAAATCAAAACAACTAAGGCATATGAAGCTGGTTTGATTCAGCGAGATCTCATTCCTATGGCAGCGCGAAGTGCTGAATTGGGTTGGACAATTGCAACAGTTGATGAGGCGCCTCGCCCAACAACAACTATGGAAGGTCTAGCTGGATTAAAAACTCCATTTAGACCAGCTGGTCGTGTCACTGCTGGAAACTCATCTGGTCTCAACGATGGCGCAACTGCAGCTCTACTTGCTAGTGAAGATAAAGCCAAAGAGCTAGGTCTGAGCATTAAGGCGCGATTAGTAACATACGCATTTGCTGGAGTGGAACCTGAAGTAATGGGCTTTGGTCCAGTTCCTTCAACTATTAAAGCGCTCAAGCAAGCAGGACTGAGTATTGAAGATATTGGACTCTTTGAAATCAATGAGGCTTTTGCCGTGCAGGTATTAGCTTTTCTTGAGCACTTTGGAATTGCAGATGATGACGCCCGAGTTAATCCATTTGGCGGAGCAATTGCTGTTGGACATCCGCTTGCTTCTTCTGGTGTTCGCCTCATGCTCAACTTGGCACGATCTTTTGAAGACCATCCAGAGGTGCGCTATGGCTTAACAACTATGTGCATCGGTCTTGGTATGGGCGGATCAGTTATTTGGGAAAACCCACACTTTAATGGTCAGGTGAAATAAATGAGCGCAGATATCAAACTTCCAGAAGGTGCACCTGAAGAGGTGATCACACAAGCGTTAGTAAGAGAAGTTAATTTAAGCGCCTTTGGCGCTAAAGGTGTCTTGGCGCTTATTACTCTAGATAACACTCTTGATCACAACCGCCCTAATACTTTCGGGCCACAATCACTTCTTGCATTAGATGCAGCGATAACTGCAGCCATTGCTAGCAAGCCAGTAGCGATTGCAATAACAGGAAAGCCATTCATCTTTGCAGCAGGCGCAGATCTATCTGCTCTCTCCTTTATAACTGATCGTGAGCAATCACTGGGCATAGGAAAATTAGGGCATGATGTTTTCCGCCGTTTAGGTGAATCAAAGATTCCTACTTTTGCTTTCATTAACGGTCTAGCACTTGGTGGTGGCCTTGAAGTTGGTTTGCATTGCCATTACCGCACCCTTGCCTCTACTGCCTTTACTGGTTTGCCTGAAGTCTTCCTTGGATTGGTTCCAGGTTGGGGTGGTGCAACTATTTTGCCTAAGCTCATTGGCCCAGAGCGCGCAGTGCAAGTAATTATGTTGAACGCACTTAACAACAACACCATGATGAAAGCCAAAGATGCTCTGGGGCTTGGCGTTGTGGATGCCGTGTATGAGCCATCTGATTTCCTAGAGCGTTCAATTGCATTTGCAGCTAGCGTTCTAAATGGTGCAACTAAAATCGAGCGCAAGGACTACAGCCAAGACCCTGCATGGGAAAGCGCACTTGCTACTGGAAAAGCTGCAGCACTTAAAAAATATGGCGGAGCTGAAATAGCATCTCCGATGAAAGCACTTGAACTTATTGCTGCAGCAAAGAGCAATACTTTAGGTCAAGGCTTTGATGCTGAGGATCTAGCGTTGGCAGATTTAACAATGAGTGATCCCCTACGTGCTTCTCTCTATGCCTTTAATGTTATTCAAAAGAAGCGCAAGAAAGTAGAAGGTGCTCCAAAGCCAGCTCTGGCTCGCAAGGTGGGCAAAGTGGGTGTTGTTGGCGCCGGACTTATGGCTTCGCAGCTAGCACTGTTACTACTTCGTAATTTGAAATGCCCAATCGTCATGACAGATATTGATCAAGAACGTGCTGATAAAGGTGTGGCCTGGGTTAAGAATGAATTAGCAAAGCTAGTTGAGAAAAAGCGGATGAGCGCAGAGTCTGCAGCTCGTTTAGCTTTACTGATTTCAGGCTCATCTGACCAAAATACTTTTGCGGGCTGTGATTTCATCATTGAAGCGATTTTTGAGGAACTCTCACTCAAGCAAGAACTCTTTAAGAAGCTTGAAACCATCGTTTCACCAGAGTGTGTTCTAGCCACAAATACTTCATCACTATCAGTTGAACGTATGAGCGAAGGCCTTAAAAATCCAGAGCGAGTTGTTGGGTTCCACTTCTTTAATCCAGTTGCAATCATGCCGCTATTAGAGGTGGCACGAACAAGCAAGACAGATGATGCAACCACTGCAACAGCTATCTCTGTGGGTAAGGAACTAAAGAAGACCATGATCATCTGTAAAGATTCGCCTAGTTTTGTTGTTAACCGCTTGCTAACTCGCTTCATGGGCGAAATCACCGATGCAGTTGATGAGGGAACTTCACCAGAGGTTGCCGATAATGCAATGCGCGCAATTGGTTTCCCAATGTCACCATTCCAACTTCTAGATCTAGTTGGTCCTGGAGTAGCCCTACACGTGTCAGAGACTTTGCATGCAAATCTTGGTGATCGCTACCGTATTTCACCAACTATGGCGGCAATGGTTAAGCAAGGTGTTCGAAACTTTTATGTTAAAAATGAAGATGGAAGCTTTGGTGCAAACCCTGCAGCTGTTGCACTCATCCACAAAGGCGATTCACCATCAACTGCCGAGCAAGTTCGTAGCCGAGCACTGACAGCTTTAGCTGTTGAAGCGCGAATGATGCTTGATGAAGGCGTTGTTTCAACCCCAGCTGAAATTGATCTCTGCATGTTAATGGGTGCTGGATGGCCAATGCACTTGGGTGGAATCTTGCCTTACTTAGACCGAGAAGGAATTAGCGAGGCTGCTTGCGGTCAGCGTTTTCATCCGAAGGGAATTGCATCTCTTCCTTAAGAGTGCTGCTCCATTCAACAACGCTGCGTGAAATGTTTTGAGCTGTAATTCCAATATCGCTCATAATTTCACTACGCTTTGAGTGTTCAATAAACTCAAGTGGAACACCTATGGAGTGAAGTGGGATAAGTACTCCTGCATCTCTAAACATTTCAGAGATAGAACTTCCAATGCCGGCATGTCTAATTCCATCTTCTAGGACAACAACACTCTTGTATCGCTCTGCCATACGTACTAATGATTCTGGCAATGGTTTGACCCAACGTGGATCAATGACTGTAACTCCAACACCTTCGCGGTAAGCAGATGAAGCTGCTTCAACTGCAATTGCAGCCATCGCTCCAACGCTAATCATCAACACATCCGCACTTTCTCCGCGATAGAGGACATCTATCCCATCACGGCGCTCGAATGCAGGAATATCTTCTTGAACCGCACCCTTTGGAAAGCGCACCATTGATGGCGCATTGCTAATTTCAACGGCCTCGCGCAATAACTCCTTAAGACGTGCACCGTCTCTAGGGGCCGCAACATGCATAGTTGGAACAATTCCAGTTAACGCCAGGTCCCAAATACCGTGGTGAGATGGTCCATCATCACCTGTTACACCTGAACGATCTAGAACAAAAGTAACTCCGGCCTTATGCAGGGCAACATCTAGAAGCAATTGATCAAATGCGCGGTTAAGAAATGTTGAATACACCGCCACAACTGGATGTAGGCCTGTGAAAGCTAAACCTGCTGCGCTCGTTACCGCATGTTGCTCAGCGATTCCCACATCAATCGTGCGCTCTGGATATGCAGCTTGGAATTGATCTAGGCCAGTTGGTCCAAGCATTGCAGCAGTAATTGCCACGATGTCTTTGCGTGTTTTTCCAATTTCAACTAACTCTTGGGCAAATACCTTGGTCCAAGAAGTTCCACTCTTAGCTAGCGGCTCCCCTGATTCAGGATCAATGACGCCAACTGCATGGAACTTTTCTGCTTCATCTGCAACAGCTGGCTTGTGACCCTTACCCTTTTCGGTAATGGCATGGACCAAAATTGGAGCGCCATACTCTTTGGCTTGGTGCAAAGCCCGCTCCATAGCAGCAATGTCATGTCCATCAATTGGACCTAGATATTTAAGTCCCAAATCTTCAAACATGCCTTGCGGTGCAACAATGTCTTTAATTCCCTTTTTCATTCCATGCAAAGTCTCATAAATAGGCATTCCAACAACTGGAGTTTTATGCAGAACCTCTTTGCCCCAATCAAGGAACTTCTCATATCCGCTTGTGACACGCAGAGTTGAAAGATATGTTGCCACTCCACCAATAGTTGGCGAATAAGAACGCTCATTGTCGTTAACGACAATAACTAAATTTCTCTTTTGTTCAGGGGCAATATTATTTAAAGCCTCCCATGACATGCCACCTGTAAGGGCGCCATCTCCGACCACAACTACTACATGGCGATCATTGGCGTCTTGTAGTGAAAATCCTCTAGAAATTCCATCGCCCCATGAGAGTGCAGTTGATGCATGTGAATTCTCGATTACATCGTGTTCACTTTCTCTGCGATTGGGATATCCAGAAATTCCACCTCGTTGACGCAAAGTATCAAAAGCTCCACCACGACCAGTCAACATCTTATGAACATAGGATTGATGGCCTGTATCAAAGACAATGACATCTTTAGGTGATTCAAAGACCCTGTGGATCGCAACTGTAAGTTCAACAACACCTAAGTTCGGGCCTAAGTGACCACCAGTCTTCGAGACTTTTTCGATGAGCAGTCCGCGGATCTCTTCACTGAGTTCAATGAGATCCTCGTGAGAGAGCGCAGCCAAATCGGCTGGGGAGTTAATCTGGCTCAACATGGGGTTAAGTTTAGATGCTTATGCGTTTAAGAGCGAGCGAAGAACGTACTGCATGATTCCACCGTGGCGGTAGTAGTCGGCTTCTCCCGGAGTATCTATGCGCACGGTGGCAACAAAGCTCTTTCCTCCCGCAGTGACGGTCAGTTCTTTAGGAACTCCCCCGGTATTGAGTGCAGTGATTCCACTAATGGAAAATACTTCTTCGCCAGTAAGGCCAAGTGATTGAGCACTTTCACCATTCTTGAATTGAAGAGGTAGCACTCCCATTCCAATCAAGTTGGAACGGTGAATACGTTCAAAACTTTCAGCGATTACTGCTCGTACGCCAAGCAATGCAGTTCCCTTTGCAGCCCAGTCACGTGATGAACCAGAGCCATATTCCTTACCTGCCAGAATTACCAGAGGTGTTCCCGCGCTTTGATAAGCAACTGATGCCTCATAAATTGTCGATTGCGTTCCATCTGTTGCAAAGTTACGAGTGAAGCCGCCTTCAACGCCATCTAGCAATAAATTCTTTAGGCGGATGTTGGCGAAAGTTCCACGAATCATTACTTCATGATTTCCACGGCGAGAACCATAGGAGTTGAAATCTTTACGATCAATTCCGTGCTCTGCCAAGTATTTACCTGCAGGTGAATCTGCCTTAATATTTCCCGCAGGTGAGATGTGATCAGTTGTTACTGAATCTCCAAGAACTGCCAAGACCCGTGCTCCAGAGATATCTACAACAGGAGTTGGCTCTTTTGGCATTCCATCAAAGTAGGGAGGTTTTCTAACATAGGTTGACTTGGCATCCCATTCAAAAACTTTACCTACTGGGGTTGCCAAAGACTTCCAGCGATGATCGCCATCAAAGACAGATGCATAATCTTTTGTGAACATAGCTGAAGAAATTGAAGAATCAATAACTGATTGAATTTCCGCAGGTGTTGGCCAAATATCAGCCAAGAAGACATCTTTGCCGTTTTGATCCTGCCCAAGGGAATCCTTTTCAAAGTCATGATCCATAGTTCCTGCGATGGCATAGGCAACAACTAATGGAGGTGAGGCTAAGTAGTTCATCTTCACATCAGGGCTAATGCGGCCTTCAAAGTTTCGGTTACCAGAAAGAACCGCTGTTACAGCTAAATCTGAATCATTTACAGCCTTGCTTATTTCAATTGGGAGCGGGCCTGAGTTACCAATACAAGTCACACATCCATAACCAACTAGGTGGAAGCCCAAAGCTTGCATGTATTGAGTTAAATCTGCGCGATCATAGTAATCAGTTACTACTTTGGATCCTGGAGCAAGAGTTGTCTTCACCCACGGCTTTGATTTCAAGCCCTTTTCAACGGCCTTCTTAGCTAGAAGAGCTGCACCAATCATGACTGAAGGATTAGAAGTGTTGGTGCACGATGTAATTGATGCAATAACAACATCGCCATTTTTCACGCGAGTAGAACCGGCTTTTACTTCTTCTCTAGATGTCTTGTCAGTGAAGTAAGTAGGCAAAATCTTTTCAAAAGCTAGTTTTGAATCACTTAATGAGATTCGATCTTGCGGACGCTTAGGACCAGCAATTGATGGCACAACAGTTGATAGGTCTAGTTCAACATGCTCAGAAAAACGTGGCTCTACTGAAGGGTCATGCCACAACCCTTGCTTCTTTGCATATTGTTCTACCAGTGCAACTTGCTCATCACTTCGACCCGTTAGGCGTAAGTAACGCAAAGCTTCTTCATCGATAGGGAAAATTGCGCAGGTTGAACCATATTCAGGGCTCATGTTTCCAATCGTTGTGCGATTAGCCATTGGAACAGAGACAACACCTGGGCCGTAGAACTCAACGAATTTTCCAACAACTCCATGCTTGCGCAAAATTTCAGTAATGGTCAACGCCATATCTGTTGCTGTGGTTCCAAGAGGTAGCTGACCCGTTAACTTAAACCCAACTACGCGAGGAATAAGCATTGAAACCGGCTGGCCAAGAAGTGCTGCTTCTGCCTCAATTCCACCAACGCCCCAACCTAGAACTCCTAAACCATTGACCATGGTTGTGTGTGAGTCAGTGCCAACGACAGTATCTGGGTAGGCACGTAGCACTCCACCCACCGTGCGCGTCATAACTACGCGGGCTAAATACTCAATATTTACTTGGTGAACAATTCCGGTTCCAGGTGGCACAACTTTGAACTCATCAAATGCGGTTTGTCCCCAACGTAGGAAGCGATAGCGCTCTTGATTGCGCTCATATTCAATGTCAGTATTTTTCTCAAAAGAATCTTTTGTACCAAAGACATCTGCAATAACTGAGTGATCAATTACTAATTCAGCTGGAGCAAGCGGATTTACCTTTGAAGGATCTCCACCAAGATCAACAATGGCCTCACGCATTGTTGCAAGATCGACAATGCAAGGAACTCCGGTGAAGTCCTGCATGACCACACGAGCAGGCGTGAATTGAATTTCAGTAGCAGGCTCTGAAGCAGGCTTCCAATTAGCTAAGGCCTTGATGTGATCGGCGGTGATGTTGGCGCCATCTTCTGTTCGAAGCAGATTCTCTAAAAGGACCTTGAGTGAGAATGGAAGGCTGGATGCTCCCTCGATGTTGGAGATGTCGAAAATCTCATAACTCTTACCCGCAACTTCTAGGTTCTTCTTTGCGTTGAAAGAGTTCTTACTCATCATCTCCCCTAATAAATCTTCGCTTACTTGAGCGTCAAGATACCTTAGCCGGCTCAAACAGTGCAACACATTCGATGTGATGTGTCATTGGAAAGAGATCAAAAGCCCGCAATTTTACGAGTGAATATCCCCGCTCCAAAAAGTAACCAGTATCACGCGCTAATGCCGCCGGATCACATGCCACGTAGACAATTGTCCGAGGCTGAAGCCTAGAAATTTCGCTGACCACAATTTTTCCAGCACCATCTCGAGGTGGGTCAAGGACCACTACATCTGCAGAATTAATCCTTGGAAGATGTGTTGCAACATCACCAGTAATAACTTTGACATTTGAATTCTCTACAAAATTTCGTGAAGCATCAGAAGTTGCACTTTTGCTTCCCTCAATCAACTCAATTCTTCCTTCCGAGCCAATGCCCTCGATTAGGCCTGCGGCAAAAAGTCCAACTCCCCCATATAGATCCAAAACATGGTCTGCGCTCTTCACGCCAGCAAAATCTTTCACTACCTCACTCAATAGATCAGGAGCGGTGACATGTCCCTGCCAAAAAGAATTGTTGCTGACCTCTAAAGTTTTCTCTAATACTTTTTCATGCAGAACCGCTGGACCTTCGCTCAACCGTGACTTAGTTTCTCCCCGAGTTGGCATAAGGGAGATTGAGCGCTCACCAGTATTTGATGCAGCAATCTCTACCCGCATATCCCCTTTCCATGAGCGAGTGGCTAATTCGGAAAAGCCAATCTCTTTTGCTGCTACCAAACAATTTTTCACAGGAATTACTGTGTGACTTCTAGAGCCAATGAAACCGAGATTGCCATTTCTATCGGTTGTGGCATTAATTCGAGATCTCCAACCAAACTCTGCTCCAACGCTTTCAACTTCAACTGAAACGTCCATCTTTGCAATGCGAGCAAATTGTTCAGTTATAACATCAGCTTTCAAGCTACGTTGGCGCGCAATACTTACATGCTGAAAATCACAACCTCCACAGCCTTGACGGTGGGAGTATTCACATGGTGCAACAACGCGGTCTTTAGATGCTTCGATAACTTCAATAACATCTGCGCGGTTAAATGAGCTACCGACCGAAGTGATTTCGATTCGGCACTTTTCGCCAGGAATCGCATGGCGCACGAAAATTACACAGCCTTCGTGGCGGGCAATAAAATGGCCGCCGTGGGCAACCTTTTCGATTGCTACCTCGATAACTTCGCCGACCACAAGGGTTCTTTTCATAGTTGATGCCACGGAACTAACCTTATGGGTGTAAGTTAATACATATGCACGTAGTCATCATGGGATGCGGTCGAGTCGGTTCTTCATTGGCCACTGATCTTGAAGCCGCCGGCCACACCGTTGCTGTTATTGACCAAGCACGTGAGGCGTTTCGCCGCTTAGGTCCAAACTTCAAAGGAAAGACCGTCACGGGCGTTGGATTTGACCGTGATGTTTTACGTGAAGCTGGAATTCAAGATGCTGATGCATTTGCAGCAGTTAGCAATGGCGATAACTCAAATATCTTGGCTGCACGTGTTGCTCGCGAAACTTATGGAGTTCAAAACGTTGTAGCTCGTATTTATGATCCAGGCCGTGCTGAAATTTATCAGCGCTTAGGCATTCCAACTGTTGCAACAGTTCTTTGGGGAACAGATCAGATTCTGCGCAGATTGCTTCCAGAGGGTTCACGTTCTGAGTGGCGCGATGCCAGCGGAACTGTGCAACTGTGCGAGATGCACCCACACAATGATTGGTATGGACGCCAGATTCTTCTCATCGATGAGCTCACCCCAGCACGCGTAGCATTCATAACACGCCTTGGAGTTGGCCTTATCCCAGATAATCACACAGTTTTGCAAGAAGGCGATTTGATCCACGTAATGGTGGGCGATGAAGATATTGCCAAGACTGAAGCAATCCTTGCTAATTCACCAGATGGAGAGCGCCAATGAGAGTTGCAATCGCTGGGGCAGGAAATGTTGGTCGAGCCATTGCGCGAGAACTTCTAGATAACGGACACCAAGTTTTACTCATCGATAAAGATCCAAAAGCTCTTAAACTTGAAAGTGTTCCAGATGCCGAGTGGTTGATGGCTGATGCTTGTGAAATTGCATCTCTAGATAACGCCCATCTCAACACATGCCAAGTATTGGTAGCGGCCACAGGCGATGACAAAGCAAATTTAGTGACATCTTTGCTTGGTAAAACTGAGTATGGCGTGCCACGTGTTGTTGCTCGAATTAATCACCCTAAGAATGAATGGCTCTTCGACTCTTCTTGGGGCGTAGATGTCGCTGTATCGACTCCCCGCATCATTGCAGCCCTGGTTGAAGAGGCTGTAAGTGTTGGAGATGTTGTTCGCTTATTCTCATTTAAAAAGGGTCAGGCAAATCTTGTTGAATTAACTTTGCCTGATGGCTCATCTTGTATTGGAAAGACTGTTGAAGAGATCGAACTTCCAGAAGATGCGGCCCTTGCTGCCATTGTTCGTGACGGCCGTGTGATTACTGCAAAGGCTCACGATGTATTTGCAGCTGGAGATGAGCTTCTATTTGTGGCTTCATCAGATGCTGAAGCACGCATTAAATCCTGCTTTATTACTAGCTAGATTTAATTACAGGCGGAGCGGTTTTAATAACTAACCAACTTCCGTAAGCAGCGGCGAAAAATAGTGGATAGCCCATGGCTAAGTTCACTGTGCCAAGCAAGTTCACATTGCCGCTGCGATAGATCGGGTACTGGACAGCTATTCGTGAGAAGAACATTGCAACCCAAATCCAGCTAGCCCTGATATACACCTTCTTGCGCTGTGGATTCTTTCGCCATTCAAAGTTTTCACCTAGCAACGGTCCTAAGACGATTCCCATTAACGGCCATCCCACTAAATTTGCGACTAGATAAGCAGTGCCATAAGCCAGATTCGTTAGCAATTTAGGAATATAAAAATCAGAGGCGTTGCCTGAACGGTTAGCGAAGTAAGCACAGATTAAAACACCCAATATTCCTGAGATGGAGTGCTGAATGGTGTCTTTCTTCACCAAACGAAAAATTGCCAAGACTATTGAAAGGCTTAAAGCGGCAATAATTGCTTCTCGTAAATTATTTCTAAGATTGAAGGTAACAAGGAAGATAACTGCAGGAAGACCAGAATCAATCAGGCCTTTTTTTCCACCCAGTGCTTTAAGAACAGTCTCTTTGTCTTGATTGTGCTCGCTCATGCCACACCTGTTGATCCAAAGCCACCGCTACCTCGGCCAGAACCAGGCAGTTCTTCCACTTCAATAAATTCTGCCTTTTCAACTTGTTGAATTACCAATTGAGCGATGCGATCACCCTTTTTAAATGAGATTGATTCCTTGGAATCATGATTAATAAGAATACAAGCGATTTCTCCACGATATCCCGCATCAATAGTTCCAGGGGTATTTACTAATGTGACTCCATACTTAATTGCTAAACCTGATCGAGGATGAACCAGCGCAACATAACCATCAGGAAGTGCAATTGATATTCCTGTTGGTATTAATGCCCGCTCCCCCGGAGCTAAAGTGAAATCCTTGGTTGTCACTAAATCAGCTCCAGCATCGCCACCTTTTGCATATGTAGGAAGCGGGACCGAGGAATCTAATCGCTTGATTAAAACCTTAAGTTGACTCATTTACGGATTGATCTCAAAATCAGGATCAACAAAAGCAAGGATTTCAGGACTCTTAGAAATATGGTCCAGGTACTCCTTAGGTGCGTTATTAAGGAAATGATCCATAGGAACAATGACAAATAAAGCTGCTGCCCGAACTGCAAGCGGACCATCTGGTGTATTTAAGCGGCCTTCAGCCGATGAATAAACCTTGCGATTTACTTGCCCAGTAATTTTTGCTGTGATGTGAAGAGTGGAACCCATTGGAACAGGCTTTAAGAAATCTGTTTCCAGACGTGCTGTAACAGCAGGCGCGCGTAGTAACCACATCAATTTTCCTAGTGCTTCATCAAAGGCTAATGAAAGTAATCCACCATGTGCCAAGCCAGGTGCGCCTTGATGATTTTCTGTGACAGTGAACTGCGCAGTGATGTCTGCGCCTTCACCGGCATATGCAACAAGATGTAATCCGGTGGGATGAAGTTCTCCGCAACCAAAGCAGTGACCAAAATGTGAAGGAATCTTCGAACCAACCGGTGGAGCTTTCGGATGTCGCTCCGGAATAATCGCACCCTCAGGTGGAACAGTCGATGCGATACGGCTCATGAAGCAAAGACTATCCGATAGCGTATGACCTATGCGATACCGCGAAGTGATCCGTATGCCACTCTGGCTACTTGCGCTTATTTACTTCTTTTTTCTCTCATTTGTTCTCTCTGTGTGGGCAGCACTAGGAAACTCTGCTGCAGTGATCAGCCTCATTGTGCTCAGCGCCCTATTAGTTTTAATTGCCATTCGCACACGATTGATAATTGAGCTAACCCAGAGCGAACTCATGGTTGGCCGCGCCCATATTGAGTTGAAATATATAGGCGAGGTAACTGAATTAGATAGTGGCGCGATGAAAAATCTCAGATCTCGTGATGCTAACCCAATGGCATACCTTGGAATTAGATTCTGGTCATCAACTGGTGTGAAAGTGGAGTTGACTGATAAACGAGATGAAACGCCTTATTGGTTAATTACAAGTAATAAGGCGAATCAACTGGCTCAAGCTTTAAAAGGTAATTAATTACACTCTTTACAAACAGCTTTGGCGCCTTCGCCTTTAGCAAGTTGTGTGATGTGATGAACAAGAAAACAACGTGAACATGTGAATTCATCAACTTGCTTTGGTACCACTCGAACCGCTAATTCTTCACCTGATAAATCAGCACCAGGTAGTTCTAGACTTTCAGCAGCTTCTGCTTCATCAACATCGATCTGGCCGGATTGAGCATCGACACGTTTAGCTTTTAATTCTTCTAACGATTCTTCATGTAGTTCTTCATCGGTTTTTCTGGGTGTGTCGTAATCTGTTGCCACTGCTCTCACCTCGATTCCATACTTGACTAGTTCCTGCGGGCGCATCATGGCGCACATCAGCCTTTACTGTTGCTATAACGCACGGCGTGTCGGGGTTATTCCCCCCTCACTTGCACCTTTTCTATCGCAGCAGCCAGAGTTCCATCGACCCGGCCATGAATAGAAGTGCCAGCCTCTACATACTCCTCAGAGAAGATTTCTCCGCGCTCATGAATCTCATGCACCAAGTCACCACGGTCGTAAGGGATGATTGCATTGATCTCAACTGATGGCCGTGGCAATGAACGTTCAATTGCATAAACCAGGCCTTCAACTCCAAAGCCGGTTCTTACCGAAAATGCATAACTGTTGGGTTCTTTTCTTAAAATCTCCATAATCACTTCAGGTTTTGCAATATCAACTTTGTTAATTGCAATAATTTCAGGGATATCTCCCCCACCAATTTCAGCAATAACTTCTCGCACCGCACGAATCTGTTCAAATGGATCTGGGTGTGATCCATCAACAACATGGACAATGACATCGGAGCCAGAGACTTCTTCTAGCGTTGATTTGAATGCATCAATGAGTTGGTGAGGTAGATGGCGGACAAATCCCACAGTGTCACTTAAGGTGTAAACGCGACCATCACTGGTTTGAGATTTGCGCACAGTTGGATCCAAAGTAGCAAAGAGTGCGTTCTCAACAAGAACCCCAGCATCTGTTAAGCGATTGAGCAGCGATGACTTACCAGCATTGGTATATCCAGCAATTGCAACTGAAGGAATATTGAAGCGGCGGCGCTCTTGTCGTTTAGTATCACGCGAGATTTTCATCTCGGCAATCTCTTTGCGAAGCTTTGCCATCTTGTCGCGAATTTTGCGTCGATCTGTTTCAATCTTTGTCTCACCCGGACCACGTCCACCAATACCGGCACCACCTGCAGCACGTCCACCTGCCTGGCGTGAGAGTGAATCTCCCCAACCACGAAGGCGTGGCAAAAGATATGCAATCTGTGCCAGCTCGACCTGGGCTTTGCCTTCTTTACTCTTTGCGTGCTGAGCGAAGATATCTAAAATCAATGCAGTTCTATCAACAACTTTTACTTTGATCTTCTCTTCTAGTTGGCGCAACTGTGACGGTGAGAGTTCTCCATCACAAATTACTGTGTCAGCACCAGTTGCAACGACAATCTGCTTGAGCTCGGCAACTTTTCCTGAACCAATGTATGTAGCTGGATCTGGTTTATCTCGGCGCTGAATAATTCCTTCCATCACTTCAGAGCCTGCTGTTTCAGCTAAAGCTTTAAGTTCAGCTAAAGAATTTTCAGCCATCTCCGAGGTTCCCTCAGTCCAAACGCCAACTAATACAACTTTTTCAAGTTGTAACTCACGGTTTTCAACCTCAGTAATATCTTGAAGTTGTGTAGAAAAACCTTTCACACGTCTTAATGAATGACGCTCTGAAAGCTCTTGCGTTGGATCTACTAACTCATCCTCATCACTGGCGTCGTATTCAGCTGCAACGCGCGCGCTTTCGGCAAGCAAAGCCTCAAACTCATCTTCAAACTCTTTATCAGGCAAGTAGGAACTCCGAAATATCAACATCTTTGACTAGAACTGCGGGTCCGATCAATGTGGCGTTGGAATGTCCATCAATAGAGACTTCTAGGCGTCCTCCTGGAGGATTAATGATCCAGTGAGATGGCAGACGATCTTTTGTGTGAAGGGCCGCTGCAAATGCAACAGCGCAGGTTCCTGTTCCACATGAGCGGGTCTCACCACTTCCTCTTTCAAATACACGCATCGAAACTTCGTGATCACCTGTTATTTGAACAAACTCTACGTTCACACCTTCAGGATATGTGTCTTTTGGGCGAACGATTGGTGCATCATCTAACGTTCCCACTTGCTCAATATCATCTACAAATACAACCGCATGAGGGTTACCAACATTAATGTTGTAGCCATTCCAGAGATGCCCGTTATTTGCCGCAGTAATTGCCACTTCTTCATCAGTGACCTTACCCATGTTTACAGAGATGTCGCCATCCATAGGCACCCGTAAATGCTTCATTCCATCACGTGTGTTAATCCCAAAAATCCCCTCGGGTACATGGCCACGTTCCACTAAATATCTGGCCATCACTCTTATGCCATTGCCGCACATTTCGGCTAAAGAGCCATCAGCGTTGCGATAATCCATAAACCACTTCTCGTCACGCTTAACAATTCGTATCAATCCATCTGCACCAATTCCTGATTTGCGGTTACAAATGGCAGCAGTCTGGGCAGTAGTTATGGATTGCTCATCTTTTGGGTCAAAAACGAGAACAAAGTCATTTTCAGTCCCGTGACCATACGTTGCAATCATTAACGTTAGTTTATCTTCTCTAGATGTTGCAGTGCAGTTTCAAGACGTGGTTGGGCTTGTGATATCCACTTAATTCGATCATCACGCGAAAACCACGTCTCTTGGCGACGGGCGTATTGGCGTGTGGCCCGCTTTGTGTCCTCTTTGGCTTCTTCCTCACTCCATAGCCCATTTTTTACCGCTATTAGTTGTGAATACCCTAAAGCTAACTGAGCTGTGCGCCCGGAGGTAATTCCATCTTTAAGGAGTTGCTCAACTTCATCTACAAAACCTAACTCCCACATTCGATCAACGCGTGCACTAATTCGCTCACTTAAATGATCCCGGTCCATCACTAATCCGAACTGGACTGCTTTGGGATATCGAGTGCTTGCCTCTCGTGGCAGGTTTGCTGTGAATGGTTTACCTGTAATTGCAATTACTTCCAGCGCACGAATTACTCTGCGTGAGTTAGCGCGATCTATTGCAATAGCTGCTGCTGGATCTAGTTTTTCTAACCGCTCAAAAAGAGCGTTCAAGCCAAGAGTTGCTAATTCAAGTTCCAATGAAGCTCGAACGACCGGGTCAGTGTCTGGAAAGTTCAAGTCATCCAAAATGGCCTTGATATAGAGACCTGTTCCCCCAACAACGATGACATCTTTGCCACGGCTATGAATTTCAGTAACGGCATTGCGCGCTTGTTCTTGATACCAAGCCACTGTTGAATCCTGAGTTACATCCAAAACATCGAGCATATGGTGAGCAATCCCTGCACGCTCACTCACTGCAAGCTTTGCTGTGCCAATGTCCATGCCTTTATATATCTGCATGGAGTCGGCATTGATAATTTCAGCCCCTAGATGCTGGGCTAGCGAAATAGCTAAATCACTCTTTCCAGTTGCTGTGGCCCCACAGATAACAATTAACTTCATACTTTTAACGTCGGCATTCCCAGTAATGTCGCTGACTTCTTCTTTTCTTCAATGCGGGCAGCGTGAGCATCTCCTCCGCGCGTAGCCCTTACTGTGCCTGGTGTTCCAATTAAGTAGTGCGCTGAAGCTTGAGTAATTGAGACCTCTACTTCATCACCTGGTCGTGCATCAATACTGTTTGAGAAATGTACAAGTCTGAAATCTTCACTGCGACCAGTCATACGTGCTTGTGCTTCATCTCTGCGGCCTTCATAGTCACCAACTAATACTTTGAAATTCTTACCTACTGCTTCTTCATTTACAGATAGAGAAATTGCCTGTTGATGATTATGTAAACGTGTATAGCGCTCACCAACTACTTCAGGTGAAACCTGATCTGGCATTGATGCTGCCGGTGTTCCTGGACGCTTTGAGTATTGATAGGTGTAGGCAGCTGCAAAGCGTGCTTGGGTGCACAGATCCATTGTCGACTGGAAGTCACTCTCAGTCTCACCTGGGAATCCAACAATGATGTCAGTAGTTATAGCTGCATGTGGCATTGCACTGCGAACTCGATCAATAATGCCAAGGTAGCGATCGGTGCGATAAGAACGACGCATTGCCTGCAAAATACAATTAGAACCAGATTGCAACGGCATATGCAGATGTGGCATGACATTATCCGTAGTGGCCATTGCCTCAATAACATCATCGGTGAAATCACGTGGGTGTGGGGACATAAACCGCACCCGCTCTAATCCATCAATCTCGCCGCAATCTTTAAGTAAGTTGGCAAAGGCACTTCGATCCCCGAAGTCAACGCCATAAGCATTAACGTTTTGACCCAGCAACGTAATCTCAATGACGCCCTGATCTACCAAAGTACGTACTTCCTTCAAAATATCTTTTGCGCTGCGGTCTTTTTCAATTCCACGCAGACTCGGCACGATGCAAAAAGTACAAGTGTTATTGCACCCGACAGAGACTGATACCCAGGATGAAAATGCTGATAAGCGTCTTGCTGGAAGTGTTGAAGGGAAATGCTCAAGGGATTCCAGGATTTCTATCTGTGACTCTTCTTCAATTCGTGCACGCTCCAGTAAGACTGGAAGTGAGCCAACATTATGAGTTCCAAAGACCACATCCACATAAGGGGCCTTCTTTAAAATCGTCGCCTGATCTTTTTGTGCAAGACATCCCCCGACAGCAATTTGCATATGAGGGTTAGCTTTTTTAATTGGCGCTAAGAAAGATAAGTTTCCATACAATTTATTATCTGCATTTTCTCGAACTGCACATGTGTTGAAGACCACGATATCTGCCTGCACACCAGGCTCAACTGGAGTAAAACCAGCTTCATCTAATAAACCGGCAATGCGCTCAGAATCGTGCACGTTCATCTGGCAGCCGTAAGTTTCAACGACATAGGTGCGGTTCATGCACCTATCGTAATGGGGAAAATTAGAGGGTGATTACGTCAATCTCAAAGGTTGAACGGTTAACGATGGCTGCATGATGATTTTCTAGGACGCTCCAGCCTGGTTGATTCCATCCACTTGAAGCAAAGAGAACCCCATCGGCATTTTTCTTATATTTGATGACGTAATAGTCATCCGGTGCCCATTCGGGTTTCTTTTCAGAGTTATGTTCACTGCCAACTACAAAGCTCTCATTATTCATTAACATGAAATTGAGTGAAGTGGTTTTTCCATGTTCTTTAATTATTGCAAGAGTGGTCTTGATTCCATCGACTAAACCAAGCTTTTCTATCTGAGTCATCATCAAGTAGAAATATCGCTCACTGTCGGTGTCACCAACTATTAACTTATTAAACTTCTCATCAATAAAATCAGAGAAAGAGTCTGGCGGAAAAATTGATCCATTATGGATAAAGGAAAATTCCCCATAAACAAATGGGTGGGTATTATTCTCACTTACTGATAAACCTTTAGTCGCCCAACGCAGATGTAGTAATGCTCCATCGGCTGCATTGTCGGTGATCACTTTTTGAAATGTTGCACTCTCGGCTGCAGCTTCAACTTTTTTCTCTAGCACCACATGTGCTTGATGTCTATCATTTGTAGAGATTCCCCAGCCATCACAGTGAACAGAGGACAGGGCGATAAATTCATCAAAATCTTTGCCCACTTGTGCGGGAAATGAGGATTCGCTCTGCGACACGTAGCCCATTAGACGGCACATTTTTGAGAAAACCCCTTCCATTTCAGTCACACTGTGGAGTAGAAAGATTACCCCAAATGGCTCAAGGAGGAGAACATCTTGGCACTAACAGACGAACAACGCTTAGCCGAACTCGGCTATAAACAAGAACTGAATCGCAGCTGGTCTGGTTTTTCAAACTTCGCGATCTCATTCTCAATCATTTCAATTCTCGCAGGCTGCTTTACAACTTTTGCCCAAGCGTGGAACAACGGTGGTCCAGTTGCTATTTCAATTGGTTGGCCAGTTGTATCACTCTTGATTCTCATCATCGGCTTTTGTATGTCAGAGCTCGCATCTGCATATCCAACATCAGGTGGTATTTACTGGTGGGCTTCAAAGCTAGGTGGCCCAAAAGCTGGTTTCTTTACAGGATGGCTTAACCTCATCGGTCTAGTTTCTGTAACTGCTTCAGTAGGTTACGGAGCTGCAAGCTTCCTCAACACAATTTTGGGTGCGCAGTGGCCAAATTACGCAACAACTTTCCTTGGTGGCGACTACATCAAGCAACAGTTCTTCCTATTTGTTGTGATCATCCTTGTTGTTACTTTGATCAACATTTACAGCGGACACCTACTCTCACTATTCAATAATATTTCAGTGTGGTGGCACGTATTTGGATCAGCCTTGGTTGTTGCCATTCTGTTGATTGTTCCTGATAATCACCAGAGTCTTTCTTGGATGTTTACTACCAAGATTAATAGCTCTGGCTTTAGCGATAACTCATACTGGCTATATGTATTGCCACTTGGATTCTTGCTGACTCAGTACACAATTACCGGCTTTGATGCGTCTGCTCACTTATCTGAAGAGACACATGATGCTCATATCAATGCTGCTAAGGGTATTTGGAAGTCAATCTTCTACTCAGCAATTGGCGGATACATCCTTTTGATGGCATTCCTATTTGCTGCAACTCAGGTAGACACAATTAGCTCATTTGACTTGGCAGTTAATCCCTTCGGTGGTGGATCAGTTATTGCTGTTCTCTACACCGCACTCGGTGGAGGAACTGCATTTAAGCTCGTCATGATCATTACAACTCTTGGTCAAATCTTCTGCGTTACAGCCTGCTTAACTTCATGTTCACGCATGATGTATGCATTCTCACGCGATGGAGCTGTACCTGGAGGAAATCTTTGGAAGAAAGTTAATAAGCACCATGTTCCATTAAATGCTGTTCTTGCATCTGCAGTAGGTGGAATCGTCTTGACTCTTCCAGCGTTGTGGAAGTCACCAACAGGTGCTCCAACTGCTTTCTATGCAGTTGTATCTGTTTGTGTAATTTCTCTTTACCTTGCATTCTTGATTCCAATTTACTTACGCCTCAAGGCTGGCGATAAGTTCAAGGCTGGAGCATGGACTCTTGGCTCAAAGTACAAGTGGATGAACATTGTGGCGGTTGCAGAAATCTCCATAATCTCTATCTACTTCATCTTGCCATTCTCACCAGCTGGAACTCCAGGAAATGCAGACTTCACTTGGACTGCAGTTAACTACGCACCAATAGTTACAGGTGGCGCGCTAGTTATTCTCGGAATCTGGTGGTCCCTGTCTGCTAAGAAGTGGTTCACAGGACCAAGAAGTAACCTATAAAAGAGTTATAACTCTCATAAATCCCCCCGCACACAAAGTGCGGGGGGATTTTTTTACCCTAGATTTTAAAGGCCTAAATCGTTAGGCTACGGGGCATGACATCAATGACGATTGCTGATTTAACAGCCAAGATCAAAAGCGGTGAGATTGATACCGTCGTAGTAGCTATGACAGATATGCAGGGCCGCTTAACAGGCAAGCGCATCCATGGAAGCTTCTTCCTAGATGAAGTCCTTAAGCATGGAACTGAAGGTTGTAACTATCTTCTAGCAGTTGATGTCGATATGAATACCGTTGATGGATATGAGATGTCTTCATGGGAGCGCGGCTATAGCGACTTCGCATTAGTTCCTGACATGGACACGCTACGCATGATTGATTGGCAAGAAGGCGCAGCACTTGTTTTAGCCGATGTTCAGTGGCTTGATCACACAGATGTTGTTGCATCTCCCCGCCAAATCCTTCGCAAGCAAGTTAAGGCGCTCAAGGATGCCGGCATGGAAGCCATGTGTGGCACCGAGCTCGAGTTTGTGGTTTATAAAGACACATACGAGGAAGCGTGGAACAAGGGCTATAAGAATTTAATTCCGGTCAATCAATACAACGTGGATTACTCCATCATGGGTGGATCACGTATTGAGCCACTCTTGCGCAGAATTCGTCTAGCAATGGCAAAAGCTGGAATGACTGTCGAGTCAGTTAAGGGTGAATGTAACTTTGGTCAGCATGAAATTGCCTTTAAGTACTCTGATGCCCTTTCAAACTGCGATAACCACGTCATCTATAAGAACGGTGCAAAAGAGATCGCAGCACAAGATGGTTATGCGCTGACATTTATGGCCAAGCCAAATGAAAAAGAAGGCAACTCTTCACACATCCACCTCTCTTTCCGTGGACTAGATGGCTCCATGGTTATGGCTGATGATTCAGATAAAGAGCAGGGCTTGAGTGATCTTGGGCGTCAGTTTATTGCTGGCCAGATTGCGCACATGCGCGAGATGTCTTTGCTCTTTGCTCCCAATATCAACTCTTACAAGCGATACGTTCCAGGTTCATTTGCTCCAACAGCAATCCGCTGGGGTCGCGATAACCGCACCTGTGCACTGCGTTTAGTTGGAAAGGGTCAAAGCCTTCGCCTTGAAAACCGGGTTGCAGGCGGTGACGTCAATCCATACCTAGCTGTTTCAGGAATTATCGCTGCCGGTCTAGATGGAATTAAAAACAAGATGGTTCTAGAGCCAGCATTTACTGGAAATGCTTATGCCTCAGATTCACAGCGCGTTCCTTCATCAATGAATGAATCACTTGCATTGTGGGAGGGCTCTGCATGGGTTAAGGAAACCTTCGGCGCAGAAGTTCAGGCGCATTATGCAAACATGGCCAAGATTGAAATTGCTGCATACGGCAAGGCAATCACCGATTGGGAATTAGTCCGCAACTTCGAAAGGTTCTAAACCACAGTGTCCACTTCATACGATGTAATCAACCCTGCCACCGAACAAATTGTTAAGAATGTTCCCCATTTAGATTTGGAACAAACTGATGCAGTTATTGCAAAAGCAGCCAAGGCTTTCCAGAGCTGGAAAAATGTTGCACCTGGAGAACGCGCACGTTTGCTACGAGCTTTCTCTCAAGTAGTAACAGATCACCGTGAAGAGCTCGCACAATTAGAAATAACTAACGCAGGCCACACACGCGGCAATGCCCTTTGGGAAGCCGACAACGTGGCTAATACGCTGATGTATTACGCGGCAGCACCAGAGCGTTTATTCGGTAAGCAAATTCCAGTTCCTGGTGGAGTAGATATAACTTTTAAAGAGCCTTTAGGCGTTGTTGGAATCATTGTTCCTTGGAACTTTCCAATGCCTATTGCTGGTTGGGGCTTTGCTCCAGCGCTAGCTGCAGGAAATACTGTTGTTCTAAAGCCCGCCGAATACACACCGCTCACTGCTATTCGCCTTGGCGAACTTGCATTGCTGGCTGGAATTCCAGAAGGTGTTCTCAACATCCTGCCTGGAAAGGGAAGTGTTGTTGGAAATCGCTTTGTTACACATCCCCTAGTTCGCAAAGTCGGCTTCACTGGCTCAACTGAAGTTGGAAAGCAGATTATGGCTGGATGCGCCGATCAGGTGAAGCGCGTAACACTTGAACTAGGTGGAAAGAGCGCCAATGTAATTTTTGCTGATGCTGATATCGAAAAAGCAGCAGCTGGTGCACCTGGCGCAGTATTTGATAACGCTGGCCAAGATTGCTGTGCACGTTCTCGTATCCTTGTTCAAAAATCAGCATTCGATAAGTTCATGGAGCACTTTGAGGTAGCGGTTAAGAAGTTCCGCTGCGAAGATCCAAACCTTGCTACTGCTGAAATGGGACCACTAATTTCAAAGAAACAGTTTGATGTTGTTGGCTCTTACCTAAATGAAGAGATTGCTTTCCAAGGATCAGCGCCATCAGGGCCTGGTTACTGGATGCCTCCAACAGTCTTGCTGGCAAAGAATGCCCAAGCTAAGTCTTGGCGTGAAGAGATCTTCGGACCAGTTGTATCTATTCTAACTTTTGAAGATGAGGCTGAAGCAATAGCTCTAGCAAATGATAGTGAATATGGATTATCAGGATCTATCTGGACAAGAGATGTGGGTCGCGCTCTTCGTGTTTCTCGCGCTATTGAATCTGGCGCACTTTCTGTAAACTCAAATTCATCAGTGCGTTTCTGGACACCATTTGGTGGCTTCAAGCAATCAGGTCTTGGACGTGGTCTTGGACCAGATGCAGTTGATGCTTACACAGAGCTAAAGAACGTATTTATCTCTAACGACTAATTAGATTGTACGGATTGGCGCGGTTGCGATGCGATCAAGAAATTGATCAACTAAATCGTAGCCGCGCTGATTGCTTTGCGCCTCAAGTTTTCTAGTCTCAGAACGCAAGTGATCCACCACTACGCCTTCAGATTCAACTTCGGCGCATCCCCCATCCATTGCAAGCCACATATCTAAAACTTCAGAGTCAATCTCTGGATGGAACTGAAGTCCTAACGTGCGACCAAAGTGGTAGGCCTGAGGGCAGAGTTCGGTTCGAGCAATCTCTGTAGCCCCTGGTGGGACTGTAAAACGATCCCAGTGATACTGAAACCACGGTCCTTTAGGAATCAAACTCTCATCATCGCTATCTACTTCATACCAACCAAGCTCTGCATGAGGTGAACGAGAAACGGTTCCACCCAGCACGCGCGACATTAACTGTCCTCCGAAGCAAATACCCAGCACTGGAATTCCAGCGTTATGTACTTCGCGCATTTTTTCTACTTGTGGAATTAACCAGTTACCAATTGCGCCATCATCATATGCAGCGTACGGAGCACCCATAACAACTACAACATCAAATGAAAGTAGATCTGGCCACACTGGTGTGACATTGGGAGCCTTAGCATGTTCTTCATCAACAATAATAAATCGAGAGATTTCATAGCCGCGTTTTTCAAATTGTCGCCAGATTGGACCACCAGCAGAAACATGGTCATGCTCGATGAAGAGAACGCGTTTGGACATGCGGGCAATACTACTTAATGATTCGTAAAGGTTCTTGTCCACGAGCAATGAGGCGCTCAAAATGTAGTTCGCGCTTTTCGTTAAAGCGGTTGGATTCACCTGTTGTCTTGGCCAAGAATGCTGCAAGTTCATCGCGGGCAGCTAGACCATCACCGCTAAGGTCCGTCCGATCAAAGACGTTCCACGCGCGAAGCACAGGAGCAATCACTTCTTCTAAATGTTGTTGAATGTCATAAATTCCAGCCAAAGCGATCTGGACAGCTTTTCGACCAAATCCTGGCATGTTTGCACCTGGCATATCAAAGTTTGTCACCACATCAGTAATTGCGCGCATAGAAGCATTTGGCTCCATATCAAGGGCAGCACCTAAAGTGTTTCGATAAAAAAGCATATGCAGGTTTTCATCTAAAGAGACACGTTGCAGCAGAGATTCTGCGATGGGATCAGCTGAGATTTTGCCAGTGTTGCGGTGTGAAATACGTGTAGCCAATTCTTGGAATGAAACGTAGGCAATAGTGTGCAGCATGTCGTTTTCATATGGTGTCTGATAACCCAATGACATATGTGCCATGCGTAGATCTTCAAGTTCATATGGATCAACACCACGTGTTGCCATTAAATAATCACGGATAACAATGCTGTGACGTGCCTCTTCTGCAGTCCAGCGTTCAATCCAAGTACCCCATGCACCATCGCGGCCCATTGAGAGTGCAATTTCAGTGTGGTAGCTCGGCAAGTTATCTTCAGTTAATAGATTGAGAATAAGTGAGTCTTGGGCAACGGGTGTAAGGCGTGAATCCTTTGCTTCCCATGCATCTCCGTTTAAAGGTCCAGCGAAATCGCGGCCTTCAGACCATGGGACATATTCGTGGGGATACCAATTTTTTTGAACTTTAAGATGTCGATCGAGTTCAACAGCAACGACAGGCTCTAGGTCTCGAATAAGTCGAGCTTGAATTGCTTTGCTGTCATACGTCATAGGCGTAACGCTACGGCACAACCTGGGTTACCCGCGAGTTAAAGGTTGTCTTTCGCACGCTCAATTGCTTGTGCAGCGCGCCACTTCGCAATTTCTCCGTGATTTCCACTTAATAAAATCTCAGGAACAGGGATATCTCGCCAGTTTTGCGGTTTTGTGAAGTTGGGATATTCAAGATACCCCTCCTCATTATGTGATTCTTCAGCAAGTGATTCAGGATTTCCTAGGACGCCTGGGATTAAACGGGTGATAGCTTCAATCATCACAAGGGATGCAACTTCCCCACCACCCAAAACATAATCACCAATAGAGACTTCATGAACTCTAAAATTCTTAGAAAGATAATGCTGGCGCACGCGATCATCAATTCCTTCATAGCGACCACATGCAAAAACAAGGTGCTTAGCATTTGAAAACTTCGTAGCCATTGGTTGGTCAAAGCGCTTGCCTGCTGGAGTAAGAATAATTAAATCTGTTTCAGCAGACATCAGCGGGTCTAAAGCTTGTCCCCAGACTTCAGGCATCATCACCATTCCAGCGCCGCCACCATATGGCGTGTCATCTACTTGATTATGCACATTGGTAGCAAAAGCGCGCAGATCGTGAATACCAAACTCAACTAACCCGCTTTCTTGTGCTTTGCCTAGCAGAGAGAGTTTGAGCGGTGCGAAATACTCTGGAAAAATTGTGACTGCATCAATTTTCATTTAACTTCCCCCGTCATATCCGGTGGAATTACTACAACTTTACGCGCCGCTATATCCACAACTGGGACTAATTGGCGCACAAAAGGAATCAGAATTTCGCCAGTCTCTGTCTTAATCGCAAGCAAATCTTGGCCAGGAAGATTAATGACATCTGTTATTTCGCCAATGCTTTCTCCGGACTCTAAATGTGCCGCGCAGCCGATGAGTTGTAAGACATGGTAATCATCTTCATCACTACCCGGTTCATTGATATCTACATCGCAATAAATCAGGGTATTGCGAAGTTTTTCAATGCCGTTGCGATCGGTTATGCCATTAAAGCCCAATAACAAAATGCCGTTATGGACGCGGCCAGAAATGATTGTTAGCTCACCATGGGCATCTGTTTGAACTTTGCCACCAATGGCAAAACGACGATCAGGTTCATCAGTTCGAACCTCAATCGTCGCTTCTCCAAGAATTCCGTGGGCGCGACCGATGCGCCCCACGAGTAAACGCATTGCTAGCGTGCTTCGTCGGTCTCGATGAGATCGACGCGAACAGTACGACCTGCAATGGCACTTACGACCGTGCGAAGTGCCTTTGCAGTACGGCCATTACGACCAATAACTTTGCCGATATCTTCTGGGTTCACGCGAACCTCAAGAGTTGTTCCACGACGATGATTCTTTTCAGCAACAACTACATCATCGGGATTATCAACGATTCCCTTTACTAAATGCTCTAGGGCTTCATCCATCATTGTTATTCTGCAGCCGCATCTTCAGCTGGAGTTTCAACAACAGCTTCTGCTGGAGTTTCAACTACTGCTTCAATAACTTCTTCAACTGCAGCTTCAGCAACTGGTGCTTCAACTACTGCTTCTTCAACAACTGGGTTTGCCTTTGCAGCTAACTTCTCTTGTGCTTTCTTCTTAAGAGTAGTTGCGCCTTCTTTTGGCTCATCCATTGCCTGCTTCATAGCTGCTTCATAAGCAACATGCTTGCCGACCTTAGGCGCTGCAACGCGAAGAGTTCCTTCAGTTCCAGGAAGACCCTTAAATTTTTGCCAATCTCCAGTGACCTTCAGAAGAGCCTCTACAGCCTCTGATGGTTGTGCACCGACACCGAGCCAGTACTGAGCACGCTGTGAGTTGATCTCAATAAGAGAGGGTTCTTGTCCTGGTACATAACGACCAATTTCTTCAATTGAAAGACCGTTACGTGCCTTGCGTGAGTCTGTAACAACTACACGGAAAAATGGTGTGCGGATTTTACCCATGCGCATTAAGCGAATTTTTGTAGCCAAGTGAGGTTGTACTCCTGTTTATGTGTGTCATAAAAATTAATCGCAGCGGGGTGCGCAATCAATTACATACAACTATCGGTCGTGGATGTTGAACGGGGGTAGAGGGCCCCATCAACAGGTGCCCAATTCTGCCA